>Ga0207701_10000101_pt1 | contig 77070 bp, 71 predicted proteins | sample KBSSwiSSwithPhiX_FD_184294 | JGI IMG/M metagenome (GOLD analysis project Ga0207701, IMG submission 184294) | Switchgrass rhizosphere bulk soil microbial communities from Kellogg Biological Station, Michigan, USA, with PhiX - S5 (SPAdes) (version 2) | ecosystem: Environmental > Terrestrial >...
CGGCAGGTTGGTCCGGGCCGGCGTGGTCGGTCGCACGTCCTGCGTGAACTCCTGCGACAGGAAGAAGTACAGCTTCTTCGTGCTCTGGCGGCTGTCGATCAGCTTCGGAATCACGACGGGCCCGCCGACGCTGTACCCGAAGATGTTCACTTCGAAGAACGGCTTCGGCGTGCCGGCCTGCTCGCGGAGGTAGTCGTTGGCGTTCCAGTCGTCGCGGCGCGCGTTGTACCAGCCCGAGCCCCTCAGCTTGTTGGTCCCCGACTTGGTGACAATCTGAATGAGGCCGCTCGACTGGCGGCCGTTTTCCGCGGTGTACCCGCTGGTGATGACGGTCACTTCGCCGACCGCGTCGATGTTCGGGGTAATGTGCGTCGTGCCGTCGCCGCCTTCTTCGCCGACCGGCACACCGTCGATCGTCGTGTTCTTGTTGAGCGAGTTGCCGCCGTTGATGCTCAGCCCGCGGCCGGAGCTCCACTGCGCGTAATCGCGGCTCGCGGTCGTGTCGACGACACCCGGAAGGATCTTCATCATGCCGAAGATGTCGCGACCCTTGACCTGGATCATCGTCAGCTGATCGCCGGTGACGGTGCGCTGCAGCTGGCTCGCCGACGTCTGCACGGGCGTGACTTCCGCCGTCACGGTCAGCGACTCGGTGAGCGCTCCGACCGTCATCGCCAACTTGCCGAGGTCCCGTGATTCGCCGAGCAGCAATGGGAAGTCGTCGACAGTGATCGTCTTGAAGCCCTCGACCTCGACATTGATGCGGTACCGGCCAGGCGGCACCGAGAGAAGGCGGAACACGCCACGGTCGTCCGAAACCGCCTTACGGACGATCCCGGTTGCGGTGTCGGTGGCGGTGATCGTGGCGCCGGGCACCACGCCATCCTTGTCGACAACCGTGCCGGTGATGACCCCATTGCCTTGCGCGAAGGCAATTGCCGCGCCTGCTAGAAGGATCGCGAGGACACAGCCCGCGAAGCGCAACCCCTTCCCCTGTCCTCCAATCATGTCTGGCTCCTTTCCGACCTACGATCCGTGTTCTCTCGAGCGAAATATCGAATCCGAACGTAACGGACCTCCAGGGCCCTATGACGAAGCCGGCGACGTGAGATGCGGGAGAGTGAAACGAAGGGGATTGGAGTAGAGAATGACCGAGAGTCGGCGGATGGGCGCGCCGATGAGGACAATCGACAGAACGACCGGCGGCACGTTCGTGCCCCGCACCGTCTGCATTCCCGACTCCTCCCTACGGAAACTGCAAAACGCGGGCGCGACCGTAACACAAAAGTCCGCCGCACACAACTGGTGGATCTGAGCCTGTCAAATCGAAACAGAAATGTCCCCGGGTGGATCTGACCGAGACGACGAGCCGAGAAGCGAAAAACCCACGTAGAGAGACGTGGCGAACGAGCGCGCGAGTGATTATGATCGGTCCCTCGCGGGGACGAGCACCCACTGGCGGTTGCGGACGGTGACACCGCGGCGCGCGACTTTGACCCGAAGCTGGCGGGCCTTGCCGTCACGATCCTGGTCGGCCGGCTCAACGCCGAGCAGGTAGTGGGCCGAGGCCTCTCGAAGCACGCGATCGAATGCAGACTCGCCTGCACCGACGCCCACGTACAAGCGACTGCCCCCCGCCGCGCTCGAGAATTCATCGAGGAACGAGGCCTGCATCGTCCGCTCGCGGCCGCGCTCAGACCTGCCGACGCCCCGCTGCGAAGCCGAGCCGTACCCCGGCGTATGCGAATCAACGTGGATCGTGTAGACGACCGCATTGGCACGCGCGGCGATCTGTCCGAGGAGGCGGCCCACGTCGCCGATCCGGGGGCGGCCATCGGGCCGATCACTCACGAGCACGCCGGCACTCACCAGCAGGACGGACTTCCGGCCGGGCAGCGTCGTCAGTCGGGCGAGCAGATCTTCGAGCCCTTGCAGGCTCGCTTGCGTCTGCTGTTCCAGCTGCACAGCGAGCGTCAAACCCTCGGCGTAGATCCGGGCCATGCAGTCCGCCTCGCCAGGACACTCGCGGCTGCGGACGGCGCGCACGGGATCCATCTGCACGAGCGTCGCATCGTCCACCGGCGCGGTGTTCCGCATCGTGAGGAAAGAATTCGGATTGGTCGACTGGGCGGTGATATCGACGATTTCCGACACGCTCAGGTTGAAGCTGCTGCGAATCGCCTGTTTCTCGCCGATCGTGCGATCGAGCCGGATGCCGACGCTCGATCGATCGGTCGTCGGCGGGATCCACACGCCGGTCGGGAACACGAACAGCCCCACTCGGTCCGCCGGCTCGAGGCGGGCCACGAAGCTCTTCAACGCCGTCATCGCCTCGCTTGCCGACCCGGTCTCAAAACTGCCGTTGTCGACGGCAAGCACGACGGTGCGGCCGTCGGCCACGGGCGTTTCGGCGAGGCTGTCGGGCAGCATCGCATCGGCGCGGGTGACGTTCCGGGTGTGGCGGAGGAACTGCGCGGAGACAACCTTCCGCTTGTGGCCGTTGATCGAAACCTCGAACGACTCCGGGCCGAGCTGGGCGATCGGATAGCCGTCCTTGTCGATGACCTGCACGTCGACTGCGATGACGTCGACAGCGCTTCGGAAGCGGGCCTGCTGCGCGGCGGGTGTGTCAGACCAGCTGGCGGACGCCAACGACACCGTGAGCACCGCGCCGATCAAACGAACCGCGACGGCAGCGAACCGTGTCATCGAGCACTCTGACTTTCACCGCCCGGTTGAGCGCCGCCGGGGGGGCGAGCGCCTCCAGAGTAACACGATCTCCGCAGCCGGCCGATGCGAGAATGACGGGTTTTGCGAGACGATTGCGGATCTTGAGCGAAGGTTGGTGCGCCCAGCACGACTCGAACGTGCGACCTCCTGGTTCGTAGCCAGACGCTCTATCCAACTGAGCTATGGGCGCGCAGAGCCTTTCATTATATCTGAATCCCTTATCACTCATCACTAATCCAGAATCACTGATCCTCGAATCGCTGATCCTCGAATCACTCGTCCTGAATCCTTGAATCCTGAATCGTTGAATCCTGAATCCGCCCGAGGGCTGGATGCGCGAGCCCGGACCTATAATCGACACGTGTCTGTCGAGCGCCACCGGAAGGATGCGCCGGCGAGTGTACGATGCGCGGTGCTGACGATCAGCGACACCCGTACCGAGCGCACGGATGCGAGCGGAGACGCGATCGCGGAGGCGCTCACCCACGCCGGCCACGCCGTGACGAAACGTGCCATCGTGCGCGATGACCCGGACGCCGTGCGTCATTGGGTGCGCGCCGCGGCAGGTGACGTCGCCGTGATCGTGACAACTGGAGGCACGGGAATCACCTCGCGCGACAGCACCTACGAGGCGCTGGTCGGACTGCTCGACAAGCGGCTCGACGGATTTGGTGAGTTATTCCGGATGCTCAGTTACGAGCAGATTGGATCGGCAGCAATGCTGTCGCGCGCGTGCGCGGGAACCATCGGATCGACCGCCGTGTTCGCACTGCCCGGCGCAAAGCGTGCCGTAGAACTGGCGATGGAGAAACTGATCCTGCCCGAAATCGGTCACGTCGTCGGTGAGCTTCGACGCGAGTGAGCGTGGGGGGAGTTCGGGGCGCGAAGTCGCTCGGAGAAATGATGGACCGTGCTACGGCAAGGCAAGGCGGTAGGAAGGACGACGCGAGCGAGCGCAGCGCTGCGAGCCATGCGAACGGAGAGAGCCGTCGAAGCGGCTCGCGAGTGAGCGTGTGGGGGAGTCCGAGGGGCGATGCCCCTCGGATTGATAAACGGTGACAACGATGCGCCCGTTTCGCGAAACGATCGCCGTCGAGGACGCAAAGGCGCTGGCGCTCGAAGCCGCATCACCGGTCGATCGCAGCGAGCGCATTGCACTTCGCGATGCGACTGGACGAGTGCTTGCAACTTCTGCCGCCTCGGCGATCGACGTGCCACCCTTCGATCGCGCCGCAATGGACGGCTACGCGGTCGTCGCCGGCGACACGTTCGGTGCAAGCCGCGACCGCGTTAAAACGCTTCGGCTCGTCCACACGAGCTATTCAGGCGACGCGCCTGCGCAAGCGATCGCAAGCGGCGAATGCGTCGAGATCGCGACCGGCGCGCCGCTCCCGGACGGAGCCGATGCGGTCGTCATGGTCGAGGAGACGGAGAAAACGACTGAAGGTGTCCGTATCTTCACTCCCGTTTATCCAGGACAGCACGTCGGCCGGCGTGCCGCGGATATCTCGAAAGGACAGACGGTCGTCGCGTCGGGAAGCGTCCTGAACGCCGGCAGCATTGGTGCACTCGCTGCCGTCGGCACGACCACGATTGAAGTGATCGCGCGCCCACGCGTGGCGATCGTGTCGACGGGAAACGAGATCATCGAGCCGGGACAGCCGCTCGGTCCAGGCCAGATCTACAACATCAATCGATTCACGCTGACGTCAATCATTGAGACGCATGGCGGAACCGTCTCTGCCGTCGACACGGTGGTTGATACGCTTGCCGATCTCGTCGAGGCAATCTGCCGAAACGCGGCGGCGGACCTGATCGTCTTCTCCGGTGGCAGCTCCGTCGGCGAGCGCGACTTGATGCTCGATGCGGTGCAGCAGACCGGTGAAGTGATCTTCCACGGAATCGCGGTGAAACCGGGCAAGCCGACACTTCTCGGGAAGGTGGGATCCACGCCCGTGCTCGGGATGCCCGGCAACCCGACATCGTGCTTATCGAACGCCTACCTGCTCGTGATCCCGATGTTGCGCCAAATGGCGAGACTGCCTCCATACGAGCCGCCCACGATTCACGTGCCCCTGGCGCGACGGATCGTGTCGACGACGGGGCGGCATCAGTTCTTCACGGTCCGCGTCGTCGACGGCAGTGCAATACCGGCGTTCAAGGGATCCGGTGACATTACCAGCATGGCGCACGCCGACGGCTACATCGAGATTCCCGCTCAGACCGACATCGTCGAAGCGGGGGAGATGGTAAAAGTGAAGTTGTTCTAATGGCCGAGCCAACGCTTCGACATGCGCCGCTGTTCGAACTCCCAAACCAGAAAGGGCTCGTGCGCTCGCTGGCGGAGTATCTCGAAGGCGGCCCGGTCCTGCTCGCATTCCATCGCGGCACCTGGTGACCAAACTGCCGCCGCCGGTTCGGTGAACTGGCAGAAAACGTTCAAGCCTATCGAGATCGCGGCGTCCGCCTGGTCGCGATTGTGGCTCAGAAGGCCGAGGCCGTACGGCGCTACGTCGAAGAGACGGGCCTGCCGTACGACATTCTGATCGACGAGACACGCGCGGTCGCGAAGTCCTATGGCGTATGGCACGCCTGGGGGCTGGATGCGTACAACATCGCGAGACCCGCGGTCTTCCTCATCGATCGCACCGGCCTGATCCGGTACTCATTCATCGGCAAGTGGCAGGATCAATATCCAGCCCCCGACGAGATCATGAACGCGATAGAAGAATTGCTGACTGCGGAATGATGATTGCGGATTTGAGGAATGGTGATTGTCGATTGTCGATCACTGCAATCCGCAGCCATCATTCTACAATCCGCAATTATCGGAAGCGCTTATTGACCTCGTCCCAATTCACGGCGTTCCACCACGCCGCGATGTAGTCGGGCCGCCGATTCTGGTATTTGAGATAGTACGCGTGCTCCCACACGTCGAGGCCGAGAATAGGTTTCTTCCCTTCCATCAGCGGACTGTCCTGGTTCGCCGTGCTCTCGATCACGAGCTTACCGCCGACGTCGAGGAGCCACGCCCAGCCGCTGCCGAACCGCGTCGTGCCCGCCTTCGCGAACTGCTCCTTGAACGTGTCGAAGCTTCCGAATGACGACTTGATCGCGTCCGCGACAGCGCCGGTCGGCGCCCCTCCCTTGCCCGGCCCCATGATCTGCCAGAACATCGTGTGATTGACGTGACCGCCGCCGTTGTTCCGAACGGCGGTGCGGATCTCCTCCGGCACGCTGTTGATGCCGCGGATCAGGTCGTCGATGCCTTTCGGTTGCAGGTTCGGGTGCTTCTCCAGCGCGGCGTTCAGATTGGTGACGTACGCCGCATGGTGTTTGTCGTGGTGAATCCGCATCGTCTGCTCGTCGATGTGCGGTTCGAGGGCTTTGTAATCATAAGGAAGCGGTGGGACTTCATGCGCCATTGCTGCTGTCTCCTTCCAAACCAATGATTCTATATCAGCGAATTGCGATTGGCCTGGAAGCTGGAAACTAGCAGCTGGACGCTAATTCTTAATCTCGAGCATGCGATCGAGGGCGAGCTTGGCGTCGCGCTTTTGATCGTCGGGGACGACTATCTGGTTGTGGACCTCGCCGGTGACGAGCCCTTCGAGAATCCAGAGTAGATGGTTGGGCGAGACACGGAACATCGTCGAACACAGACAGCCGAACGGATCGAGAGTGACAACGGTGCGTTCGGGCGCGACCTCGTGCGCCAGGCGATTGACGAGGTGCACTTCCGTTGCCACAGCCCAGATGCTGCCTTTCGGACTGTCCTTCACGATATTGATGATCGCTTCGGTTGAACCGCTGCGATCAGCTGCCTGCACCACGTCAAACGTACATTCGGGATGGGCGACAACCTGACCGGTCGAATACTTCTTCCGGAACGCGTCGATTTGCGCAACGGTAAACCGAGTGTGAACCGAGCAGTGCCCTTTCCAGAGGATGAGCTTTGCTTTCTTGACCTGTTCTGGCTGGAGCCCGCCCCAGATTTCGTTCGGATCCCACACGACCATTTCGTCGAGGGGCACGCCCATCCTGAACGCGGTGTTCCGTCCGAGATGCTGGTCGGGGAGCATTACCAGTTTCTCGCCGTGCTCCCATGCCCACTTCATCACCGCTGCGGCATTGGTTGACGTGCAGACGATGCCACCGTGGGCGCCGACGAACGCTTTGATAGCAGCCGACGAGTTTATGTAGGTAACAGGAATGACACCGGCGCGGCTGTTCTCGACGGCATCGGTGCGAATCCCCATCTCCCCAAGCTCGCGCCAGCAGATGTCGAGTTGATCGGGCGCGGCCATGTCCGCCATCGAACATCCCGCCGCGAGATCGGGAAGTACGACCTTCTGATGCGGGGCGCGAAGAATGTCGGCGCTCTCCGCCATGAAGTGCACGCCGCAGAACACGATGAACTCGGCCTTGCCGCGCGACGCCGCTGCGCGCGCCAGCTTGAGGGAGTCGCCGGTATAGTCGGCGAACTTGATGACTTCGTCGCGCTGATAGTGATGGCCGAGAATGACCACGCGATCGCCGAGCGTCTTCTTGGCTGCGGCGATCCGCTCGTCCATCTCATCGTCTGACAGGCGGAGATATCGTTCAGGGAGCGGTTGCCGCTCGCCGATGCTTGCTTTCTCGACTTCTGTCAGAATCTTGATATCCATCTTTACTCCGAGGGGCTCGCCCTCGGACTCCCCTGCACGCGCGCTCATTCGCCTACATTCATTGTACCAAGACGGGTGCGTCGTCGGGCGATTCGGGGCCGATTACAACGTTGTAAAGGGTGTCGCGCTCAACAGGATCGCGGCCGGCAGCGCGGATCAGACGGCGAATGGCTGTGGTGGTCATGGCTTCGGGGGTTCGAGCACCCGCCATGTGGTAGATCTTCTCCTCCTGTACCGTCCCGTCGAGGTCGTCGACGCCGAACCACAGCGACAACTGCGCAACCTCGACTCCAGTCGCAATCCAGAAGGCCTTCACGTGCGGAATGTTGTCGAGCATCAATCTCGACACGGCATGCACTCGCAACGTGTCAGTAGCACTCGGCGCCGGTAGCTTGCGCATCTGGTTATTGTCGGGATGGAACGCAAGAGGAATGAATGCCTGAAATCCGCCACTCTCGTCCTGTAGCGCGCGTGCGCGGAGCATGTGATCCACACGCTCCTCGTTGGTTTCGATGTGACCGTATAACATCGTCACATTCGTCCGCATGCCCAGGGCATGAGCGGTCCTGTGAATCTCGAGGTAGCGATCGGCTCCGCACTTGTCGTGACAGATCTTGCGCCGCACCCGCTCGGCGAAGATTTCCGCGCCGCCTCCTGGCAATGAATCGAGTCCGGCGTCCTGGAGTTGGCGCAGCACCTGCTCATCACTCATCTTGTACAGGTCGGCGAAGAACGCCACTTCAACTGCGGTAAAGCACTTGAGATGAATCCCCGGACGAATTCGTTTGAAGCCGCGCAGCATCTCCAGGTAGTAGTCGAAAGGCAGATCCGGGTGCAGACCGTTGACGACGTGGATTTCGGTTAACGGCTGATGAGCGCGATCGCGCAGCTTGTCCCACGTCTGCTCGAGCGACATCGTGTAAGACCCTCGGTCGCCAGGCCGAAGACGCGCAAAGGAGCAAAACAAACAGCTCGCGACACACACGTTGGTCGCTTCAAGTCGAATGTTGAAGTTGTAGTAGGTGCGTGCGTCGTGCCGCTTCTCGCGCTCGCGATTGGCCAGCCATCCGAGCGCCAGGAGGTCCGGGCAGGCGAACAATCGCACGCCATCGTCGAACGACAGGCGTTCGCCAGAGCGCAGTTTCTCGGAGATATCCCCGAGCCCGAGTGCTGTCAGTCGTTCCTGCACCGGCTCCTTTTTCCTTTTCCCTTTCCCCTTAAGCGATTCCCATGATCTGCACGCGCAGCGTGCGCGAGCGCGGACCGTCGAGCTCGGCAACGAGCACCCGCTGCCACTGACCGAGCACGAGCTCGCCGCCGCTAATCTGCAGCGTCAAACTGTGGCCGAGCAGCATGGCCCGGAGATGCGCGTCGGCATTCAGCCGATCGCAATCTGAGTGATCAGGATCGTTGTGCATCCAGTCGGCGTCGCGGTCGACCATCGTTTCGAGGAGACGTTTGATGTCGGCGTGCAGCGCTTTCTGTGACTCGTTCATGAACACCGCGAAGGTGGTGTGCATAGACCAGAGACTGACGATGCCTTCACGCACGGCGGCGTCACCGACGATCGCCACGATGCGATCGGTCACGTCTATGAGCTCGATCCGCTCGTGGGTCTGCACCGTGAGCGTGTCACCTCGCACCACCACACCAGTGCCGGCGGCAGAAGTTGCGCCTGGCGTCGCATCCGTCGTATTCACAGCGGAACTCTTTGTCATCTCAACACTTGATCTTACCGCGCTTCGGCGCCGCACGGGCCTGGCGAGGGGTAGCCCCGCGGCAGAACCACCCCAGGACCCGCATGCTATACTCGCCGAACAATTGACGTCGAGTCGGCGACATCGCATCGCCGGCTCTGCCCGGCGGTCACGCGAAGTGGGTGAAAAGCCCACGCGGTGCCGCCACTGTAAGCGGGAAGTTGCATCCCACAGCCGGTCGAGAAACCGGCAGCCACTGTGCGAACGCATGGGAAGGCCGGGGATGTCGCGCGTCCTCCGATCGACGGAGGCCACAATCCGCAAGCCAGGATACCTGACGCCGGGCCGTCCTTTTCCGCCTCCACCCGGAGGTGACGGCGCGCGAACACGCCGAGAAGGAGTCCCGTGCGAATTCGTCTCGTTTTCTTTGCGTTCATTTCTACGGCCATCACTGCTGTGTCCGCGTTCGCGCAGACAGCGAGCGGGCGCGTGATCGATCCGTCAGGGCGGCCGCTGCCAAGGGCCTACGTCCACACGATCGCACCAGGCCAATCGTCGTCGAGCAACGGAATCTTCACCGATTCCGATGGGCGGTTCAGTCTGGCGACAGCCACAGACAATTGCACGATCGAGGTAACGCTGACAGGATTCGCAACCACAACCACCCCGTGCAGCGACCGGCCACTCGAGGTGAAACTGCAACTTGCCCCGGTCAGCGAACACGTCGTCGTCTCGGCGACCCGGACGGAGATGCCGGCGGGAGAAGTTGGAAACAGCGTGTCGGTGTTCGATGGTGTCGATCTCGAGCGCCGCCAGTTTCCGATCGTTGCAGACGTCCTGCTCGCGGCGCCTGGAGTCGCAGTTGAACGAACGGGTGCATACGGCGGCGTGACGAGCGTCTACGTTCGCGGCGGCGAAAGCAACTACAACAAAGTGCTGCTCGACGGAATCCCGCTGAACGAACCGGGCGGCAGTTTCAATTTCAACAACGTGACGAGCGAGAACCTCGAGCGCATCGAGATTGTTCGTGGCGCCCAGTCAGCCATCTTCGGGTCGGACGCGATGTCGGGCGTGATCCACCTCGTCACCGCACGTGCGCGTCCCGGAACTCCGGTTCAAGGGTCGGTCACCGCCGAAGGGGGATCGTTTGGAACCGGGCGTTTCAGTGGAGCCATTCGCGGCGCCAGCCAACGACACGACTATTCAATCGGCGTCACTCGTTACACGACCAACAACGAAGTTCCCAACAACGAATTCACAAATACGACGGTTTCCGGAACGGCGGGCTCACAGCTGACGGCGACGTCGTCGCTTCGCGCCGTGGTTCGCGGCGAGTTCGGGAAGTCGGGTGTGCCCGGACAGACCTCATTCGGCCGGTCCGACATGGACGCCTTCTTCGATCGGCACGATTTGGTCGGCGGCGTGACCTTTTCTCAGGAATTCTCGTCGCAGCTCCGACATCAGGCCACGTATGGACTCGCGTCGACGCGGCAGCAGTCGACCAACCTGCTCCTGGACGAGCCGTATACGCCGCAGTTCGACGGCCACGTTTCGCCATTTGAGTTCTTCGATTTTGCCTACGACAGCCGCTCGTATCTGCATCGACACTATGCCAGCTATCAGGCCGACTGGTTCCCGGTTCAGGGAAACACCAGCGCCGGCACCCAGCACGTCACTGTGGCGGCCGATTGGGACGGTGAACGAGGAACGCTGCGAGACGAACTGGCGGCCGACGAAACAAAAGCCACTCGCGACAACATTGGCCTGACGATCCAGCATCAGGCGCTCTGGCGAAACTTGTCCGCGAGTGGCGGCATTCGATTCGAGCACAACGACAGTTTCGGCAACGCCGCCGTTCCGCGCGCGTCGATCGCCATCGTCGCGCATCGTTCCACCGGTGCGATCGGACAGACCAGACTGAAGGCCAGCGCGGGGACGGGCATCAAGGAACCGACGCTTCTTCAGTCATTCAGCCGTAACAGCTTCTTTCTGGGCAACCCGGATCTCGAACCTGAACGATCGCGAACCGTCGATGCCGGTATCGAGCAGCGGCTCGCGGACGACCGGATCAAACTCGACGTGACCTGGTTCGACAATCACTATCGAAACATCATTTCCACGCGCACGCTGAGTTTCAATCCGTTCCAGTCGCAGTATTTCAACATCGGTGAATCGACAGCCCGGGGTCTCGAGCTCACGGGCGAAGTGGCGCCGGCCGGGCACCTGCACGGCCGCTTCGGGTACACGTTGACCGCTTCGGAAGTGACAGAGAGTGAAGCGGACAACACGGTCTTTGCGGTCGGTAACTGGCTGTTTCGCCGGCCGCGGCACTCAGGATTCGCCGAGGTTTCGTGGACGGACAGCCGGATTTCGCTGGACCTTTTTGGCTCGATCATTGGAGACCGAGTGGACAGCGACTTCTCTGCGTTGGAACCGCCGATCACCATGAACAATGGGCACACGAGGTGGGACCTTCGCGCGAGTTATGAAATCACCCGCGGTCTCGCCGTGATCGCCGCGTTCGATAATCTCGCCAACGCGGAGTACATGGAGCCGCTTGGCTATCCCGCCCTCGGGCGGGCGATTCGCGTCGGGATTCGCGCCGGCTTTTGAAACGCGATGCCGGATCTGCTTCGAGCCGACGGCCTCGTCTTTGGTTATCAACACACGCCCGTCCTGCGGGACGTCTCAATGACGCTTCCTGCAGGCGGGTTCGTCGGTATCCTCGGACCGAACGGCTCCGGAAAGACGACATTGCTTCGCGCATTAGCCGGAACCGTTCGACCGGCGCGAGGCCGCGTGCTGTTCGAAGATCGCGACATCCGTTCAGTTGCCCGGCACGTGCTGGCTCGACGCATGGCCGTCGTTCCCCAGGAAACGCACCTCGCGTTCGATTACACAGCACTCGAAGTCGTGATGATGGGCCGCTACCCGCATCTCACCATGTTCGAGATCGAGGGCCCCAAAGACTTCTCGATCGCGCGAGAGGCCATGGCGGCAACCGGAACGCTGCCGTTGCAAGACCGCCAGTTCGATACGCTGAGCGGTGGTGAAAAGCAGCGGGTCATCGTGGCGGCGGCGCTCGCTCAGATCGCAGGCGCCGGCGGCAATGGAATTCTCCTGCTCGACGAGCCGACCGTGGCACTCGATCTGGCCTACCAACTCGAACTCGGCGAGCTGCTCCGTGAACGGCAACGTCGTGTGCCGCTGACGATCGCCGTATCGACGCACGATCTCAATTTCGCCGCGAGTCTCTGTCGCACGCTCGTGCTGTTGAAAGACGGGCGGGTACTCGCATCCGGTGCAACAGACGACGTGTTGACGTCGCAGCACATCCGAGAGCTGTATGACGTCGAGGCGGATGTCACACGCCACCCGCCGACAGGACGTGTGATCGTCGTTCCAGTCCGCCGCGCACGGGCCGGGAGCGAGGCTTGACAGTCGGACTCACCCGTCGCCTTGCTCTCACCGTTGCCGGGTTTGGCCTGCTTGCGCTCACCGCGATTCTGACCGCGCCGCTCGTCGGATCTACCCACATCAGCCTTCGTCGCGCATTCGATCGGACGATTCCGTTCGCCGACAACGTCGACGCGCAAATCTTCTTCATCGCGCGTCTTCCGCGTACGCTTGCCGGTGCCGTTGTCGGATCGATGCTCGCCTCGGCGGGGGTCGTCTTTCAGGGACTGTTGCGGAACCCACTCGCCACACCTTTTACTCTCGGCGTCTCGGCCGGCGCGGCGCTTGGCGCAATGCTGGCGATTACGTTCAGCTGGTCTTTCGCATGGGCGGGCGTCTCGGCCGCCGCGGCCGCGAGCTTTCTCGGCTCGCTCGCCGCCGTCGGCATCGTCTATGCTCTGGCTCGCGCACGACATCGCGGCCTGTCGACCAATGTCCTCCTGCTCGCTGGCGTGACGATGAACGCATTCTTCTCAGCGCTCATCCTGTTCGTGCAGTACTTCGCCGATTTTTCGCAGACCTATCGCATTCTGAGATGGCTGATGGGCGATCTGGACGTCAGCAGCTATCAACCGATCGTCACGGCCCTCCCGTTTGTGGTTCTCTCATTCGTGAGTTTTGCGTGGCTTGCCCGGCCGCTCAACCTGTTGAGCCTCGGTGACGAAAGCGCGGAGACGCGCGGATTGAATGTGACGGCCGCCCAGCGGACGGCGTTTGTCACCGCGTCGCTGGCAACCGGCGCGGCGGTTTCCGTCGGCGGACCGGTCGGATTCATCGGCATTGTCGTCCCCCACCTGGTGCGACTGATCGTCGGACCGGACCACCGGCTCGTCCTGCCGGCTTCGGCGCTCTTCGGTGCGGCATTCCTGGTGGGATGTGATGTCCTGGCGCGCACGGTGATGTCGCCAATCGAGCTGCCGGTTGGGGTCATCACGGCCCTGATCGGAGGGCCATTCTTTCTGTGGTTGCTCGTGCGGAAGAGGTGACGGCGTCTTGAGGGCATCGAACGTATGACCAGATGGACACGAGCGCGGAGTGCGCCTCTCCGTTTCCTCCGTTTCTTCGTTTTGACCTCCGTTCTCTTCGTCTCCTCCGTGCGGGACTGGGAGACAGTTCGAAGTCAACCCGCTCCCCACCCGACGCGCATAATCTCCCTGATCCCCGCGGTAACCGAAATGCTGTTTGCGATCGGTGCGGGCCCTCAAGTCGTCGCGGTGAGCAGCTTCGATCGATATCCCCCTGAAGTCGGCAAGCTCCAGCGCGTCGGCGCGCTCCTCGACCCCGATGTGGAACGGATTCTGTCTTTGCGTCCGGATCTCGTTGCGGTCTACGCGAGCCAGTCCGATCTGCGCACGCAATTGGAACGCGCGAAAATCCCGGTTTACGTCTACAGCCATGCCGGACTCGCAGATGTGCCGGTCACTCTCACGCAAATTGGAGAGCGCGTCGGACACGCCCGGGAAGCAGCGGATCTCGTGCGATCGATTCAGTCGCGAATCGACGGCGTTCGCAGCCGAGTCGCGGGGCGCGCTCGTCCGCGCACCCTCATCGTATTCGACCGTGAAACGCTGACGCTGCGCGGTATCTACGCGAGCGGCGGAATTGGATTCATCCACGACATGGTCGAGGCGGCCGGAGGCGACAACATCTTCTCGGACGTCAAGCAACAGTCCGTTCAGGCGACGAGCGAGCTGATACTTGCGAGACGGCCGGACGCGATCCTGGAGTTGAGGGGTGATCCGGTTGCCGCCGGCATAAAGGCACGCGAGATCGAAGTCTGGCGGGCGCTGGCCTCATTACCGGCAGTGCGAAACTCCCGTGTCTATTTCCTCGACGATCAAAAGACCGTCGTTCCCGGACCCCGCATCGGTGAGGGGATCGAGCTGATCGCGCGCTCGCTCCATCCCGAGGCCTTCAAGTGATCGCGGCATGAAAATCCTTGTTTCCTGGAGCAGCGGCAAAGACAGCGCGTGGATGCTGCACGTCATTCGCTCGGAGGGACTGGGCGAGGCGTGCGCGCTGCTCACGACGGTCAATCAAGCGGCGAACCGAGTGGCGATGCATGCCGTCAGAACCGAGCTGCTGCAGGCCCAGGCCGCGGCGGCCGGCTTGCCGTTGATGACGGTGCAGATTCCGCATCCGTGCCCGAATGAGGTCTACGAGGCGCAAATGTCGGCCGCGATAGCCAGCGCCAAGGCGCAGGGGTTTACGCATGTGGCATTTGGCGACCTGTTCCTCGAAGACATTCGCCGCTATCGCGAAGATCGGATGAAGGGAACGGGGCTCGTGCCGATGTTCCCGTTGTGGATGCGCCCGACCGATGAACTCGCGCGCGAAATGATCGGTGGCGGACTGGAAGCGTACCTGACGTGTGTTGATCCGCGAGTGCTGCCAGCTACGTTCGCCGGCAGGCGATTCGATATTGCGCTGCTTGCTGACCTGCCGCCGGAGGTGGATCCGTGCGGCGAACGCGGCGAGTTTCACTCGTGCGCGGTCGCGGGACCGATGTTCAGGCACTCCATTGCCGTCACGCCCGGTGTCATCGTGGAACGCGACGGATTCGTCTTCGCGGACCTTACGCCGCAAACTCTACCGGCACGCGCTGCGGAATGAGTCCATGCTGATACGCCTCGGTCATTAAACGCTCGAGGCCAAGACGTCCGCGATCGCCGTAGTCCAGGGTGAGGTCGTTGACGTACATGCCGACAAAGCGATCCGTGCGTGCCTTGTCGAGGCCACGACCGAATTGTTGTGCGTACTCGACAGCCTCTGTCCGATGTGACAGGGCGTAAGCGATGCTGTCGTGCAGGATCTTCGAAACCCTGGTGATCATTGCCGGCCCGAGATCGCGCCGGATGATATTGCCACCAAGCGGCAGAGGCAGCCCTTCGGTACGATCCGCCCACCACTCGCCCAGATCGACAATCTTTCGCAGTCCCTCGTCCTGGTATGTCAGCTGCCCCTCATGAATGAGCAGCCCCGCCTGCGCCTCGCCGTTCAGGACCGCCTGCTGAATCTGGTCGAATGGAACGACGACGAATTGGAAGTCGGGCTCGTAGAGACGCAGCGTCAGATACGCCGTCGTCAGCGTGCCGGGAATGGCGATGCGCTTTCCCTTCACACCGTTGTTGCGGGCCGCATTCGCGTCGCCGGAAATCTCCGGGTCGACCGCCGGTGCGACAACGATGGGGCCGTACTTGTCGCCCATGCTGGCACCGTGCGGAAGCAGGGCGTACTTGTCAACCAGGTGCGCGTAGGCGTGAAACGACACCGCGGTGACCTCGTACTTGCCGTCGAACGCCGCACGATTGAGGGTTTCGATATCCGACAAGACCTGATCGACGACGATACCCCCCGTATCGACTCTGCCGCTCGCCAGGCCGTAAAACATGAACGCGTCGTCCGAATCCGGACTATGGGCAACGGTAATTTTGGTGGATTTCATAGCTTCCAGCTTCCAGCTGATAGCTCGTTTCTGATGAAAGCCTCAGGCGCGAACGCTCTGAGTTCGCAGGGCGCGGACGACCGTGGTAACCCGATCGATTGCGAAATCAATGTCGGCATCGGTCGTGGTGCGGCCGAGGCCGAAGCGAATGGACGCGCCAGCACGATCGCCGACAGCACCAATCGCGTGAAGCACGTGAGAGGGTGCCTGACTGCCAGAGCTACAGGCGGATCCGGTCGACACCGCGAGATCACCGAGCGCCATGAGCAGCGCTTCCCCTTCGATGTCGTCGAAGCTGACGTGAAGATTGTGTGGAAGGCGTCGATTGGCCGCCGGGCCATTCAAACGGACGCCATCCAGGTTTCCGGTCAAACCCTGATACAGGCGATCGCGCAGGCTGGCGAGGCGCGCGGATTCGACAGCCATCTCCGCCCGGCACAGTTCGAGCGCTTTGGCCAAGCCCACAATCCCAGGAACGTTCAACGTGCCGGAGCGAAATCCGTTCTCGTGTCCGCCACCATCGATCTGACATTGCAGTTCGAGTCGCGGCTTGCGCCGGCGCACGTACAAGGCGCCCGCTCCCTTGGGTCCATAGCACTTGTGCGCGGTCAGCGACAGCAGATCGACACCCATCGCCTCGACATCGAGCGGTACTTTGCCGGCGGCCTGCGCGGCATCGGTATGAAACACCACGCCGCGTCCCTGCGCGAGGGCGCCAATCTCAGCCAGCGGCTGGAGCGCGCCAATCTCGTTGTTGGCGGCCATGATCGAGATCAGGATCGTGCGGTCGGTGATCGCGGCGCGAAGCTCCTCGAGATCGATGAAACCCTGCGAGTCGACGCCGAGAATGGTGACGCGGCAGCCTTCCTTCTCGAGGCACCGGCATGAATCGAGCACGGATTTGTGCTCGGTGGCGGCGGTGATGATGTGATCACCGCGGTCGCGCCGCGCGCGGACGATGCCTTTGATAGCGAGGTTGTTGGATTCGCTGGCGCCGCTGGTGAAGACGATCTCAGCCGCGCTCGCCCCGATGATCCGGGCGATGCTCACTCGCGCCGCGTCCACCGCTTTCTGTGCCTCCCACCCGTACGCGTGCTGCTTGCTCGCCGCATTTCCGAACTGCTCGCTGAAATACGGGAGCATCGTTTCGAGGACACGCGGATCGACCGGCGTCGTGGCGTGAAAGTCGAGATACACGGGGCGTGACATGGACGTCCTGCTAGCGGCGCGTCGAGCGCGTAAACGCGACCGGCGTCGGCGGTTCGTCTGCCGGCGACTCGGTCGCCACTTCCTGGAGCGAACAGGTTGCCAACGCTGAAAGGATGCGGTCCTTGATGCGCCAGAGCGGATCGCGAATGCTGCACTTGCCGTACTGCTCGCAGTTCTCCGCCTCGGTCGAACATGCCGTCACGGTCAGAGGACCGTCGATCGCCTGAATGATGTCGGCCACCGAGATCACGCTGGCGCCGCGTGCGAGACGGTATCCACCGCGCGTGCCCTGATGCGACGTCACCAGCCCGCGGCGCGCGAGTCGCTGCAGCACTTTCGCCATCAACTCGACGGGGATGTCGTACTGCTCCGCGATCTCGCGAGCGCTTGCCGACGCCAGATCGCTTCTCGTGGCGAGGTGCTTCATCGCCATGAGCGCGTAGTCGGCTTTCTTGGAAAGTCGGAGCATAAGTCACCAGAGGCCGAGTTGCAGCTTCGCGGCCTCCGACATCCGATCCTTGGTCCACCCGGGCTCCCACACGACGTCGACTTTGACATCCGCAACGCCGGCAACGGCCCTTACCCTGGACTCGACTTCAGCCGGCAGTGATTGCGCCGCCGGGCAGCCCGGCGCCGTGAGCGTCATCGTCACCAGCGCGTTGCCCGAGGCGTCGAGGGCGACGTCGTAAATCAAACCGAGCTCCCAGATGTTCACCGGAATCTCTGGATCGTAGACGGTCGAGATCGCGTCGACGATCGCAGGCTTCAGCGCCGCGGTTTTTTCGGCATCGGCGGTGAACTCGGTTCTCGTCGACTCGGGCGCCGCTGGCGTAGGTTCCGGAATCATGGGCAATGGTTTCATGTCACTCAGTGGACGCACGCTGTTGGCGTGCGAGCGCCGCCTTCAGCGTGTGCCACGCGAGGCTCGCGCATTTCACGCGCACCGGGAACTCGCGAACGCCGGCAAGCACTGACAGCTTTCCGAGATCCTCAACCGGCTGATCGGGCGGGGTCGTCACCACGTGATGGAAGCGTTCGAAAAGCTCGCGGGCTTCTCCCACGGTATGCCCTTTGACCGCGTCAGTCATCAGCGATGCCGATGCCTTGGAGATCGCACAGCCCGTTCCCTGGAACGCAACATCGGTGATGACATCACCGTCGACCTGCACGTACAGGTTCAACCGATCGCCACACAGAGGATTGTAGCCCTCGGCGCGATGGGTGGCCGACTCAAGTGCCCGGAAGTTTCTCGGCCGTCTGTTGTGGTCGAGAATGACTTCCTGATACAAATCGCTCAGATCAGACATTGGTTAGTCAGGCAAAAACCCCACGAACCCGTTCTAGGGCGCGCACCAGAACATCGATCTCGTCGCGCGTGTTGTAGATGGCCAGGGACGCGCGGATGGTTGCGGTGATCCCAAATCGATCCATGATCGGCTGGGCACAGTGCTGGCCCGTCCGTACGGCCACGCCTTCGCTATCGAGGATGGTGCCCGCGTCGTGCGGATGCACCCCCTCGAGCACAAACGACAGCACGCCGGCCTTGTGTCGGGCATTCCCGAAGATTGTCGCGTTCGGGATTTCGCTGACGCGTTCGGTCGCATATGCGAGCACATCATCCTCATGCGCCAGCGCGCCCCGGCGATCGATCGATGACAAGTAATCGATTGCGGCACCAAATCCGGCGACGCCCGCAATGTTCGGTGTGCCCGCTTCGAACTTGTATGGGACGACGTTGTATTCAGTGCGCTCGAAGGTGACCGACGCAATCATGTCGCCACCGCCCTGATAGGGAGGCATCGCGTCTAGCAGCGACGGCCGGCCATACAAGACGCCGACACCTGTCGGACCGAACATCTTGTGACTCGAGAACGCATAGAAATCGCAGTCGAGCGATTGGACGTCGACGGCGAAGTGCGGTACTGCCTGTGCGCCGTCGACCAGCACGACCGCGCCGGCGCCGTGCGCACGTTCGATCATCTCGCCGATCGGATTGATCGTCCCGAGTGCGTTCGACACGTGACCAATGGCAACGATTTTCGTCCGTGGCGACAGTAGCGCTGAGTACTGTTCGAGTTCCACTTCGCCGGCATCGTTGATCGCCGCCACCCGCAGGCGCGCCCCGGTCTGCTCACACAGCAGCTGCCAGGGAACGATGTTGGAGTGATGCTCGAGCCAGGTAATGAGGATCTCGTCACCGTCGCGAAGCACCGAGCGCCCGTAACTCTGCGCCACGAGATTGATCCCGTCGGTCGTGCCTTTGGTGAGGACGATCGTCCGCGGATCCGGCGCGTTGATGAACGCCGCCGCCTTGGCCCGCGCACCTTCATAGAGTGCCGTCGCCCGTTCGCTCAGCAAATGCGTGGCGCGATGAATGTTGGCGTTCGCGTGCCGGTAGTAGTCGTCCATCGCGTCGAGCACCGACTGCGGCTTCTGACTTGTATTCGCGCTGTCGAGATAGACGAGACGCTTGCCGTGCACACGTTCCGAGAGAATCGGAAAATCGCGCCGCACCGTCTCGACGTCGAACGACGTGCGCGCATCGTTCGCGGCGGTGGCGGCTGAGGGCGTCATACGGCGTCAATCTCCGCGAGGTCCTTCGCCAGTTGTGCGTAGAGCTCGCCTTCGAGAGCCACGCGCAGCGGATCGACCTTCACCCGATCGAGAATCTCGCCGGCAAACGCATGGATCATCATGTCGCGCGCCTCGAAATACGTCAGCCCGCGGGCGCGGAGATAGAAAATCGCATCCTCGTCGAGCTGTCCGATCGCCGCGCCGTGCGTGCACTTCACATCGTCGGCAAAAATCTCGAGCTGCGGTTTGGTGTTGATGGTCGCGTTGTCGGAAAGCAGCAGCGCCCGATTGGTCTGCTTCGCATCGGTCTTCTGCGCGTCCTGGCGAACGACAATCTTTCCATTGAACACGGCCCGCGCCTTGCCACCGAGGATGCCCTTGTAGATCTCGTGACTCGGACAATGCGCCTTGGCGTGATCGATCGTCGTGTGATTGTCGACCAGGCGTTCCCCATCCGCGAGGTACAACCCGTTGAGGGTACACTCGGCGCCTTCGCCATCGAGCAAGGCCATGACATCGTTCCGGACGATCTTGCCGCCGAGCGAGAACGAGTGCGACGAGACGTTCGCATTGCGTGCCGCGTGGACGTGCATGCTCGCCACGTGAAACGCATCGCGGCTCTCCTGCTGCACTTTGTAGTGATCGACCACCGCGCCGTCACCGGCAAAGAGCTCCGTCACCGCGTTGGTGAAATAGCCGCCGCCATCGGGGCCGACGTAGGTTTCGACAATGCGCGCCTGGCACCGATCGCCGACAACCACGAGCGTCCGCACGTTCGACATGATCGGGTGCGCGGCCCCGGCCGGCGTCGTGACGAACAGGAGATGAAGCGGCTCGTTGAGAACGACGCCGTCAGGGAGGTGAACGTACAGACCATCGACGGCGAGCGCGGTATTCAGCGCGGTGAACGCCTTGGTTCCAAAGTCCGCCAGCTGCCCAAGGTAGCGTGGGACGACGTCGGAATGTTCGGTCACCGCGGCGGCGAGCGATCCGACGCGCACGCCGTGCGGCAATCCGTTCACGCGCGACAGTTGCGACGCAAACCGTCCGTTCAACACGACGACGCGGTTGGGCGCGTCGCTGTACACCACATCCCGAAGCGCGTGATCGGTCACCGGCGCGACTTCGGTCGCCGGCACGAACTCGGCGTTCGCGATCGGCGAGATGTTGGTGAACCGCCACTCTTCATCACGCACGGTGGGAAAACCGAGGGCCGCGAAACGCGCAGCGCCGCGATCGCGGAGATCCTGCAACCAGCGAGGACCGCCGTGCGGCCGCCGTTCGATCGCCGCGAGCCAGGGCTGAAGCTTCTCGACTACCTGCGCCATCGCCGTTACGCTCCAACCGGCTGTGCGCCGCTCTCGATCCAGCCGTAGCCCTTCTTTTCCAGTTCGAGCGCAAGTTCCTTGCCCCCGGACTTCACGATGCGGCCACCACTGAGCACATGCACGTAGTCGGGCACGATGTAGTCGAGCAACCGCTGATAGTGCGTGACGACGATGATCGCGCGAGTGGGACTGCGCATGGCGTTGACGCCGGCGGCCACCAGTTTCAACGCGTCGATGTCGAGTCCTGAATCGGTTTCGTCGAGAATCGCCAGCCGCGGCTCGAGCAGCGCCATCTGGAAGATTTCGTTGCGCTTCTTCTCGCCGCCGGAAAATCCTTCATTGACCGCGCGACTCAGCATGCTCTGATCGATATCGAGCAGCTTCGACTTCTCCTTGATCAGCTGCATGAACTCCATCGCGTCGAGTTCCGGAAGCCCCTGGTGCTTCCGTTTCGCGTTGACCGCAGCTTTGAGAAAGTAGGCGTTGTTCACTCCGGCGATCTCGACCGGGTACTGGAACGCCATGAACACGCCCTCGCGGGAGCGTTCGTCCGGATCCAGATCCAGGAGATCCTTGCCGTCGTAGATCGCTTCCCCGGCCGTAACTTCGTACTGCGGGTGACCGGCGAGCGCGCGTGCGAGCGTGCTCTTGCCGGAACCATTCGGTCCCATGATGGCGTGCACTTCACCGGCGTTGACGTGGAGATCGATCCCTTTCAGGATCTGTTTGCCTTCGGCGGTAACCTGGAGATTTTTGATATCAAGCATTTTTTGTTATCCGACTGATCCCTCGAGCGACACGCTCAGCAACTTCTGCGCTTCGACGGCGAACTCCATCGGCAGTTCGCGGAAGACTTCCTTGCAGAAGCCGCTGACGATCATGTTGACGGCGTCCTCGGTCGACAGGCCGCGCTGGCGGCAGTAGAAGATCTGGTCTTCACCAATCTTCGACGTCGACGCCTCGTGCTCGACGCGCGCCGAGGTGTTCCGGATCTCGAGGTACGGGAACGTATGCGCACCGCACTTGTCGCCAAGGAGGAGGGAGTCGCACTGCGAGTAGTTGCGCGCGTTCTTCGCGTTCTTACCGACGCGCACCATGCCGCGATACGTGTTCTGCCCGTGACCGGCGGAAATGCCCTTCGAGACGATCGTGCTGCGGGTGTTCTTCCCGAGATGAATCATCTTCGTCCCGGTGTCCGCCTGCTGCCAGTTGTTCGTCGTTGCCACGGAGTAGAACTCGCCGATCGAGTTGTCCCCCTGCAGAATGCAGCCGGGATACTTCCACGTGATGGCCGAGCCCGTCTCCACCTGCGTCCAGGTGATCTTCGAGCCGCGTCCGGCACAGAGCCCGCGCTTGGTGACGAAGTTGTAGATGCCGCCTTTGCCGTCCTTGTCGCCCGGATACCAGTTCTGAATCGTCGAGTATTTGATCGTCGCGTCGTCATGGGCGACGAGCTCGACCACGGCGGCGTGCAACTGGTTCTCGTCGCGCATCGGCGCCGTGCATCCCTCGAGATAACTGACGTGCGAGCCTTGGTCGGCGATAATCAGCGTCCGTTCGAACTGCCCCGTGTCCCTCGCGTTGATCCGGAAATAGGTCGACAGTTCCATCGGGCATCGGACGCCCTTCGGAATGTAGACGAACGAGCCATCACTGAACACGGCGGAGTTCAGCGCGGCAAAGAAGTTGTCGGTGTGCGGAACAACAGAGCCGAGATACTTCTTCACCAGATCCGGATGCTCGCGAACCGCCTCGGAGAAGGACATGAAGATGATGCCCTGCTTCTTCAGCGTCTCTTTGAACGTCGTCGCCACCGACACGCTGTCGAACACCGCATCAACCGCCACACCGGCGAGAAGCATCTGTTCCTCGAGCGGGATGCCCAGCTTGTTGAATGTGGCGCGAACTTCTGGATCGACTTCATCCATGCTGTTCAGCGCCTTCTTTTTCTTCGGCGCAGAGTAGTAGACGATGTCCTGGTAGTTGATCGGGTCGTATTTGACGTTCTGCCAGGTCGGCTCTTTCATCGTGAGCCACATCCGGTACGCCTTCAGACGCCACTCGAGCAGCCACTCCGGCTCATTCTTCTTCTGCGAAATGATCCGGACGACGTCCTCGTTCAGCCCCTTCGGGATCGTCTCGGTTTCAACGTCGGTAACAAAGCCGTACTTGTATTCGCGAGTGGCAAGTTCTTCGATGGTTTGAGTTGATGTGCTCATTTAAGCTTCCAGCTGCCAGCGACCAGCTCCCAGCCGTCCAGATTTGAAGCTGGAAGCTGGAAGCCGGAAGCTGGGAGCTCATACACTGAAACTCGTTCCGCATCCGCACGTCGATTTCGCGTTCGGGTTATTGAAAATGAATCCGCGGCTGACCAGCGCCGTGTCGTAATCGAGCGTGGTGCCTTGAATGAACCGATAGCTCTTCGGATCGACGAATACCTTCGAGCCTTCGGCACCTTCGAAGACGTGATCGCCGTCGCGCGGCGTCGCCTCCCACGCGAACGTGTAGCTCAGACCGGAACAGCCGCCAGCTTTGATACCGATCCGCAGTCCCCCGTCCGGGATACCGTGACGGGCGGTCATTTTCTTAATCAGTGCGGCGGCGTTGTCGCTGATTTGAAGCATGGAAAGGTATCTACGACCAGAACAGTCCTATATTAGTCGTTCGAGAGGACATCGCGCAAGGGGGGCCTGGCTCGGCTGTTCAACTCAAATCAATTCTTGAGTTTAGTGGCAATTTCGCTTAAACTTCGCCCAAGTGGAGACCGCCTCGACAGCCCTCTTCATCGCAGGACTTGCTGTCGGGCTCGTGTTGACGGTCGGAACGGCGATCCTGGCCCGTTCTACACTCCGCCGCCGAGATGCCGACCTTCTCGCCCGGGAGACGTCCCTCACCCGTACTCAGCAGGAACTTTCACTCGCGCAGCAGGACCGGGCACGTCTTAGCGCCGAGCTCGAAGCGGAACGCCGAGCCTCAGCCGGACGGGAAACGCTTCTCCGCGATTCGTTCGCGGCGGTGTCGCGGGATGCGCTCGAGCGGAATAACCGCGCATTTCTCGATCTGGCGCAGACCAAGCTCGGAGAGTACCAGCAGTCCGCGCGGGTCGAGCTGGACGGGCGACACAAGGCGATCGCGGATCTCGTTCAGCCCTTGAAAGAGTCGCTCGCTCGCGTCGACGGCAAGCTTCAGGAGGTCGAGAAGGATCGCGCCGGCTCGAACGCCAAACTCGACGAACAGTTGCGAGCGCTCGCGCACACGCAACAATCACTTCAGGTGGAAACCAACAAGCTGGTTCGCGCGTTGCGGTCGCCAAATCAGCGCGGACGTTGGGGAGAGGTGCAGCTTCGTAGTGTGGTCGAGCGATCGGGGATGGTTCCCTATTGCGACTACGTCGAAAAGGAATCCGTTTCGAGCGACGGCCGTCGTCTGACGCCGGACATGATCGTGAAGCTGCCCAACGGCGCCTGCATCGTGATCGACTCGAAGGTGCCGATTGACGCGTATCTGAGTGCCGCAGAAACGCAGGAGGATTCGCAGCGTGAATCGCTCCTGAAGGAACACGCTCGGCAAGTTCGCGATCACATCAGAACACTGGGCGCCAAGAGTTACTGGTCGCGCTTCTCTCCCACTCCCGAATTAGTGGTGATGTTTCTGCCCGGAGATCCGCTCCTCAGCATGGCGCTCCAAAGCGATCCGTCCCTGTTTGAATTCGCCGTCGATCAGCGCGTCATTCCAGCATCGCCGTTGACGCTGGTCGCTCTTCTGCGGACTGTGGCAACCGCATGGCAACAGCAGCGTCTCGCAGCGAACGCTGAAGAGATTCAGGCGATGGGACGTGAGCTGTACGAACGACTGACCACGATGGCGGATCACGTTGTGCAGGTAGGAACGCACCTGAAGCGCGCAGGAGCCGCCTACGACGACTTCGTCGGATCGCTCGATGCGCGCGTGATGGTGTCGGCGCGGCGTTTTCGCGAACTCGGGATCAGCGCCGCGAAGGAGTTGCCGGAGTCGCTGCCGCCGGCATCGGTCGACATTCGCGAACCGCGCACGCCAGAGTTGCGCGTCCCGACACAGGAGTCGCTGCTCGTGGAGGCGGAGATCGTCGCCGAAGAAGTCGTCGATCCGCCTTCGCTCGCCCAATCGACGACGAGCTTCGGCGACACCGGCCGCTGAAAATCGACGGCCAGGCCCTATTTGATACTCGACGTCATCGTCACCATCACCCGAATCTCGAGCTCGCCGGGTGACATCGGCGGACCTGCGGCGTCGGCAACCATCGACTGACGCGTCATCATTACCGGTCTCGGCTCCGGAACCATCACGCGCTGTTCCTCGATTCTGACGACGCGATCGACGCGCATGCCGGCACCGGCAGCCGCGGCATCGGCGCGACCGCGCGCGTCGGCCACGGCTTTCTTCAACGCCTCGCGCTCGGCCGCACTGCGATCTTTGAGATCGAATCTGACGCCACTGACCGACGTCGCTCCCGAGCCGACCGCGGCGTCGAGGACCTCTCCCGCCCGCGCGACCTCATCGACGCGGACCTCGATCGAGTTTCGCGCCAGGTACTCGCGAAGCGACTGCCGGCCGTTGGCGTAGTCGAACTGAGGCTGCAGGTCGTAGCCGGAAGTACGAATCGCGTCGGCGGGAAGCCCCAATGCCTTGAGCTTGTCGAGCACGGCCTTCATCGCATCCGCGTTGGCGCGCTGGGCTTCTCGCGGACTCTTTGCACGCGACTCCGCAGCGATGTTGACCCAGACCCGATCGGGCGCCATCTTGACGAGGCCTTCACCAGTCGTCACGATCACCGGCTCATTGGTCGTCTGTGGAGCGCCGGGCGCCTGGGTTGTGGTGACGACGAGCAACAGCGGAGCGAGGAGAGTGGTAAACATGTCAGTTTCTTTCTCAATGTTCAATGATCAATGCTCAGTGTTCAATGAAATCGCGGCCGTCAACATTGAACATTGAACATTGAACATTGGACATTACACAGTACAGGCCACGCGGAACCCAATCCCGTATGAATACGTGTCCGGCGGCACCTTGTGTCGATGGCTGCACGACAGCATGCGCGTCTCGGCCGCGAGCCAACTGCCGCCGCGGACGACGCGCAGTGTGCCTTCACGCGGGCCGGTGGGGGAATTGAGCGGCGACGTTGCGTAGTACGACGGGCTGTGCCAATCGTGGACCCATTCCCACACATTTCCAGCCATATCGAAGAGCCCGTACCCGTTGGCGGGAAACGTGCGACACGCCGATGTTCCGCAGGAGCTCTTCGCCAGAGGCTCAGCGAGAAAATTCGCGTTGTCTCGATCGAAAGTGTCGCCCCACGGGTAACGCTTTCCGTCCAGGCCGCCGCGCGCCGCCTTCTCCCATTCCGCCTCGGATGGCAAACGCACGATTCTGCCCGTCGCTCCGGACAACCAGGCACAGTACGCGATCGAGTCTTCCCATCGGACCAGCGTAACCGGATGGTTGAGACGATCCTTCGGGGCCTCGGAATCGAGCCACACATACGGCTGACCACTTGCGCGGAACGTGCGCTCCCGGTCGGGACCTCCGGCAGTTACGACGAGCGGAAGCTCGTAAATGGCCGGGGCACGATGACCGGTCTCGCGAACGAACCGCTCGTACTCTGCATTGGTGACCGGGTGCACAGCGATCAGAAAATCATCGAGATGGACTCGATGCGCCGGCTTCTCGTCTGCATCCGCATCGTCTGACCCCATGACGAAGTCTCCCGCGGGGATGAGGGCGAACTCGGGCAGCAGATCAGCAGGCATGTAAGAGATGAGGTCCACAGAATAACGCAAGGTTAGCTAACCGATGCACAAATGAACATGAGCGGAACGACGCGTGCAGCCTTTCAGATACACTTTTTAAGCGACCGCGAACGGAGTGGAGCGAGCGACGTAGCGCGAGCGCAACGGAGGGAGCCAGGCGGGTGAAGGGGCCCCGCCGATTCAAACAATGCATCTCGAAGCCTTTGTCCTGGAGCGCTGGCAGTCGATCTGGGAAAACCGAGTCGCCTGGAATCTGTCCGAGAGCGGTGTTCATCCGCTTCGCGTTGAAGAAGTTGCGATCAGCGACGCCGAGCGGCACGCGGTACTGACGCAGGAACTTGGCTACACGCAGACAAACGGTACGCCTGAACTGCGTGAGGCAATCGCAACTCTCTACCCGGGCGCGGGGATCGATCAGATCGAGGTCACAAACGGCGGATCGGAAGCGAACTGCATTGCCTTGTGGCATCTCGTCGAACCGGCAGACGAGGTGGTGATGATGATGCCCAATTACATGCAGATTCGCGGCATCGTTCGCGCTCTTGGAGGAACGGTCGTCCCGTGGCGGTTGATTGAGGACGGCACGCGCTGGCGGCCGGATTTGGCCGCCCTCGAGCAGCTGGTGACGCCCCGGACCAAAGCCGTGGTCGTCTGTAATCCCAACAATCCGACCGGAGCCAGGGTAACTGGCGACGAGCTGAACCAGATATGCGGGGTTGCGGCTCGTGCCGGGACATGGGTTCTGTCCGACGAGATTTACCGCGGCGCAGAGCTGGACGGCGTCGAGACGGAGACGATGTGGGGCCGATACGAACGCGTGGTCGTCACGTCGGGGTTGTCGAAAGCGTACGGACTGCCCGGATTACGGCTCGGATGGGTGGCTGGTCCGGCGCCGCTGGTCGACGCGTTGTGGGGCGTGCACGACTACACGTCAATCGCGCCGGGCGCCGTGAACGATCGCCTCGGTCGCATTGCCCTGTCCCACCGGGGGCAAATCCTCGCACGGACTCGCGGCATCGTCGCGGCCAACTACCCGCTCGTCCGCAAGTGGATCGAGAAGCGCGCGGCAAAGATCACACACGTGCCACCCGAAGCCGGGGCGATTCTCTTCGCGCGTTATCAGCACGCGGTGAATTCCACGGAGCTGGTCGAACGGATCCGGCGCGAGAAGAGCGTGCTGCTCGTCCCCGGCGATCATTTCGAGATGGATGGCTACATTCGAATCGGGTTCGGCAACCATCCGGGACACGTCGCCTCCGCGCTCGATCTGGTTGGCGAAGTGCTGGACGCGATCCCGTGAACAGGCCGGTTGGCGTCGACCTCGCGCTGATCGGATACGGGAATGTCGCGCGCCGTTTCGTCGGGCTGCTCGAAGAACAACTGGATCGGCTCGTTCGCGACTACGATCTGCACTGGCGAATCGTCGGCGTCGCCACTCGACGTCATGGTTCGTATTTCGATCCGCTCGGCATCGATCCCGCGAGTTTGACCGGCGCGCTCCCGACATTCGACCCCTCGATTAATTCCTTCATGGTGATCGAACAGCTCGGCCAGTCGGACGCCCAGCTGCGCGTGGTCGTCGAAACGACGACACTCGATGTGAAGAACGGCCAACCGGCAATCGATCATGTCCGCGCCGCGATCGAGTCGGGTTGCCACGTGGTGACCGCGAACAAGGGACCCGCCGCGTTTGCTTACGCGACCCTCCGGGACGAAGCCGCCGTCGCCGGCGTCCACTTCCTGTTCGAAGGCGCGGTGATGGACGGCATCCCGATCTTCAATCTGGTACGCGAAACGCTGCCGGTGGTCGATGTGCGAGGTTTTCGCGGCGTCGTCAACAGCACGACGAACCACATCCTGACCGCGATCGAGCGCGGCGAAGGGTTTGACGAAGCGCTCGCAAGGATGCAGGCGGAGGGGATCACGGAAGCCGATCCGTCCCTCGATCTCGACGGATGGGACGCCGCGGCGAAGGCCTCCGTCCTGGCCAACGTGTTGCTGGATGCGCGAGTCACGCCGCTCAACGTCAAGCGAGCCGGTATTCGGAAATCCCATGCCGAACGGGCACAAAATGCCATCGCGAATGGCCGCCGACTAAAGCTGGTGGCAACAGCGACGCGAATGGAATCGGGCTCGGTCGCGGTCGCGGTTGAGCCGATCGAGCTGCCGACGTCAGATGTGCTCGCGTCGCTGGACGGGAAGGCTAACGCGCTGGTCCTGGAGACAGACGTCCTTGGAGAGATCGCGATCTGTCAGTTGGAAGGGAACCTGACCCACACCGCGTACGCACTACTGAGCGATCTGGTTACGGTTCGGACGCGGCCAGTGCCTCGCGCAGCGCCAGTTCGTCGAACCCTTTGATCGCGCGGCCGTTGACCATCGGCCTCGGAGGCTCTTGGAGGCCAACAGGGGGACGGCCAGAGTACTCCCACTTTTCGTTGGGGTTTGGGACATGGTCCGCGATCTTCGCTTGAGCACGAGCGCGCTCAGTCCGGATGCGAACAACACGAACGATGTGGGTTCGGGGATAGGAGCCGGTCCGCCCCCCGTCGCGCTGAACCGATACTCCGCGCTTCGGAAATCCCACACGAGAGGATTCACCTCGCCGCCTGGGCCGCCAATTACGGTTACCGTAACGGTACCCGAACCGGTCAGCGTATTGCTAAGCCCGGTTCCGGGAACAGCAGGGGGAACGACGAGTCCTGACGCTGTGAAGGGAGTACTGAAGCTACGAATCTCGCCTGCGGCCACGGGGGCTGGGAGAAGAATCGGCCCACCTTCAATGAGCAAGGCCAATGCGCCCTCGGTATCCAGGAATCCGCCGCCGACTCGGTAGCTTTCGTTGCCGTACGTGAGTGTGCCGTGGGTGGCGCCTGACGCATTGACGTCGATCCCAATTTGAGACACACACGGGTGGCAGGCGTATGGGGCGGGATCGATGTCAGAGATGCTTCCCGCGAATGTAAACATCCGCGTGCCATCGGTCCCCGTCAGCGTGAGCGGTCCTCCCCCGACCGACGTAGGCAGTATGAATACACCCGAGGTCACGGCAATTGGTTCGGCGGTCACCGTCGGCGGAGCTGCAAGCCAAAAGGCCGTCGCGCATCCGATGAGCTGGAGCGTCCATCTCATATGTTCTCCCTTCTCGATGAGGTGATTCCCGACTAAAGTGGCCGCAGGCCGGTTCGAATTTGGTGATCATGTTGGCAATAGATCACCAACATTGGGACCTTCAATCTCTCGATGACCCGCTCACCTGCTCAGCGCAGTAGCCACAAAACGCGCTCTGCTGCTTCCCAGCAAAAAGAAATCCAAACGCGTGGCAGGAGAACGATGTCGGGCATCCATGGCGACTCAGTCAATGCGATCCGGTGTATACGATGATCTCCAGCGCCATCCTTCAATTTCATGTCGACTGACGTCGCCCCTTTGACCGGACTGACCGTGCTCGACTTCACGCGCGTGCTGTCGGGCCCTTACTGCACGATGCTGCTCGCCGACATGGGAGCCCGCGTCATCAAGCTGGAGCAACCCGCGCGCGGCGACGACACACGCGGCTGGGGACCGCCATTCATCAACGGCGAGAGCGCGTACTTTCTCAGTATCAATCGCAACAAGGAGAGCCTGACGCTCGATCTGAAACAACCCTCGGCGCGGCCGATTCTCGAATCGTTGCTTGCGCGAACCGACGTGCTCGTCGAAAACTTCCGGCCAGGCACGATGGAAAGGCTCGGGCTGTCGTACGAGGCGCTGGCGGAGAAACACCCGCGCCTGATCTATTGCTCCATCTCCGGCTTCGGTCAAACCGGACCGCGGCGCGAGGAACCAGGATACGACGCCGTCATCCAAGGGGAAGCCGGTCTCATGAGCATCACCGGCGATGCCACCGGCCCGCCCTACCGGCTCGGCGTCGCCATCGCAGACATCGTCAGCGGCATGTTCGCCGCGCAAGGAATCACGCTGGCGCTTCTTGCCCGCGCCCGCACCAATCGGGGGCAGTGTGTCGACATTGGAATGCTCGACGCGACGGCGGCGCTCCTGACCTATCAGGCCGGGATCTATTTTGCGACCGGCACGACGCCTGGACGCATGGGCAACCGCCACCCGACGATCGTGCCTTACGAAACTTTTCACGCTTCAGATGGCGATTTCGTCGTCGCCGTCGGCAACGACAATCAATTTCGCACGCTCTGCCGGATCATCGGTGCAGAGGGACTCGCAAACGACGAACGGTTTTCGACCAACCGCGGACGGGTCGTGCATTACCACGAGCTGCGCCCCTTACTCATCGAGCGATTGCAGAGTCGCACCAGGCAGGAATGGGTCGGTGAATTGAAGGCCGCCGGCGTCCCGTGCGGTTCGGTCCGCGATGTCGGCGAAGTATTGAGTGATCCTCAACTCGACGCACGGTCGATGATTGAAAGCATCGATCACGTCACGGCCGGATCGATTCGCTTGCTCGGAGTGCCGATTAAACTGTCGGAGACACCCGGGTCAGTTCGTGCCGCTCCACCGGCACTCGGCCAGCACACGGATCGGATTCTCCTGGAGTGTGGTCTGTCGAGCGCGGACATTCAGAGGCTGCGCGACTCGAAGACGATCTGAAGCAGCTGGCTCTTGGCTCTGCAGCCAGCCAGCAGCTAAAAACTACCGCTCAATCAGCCGGGTTATCTCTTCCAGCAAGAAGGCCAGAACGTCTTCGTCGGTCAGATCGACGACAGCTGCGCCGTCCTTGAGCGGACGTTCGGAACTCACCATCTTGCGGCCGCGACCTCGCGTCGTCCTGCCGACTACAGCGGGCGGATCGGAGGATTCATCGAGAGCGAGTTCGATGAACTCGTCTGGGGATCGTTCAGCCGCGAGCCTGATCGAGGACGCGGGGGTGAAGACCTTGAACTGATGTCGCTCTGCATTCAACGCGGTCGCGAATTGATGAAACACCGGCGAGGCGCATTGTGAGAGGAACGTCTCGTAATCGCGCGCGGCCGCATCAGTTCGTGCGCGGCGCTCGGCCGACTCGCGGCGTGCTTTCTCGATAGCGGCACGCAGCCGCCGGCGGACCTCGGAGATCTCCACAGATTCAGGCCCGTCTCTCGACGCCGGAGACGTCGATGCCGTCGCGCTCGAGCGCCGAGATGAGGGCGGCGCGATCCGGCGCCGCGGCGCAGGCCGACGCGATGCTGACGACGTTGTTGCGGACGAGGGTGCCGAGCGCGTCAACCATCGTACGCATGCCTAGGTTGCGGCCGCTCTCGATCGCGATTGGTAGCTGCGAAATCGCGCCATCGAGGACCACCTTTCGCACCGCCGGACTGCTCAGCAGCACCTCGCGCGCCGCGATGCGACCACCTGCAATCTTCGGAACGAGGATCTGCGCGACGACAGCCCGCAGCGCTCCGGCCAGAGATGCGCGAACCTGCGAACGACGGTCCGCCGGAAACGCGTCGATCAACCGTTCGATCGCCCCTGGCGTCGTCGTCGCGGAAATCGATCCGAACACGAGCCGCCCGGCGCGTGCCGCATCGAGCGCGGCGACGAGTGCCTCGGGCGCTCGCAAGTCTTCGATGACGAGTACATCGGGTCCTTCACGCAGGGCCGCACGCGCGGCCTTGGCAATGGCATCGCCGTCGCCACGAACTTCGCGCTGACTGATAAATGACAGGCGTTTCTCGTGGACGCGGCGAATCTGCGACTCGATGGTAATGACGTGGTCATGCCGCGTGCTGTTGATGACATCGACGAAATCGCTCAGCAGCGCCGACTTACCGCTCGACCGCGGACCGGCAACCACGATCAGCCCATCTGCCTCGTCGCAGAGGGCTCGCAACTGGTCACCGATGCTGACATCGTCGGCGGCCACCGCCTCGCGTGGGGGCAGGTGGAATATCAGTCCCGCACCTGAGTGGTCCTGAAACGCGACGCACCGCACGCGCCCGACGTCCGGCACAGCACATGTCCATTCCGGCGTTGCGTCAGCGACCAACTCTCGGGGCGCAAACTGAAAGATGAAACGTTCCACATCCCCGGCGGCAACGGGGGCCTGCGTACCGACGGGCGCGATTTCCCCCGACAAGCGCATCAGGGGACGGGTATCGACCAGGGCATACACCATGGACGCGCCGTGTTCCACCGCGGCCCGCAACACCTCCACGAGTGACGCTTCGGTCGACGCGGCCACAGCCGGCGTCGACGGTTGCGGCGGCTGAAGTTTCAGTGATGGGCGTGCGATCGGCCTGACGACGGCGGCTGGAGGTTCCGCCGGCGCAATCGCGATCGGCGTCGGAGCCGGAGGCACGTGCGACTCGGCCGCCGCGGTCTCAGCATCGACCTGAGCGCTGAACATCGCCAGCCTCTCAGCGATTCGCTCCGCCTCGGCATCAGCCGCGCGCATCGCCTCGAGTTCAGCCTGATGGGCCAATTCCGTCGCGGCGCGCTCTTCTTCAAGCTGCAGAATCCTGGCTTCACGCTCTGCAACCCGCTGTGATTCCGCCGCGAGTACCGCTTCCTTTGCGGCAAGGTCTCGCTCGACGGCCGCCCTCAGCGCTGCCTCCCGCTCGGCGTTCGTTCGACGCATTTCGTCGACGAGTGCTGCCTCGCGCTCGAGAAGTCGACGCTCCGCTTCGGCCGCAAGTGCGGCTTGCTGCTGGGCGAGAGTTCGCCGGCTCTCGGCCGTGAGCGCTTCCTCTTTCTCGGCAAATGCGCGCTGCGTTTCGACGCTCAGCGCCACGGCCTTCTCAGCGAGACGCCGTGCCTCGGCGATGGCCGCTTCCTTCTCCGCGAGTGCGCGCTGGACATCGGTGGCCAGCGCCGCTTCCTTCTCTGCCAGTCGGGCAGCCTGCGCGGAGAGCGCAGTCTCTTTCTCGGCGAACGCGCGGTGAAACTCGGAGACGCGCTGCGACTCTCGTTCGCTCGCAAGCTGCGCTTCCGCAGCGATGGCGGAGACTTTCTCCTCGAAGAAGCGCCTCGCTTCGGCGCTCTCCGATCGATGCCGCTCCGTTTCAGCTGCGAGGGCGGCCTCTTTTTCCGCCAGGGTCCGCTCGAATTCGGCGGCCGCGGCCTGACGGACGCTCAGGATGCGTTCGGTTTCAGCTTCGAGTGCCGCCTGCTTTTCAGCGAGCACGCGCTGCACTTCGGCAGCAATTTCCGCCTCGCGAGCGGCGATCGTGGCCTGAGACGCCCTGACGAGCGACGCCTCCCTTTCGCCGACGGCGCGCTCGGCATCCGCCCTGATCTCGGCGGTTTTCGCCGCGAGAATGCGCTCGACTTCCGCCGCGACTGCCGTTTCCATTTCCCGCCGCGCGGCGTCCGCCTCAGACCTGAGCGTCGCTTCACGCTCCGCGAGCGCCGCTTGGGTTTGCTCGGCAATAGCGGCAACCTGCGCTTCAGCCTTCGCAGCCGCGTCTCTCGCCGCCGTTGCCGCTTCGATCTGGGCCTTCAGCGCCGCATCTTTTTCGGCGAGCGCCGCCTCGGCCTGCGCCCTGAGTTCTCCCTCCTTGCGCGCGATCGTGTTCTGCAGTTCGTCACGCAGCGTCGACTCCCGCTGCGCGATGGCTGAAGCGAGCTGTTCGTTGAGTTCGATCTGTCTTGCCGCGATCGCGGCTTCGGCCTGCGTCGTCAACTCGCTCGTCTTTGCGGCGATCGCCGCTTCCATGCGCTGAACGAGTTCGGTTTCCTTGGCCGAGAGCGCCGCACTCATGCTTGATGCGAGTGCCGCTTCCTTCTCTTCAAGCGCTCGAGCAGCGGCGGCTTCGAGATCGGTGCGTCTTGCATCGAGCGCCGTTTCGATATCGGCAACGGCGCGCGCAGCTTCCGCTTCGAGATCGGCGCGCCGAGCTGCCAGCGTCGCTTCCTGTTCGGCGAGAGTCCGGGCGGTTTGTGCTTCGAGCTCGAATTGTCTTGCTGCAACGGCAGCTTCGGTTTCCAGCCGGAGCTCCGCCTCTCTCGCGGCGAGCGCTTCCGCAGCCTCCTGCTCGAGAGCGGCCATCCGTTCCGCAAGTCGCGCTTCCGAATCGGGTGTCGTCGCAGGGAGTTGCGCTGCGGGCACGTCGAGCGGGGTCTCCGGCGGAGGAGCGGCGCCAGGCGCCGTGTCATGGCGTTCAGCTGCGGGTGCCGCAACATCAGCAGAGACAGCGTATGCCGCCTCGCTGGTGAATTCCTCCGGCGCGTCAGCGACGACGACGGGCGGTTCCTTCCGCCTCCTTACTTCGACCCAGACATCATCGCCACCGCGAGCCGCGGTTACGACAAACCGGCCGCCAGAATCACCGGGAACATCGATCTCCTCCTCGATCGCGCCGAGTTCATCGAGCGAGCGACGTTGCTCGTCGGTGAGCATCTGACTCAACATCAAGGCCATCGCCGAACCGGTGAGCGGGCGCGACGAAAGCTCCACTTGTCCCCAGGCGAGCGGACCACGGAGAGCGCTGACCGTCGCCGAACCTAGAACGACGTACGGCTTTTCGCCAACGTGCATGACGAGGGCGTCGCCATCGAGCCGGATGATTGCGTCGAAAAGGGAATCGAGAAGTGTCACGTGTCGTTTATTTTTCGGTGGCCGCCAAGGCGCTCAATAGACGAGGTGCAATCGACCCTTCACTCTTTTTCCATCCATTCCGACCAATGATTGTAGCGCTATGCCAGAGTGTGCAGTTGCCGCGCCTGCGAACAGCCGGCGCGTTTTTGACCACTCAAAGGATATAATCCGTACCGTCGAATGGCCGCGCCTTCTCAAACCGTCGAAAACTACCTCAAGGCCATCTATCAGGCTCAGCTCTCAATCTCAGATAGCGAGCTCGTCCCCATGGGACAGCTGGCCGAATCGTTAGGGGTCGTTCCCGGGACGGCGACGACGATGGTGAAAGCGCTCGCCGAATCCGGGCTGGCGCATTACGAGCCGTACGCCGGAGTGCGATTGACCGCGGCCGGACAAAAACTCGCGGCCATGGTGCTCCGTCGCCATCGGCTGATCGAGTTGTTTCTCGTGCGCGTCATGGGAATGAGCTGGACCGAAGTTCATGACGAAGCAGAAAACCTCGAACATGCCGTTTCCGATCGATTGATTGGCCTCATCGACGACATGCTCGGGCATCCGGCAGTCGATCCACACGGCGATCCGATTCCCGATCGACATGGCGCACTCGCATCGCACGAGTACGACAGTCTGCTGACGTGCGGCATCGGAACGCCGGTGACGATCGCGCGCGTTAGCGATCAGGATCGCTCGTTCCTGCAATTCGCAGAGAAGCACGAGCTGCGCCCCGGCGATACCGTCCAGGTGGAAGAACGAAGCGCTGAAGGCGACAGCGTTCGTCTTCGAGTGCGCAACAACCGGAAGCTCACGATTGGGGCGCGGGCGGCCTCGAAAGTGCTGGTCCGTGCGGCGAGTGCGCTCGCAATACTTTTGATGCTGTCGCAAACCCTGTTGGCGCAAAACAGTGGATCGTCCGAGCCGTTCAGAATTACTGACAACTCGTTCCTGGTCGAAGAGGCCTTCAACCAGGAGAAAGGGATATTCCAGAACATCTTCGGCATGATGCGCATTGGCGGAATACTGTCGGCCAGCTTCACCCAGGAGTGGCCTGTTCCGGCGAAAGCGCATCAGCTGTCGTACACCGTTCTGCTGGTGGATGTGGACCGAAAAAACGGATTCGGCGACATGCTGATCAATTACCGATACCAGCTGATGGAAGAAGGTCCAGGAAGGCCCGCGTGTTCTCCTCGCGCAAGCCTCATCCTTCCGACCGGTGATTCCAACGACGGGCTTGGAGATGGATCGATCGGCGTCCAGGCGAACGTGCCTTTCAGCAAACAGACAGGTGACTGGTATTGGCATTGGAATGTCGGACTGACCTGGCTGAAGTCGGCGCGGGCGACGCTTCACGAAGGTGACCTCGTCAGCATTCGCCGCGATCCACTCGCATCGCCGTTTTTTGCCGCCAGCGCGATCTACCGACTCCGGCCGATGTTTCACCTCATGCTCGAGTCGATCGCCACCTCCGACCAGGAAATCGAAATCAACGGGACCAGCCGCCAGGGCACGTTCACGTTGTCGCCGGGCCTTCGAACCGGGTGGGACCTGGGCGAGAAACAGCTGGTGCTCGGGATCGCTGTCCCAATTACGTGGGCGATTGGCACCGATACGGGTCTCTTCGTGTACGCCTCTTACGAACTGCCGTTTCGGAAGAATTGACTGAAACCGGGATCCGTCCCTCGACTACGCTCGTGACGCCCTGAGCTTGTCGAAGGGCGTTTTTCGGCGATCCGGGATCCGAACTAAGCTGAATACATGTATTTGGTCACCAAGCGCATCGATTTCTGTTACGGTCATCGGCTGCTCGATTACGACGGCGTTTGCAAGCATCCGCACGGACACAATGCCGTTGTCGAAGTGGAGGTGCGAACAGATCGACTCGACAAGCGCAATATGGTCGCTGACTTCTCAGATATCAAACGCGTCGTGAAGGGATGGATCGATCGTGAACTCGATCACAAGATGATTCTGCGGCACGACGACCCGCTCGTGAAGCCTCTCAAGGAGCTCGGTGAGCCGATGTATCTCCTCGAGAGCAATCCCACGGTTGAACGGATCGCGCGACTGATCTTCGAAAAGGGACGCGAGCTTGGAATCGACATCGTGAACGTCCGCGTGTGGGAGACGCCCAGTTCCTTCGCGACATACGACGGACAGTGAATTGGCCCGCATCGCCGTACTGTTCTCAGCCGGTCTCGACAGTGCGGTCCTGCTCGCTCACGCAGCGCACGAGTCCCCGGACGCCGTCATCCACCCAATCTACGTCAGCACAGGGCTCGCATGGGAACGCGAAGAGCGCGCGATGGCCGAACGCTACCTTACCGCGCTGGCCTCCACGGCGGCGATTCAACCGCTCGCCTCATTGACGGTCGATATGCGCGACGTATATCCGTCGAGCCATTGGGCTATCCGCGGCGAGCCGCCCGGCTACGACACGCCTGACGAAGATGTCTATCTCGATGGCCGCAATATCGTCCTGCTCTCGAAGGCGTCTGTCTTTATGGCGCGGCAGCGGATTCCGCGCATCATGATCGGCCCGCTTGCCGGCAACCCGTTCCCGGACGCGACGGCAGTTTTCTTTGAGACGATGGGACGCGCGTTATCCATCGGGCTCGATGCACCGATCACAATCGATGCGCCATTTGTCTCGATGAAGAAAGCCGACGTGATTCGACTGGGCCGAGCGCTGGGGGTCCCCTTCGAGTTGACCTTGTCGTGTATGCAACCGAACGATGGCCGCCACTGTGGCCGCTGCAGCAAATGCCGCGAGCGGATAGAGGCGTTCAGAGAGGTGGGTGCAGAGGATCCTGCGAAATACGCATCCGCCTAGCTTTGTTGCAGCTTCTTCAGCGTGATCGCCCCGTCGCCGGTTCTGATCCGTAATTGGCGGCCACCGTCGCCGATGCGACCACGGACCGTGCGTCGATTAGTTTCCCCCGCGTTCCCGGAGGCGACATTCAGATCGTTCCGGATCCCTCCATCCCCGGTGTGCGCATCCAGTTCGGCGGAAAAGTCCTGTGGCAGGTAGAGCAGGATGGCACCATCGCCGGTCGTAATGTCCCAGTCTTCCGCCATCGTCGTCGCGCCCTGTGCGCGATAGATGATCGAGCCGTCGCCGGTGTGAATGCGAAGACCGGAGACGTCGCCAGAAATCGTGACCGCGCCGTCGCCGGTATCGACCGCCAGCCGGCCCTGAACTTCGTCCGCAGTCACTGATCCGTCGCCGGTATTGAGCGTCAGTTCGCCGGATACGTCGTTGAGACGAATGCCGCCGTCGCCGGTGTGAAGATTGACGGTGCCTTTGAGGTGCTCGACGAGAATCGACCCATCGCCGCTGCGCGCGCGGATGTGACCTTCACGCGGCAACCAGACGTTGAATCGGGCCGAGCCAACCGCCCGAACCCCGAAGCCGAACGTGCCGCCGCGCGGCTTCACAACCTCGACCTGTATCGTGTCGCCGTCCTGCGAGGACTTCACTTCGAGCGCGTCGACCGCTTCGCGCGTCGGGCCTCGTTTCTCGATTTCAACCAGCACGTCCGGTTTGTCCCAGGATTGGATTTGAATGGTGCCGTCGAAGGTCGTGAGGTGAACCGTCGGGATCCCGTTTATCGTAAATCGCTTTTCGTCTCGAACGATTTGACTCTGGGAATCGAGGGTGACCGTGCAGCCGGCCACCCAAAAACATGTGACCAGCGTGCCGCTGGCGAGGACAATAAACCTCATAGTGGGGATAGACGAGGCCCGCCCCTACGCAGTTCCGGAGTAAACCTGTTTACCGGCAATAAATGTTCGCGTCACGCGGTTTTGTCGGCCGGCCAATGGATCTTGCGCCCCTCGAGCGGGAGTGGCCCTGCGCCCTCCGCGCGAAAGAGCGTGCGATCCGCTTCCTTGAGCAGCGATCGAAGCCGTTGCTCGTCGGGCGCCCACAGCACCATCACGCCCGCGCCTTCCTCGGGCGGGAACTCGCGATCGTCGATGTAATCGCGATCGAGTGTGACGATCGTGCGACCGAGTTGACGCGCGAGGCGATAGTGCTCGATATCGCGCGCCCGGCGGAGCTCTTCGTGTTCGAGCACGAAGAAGACGTCCCAGCGCAGCCGAAGGCGCATGAACTCGACGATGCCGATGGGAATGTTTGCGTCGGCGTAAATCCGCGGAACGTCGCCAATGCGGTCGAGATGCGGTGTCAATTCGCTAGAGAGGGTTCCCATGCTGTCTGCTTTTATTACCTTGCGGCGGGGCTCACCTCCGCCGCCTGCCAGCGCTCGCCCCGGCTCGCGCCGCGAGATCGCAAGACCGGGCTGCTTGGACTAGCGATGTCTATCGACTTCTGCTGGCTCCGCGGCAATGTCTGCCGCGCCCTTCTTCGCCTCGCGCGCCTGACGGAGAAGATCCGCGACGAGTGTTTCCCGTTTGTTGATCAGTTCCTTGCGCGTGCGCCGGCCGTTCTTCGATCCGATCGCGTACTCGCAGAACAATGGAAACGCGATCGTCGAGTCGCAGTACGTCACAACCGTATCGGGCAACACACCGGGATTGACCTTGCCCCAGCTCACTGCCTCCGCCGGCGTCGCGCCCGATAGACCGCCCCACACCACCTGGTCGGTGGTGATCTGGATGAAGAAGTCGTTGCCGCCTTTCGGAATACCGTAGACCTCCCAAAGCGTCGGCTGTCCCTGCAGATAAAAGTTCTTGGGTGAACCGCCGCCGAGAATCACGCAGCCGTTCTTCTTCCCGGCAAGAATGATCGCGCAGATCTCGTTGACGTCACGATTCGGATCGATCATCAGGCTCGATCCGTTGATCAGCTCGTGATACGCGATGTTCATCCCGATCGAGCTGTCGCCCGGCGACGACGTGTAGATCGGCACGCCGTTCTGCGCGGCCGAGGCCAGCACTGAATACTCGTGGCTGCCAGAATGACGCTCGAGCAGGTCGAGTCCCAGACGGTAGTGGAGTTCGGATGTGGCGAGCGGACCGGACAACTTCGATCGCACGAGAAAGTCACGAATATACGCGTCGGTCTCGAGCAACACTGTCGCGGGGAACAGGACGTCGTAAATCCGGATGATCCCCTGCTCGTACAACTCCACGTCGTCGAGGAACGGCGAGCCGCGATGGAGGGTGAAATTCAGCGCGTAATGGAGGTCGTGGTAGAGATTCGCGCCGGTGCTGATAATGAAATCAACGAGACCGCGTTCGATCAGCTCGATGGCGCAGCCGCCCAGGCCTGCGGGCGTCAGTGCACCGGCAATGGTCAGGCCGATGGTGGTGTCGTTTTCCGGCGCCAGCATTTTCTCGGAAAAGATCTGACATGCCTCGGAGAGCCGGCCGGCATTGAAGGCCTGAAACCCTCCGTCGATCAGCTGGCGCACCTCGGCGCTGCCTCGTGGCCGATAATAGGTAATCGCTTTTCCGGTAAGGTAGTGTTCGGGCTTACTGTGGCCCGGAGAGCCGGGCGCTCGGTGGGGCACTGACGAACCTCCCGCGTTGGACCGTGGGCGCTTGGGGACCGCGGCACGATCCGCCCTGACGGTCCGTTGGTCTGCCTAACATAGCATCAGTCAGCAGGAGCAAGGGCGAAATCCCTTGACAGCTGACCGGTTACGGAGCGAACGTAATCCGCTCCCCCAAGTCTTGAGCGGCGGTCTGAATGCTGGAAACTGCGCTGCTGGTGTTCGTCGTTCTGGTGGGGCTGACACTGGCCTTCTTTTGGTACAAGGGGCGGCGGATCCCGGGACCCCACGTATTCCGGGCAAGCCGCTTCAGTCGCGGCAACCTGTGGTTTCCGACACAGGTCGCGGTGACACCCGCCAGCATCGTGCATTTCACGCCTGAGTTTTTTGGCGCGCGTGAGCAATCGATACACCTGGCCCATGTCGCATCGGTGCTGATCGACCGAAACTTATTCTTTGCGGACGTCATGATCGAGAGTTCCGGTGGAGATAGTCCCGTCCGCTGCCATGGCCATCGAAAAGCAGATGCCGTTGAAATGAAGCGGTTGATCGAGGCCTTTCAGTCCGACTACTACCGGACCCGCGGCGCGCCGCCACCACCGCCACCGCGCGGGGACGTTCGGGCATGAGTGATATGGAAAACGTATCGGTGTCCGGCCGCCGGGTGGATCCGGCGGAAATCGAATCCCGCTTTCACGCGCTGGTCCAGTCGCCGCTGCGCGCTGGACTCCTGCGATTCCTCTGCGCGCGCCCTGAAGAGTCGTTTGAAGTTGAATCGCTCATGCAGACGTTCGGCCGTATGCGGCTTGACGTCGAAAACTGCATGCGTGAACTGGTCACGTTCGGTGTCGCAGGCAAGATTGCCGGAACCGGCACGCCTCGCTATGCGTTCCTGCAGCCGTCAAGCGATGTCGTCCGCGACCTGCTCGATGAGTTTCTCGAACGCCGCGCGACGGTCAGCCACGAGGATCGGTCGCCAGCCGTCCAGCGGTTCCGCGAAATGATCGGGCGCGACGAGAAGATGCTGGTTGTCTTCGAATGGATCCGAACCGCAGCGAAATCAGACATCTCCGTTTTGATTCTTGGCCCGACCGGTTCAGGCAAAGAAGTCGTCGCTCGAATGATCCACGAGCTCAGCCGGCGCGGCACCAATAAATTCCAGGGCGTGAACTGCGCGGCGCTTCCCGACACCCTCTTCGAATCGGAGTTGTTCGGATACGAAAAAGGGGCGTTCACAGGAGCGCATGACCGCAAACCGGGCCGGTTGGAAATGGCGAATAACGGCACGCTGTTTCTCGACGAGATCGGCGATCTGGCGCTCGTCGGCCAGGCCAAACTGCTGCGTGCGCTCGAGGAACGACGGTTCGAGCGGCTCGGCGGGAACGAGCCGATCGACGTGAATTTCCGGCTGATCTCGGCAACGAACCGGCCGCTCGATCAGTTCGTCCGCGACTCACGCTTCCGTGAGGATCTCTACTATCGCGTCAATGCATTCTCCATTCGGCTGCCGTCCTTACGTGAACGGGGCAGCGACATTCCAGTGCTGGCGCAGCGATTTCTGGCGCGCTATTGCGCCGCCAATGGCCTGCCGCTCGACGGCAAAACATTTTCGAAGGAGGCCATGGACCTGCTGATGCAGTATCACTGGCCAGGAAACATTCGTGAGCTGGAAAGCACTGTGGCGCGCGCCGCCTTGTCCTCTCCGGGTCGATCCATCCGCGGCAACGATGTCGAGTTTCTGCATGCCGTGGAGCCGCCACCCGATGCGTCGCGGCAACGCCTGCCGTCGCTCGCGGATGCCGAGCGCGCGCACATCGTTCGTGTGCTCGAGGCGGTGAATTGGAACAAGAAACAGGCCGCGACCGTGCTTGAAATCAGTCGCGGAACGCTCTATCGAAAGATTGTGGAGTACGGGCTCGAAGGGGACCAGCGGCCAGCAAAGACGGCCACGCGTGGTGGCACAAACTGAAACGGTCGCCGGCGTTCAGGGGGTGAAAAACCTAAGTACCGATCACGGCTTTGTATTCCTCATTACGAAACCGTCCGATCGATCACGGTTCTGGCTTCGCGTACCCTATCAATACGCCTGAATACGCCGTGTCAGCTTCCCGTAAATCATTCGATTTCCGGCGCCAAAACCGGGTCGAAGCGCGGTAACCTAGTGACGGCAGACACTTTGCACCCGCGCACGCGATCAATATTGGTCTCTCTCCGGCGACCCTTGGAAATGCTCAAACGCTCCTTGCTCCTCCTGGCGCTCCTCGCGGGAGTTCTGCCGGCTCACGCCGGCCAGGATCCGGACGCCAAGCTGGATGCGTCGCTTCGCGCCCGGGCGCATCGTGGCGGGACGTCCCGGGTCATCATCGAGACCACTGACGTCAACGCCACCGACATTTTGATCCGCTCGGTCAAGGGAAGGCCCGGCCGGAGGCTGGGATTGGTCCGCGGCCAGGTTGCCGAAGTTCCGAACGCGGCGCTTGAATCACTCGCGCGTCACGCGGGCATCAGCGCCATCCGTCTCGACCGTCCGGTTCGCGGGACGATGGAGCGGACGTCGGCCACGGTTGGCGCGACCTGGGTGCGTGAAAATCTCGATCTCGACGGCAGCGGCGTGGGGGTTGCGATTATCGATTCCGGCGTCACTACGTGGCACGACGATCTCGGCAGCGACCGGGTCGTGCACTTTGCCGATTTTGTCGATTTCCAAACGGCGGCCTACGACGATTACGGCCACGGCACTCACGTCGCCGGCATCATCGCCGGCAACGGCTACGACTCGAACGGCGCGCGCCGCGGCATTGCGCCCGGCGCCAATCTCGTCGTCCTGAAGGTCCTTGACGGCGAGGGCTCCGGCTACATCAGCAACGTCATCGCCGCGCTCGATTACGCCGTCCAACATCGCACGCAGTTCAACATTCGCGTCATCAATCTGTCGGTTGCCGCCGGCGTTTACGAATCGTACACGACCGACCCGTTGACGCTCGCGGCGAAGCGCGCCGTTGAGGCAGGAGTCGTCGTCGTCACCGCGGCAGGCAATTTGGGACGCGACGCAAAAGGACAGACGCAATACGGTGGCATCACCGCCCCAGGAAACGCCCCGTGGGTCCTCACCGTTGGCGCATCAAGCCACAATGGAACGATCAGTCGCACGGATGATTCGATGACATCGTTCAGTTCGCGCGGCCCGAGCTACATCGACTACACGGCGAAGCCCGATCTTGTTGCCCCGGGCGTCGGCATCGAATCGCTGGCCGACTCGTCGAGCCTCCTTTTCGCGACTCACCCAGGCGCCCGTTTGTGGGGCACAGTTGATACCGCGGCGCAGCCGTATTTGAGTCTCACGGGAACCAGCATGGCGGCGCCGGTCGTCGCCGGCACGGTCGCGCTGATGTTCCAGGCAAACCCGTCGCTCACACCCAATCTCGTGAAAGCGATCCTGCAGTACACGGCAGAACACAAGACTCGATACAACGATTTGACCCAGGGCGCAGGATTTCTCAATGCCCGCGGCGCGGTACAAGTAGCGAAGACGTTTGCCGCAAACGGAAACTCTGCACGTCTCACAAGCGGGAGTGATCCGACGCCGTGGAACAAGCACATCAACTGGGGCACTCATCGAATCGGCGGCGGCGTGCTTCGCGCCGACGCGAACGCCTGGCGCCTCGACGTGACGTGGGGCGCGACGACGACCGGCGAAGGCAACACGATCGTGTGGGGCACGGTCTGCTCTGAGTCGGACGCCTGCGGAACGATCAAGGGCTCTCTGTCCGATGAGGACAACATCGTCTGGGGCACAAACAGTGCGAGCGAGGACAACATCGTCTGGGGCACGACGTGCGGTGGCGATGATTGTTCGAACACGGTCTGGGGCGCCGACTGCGACGCCACCGTCGCTGGCTGCGCCGCCATCGTTTGGGGCAGTTCGACTGACGAAGACAACATCGTCTGGGGCACAACCACCGGCGGTGATCAAGACAGTGTGGTCTGGGGAACAGCTCCTGAAGTAACCGACGCACGTCGCACCGAACCAATCATCCTGAGCCGATGAAAACGCTCCCGCTTCCGGCGCGGCTTTTCGTCTGCAGCGTCATTGCAGTCGGAGCGGTCCTGCTCGCTTACTTTTTTCCGTTGAACTCGTTCCGCTTGCCGGATCTTTTCCTGCTCCTGTTGATGCTTTCGTCGATTACTTCGGTGTTCAAGGTGAATCTGCCGCTCGCGCGCAGCGGTTCGACGATGTCGGTTTCGTACGCCGTCGACTTCGCGTCGCTGCTGCTGCTGGGGCCGAACGAGACGATGATCGTGGCGGCCGCGAGCGCGTGGAGTCAGTGCACGTTCAGGATCAAAGAGCGTAATCCCATCTACCGGACGTTTTTCAGCATGGGCTGTCTGGTGATCACCGTCCAGGCCGCAGGATTTGTCTACGGATGGATTCAACCGCATCCCGTCACCCGAGATGAAGGATTCACTGCGTGGATCCAGGCGCTGCCAAAGCCGCTCGTCTGGGCGGCGACGACCTACTTCCTGATCAACACGGCGATGGTCGCGACGGCGATCGCCCTGTCGACGCGCCAGAACATCGGCAAGGTGTGGACCGAAAACTTTCTGTGGAGCGCGCCGAGCTATTTCGTCGGAGCCGGCGCCGCTGCGCTCGCCGTCGGCATCTACAACTTCGTGTCCGTCACCTGGCTGCTTCCCCTCGCCGCGGCACCGTTGTATCTAACCTACAGCGGTTACAAGATGTATCTCGGTCGAATAGAGGACGAGCAGCGGCACGTGCGCGAGATGGCCGATCTTCATCTCGCCACCATCGAAGCGCTGGCACTCGCGATCGACGCAAAGGATCAAACGTCACAATCGCACATCCGGCGCGTTCAGCTTTACGCGGCGGCGCTGGCGCGCGCGCTCGGCATGTCGGAGAACGACATTCAGGGCGTGAAAACCGCGGCGCTGCTGCACGACATCGGCAAACTGGCAGTGCCGGAGCACATTCTGTCGAAGCCCGGGCCGTTGACGCCGGAGGAGTTTCAAAAGATTCGCGCCCACCCGAAGGTCGGCGCCGACATCATCAGTGCGGTGCCGTTCCCGTATCCGGTTTCGCCGCTCATCTTGAGCCATCACGAACGATGGGACGGCAAGGGCTATCCATCCGGGCTCAAAGGGGAAGACATCCCGCTTGGCGCGCGCATCCTGTCGGTGGTCGATTACTTCGATGCGTTGATGGCGGAACGCCCGTATCACAAGGCGATGGGTTTCGACGCCGCCGTCGGCCTGCTGCAGCAGGAAGCGGGCAAGGGACTCGATCCGAGAGTCGTCGATAAGTTCATCGAACTGCTGCCGACGCTTCAACGCGAAGCGTCGACGTTGGAGCAGGCGATGCGCCGCACGACCGCGTCGGAAGAGCTATTGCTCACGGTCGGCAAACCCGCAACGGGCCTTACGCCCGAACCGGCAAAGAAGAACGTGTTCGACGACATCGCGCTGGCGCACCGTGAGATTTACGCACTGTACGAGATCGCACAGGCCATGGGTACCAGCCTGGGCGTCGCCGACACCATGGCGCTGATTTCGGCAAAGCTCAGCAACCTCGTGCCCTTCTCGTGCGCGGCGCTGTTCCTGTACGACGAAGAAGCGGAAACGCTGCGCTGCCGGTTTGCGACCGGAGTCGATGCCGAAATCATTCAGCAGATTTCGGTCCACACCGGGGAAGGCCTGACCGGCTGGGTCGCGCGCAACCGGCGTGCCCTCGTCAACGCGCGGCCGAGCGCCGATCTCGAGGCCGCGGGACGATCCGATCTCCACACCAACCTGCAATCGGCGCTCGTCTGTCCGCTGCTCTTCAGCGAGCGTTTCATCGGAACCCTTTCGGTGTATCACGTCGATGCCGCCTACTACCGCGATGATCATCGGCGGTTACTGGATCGGGTGTCTGAGCAGGCAGCGGCGGTCATCAACAATTCGATGTTGTTCGAGCAGACGCAGGAGGATTCGTTGACCGATCCGCTGACCGGCCTGCCAAACACGCGATTCCTGTTCATGCATCTGACGCGGGAGCTGGCGCGAGCGGAGCGGTTGAAGCAGGAAGTGGCGCTGCTCGTCATGGACCTCGACAACTTCAAGAGCATCAACGACAGCCACGGCCACCATGTCGGCGACCGCGCACTCTGCGAGGTTGCGCGTGTCCTCCGCACCGCGATTCGGCCGTACGACATCTGCGTTCGCTACGCTGGCGACGAGTTCATCGTCGTTCTTTCCGGCTGCAGCAACGACGAGGCCGAAAGCAAGCGGGCGGAGCTGCAACAGAGCATCGACGACGTCTACTTCGAAGCGCGTCCCGGGAAGCGCGTGGAACTCGGGATCAGCGTCGGCGCGGCAGTGTTTCCGCAGGATGGCGAATCGTACGAGGCGCTGCTCGCAACTGCCGACAGCCGCATGTATCAGGATAAATCCCAGCGCAAACGCGTTGGCAGCCGCGAGCGGCCCGAGTCGGCCGCACCACAGTTTCCGGAAGTGACGGAAACGGATATTCAGAAAGCTGCTGCGGGAATACTCTGAATCGCTTGTCGGAGCCAGGAGCCTTACCAGTCTTCGATCTTTATTCGGCCCCTATCGATCCCCAGCTCCTGCAGCATTGGCGGGACGTCGGAAACCATTGATGCCGGACCGCAGACGAAGCACAGGGTTTCCGGGCTTTCAACCAGCGGCATAAGCTGCGTGGCGGCAATCCGTCCTTTCGCCCCGCGCCAGCGGGCGGACAGTTCACGCGTTGCCGTCGTGGTGAGCCGCAAGTCGCCGCGGCGCGCCATGCGGCGCAGTTCCGGCAAGTACGCAAAGTCAGAGGGCGTCCGGGCGCTGTAAAGCAGCGCAATCTGACCAGGGCGCTCGGTGAGAACAGCGTGCTTGATCATCGATCGCAGAGGCGCGATGCCCGTGCCGCCGGCGATGAACAGGAATCGGCGCTCGCTCGGTGCATCGGGAAACACAAACGATCCGGACGGCCCGCGCACCGAGAGACGCAGGCCGCGACGCAACGGCTCGAAGCGTTCCCCCCACCTACCGCTGCTATCGAACTTGATCAGGAACTGGAGTGTCGAATCGGCCGCAGTTTCTTCCGGGGCGGAAGCGATGGAGTAGGGGACGCGATCGACAGCCCCCTCGGGGCTTAACGATGCGACCTGGCCGGCGCGATAGTGAAACGGCGCGCCGTCCAGATCGAGAGTGACTATGCAGGATAAGGGGGTCGCTCTGCGCACGCTGCGCACGCGCAGTACGAGATCACGCACCTGCCGATATTAATCCGGCGACCGCATCACTCGCGAACAGCGACTCCCGACGAGCGACCTATTGGACCGACAGCGACGACTTGACGTCGGTGACGCCTCGGATCGTGCGCGCCAGCGCAATCGCTTTTTGTTCTTCGTCCTTGTTCTTGACCTGTCCCGAGAGGGTTACGACCCCCTTGAACGTGTCGACGTCGATTTTGGCTGCGCCCACGACCGGATCGTTGATGAATGCCGTCTTCACCCGCGTCGTAATCGTCGCATCGTCGACCGGCGCGCTGACGTTGGCTCGTGTCGCCGCTGCACCGCACGCGGTCATCATCGGTACGGTCAACGTGAGTACGAGCAGTGCTGAAGCCAATCTCTTCATTGCTCATGCCCTCCGACGATCATTATGCCCTCGCTTGTGGCTGTTGGCTCCTGGTCCCGAATCACATGCCCATGATGTGAAATCCGCCATCAACCATCAGTACTTCACCACTGACGGCGCGCCCCGCCGAACTCAACAGGAACATTGCCGCGTCCGCAACCTCGGCGGTATCGACCGTGCGCCGAAGCGGTGCTCGATCGCGATAGTGCTGCAGGATGGTACTGAAGCCTGAAATACCTGCGGCAGCAAGGGTCTTGATTGGACCGGCCGAGATCGCGTTGACGCGAATGCCTCTGGGACCCAGATCCGCGGCAAGGTAACGGACGCTGGCTTCGAGGGCCGCCTTGGCAACACCCATGACGTTGTAGTTCTGGAACACGCGTTCGCTGCCGAGGTAGGTCAGCGTCAGGATGCTGCCTCCTCCCCGCCGTTCCATCAAGGGCGCGGCGCCGCGCGACAGCGCGATGAGCGAGTATGCACTCACATCCATTGAAAGCTTGAAGCCAGCCCGGGTGGTGTCGACGAAGTGGAAATCCGACGCGAGTTCCTCTCGCGGAGCGAACGCGGCGCCGTGAACCAGAAAATCGAGACCACCGAAGTCGCGATCGACGGCAGCAAAGAGATCGGCGATCTGACCATCGTCGGTGACGTCGCACGGAAGAATCAACGGATTGGTCAGGCCGGACGCCAGTTCGCGAACGTTCTCTTCGAGTCTTTCACCCTGATACGTGACCGCCAGTCGCGCGCCGGCAGCCGATGCGGCCTGTGCGATCGCCCACGAGATCGATCGCTTGTTCGCGACCCCGACTATGAGCCCTGTCTTGTTCGCAAGATCTGTCATGGTGTAGCGGACTTCCCCTTGGGGGTACCGCCGCTGACTCAGGATTGCAGGAATCAGCCTTGCGACGGCCATCGTTGCGCAGCCCGTCGCGCAGGATACTCGGCGTGATTATCGAGATCGCTTCCGGCCGCCGCCCTGGCGCTGCCCAGAGCGGAATCCCGGCTGGCCGCCACCCCGCCCCTGCTGACCACGGCCGGCGTTTCCGGCCGGACGCTGCCCGGCGAACCGCGGCCCCCCCTGCCCACGGTTCCCGTTGTTGCCAGGATGACCGTTGCCGCCGTGACGATGCGATTTCACCCGCTGGTCGCCGCGGAACGAACCGTTGCCGCGCTGGCGAATGGTGAACTCGGGAAGCCGGCGTTCTTCCTTCTGTCCTTCAATTCGCGGAAGCTGTGCGCGAATCAATGGACGATGAACCGGGCCTTCCTCAATGTCAGCAGGCGTCTCGTTCTGTTGTTCGTTCGCGAGATGGTCGTCCGGGGCTGCCGTCGCTTCCTCATCGATGACGGGGTCAGACACGATGTCGACTGTCGCGGCGGCCACGACCGTCTGCTCCTCTTCGATGACGGTGACGGTTTCGCTGGGTTCGGGTTCGGCCTCGGGAACGATGTGTGGCCCGTCGGCGTTCGACTGGCTGGCAAGGACTTCTTTGTAGAGCGTCGCGGTCGTTTCTTTTTTTCGCCGCTTCGGCACCTTGCCTCCCTTGTAGGCGTGCTCGGTGTCGCACGTCGTGCATCGAGTCTGCTTGACGTCTTCCTCGATCATCGCGACGACGGCGTGGTTCGTTAGCCGTCGCTCGCGCGGACAGTAGTCGTCCAATATGTCACCGAGACGCAGCCGGCGCTGCTCCATTCAGTTCCCCCGAGAATAACCGTGTAATGGCTGGAAGAAAGACCCGTTGGCGGTCCTTTCAGTCTAGCAGAGAAGGCTTCACGGGCGCAACAATGGCGGCCGCAAACCTGCCAATTCAGGGATGTTGCGGCGCTCTCGCCGGCCGGGACTTGTCGATCCAGGCAAGCGCGGCGTCCATCGTTCGATCGCGCCCTGCGACGAGGTCCGCGCGATCGAGCGGCACCGGTTCGTCCGGGATGACGCCTTTGCCTTCGAGTCGGGTGCCGTTGGCAGTCACAAAATCACCGTAGGCGTGAATCAGGACGTCGCCATTTGGAAGTCGATCGAACAGCGCCGGCAGCGCCTGACCCATCGATGTTTGACCGAAGATTCGCGCGCGCCCAATCGACTGCATCCCTCCGGCGAAGCATTCTGAGGCGCTGCCGCTCATGGAGTCCACGAGGATCGCAAGCGGACCTGCAAACGGCTGGACGCGCTCGCCACTGGCGTTCACCAGTCGCGGGTTGGCGACAAAACGCAGCTCGTTATCACGCGTCTTCATCACGCCAAGCGTCACCCGGTCGGTCACGAAGTGTCCGGATATGCCCATCAGCATTGCCGCGAGGCCGCCGGGATTCCCACGCAGGTCGATGATGATGCCGTCGGCGCGGCGGAATTCATCCATCGCCTGCTGGAATTCCGCGTCGACAGCCGTCATCCACACGTTGAACCTGATGACGCCCGCGCTTCCGCCAGAAGGTGTCGTTTTCTTCTCGCGCTCGACGCGCACATACATCGTGGGCAGGCTACCAACAGTGACGGGACTGCCCGCCTCCCGCCGTCGCTGCAGAGCGATTTTGACAGGGGCACCCTGCCCATCCTCGAAGGTGATGTCGACAGTCGAACCCGACGGCCCGCGCAATCGGGTCTGCGCGATGCGCCAGGCTTCGACTTTCTGCAAACGGTCGTTGTCCTCCTCGGACAACTTCTGCAGGAGTTCGCTGACTTGTGCGGTACCGATTGCGACGACGCGCCAGCCGGGACGGACTCGTGAGGTCACATCGGGATCAACAGCCGTGACGACGAGATCGCGTCCGACCAGCCTGACTTCGATTCCAGGATCGCCGCTCGCGTCGCCGGACGTGTTCCCGTCTCCGGTTGTTTCGGGACCCGAAGGAATCAACGCAAAGTGCGAGAGCCCCAGACGCGCGAGCATGTCGCGAATGACGGCGCGGAGTTCAGTGGACGTCTTCGCCGCGGCGGCGCGGGGTCGTAGCTCATCGCGAACGGCGTCCCAATTGAGGCCGTTCATCGTCTTATCGAAGTGCGTGTTCCTGATGATGGTCCACGCCGCGTCGAATGTGTCTGCCGCCTGCGGAGTCTGGGCTGCGCCAACAGCGGACCCGCAGACGACCGCGACAGCCGCGACGACCGCGCGCAGCGGTGTCACTTGATGAGCGCCTTTATCTGCGCGGGCAGATCGAAGGTCGACGGAGGCACGTTGTCGAATTCGACCGAGGTGATCTTGATCACCTGCTCCACGTTCATCGTCGTCAGCTTCACCGTAGTAGGGATCAGTAATCCGCTAAAATTTTTGTATTCGGTTATGACTTGCGTGGCCGTAAAGGACCCCATCGGACTCTCGCGGGTCTGGATCGTTCCCGCTCGCAGGCCGGTGTTTGCATCGTAGTACTCGATGTCTTCGCCGCCGTCTTTACGGGCCAGGCTCACCTTGTAGCACGGCCGCCCATCGAAATCTGCCTTTTCGATCGTCTTCATCGACGCGTAGCGCTCGGCCTGGTAAAGATCACTGTAGTACTCCGAGTCGAATTTTTTCTCGGCGAGTTCTTTTCCCTGCTTCAGCATCGGTCCCAGCATGGGCTGCAGCGTCCACCCATAGGTGCCGTCAAACCCTTCGACGATGTCTCCAACCCCTCCGAGACTGATCTTCACGAAGGATTTGTTGGGAGCCGCCCCATAGACATCCATCGGACCGGTGATGCCGGTGGCGGGCATGGAAATCGTCCCGACTGCATGCGTCGACTTGTGCGTAAGGATGGCACCGCGCCCGCCGATTGCTTTGATGTGACGATCGATGATCGATTGCGCCGACGGGAGATCGGCCTGTTCAGCGGTCTTCGCGTTCGCGGCGGGAGCCTGCTTCGGCGCGGCCGGACTCTGCTTGGGCGTCGCGGGAGCCTGCTTCGGCGGCGCGGCAGGCGGAGCCGTTTGCGCCGTGAACGATGAACTGCTGAGTAGAACCATCATCAACGTGCCGAACGCGCACTCGAGAGAGACCACACGTCCGCACGACACAATCAGCTTACGCATGTGTGAGAACTCCAAGGCAGGGGGGCACTGTCGATCTTAACAGCCTCAGGCGGGTTTTTTCGTAATACTCGTCACGACACCGACCATGTAGTGCAAATCAACGATATCGCCCGCTTCGATGTTGCGGGGCACGGATTCGCCGCCAACCCGGGCAAGACTGACCTGGCTTTGTGGATCGTCCGGATCAATGAAGTACACGTCGAGAGAGATCTGACCGTGAATGCTCACCGGCTGGACCTTCGTGACCTGCACCGTCCGCGTGCCTTTCAACATGTCGATACCCTCGAACACCGCCCATCTTATGCCAGAGCCCTTCCTCGTGTTTCAGGAATCCACTTCCAGGTGAGCGCAGCCAGGAGAAAGGCCAACGACGAGATCGACAACGCCGTGCCAAATCCGTGTGTCTGCGCCAGTGTTCCGACGGCAAACGGTGCCGCTGCGCTGACGATACGGCCGACGTTGTAGGTGAAGCCCTGCGCCGTCCCGCGAATCGACGTCGGGAAGATCTCCGCCGTCACGGCCCCAAATCCACTGAAGTATCCGGTGGCGAAGAACGCAACTGCCGGCCCGAGCGCAAGCAACACGAGCGGGGCACGAATAGAGACGTAAAGAAAGAGGAGGACGGCCGCGAGAAGCAAATACGCGATGTAGGTGCGTTTTCGTCCGATTCGATCGCTGACGAAACCAAACGTAATGTAGCCCAGCCACATCCCGAGCTGCATGACGAGAATCATTGTCGAGCTCGACAACATTTGGAGGCCCAGTCCGCCGCGTGACGCTGGCTCCTGAAGGAAGCTCGGGAGCCAGAGATTAAAGCTCCACCAGCCAAACAACGTGCACGCATTCATGATCGTCAAGGCGATTGTGAGCGGGGCAAGGCCGTTGGCAAAGAGCATCGGCAGTGTCGAGTGCGGCCGATCTTTTGTCGCCTGGCGCCAGATGTCGGGTTCCTTGACCGATCTCCGCACCCAGATTGTAAGGAACGCGGGAAGAATGCCGACAAAGAACACCGCGCGCCAACCGAACGCGGGCTGCACGAGGTAATTGACCGCTGCAGCGAGCGCGTAGCCGATCGCCCACGCGCTTTGCATAAACGCCAGCGCCTTCCCGCGGTGCTCGGCCGGCCACGTTTCCGACACGAGTGTCGCACCACTCGCCCATTCGCCGCCCATTCCCAGACCGAGGCCAATCCGGAACACTACGAATTGGGTAAAGGTGGTGGCGAGCCCGCAGGCCGCGGTAAAGACCGAATACAAGAGAATGCTTGCCATCAGCGCCCGCGTTCGACCGAATCGATCGGCAATCCAGCCAAACCAGACACCACCGGCCGCCGCGGCCAGCAGCGCCACCGAACCCAACGCGCCACCCGCAGCCGTCGAGAGGTCGAGCTCTTTGCGCAGCGCCGGCAGCACGAGCGCGAACAGCGTCACGTCGAACGCATCGAGCATCCATCCGAGTCCTGCCGCGATCACGGCGCGGCGACCCTCCGGCGTGCCTTCGCGCCACCAGCGCATCGCGCTCACCGGCGTTTTCTCGCCACGGCCGCTACCGTCACACCCGCACGCTCGAGACTGGTGCGGAGCGCTCGCGTCAACGCCTGCGCACCGGGGGTGTCGCCGTGCGTGCAGATCGTGTCGACGCGCATCTCGAGTGTCGATCCCTCCGACGCAGTGACGGTTCCCTCGGTGACCATTCGCAACGCGCGGGCAACCACCGCATCGACATCATGAATGACCGCTCCGGCGCGCGACCGGGACGTCAACGTTCCATCCGGTTCGTACGCTCGATCCGCAAATCCTTCGAGCGCAACTTGAAGTCCCAGAGCGCTTGCCGCCCGCGCCAACTCCGATCCAGGAAGCGCGAAAAAGATCAAAGCGGGATCGACGGCCATCACCGCCCGGGCGAGCGCGCCCGCCAGTGCGTTATCCGTGACCGCCATGTTGTAGAGCGCACCATGCGCCTTTACGTGCGAGAGGCTGACCCCTTCACTCCTGGCAATCGCCGCCAGCGCGCCGATCTGATACACGACCATGTCCTCGACGTCCCGCGGCGCGATCCGCATTTCACGGCGGCCGAATCCCACCAGATCGGGAAATCCAGGATGGGCTCCGACCGCAACCCCTGCCTCGCGCGCGAGTCGAATCGTGCGCCGCATAACACTCGGATCTCCCCCGTGATATCCGCACGCCACGTTTGCGGAGGTGATGCTCGCCATCACGGCTTCGTCCGCACCAATGGTGTACGCGCCGAACGACTCGCCCATGTCGCAGTTCAGATCGATAGTCGTCATCTGTGACTAAGCCGTACCGATCTTACGATCCACCGGCGCGAGCCGATGGCGAGCGCTAGTAGGCGCTGGGGTGGTTCCCAGCGCAAAGTAAACAAAGCTCTACAGGGTTCTACAAGGGTTCCAGGGGTTCTGCAAGGTTCAGATGGCGGGGCCTGAAGACCGCGCCATCAAAACTCGATCAGAATGCCGGCCGACGGGACAATTGGAATAAGGGACTCGAAGAGGTTCGATACCCGTCCGGTTGCCGTGTTGACTCCCGGAGGATTGAAGCGGACGTTGTCGCGGTTCATCAGGTTGATCACTTCGGCGAAAAGGGTCAGCCGCTTCCGTGCCCAGTTGAACGTGCGGTTGGCGCGCACGTCGACGCGAGAGTAGGTCGGCAGTCTCAATGTGTTGCGCATCGAGCTGACGAAGAACTCCTCCCCCTTCTGTTCGTAATACCCGGGGGCCGGCACGTTAGTGCCTGAACGAATCTTCGTACTGAGACTCGTGCGATCGGAGATCCTGAACGAGAGATACAAGTTGACGGCGTGGCGCTGATCGAGATCGCTCCAGTAGGTTTCGTGGGTCAGCAAATCCGTGCGGTGCGCGCGTCCATACGAATAGGCGAGCCATCCGGATACACCGCGCGTGCTGCGACGCTGAACGAGCAGCTCGACACCCCGCGCATATCCCTGCAGGGCGTTTTCATACGGCGCAGTCACGACCCCGCGAACCACCCGGCCGTTGACGAGGCGCGTTTCGGCTCCCGGCCGGCGAAAGAACCCTTCTTCTTCGCGATCGAAGATCGTCGCCTGCCACCGTATCGACGTGCCGATTCGCTGCTCGAACCCGAGGTCGTATTGCTCTGCGCGCTGCGACCCCGCGTCGGTCAGACCAAACGCGCCGATGACTTGCTCGAAATCCGGGAACTGTCGGTAGATCCCCGTTCCACCGCGAATGAACATCGAGTGCGGCAGTTGCCACTCTCCCTGCACCCACGGAGACGTCGTCGTCTGGTCGGTCAACGTCCAGTGATCGGCGCGCGCGCCAGGGATCAACGTGAGCGGTCCGGCCGTGAGCCGTAATTGCGCGTAACCGCCGGAGCGGGTCGCGCGACCATGGAAGTCGTTAATGGTCCGGTAACGACCCAATGCGCCGCTGAAGCGCTGTCGGAACCGTGTCTCGTCGACGAACTCCGCCTGCGCACCCGCATCGGCCTGAATGTGCCGCGCGACGGTCACGCTCGCGTCGAAGCGTCCTGCGGCTTCCTTGTCGTGCCCCGAGTCCAGCTTCACCTGTTCGATTGTCTGGTTACTGAATTCGTTGAACGACGATAGCAGGCGGGCGGTCAGAACACCGCGCGGGCGGGTGAGCCGCCACAAACCAATTCCGATAACCGACCCGTTGCGTCCGGTGAATAGATCCTGACTATCGAGTTCCTCGCGCCGTTCCTCGAGCTTCGAATGCCCGGCAATGGCCGTGAACTCCACGCGCTGCGACGGAGAAAGATCGAAGACGACCTTCCCCTGGGCATCCGAGAAGCCGAAGTTGAACCCATCGCCTTCGTCCAACATCCGCTCAACAAGGAGCTGGAGATAACTCTGCCGTCCGCTTACCAGCCATGAGCCGCGTTTCGACCGACCCAACGGGCCTTCACCAACGATCGACGCACTCGTGCCGCTGACCGCGACTCGCGCCTGACGCCTCTCCCGTGAACCCTCCCGCAGACGAAAGTCCAGTTCCGCCCCGGTCCGATCGCCGTATCGTTGTGCGTAACCGCCATTGAGCAGCGTCAAGTCTTCGAGGACGTCGCTGTTGATCATGGCGACCGATCCCGACGACGACTGGTCTTCGACGGCGCGGACGGTGTGGAGCAGATAGGGCGTCGAGAAGCCCTCGACGGTCATGTTCAAATGAGTGAAGTGGCTTCCGCGGACACTGAACTCGCTCCGCAGATCGTCGGCTGCCGCAACGCCAGGGAGAACCTGGACCGCGCGTAAGGGATCGTCGGCCAGAACGCCGCGAAGATTCTGGATGTCCGCGCTGCCGAGAACCTGTTGCGACGCGACGCCGGGATCGGCGGTGCGAAAGCGATCGGCCGAAACCGTGACGGTCTCGGTGTAGGTGCCGGTCCCCTCGCTCAATGGGATCGTGACATCTACGACCGCGCCCGCCGTGACCTGCACGTCGCGCCTGACCAGGATGTAGCCAACGACGGAGACGTAAAGCTTGTGAGGCCCCGCCGAAACGGCCGGCAGTCGAAAGGCGCCCGCTGCGTCGGTCTGCGTGGACGGACCGCCGTTCTCAACAAGGACAAGGACTTTGTCGATGCCCGCCCCCGTCCGGGCGTCAACCACCCTTCCAGAGATGCCCCCCGGTTGCTGTCCATAAACCGCAGTTGACACCCCGGGAAACGACGAAATAGCAATCGAAACCGCGGCGCAAACCCTGACGAAGGAATAGGCGCGATCAAAAATGTAATTGACCCACAATTTTCGTCGGTGGCACCCCCTGGACCCGCCGATTAATTGCATAAAACAGAAGGAAATCGTGCGGTACACCGCTTGCTCTAATGGAGGGTGCTGGCGGCCTGAATATTTACGGCAGGGAGCCGTGAGTTGCTGGGGAGCCGGGTCGCCCGCAACAACCGCAAGGGCATCGTCAAACAAATTGGCGATGCCCTTTTTTATTTGGCGGGGTGAAGGACCGCGCCGCTCCTTACACCGCTGCCCCCTCCGGGTACTGAAGCGCCAGACGCAGCTCCTTGGCCAGTGAGTCGACGGTCGTTCCGTGGCGTTTCCACGCACCTTCGGTTTCGAAGCGCAGGTCGCCGATCCGGCGGCCCCAGGGAGCAATGACGCGGCCGATCGCACGAAAATCGGTGCGATCCGCGTGCTCCTGGTCCAGGCGGCGGATCACATCGGGCGCCACCCGGATGAATGCGCGAAGCGCGGTCGCGCTCTTGATGCTGTATTTCCGCCCGTTCCAGGCGGCGCCAAAAACCTGTGCGGCCTGCTTGAGATAATTCACGAAGAACCGCTTCGATTCCTCGCGAAATGCGTCCCCTTTTCTGCCGGCGCCAAATGCCTCCGCCGCGAACAGTTTCTTCAGCTCCTGCGCCAACGGGGCCTGGGCAACTCTCCCGCGCCCGACGCCGAGAAGTTTGATTTCGCCGTATAGCGGCGAATCCTCGCGGTCGTTCAGGGCGCGGACGATGTCGTGCGCCGCAGCGAGACTCTCGTCGCTATACAGCTGCCGTCCCGAGAGTGACACCAGGTGCGAGGCATTCAGGCGTGTGTGCTTGGCGTTGATCGTGACAAACATCTGAACGACGTGATCGTCGGGGAGCCGGTCGAAAATGACGGCAGGCACTGCGAACGGCTCGTCGCCAAAGTGCTCGATGTCGGCATGAAGTGCGAGGAGCCGATGCTGGCCGTCGATCGCACGCAAGATCCCTTCACGCTCCGGAACCTTCAGCATGCCGACCGAGGATCCGGACTCGGCCGGCTCGAATTTCAGCGCCTCGTCGCAGGAGATGATTACGGCGCCTGGAATCGACGGAAGGTCTCTCGCCTGGCGGCATTGCTCGTAATACTGAACAAGCTCATCAATCTTCTTACGGATGATCTGGCGTTGGTAGGCTTTCTCGTTTGCCGCAATACGGCGCTCCAGGAGGTCCCAGTTCACTTTGGTTGGCGCGGGCACTTTCTTACGGCCCCGGACCGGCTGCGACTGTTCCCCGTAACTGAGCACCTCGAAGCGGACGAGCTTATCGATGTCGCTGGCGCTGAGTGATGCCTGATAGAACTGCACCCCAAATTGCTGCATGCGGATCGCGGCGACGCTAATCATAGGCGTTTCAAACTATTAGGATTTCACACTCGCGGCTTGCCGGGCTCTCGGGCAACTGCAAAACCTGCCCATCTTATATTGTGTAAGCAGGATAATCACAAGGGCTCGACTTCGAACATCGGCGCAGTGCCCTAAGTCATTCCTGGATATTGCCTTATGGTTATCGAGCTTGCTCCCCTGGCCGCGGCTGCGCTTGTGGCTATTTCGCCACATCAGCCTGTCCTGATCGAAAGTCAAGTCACGCGAGTCGAAGGGCCTGCTCGCGGCAGGCTTGTCGAACACGTCAGTTGTCCGACCGATCCGGCTCAGACCTATACGCTGTACCTGCCGACGAAGTACGAGACCACGCGCAAGTGGCCGCTTTTACTCGTGTTCGATCCAGGAGGTCGCGCAGCGCGGGCAGCCGAAGTATTTCGCGACGCGGCGGAACGGTTCGGATGGATCGTCGCCGCCTCCGAGAACTCTCGAAACGGACCGTGGGAGCCGACGTTCCGCGCGATCAACGCGATGTGGCCGGCACTTCTCGGTGGCTACGCGGTCGACGAGCATCGCGTGTACGCGGCGGGACATTCCGGCGGCGCGACTGTCGCGTGGTTGCTCGCGCACCAGACGGGTCAAATTGCCGGCGTGATCACGTCCGGCCAGCCCAATCCACAGTCCGAACCGGGCAAGGTCAAACCGTTCGCGTGGTTCGGCATGGCAGGTCACACCGATTTCAATCTGATGGAGGTCAAGAAGATCGACGAGGGGCGCGGGCGGAGCTCGAGCCCACACCGGATGGAGTTCTTCGATGGCGGACATCAATGGCCGCCGTCAGATCTGATCGCCCGAGCGCTCGGATGGATGGAGATCGTCGCGATGAAAGATGGTCGCCGTCCTCGCGATCTGGATCTCGCACGAACACTGTTCGCCGAGGACATGGCACGCGCGCAGACGCTGGAAGAGCGCGCGCGCTTCACTGAAGCTCGTCGATCGTACGGGTCCATCGCTTCGTCGTACACGGATTTGCTCGACGTCGGAGAGGTGGAACGCCGCAGCCGCGTTCTAGAGAGCGATGACCGGTACAAATCAGCCAGGAAGATGGAAGAGCGTGCCGATCGACGCGAACAGGAACAGGCCGTGGCACTGGCGCGCGTGTTGTCCCGACTGACGGAAGACGAGGTGCCGCTCGTCGCCGAGTTACGGAGCCGGCTCAATCTCGATGCACTGTCGAAGGCGTCACGCGGTGAAGGGTACGATGCGGCATCGGCAAGTCGATCGCTGGCGCTCATCCGAATCCAGTTGTCGACGATCGCGCGCGACCTCGGCGACAAGCACGACGCACGCGCCGACGTGGTTCAAAAGGTGCTGGATTCGATCAAGTAAGGGCTCTGCCCCTTCCCTCGCGTCTTCCACCGCGTCACGAAACGATCCTTTTGGATCGAGAGCACGAGCATCAGCGCGACCAACGCCGCGTATGCGGCCCACGCTTGTAAATGAGTGAAGGTCTTGTGAATGGGAAGAGAAATCAACCCGTACACCAGTTCGACGTGAATCCAGTAGATGAACAGGGAGCTTCGACCCAGTTGCTGCGTCGGGCTCCACGACGATCCGACCACGGCCCGGCCCCACCAATACGCAAAGCCGATCACTGCGGTAAGGAGACCAGCGCGAAGCGCAAAGAACGCCGGGGAATCACCCCAGAATTCCGAGTGTGTGTATGGACTCGGCAGAAACGATCCCGCGTACGCGATTGTGGCCAGCACCACCCCTGCGCCGGCCAGCCACTTGTTCAAGTGTGATTCAGCAACCGGAGTTCGCGCGCCGTCGAGCAGCACCCCGATGCACCCACCGGCGAACACAAATGCGGCCCATGGAAACATGCTGAAATGCGAGTATCCCGGCGGCGGTCGGAGATACGCCTCGAGTGCATCCGGTAAAGGATCGAAAACTGGCGTAAACCCGACGACCGGAGCAATCAAGGCGAGCGCGGTCGCCGCAACGCCGAATCCGACGAATCGCGGTATTCGCCCGCGCAATGCGCCCCAGATTGCACCGGCCGCGACGATCGACGGTCCCATGACGTTCAGGATGTCGACCTTGAGCAGCGTGCGCGGCGGACCCCAGCCAAGGATCCAGGCCTGGACCCGAAACAAAAACGCGAGCAGGAAAATCCACCCCCCGCGCTTCATGACTGCCGCCGCGGCCACCGCGTCGTCGCCGGTGCGACGGGATTTGGATCCTGCGGACAATCCAACCGACACGCCGGCGAGGAACAAAAACAGCGGCGCACCAAAGCCGGCAATGATCATCGACCAGGCGAACGCCGTCGTGCCACGGACGTCCGTGCGCGTCCAGCTGTCGAGGACATGAGCCTGGATCATGACGAGCACAGCTAACCCGCGCACCCAGTCCAGGTATCCGCGCCGCGCGCTTGACTGTTGCACGTGATGTGACTTCGGATTCACACGCCGGGGCTGACCGTGTAGGTCACCTTCAATGGAATGTCCTGCCGCATCGAATGCCACACCGAGCAGTACTTCTCACGCGACAGTTCGATCGCGCGGTCGATGCGTGACGTTTTCACGTCGCCGGTGATCGTGAAGTGAAGGCCAATCTCAGTAAACCGATGCGGATCTGTCGGCGCGCGCTGCCCACTGAGATCGAGACGCAACCCGCGCAGCGCACATCGGCCCTTGGTAAGGACGTGCACGACATCCATCGCCATGCAGCCGGCGAGCGCGAAGGCGAGGGTCTGGACCGGCGACGGTCCAGCGACGCCAGCGCTGTCGAGCGTCAGCTCGATGTTCCCCGACTGGCCGCCCAACACGAGGTCGTGCTGCCAGACGAGTGACACCGTGGTCGGCGGTTTCGCCTTACGAACGTCGGCCATGTGGCATTGTAATCGCACAGATCGGCGGGGTCTAAAGACCACGCTCTACAACGGCGGGAGAAAATGTAGGGCACGGTCTTTAGACCGTGCCGCCGATTACGTACTTCGCGGCGCGGGGCTGCGGCGACTGCCGGTGTACAGGCCCGTAATCGCGAGCCAGGCGAGCGGCAACAGGACGAGCATATACGTCAGGTATTGGCCGTAGACGCCGTCGGGACCATACGCTTCGGTCGCATCGTGCAGCGGCTGGCTGTTCGGAAAAACGTTGGCCTCGCTGAGCTCGTGGAACCCGTAGATCAAAAGCTGCACGACGAACACGAGAAGAAATACGGCAGTGACCTGGAAGAAGCGAGACAGATTGACTCTGGAGCCATAGCGCGACCAGAGCCAGGCGACGAACGCCGCCGATACGGTTCCTGCGGCCGCGCCAACGATCACCTGCATGGACTTGACGGTGAAAATCAACTGCGTCATCAGCAGCGCCGTCTCCATGCCCTCGCGCGTGATCATCAGCAGCGTGAAGCCGAAGACGCCCATGAACGCGGCCTTGCCGAGCTTGATCGACGAGGCCTCGAGGCGTCCTTCGATCTCGCGCTTCATCCGCTTCCCTGCCCTCCACATGTGCATGGTCAATGACGCCACCAGCAGGGCGGCAGTCAGCGCGAGCACTCCTTCCCAGAGCGCCTGGTTATTCGCTTGTGCGAGCAACAACCCGGCAGCAACGCTGAGAACGACTGAAACGGCGATACCCCAATGGACGGCGGGAAGAAGCGTCATTCGGCCGGTCTTTTTAAGATAGGCAAGGCTGATGGCGACGATGAGAAACGCCTCGAGCCCTTCGCGCAGTGTGATGACAAACGCCTGAATCATTTTCGGTCCAGCCTCGGATCATCGGGAGACATGAATCCTGCAACGCCGTCGCCCGCAGCAGCCAACAACGGTTGACCTGCTGAAAATGCGACTGGTCGCGTTTTCAAGCCTATCTCGTGATATCCGACCAGTCAAGTCGGACTTCTGGGTCTATGGGAAAGGGACAAGGGAAAGGGGAAAGGGGAAAGGAAAGGGGGCAAGAGCACATAAGATCCAGGCATGTTCAAAGGGTTCTCGATGCTCGTGGCCATTTCCCTCGGATTCGCATCTCTGGCATCCCGACAATCGAACGACGCGGCGCTTCTCGATCGAGCGCGCGCCCTGCTGAAGCAGACGCCGCTGATCGACGGCCACAACGACTACCCCTGGGAGCTGCGCGAAAAGGCACAACGCAATTTCGAGAAGCTCGACATCGCCAAACCGCAGCCGACGATCATGACCGACATCGCACGTTTGCGAGCCGGTGGAGTCGGCGGGCAATTCTGGTCGGTCTACGTGCCGGTGGAGCTGACCGGGCAGAGCGCAGTGACGGCGACGCTCGAAGAGATTGATACCGTGCACCAGATGACGCGGCGATATCCCGAGACGTTCGAGCTTGCGCTGACCGCTGACGATGTCGAACGGATCTTCAAACAAGGACGGATTGCGTCACTGGTCGGGATGGAAGGAGGCCACTCGATCGACAACTCGCTGGCAGCCCTGCGGATGTTCCATCGGCTTGGTGCGCGATACATGACGCTGACCCACGCGAAGAATACCGCGTGGGCTGATTCGGCCACCGATGATCCCAAGTTCGGCGGTCTCGCTCCCTTCGGCGAAGAAGTCGTGCGAGAGATGAACTGGTTGGGCATGCTCGTCGATCTCAGTCACGTGTCACCTGAAACGATGGAGGACGCGATCCGCGTCAGTCAGGCCGCCGTGATTTTTTCGCACTCGTCAGCACGAGCACTCAACGATGTACCGCGTAATGTTCCTGACAGCGTTCTGCGGCTTCTGCCAAAGAACGGTGGTGTGGTGATGGTGACGTTCGTCCCCGGATTCCTCTCTCCTGCTGTGGCGGCATGGAACAAGTTGCAGGACGCGGAGCGCGACCGCCTGACCAAACAGTTTCCCGGCGACGGGGCAGCAGTAACCCGCGGCGTGAATGAGTGGGGGGCAGCGCATCCCGGACCGCGAGCGACCGTGGCGGAAGCGGCCAACCACATCGATCACATCCGAAAGGTTGCGGGTATCGATCACATCGGCCTCGGCAGCGACTTCGATGGGATCACACAGGTGCCGCAAGGACTCGAGGACGTTTCCAAGTTCCCGTCACTCATCGCCGAACTGTTCCGGCGCGGCTACAAAGACGACGAGATCAAGAAGATACTCGGGCAAAACATTCTTCGCGTCATGCGGGACGTAGAGAAAGTTTCCAGGCGTTTGCAATCGGAACGAGGTCCGTCGACCACGTTGTTCCAACAATAATGACGCCCGTCGCACATGTTTTTCTTGCGCTGCTCGCACTCTCGCTGCTGACCTCACCTGCCGGTTCAATGGCGCAGACAATTCGGATCGTGGCGCTTGGTGACTCGACGACCGCCGGGACTCCTGCATTCAAGTCCCCACTCGAGTCTCCCCCCGTCGGATTGGGTGACGAGACCAGCCAGTATGCGTTCTGGCTGATGAAAGCGCATCCCGAGTGGGTCGTGCTGAATCGTGGAATCAACGGTCAACGTAGCGACGAGATTCGCGCACGATTCGAGCGCGATGTCATTCAAAACAGGCCGGCGGCGATCGTCATCATTGCCGGCGTCAACGACATTTACCAGGGAAGAAGTGTCGAGCATGTGACCGGCGAGCTGCAGGCGATGTACGCGCGCGCGGCAGCGGCCGCCATCCCGGTGGTCGCGGGATCCATCATTCCGTTCAATACCGCCACGCCGGAACAGAATCAGCGCATGCGGCAGGTGAATGACTGGATTGGGCGGCAGCCGAACGTCACCTTCGCGGATACCCGCGCCGCCGTGGCTGCCTCCGGCAATCCGGACGCCCTGTTCGAATCCCCCGACGGCCTGCACCCCAGTGCGGCCGGCTACCGGCGCATGGCGGAAGCCATCGCACCGGCACTGCAACGCGTCCTTCGATAACGGTATCCTAAGGAAACCCCAGCTTCGCGGACACGAGTCCCGGTACAATGGGCGATATCGGCAACAGTCGTCAGGTATCGCAATGCACGACCACTGTCTGCCGCCAGGACTGGAACAACTTCTGCACCGACAGTTCAAAATAGCCATGCGTATACTTGCCTCGATTGCCGCCGCCGCGGCCGTCATCACGTCTCTGAGCGCCCAGGAAACACCGCAGAAAACCTTCAAAGCGTCCACAAACACCGTGGCGCTCTATGCGACCGTGACCGACCCGGATAAGCGGCTGGTGCCCGACCTCGCACAAGAAGACTTCGAGGTGTACGACAACGGCAAGCTGCAGACACTGACCACATTCGATAACAGGCCGCAGCCAATCAGCGTCATCGTCATGCTCGACACGAGCGGGAGCATGACGCTCGCGCTCGATCTCGTGAAGGCCGCCGCCGAACAGTTTCTGATTCGATTGATGCCCGAAGATCAGGCGATGGTTGGCGCCTTCAACGACAAGATCGAGTTGCATCCGGAAGGCTTCACCAACATGCGCGACGATCTGGTCCGCGCGTTGAGGGAGCTGGACTTCGGATACCCGACGCGGCTGTACGATGCGGTCAACGTGAGCATGCAACAGCTCAAGGGCATTCCCGGTCGACGGGTGGTGCTCGTCTTCACCGATGGCGACGACAACTCGAGCAAGGTTGGGTCCGGTGAAGTGACCGATCGCGGCCGGCTCGAAGACGTCATGGTGTACTCAGTCGGTCTCGAGAATGAGTACTTCGACGGCGCACGACGGGTGCGTTCGAGCCCCGACCGCGGGCTGAAACGACTGTCGGAAGAGACCGGTGGCGGATTCTTTCTGTTGAAGAAGACCGACGAGTTGACGAGCACGTTCACGCGCGTCGCGCAGGAACTGCACAGTCAGTACGTCCTGGGATTCACACCACAAGTACTGGATGGAAAAATTCACAAGCTCGAAGTGCGGCTGAAGAAACCGGGCATGCTCGCCCGCGCCCGCAAGAGCTACGTCGCCACCTCGGAACCTATGACAGAAAAGTGACTCGGTAAACTTTCGCCAGAGGTGTGCCGTCTAACGTTATGAAAGGACGGACACCATGCGGGACCTTGATTTTTCGAGCAATGCGGAAGCCCTGGTCGCGATTCTGCTCACCGTCGCGATTCTTGCCATGACATTCGTGTAGTAGCAGCTTTGCAATGTTCAATGTTCAATGATTAATGTTCAATGTGGAGCCCAGCACGTTGAACATTGAGCATTGACCATTGGACATTGACTACCGTTCTTCCCTCCTGCTCCTCCTGGCACCCAGAAATTAGTAAGCTCTTATCTCGATGCCAGTCTTGCTGTCCGAACAGGACGTACGGATCGTTCTGCCCATGGCCGAACTGATCGACGCCATGGAGAACGCGCTCGCCAGATTCTCGTCCAACCAGGTCGCGCAGCCGCTCCGCACCGTCATCGAAGTTGGTCTTCAAAAAGCGTTCGTCGGTGTGATGCCCGCGTTCATCGACGACCCCGCGATGCTCGGTACCAAGGTCGTCAGTGTGTTCGGAAGCAACACAGCCGTTGGTCTACCCACACATCTTGCAACGATCGTTCTGCTCGATCCCATGACCGGCGAACTCCTCGCGATCATCGACGGCCGCTACATCACCGAAGCCAGAACGGCAGCCGTGTCGGCGGTCTCGGTCAAACGGCTCGCCCGTAAAGATGCGACGCGGCTGGCCATCATCGGTACGGGCGTCCAGGCACGCAGCCATCTCGAGGCCGTCGCAGCGGTCCGGGAACTTGACGAAATAACAGTGTGGAGCCGCAGCGGGGAGAACCGGGCCGCGTTCGCGCGGGAGATGCGTCCACGCACGACCGCAACGATCACGCTCGCATCATCCCCGAGAGATGCGGTCGACCGCGCCGACGTCGTCGTCCTCGCAACCGCATCACGCGAGCCGGTCGTTCAACACGATTGGATTTCAGATGGCGCACACATCTGCGCTGTCGGGGCCTGCCGTCCCGATCAACGTGAAATGGATTCCGCGCTGGTTGCGCGCGGTCGCGTCTTCGTCGATTCACGCGCCGGCGCGCTCGCGGAAGCGGGAGACATCATTCTGCCAATCAAAGAGGGTGCGATCGGTGAGCAGCACGTCGCCGGAGAATTGGGCGAGGTCGTGCTTGGGAAAGTTGCCGGCCGAACCTCGCGCGACGAAGTGACGATCTTCAAATCACTCGGGATGGCGGTGGAAGATGTCGCGGCCGCGCACCTCGCCTATGTGAAAGCAGCGGAGCGCGGCCTGGGGCGCGGGTTTGTGCTGTAACGCCGTGGCCGTCCCGGGCGGGCTACTTACCTTTACGCCGCTCCGCCCAGCGTTTCTTCATCATTTCGGAGATCTTCTTGCGCGCTTCGGGCGACATCTTGCGGCGGCGGCGGGTCCGTCCGGCGCCACTCGCGCCACCTGACGCCTCCGTGCCGCTCGCCCCACCGCTCACCCCCTTGATGCCGGCCCTCTGTCTCAGCCGCGCCGCCTGCGCCGTCAATGCCGCCAGCCGCTCGCGTGTCTGCGCAATCTCCCGCTCAATTCCACCGATGGCCCAGCCAATCAGTTCGGCGGATTTCATCAGCACGTTACGTTGAGTCTTTCTCGGTCGCCCTGGGGGCATCGCATCTTCCTCCTCACACCGAATCGATCTGCCGATCCGTGCAGCGGACTATCATAGTCTGATGGGGTGGCGACTGCCAGTTGTGGTGGTCACGGTGTGGTTGATGACCGTGATGCCGTTCGCAGCGTCGCCGGCCGACGACGCTGCCCAGTCGGCAGCGGAAACGAGCCGCGAGCTTCGGCTCCGCGCGCTCGATCTCGCGTACAACCTCGATCACGATCAGGCCATTGAGCTCTTGCGACGGGCAATCGCGCTCACCCCCGACGATCCGACTCCGCACCGATCGTTAGCCAGCGTCCTCTGGCTCAACATGCTGTTCCGCCGCGGTGCCGTAACCGTCGATCATTACATGGGAACGTTCACGCGGTCGTCGGTCGATCTGCCGAAACCTCCTCCGGAAATCGACAACGAGTTCCGCACCCACGTGAATCGCGCCATCGAACTCGCCGAGAAGAAAGTCGCCGCCAATCCCAAGGATCCTCAGTCCCACTACGATCTCGGAGCCGCGGTCGGCCTGCAGGCGTCGTACGTCGCGACGGTTGAGGGAAAGCTCCTGGCTGGATTCCGCGCCGCCCGGCGCTGCTACGACGAGCACGAGAAAGTGCTCTCGCTCGATCCGTCAAGAAAAGATGCCGGACTCGTCGTCGGAACTTATAGATACGTCGTATCTACATTATCGTTACCGGTTCGCATGGTCGCGTATGTCGCCGGGTTTGGCGGCGGTCGCGATCGGGGGATCCAGATGCTCCGTGAGACTGCGGAGTCCGACCTCGACGGTAGGACGCCGACGGCTCCGCGCGACGCCCGCGTTGAGACGGGAAACGACGTCCGCGCTGACGCGTTGTTTGCGCTGATTCTGGTGTACAACCGCGAGCGCCAGTACGACGCGGCACTGCAGGCACTCGAGCGGCTTCGGCGGATCTATCCGCGCAACCGGCTCCTTTGGCTCGAGTCGGGGTCGACGGCGCTCCGGGCGGGTCGAGGGCAGCAGGCTGACGAGCTGTTGTCTCAAGGGCTCGCCGCGCTTGCCAAGGATCAACGTCCCCGGATGCCCGGCGAGGAGGCGCTCTGGCATTACAAACGCGGGGCGGCAAGAGCGCTGCAGGGCCGCACCGACGATGCGACCGCGGATCTCAAGTTTGCGGTTGGCGCGGATCCGCAGAACTGGGTCAACGGCCGGGCGCGTGTCGAACTGGGTCGGCTGGCGCTGAAGCGGGGAGACCGCACCAGCGCCGCAAATGAAGCAAAACAGGCGGAGACGCTATGCGACCGTGGTAATGATCCGGTGTGTGTCCAGGACGCACGGTCCGTCCTGAGGAGTTCGAATGGCCGGTAGGGTGAAGGCGTGGGTCTGGGTCATTGTCGCCGTGGTCGTCATCGGTGTGCTCTGCGTCGTGGCGATCGCCGGTCTTGGCCTCTACTTCTTCTCGCAACATGTCGAGACCCGCAGCGCCTCGCCCGCCAACGCCGCGCATGATTTCGAGCAGGTCAAGGCGCGGTTCAGCGGACAGAAACCGCTGATCGAACTCGACGATCATGGCCGCTACCTGCGATCGAACACGGACCGTACTCCTCCGCCGAACGCCAAGTCTCCGGAGTCCATCAACGTGATGGCTTTCGATCCCGACGACGGCCGGATCGTGAGATTGAGCATTCCGTTCTGGCTGGTGCGCATGAAGATGCACGGCGCAACGATCGACCTGAACGGCAACCACATGGATCTCGAGGATCTGCGACTCACCGTGGAAGACCTCGAGCGCTTCGGCCCCACCTTGATCGTCGACCACAGGAACGCATCCGGCGAACGTGTGCTGGTGTGGTCGCAATAGCACTGTCCTGTCCTCGCCGCATGTGCTGTCCTCTCTTCGCTCCTGAGGCGGTAGAACCGACAATTCATTGAGCATTTTTGCTGGTGCCGCCGCGGTGTGGTTCTTGCGTTTTCCGTGGTCGGAGCGTTGGTAAACGCTCTACACGGAGGAACCATGAAACGGCTATTTCTTGTTCCCGCACTTGGTGTCGTCGCGCTTGCGCTCACCGCGCCGGTGCAGGCACAAACTCGCGGGTGGCTCGACGATGGCCGCGCCTACTCGGCGCCGGCGCAGCAGTCCTATTACGATTCAGGTCGCGTCGCATACGACAACGGTTTTCGCGAAGGCCTGAAGCAGGGAGAGAAAGACGGACGCAAGAACGATGCGTTCAGATATCAGGACGAGAAAACGTTCCAGCGTGCCGACAAGGGCTATCACCGTGAATACGGCACCGTCGATCGTTACCGCCAATCGTTCCGCACCGGCTACTCGGCTGGCTATTCCGAAGGCTATCAGCGCTACGCGCCGAATTACGGCTACGGAAATGGTCGATACGGGAATGGCCGCCCCATGCCGCGGGGTGACGTCGGCGGCGGCGTCTACTACCCGGACCGATATCCGAATAACCGGGGACCGGTCTATCCGTCTTATCCATCTTCGTATCCTGGTTCGTCTGGCCGCTATGGTGGCTACAACGATGTCGCCTTTCAGAACGGCGCGAACGACGGTTACGAGAAGGGACTCGAGGACGCGCGGAAGAACCGATCGTTCGATCCGCTGCGTCATGACTGGTATCGCTCCGGCGATCGTCACTACGAGAGCCGCTACGGGTCGAAGGATCAGTACAAGAATGTCTATCGCGACGGATTCCGCAGCGGCTATGACAGCGGGTTCCGTGATGGGCGGTATCGATAAATCGAATCACAGTCTCAGAAACCGACGCATCCGATCCATTAACGTGGCGGGTGCGTCGGCAACTGCCTGACCGACAGCTGTCGCGCGGACCTTGTCGAGCTCGAGCCGACGGGCAGCCGCTGCAAGGGCGACCTGCTCCACCGCACGCGGATGCGTCGCGCCAAGCCGACGGAAGAGATCCGCGTTGAGCTCGAACACCAGCGTGTCGCCGCGTGCGAGAACTGTCGCCGTCCGCGGATCGCCCGTTAACAGCGACATCTCACCGAAGTACCCCCCCGCTTCGATGGTTGCGACTTCCCGTCGATCCGGTTCGAGGACGACGGCAGCACGACCCGAACAGATGATGAACATCGACTCGCCGGGCTCACCCTGTCGAACGATCGGTTCGTCATTCCCGTAGGTTCTCGATTTCGTTGCGTGCGCAATCTCGCGCAGCGTCTCATCGTCGAGTCCGGAAAACAGGTCGATACCCGAGAGTAGTTTTCCCTTTTCAGTGGTGCGTTCTCGCGGATCCGGCTCGTCCCACTGTCGCTCGTACTGAACCTGGATCGGCCACGGGATCTCGATGCCATGGCGGGCAAATGCGTAGTAGATGTTGGTGCGCACCTCGTCGCGCGCCGCCTCGTCCTTCTCGTAGTCCTCAATCCAGAATCGGACGCGGTAGTTGATCGCGGAGCTGTCGAACGATGCGAGCACGACGTCAGGGTTGGGTGTCTTCAGGACGCGCGCGGAGTTGGCGAGCGCCTCGCCGATTGCGGACTTCACGGCACCTGGTGACGCGAGATAGCTGGCCCCCACCTCAACGTCGATGCGCAGCGAGGTTGACGGTTCCGAGTAGTTGGTGATCGCCTCTTTTGAAACGATGTTGTTGGGGACCACGACGAAGTTTCCCGACTTCGTCCGCAGCTTGGTGGCACGCCACGTGACCTCCGTCACGCGACCTTCGAAGTCGCCGACGCGGATCCAGTGGCCCACGTGAAACGGTTTTTCGCTCTGGATGGCGAGACCGGCGAAGGCATTTCCCAACGTGTCCTGAAGCGCAAAGCCCAGGACAACGGCGCTGACCGCGGAGGTGGTCAGCAACTTGTCCTGGAACACCAGCGTCGCGACAAGCACCAGCAGTCCGATGACGATGAAGTCCTGAAGGATTGCCGGGTAGCGAGCCGGAACGCGATCTTCGCGAAGCGGATTCAGGAAGGCGATGACAACGAGATTGATGAGGCCCGCGGCGAAGGCGAGTCGTTCGATCGAGACGAGTTGGTCGTCCAACGCGGCATCCGGAGCAAGTCTGAATGCCAGCACGATATGGGTGACGACGTAGGCGCCGATGAGAAACAGCGACAGCTTGAGCTTCCGCCGGACCAGGCGATTGATCGTCAGCGCAGAAATCGCGAACGTCGTCAGCAGCGCGCCGATGCCGAAGACGAGGTGCCAGGCGTGGTAGAAACCCATCCGCGATCAGACGATCCCCTTCTTGAACTCAACCAGGTCGGCAGGATTGATGATGATCGCGACTCTCGCCGGGTTGCCACCCCCTTGGGCATCGCGATCGGGTTGACCGAGTCCGCGGGCGCCGGCCGATGCGACCGTCTGCGTGTTCTGTGATTGGCTGCCCGTGCTCAAGCCGATCTTGCCGAGCAGACCACCTTTCTTTTTCGGCTCACTCGCCGCTTCCGCCTGCTTCGGATCTTTCGGTTGAGTGTCCTTCTGGGCCGAGTCCTTGCTCTCCTTCGGCTTGGACTCGCCGCCCGTCAGCCCGCGCGTGCCCTCAATGACCGGAATCTCGGTGAGTGGCTTGGCGGTGAAGGTAATGTGCCTGGTGTATCGCGGCGCGACGCTTGCCGACGCAGCCAGCTTGCCCTCGGCGATCGCGCTGGTGATATTCAAGATGCGATCTTTGATGAGCGGATGCGACGCAAACAGTCCGTTCGGTTGGTTCTGACTTTTATTGCGCTCCTGCAGGCGCAGGAGCACGTCGGCCAATCCGTGAGGCGAATAACCGGCCTTGTTCGCCAGCCCGATTCCTACTCGATCCGCTTCCATTTCGTCGTCGCGATCGAAGGCGTTGCTGATGACGGTCTTGTATGCCGCACCGGCGAGTTTGGAAACCACCGAATCGGACAGGCCGGCGGATCCGCCGACCTCCTGCGCGGTCAGTGAAACAAACGCGTTCTTTTGAATCGCCCGAACCGTGTGTTTCGCGGTGACATGAGTGATCTCGTGGCCGAGGACACCGGCGAGTTCCGATTCCGTTTTCACCAAGCCGAGGAGACCACGCGTGACGTGAATGATCCCGCCCGGCGACGCAAACGCGTTGACGCCGTCGGTATCGAGCACGATGAACTGCCAGTCGAGGTACGGCCGTGAGCTGCCCTGTGTCAAAACCTTGCCGACAAGAGACACGTACTTCGTGACGTCCTTGTCCTGATAGACGCCGAAATCCTGCCGCAGCTTCGCGCTGACGTCGTCACCGAGTTTCCGCTCGTCCGCATCGGAAATCCGGAGTTCGCCTGTTTTCTTATTGAGCTTCTCCTGTGCTTCCTGCGCCTGCTTGAGCCGATCGCTCAGACTGCCGAACTGCGCGCGGGCGGGGACCGCCGTACAGACGAAGCACGCCACTGTCAACGCAAGAGACAATTTCATAGCGTGTGGCCCGATTCATGGACAGGCGACGGGACGACGATCTCGTAGATGGCAACGGGCTTCGTCTTCCCCTTTACGACGACATCCCCCAGGGGACGGATGTCGTAGTCGCCTGTTAATCGTGTGCGGCTAGCGTCACTGATGATTATGCGGCTGCCGTAATCCTTGTTCAATGATTCCAATCGCGACCCGAGATTCACGTTATCGCCAATGACCGTATAGCTCATGATCGACGACGACCCGATATTGCCCGCGATCATGTCGCCGGAATTGATTCCGATGCCGATATCGAGTTGCGGCAACCCGCGCTCGGCCCAGTTACTGTTGAGCTCGCCGAGCTCCCGGACCATATCCATCGCCGTCGCCACGGCGTGTTCCGCGTGATTCGGGTCGTCAACGGGAGCACCGAACAACGCCATGACCATATCGCCGACAAACTTATCGACCGTTCCCGTGTGCCGGAACACTATCTCGACCATCCGGGAGAAGTACTCATTCAACTGGATAACAAGCGCCTCCGCATTTCCTTTCTCGGTCACGGTGGTGAAGCCTCGAATGTCCGAGAACAACACCGACATGTCGCGGCGTTTCCCGCCAAGCTCGGCGCGATCAGGATGCGCCATCAACTGATCGAACACGTCCTTTGAGACATAGCGTCCGAACAGCTTCTTGACGACTCGTTTTTGATAGTCCTCGACAAAGTATCGATACGCCGTTCCCGCGAGCAGGGCGAGCACGATCGCCGACATCGGCTCGATCGTGTTCACCCATGTACCCGATCGCAGCGTGAGGACCGCAGCCGTCGTCCACCCTGCAGCCGCAACCAACGCTCCTGCCGCCGCGGCAGCGAACGGAAGCAGCGCCGCCATCAGTCCGACGAGAATCGCCGCAGCAGCTGTCGATATCACGCGCCACGTCGCCGGCGCGACAGTGATGAATTTGCTGGCGAGCAGACTGTCGGCGACGGTTGCATGAAGCTGAATACCCGGCATCAGCCCACCGCCCATTGGCGTCTGGAACACGTCGACGAGTCCGGCACCGGTGAGTCCTATGAACACGATCTTGTTTTTGAAAACTAGCGGGTCGACAAGCGGCTTCTGGCCCGCCAGCAACTGATCCTGTGACACGAGAAGGTGGCGTGCCTCGAACGTTTGATACGGTCTGCCCGTCGCCGTCTGCACCGGCGCTCGATAGTTCACGAGCATCGTCCATTGATCGTGCGACTCGCGCGCACCGACTGCATTCGCGACGCGTATCGGTATAAGTGGAATCCGGCGGTCTCGAACCCGGATGAACGCTCCCTCGAGCGCGATCTCGTCTGGCTTGAACTCTCCAGCGGCCAATGCGGCCGCAACACCGAGCGATGGCAGGTAACGTTCGCCGCGACGAATGAACGGCGTGATTCGCCGCGCGATCCCGTCGTCATCGAGGGCGAGAAAATTGTGCCCGAGCGCAAATGACGCGTCGCGCAGCTTTTGAAACGGCGGAAGTATCACCGGGCGTTCTTCAATCAAGGGGCCGAGTCGATATGGACTGTTCCACGCCGGAGCGTCCACCTGCTGAGAACCTGTCATCCCTGGACTTGTCGCGTCAGCGAGCATGACGACATTCCCGGCGTTCCGCACCGACGTCGTCATCGCGTCGTCGGACTCTTCGGCGGTCCACGGGTCGTCGCCAAACTTGAACGTGCCCCGCGAGTTCTCGGTCAACTGGATGTCGTACGCGATCACGCGCGCCGGTGCGCGCTGCAGGAAATCAATCAGATTCGACTGCAACACGCGTGGCCAGGGCCAGCGTCCCACTGCCTCGGCGTAGTCACGGATACTCGCATCGTTGATTTCGACAAGGACGATGTCGTGATTGACCGCGGCGGGATCGGCGAGGCGGCGCAGCGACCAGTCGTAGAGCCGCAGATCGATTTCGGCGAGACCACCGAGCTGCGTCCAGGCGAGAAGGAGGGTGAGGAGAGCGGAGCCCGCGCCGAGCAGAAGACCGGCGACAATTTTGCGGGTCAATGTGTAATGTTTTCGGAATCTCTTGACCGCTTCAGAGCCTCACGCAATTGGGTTCGCAGATCGATCTCGTGAATGACACAATCTGCCAGGTCGCGCAGGACGCGAACCTCGTCGTACGACCACGGATGCGGCTCGCTGTCGATCACGCAGAAGGCTCCCAGCGCGTGCCCTGAGACCGTCAAAGGCACACCCGCGTAGGCGATGATTTTCAGATCGCGGACTGCGGGATTGTCACGATAGATCGGATCCCTGCGAGCGTCCGCGATGATGAGCGGCTCTTGTGCCGCAACTGCGTGTTTACAGAACGAGTGGCTCAACGGCGTTTCACGCCTGGATTGCCATGGCTCGGAAAGTCCCACCGCGCTTTTGAAGAACTGCCGGTCAGCGTCAACGATTGACACCAGAGCCACCGGCGTTTTGAAGATTCGAGTCGCGAGGCGAGTGTAGCGATCGAACGGCTCTTCTGCCGGAGTGTCCAGGAGCCCTGAGCGTTGTACTGCAGCCAGCCGGTTCAGGTTGCGGACGATCGCCAGCAGGTCCGACATAAAGGCGGATTATATGCCTTACAACCCATCCACCGTGAATCGCACGAAGCTCCGCTCGATCTGGTTTCCGGTGCGCGCCTCGAATGTCAGTAGGTACTCGCCCGAGTGTAGATGAAGCAAAGGCAGGCTTGTCCGATGCTCCACGATCCGGTTCGTGGCAAACAGCTCGACCGGGAGCTCGCGCGTGTCCCGTGAGAGTTCACCGCCGTCGCGGTCCTGGATGACCGCCGTGACGGTCACGACCGCAGGGTGTCTGGCACCGATTTGTGAAACGCGCACTTCGGCCGCCACGGCTTCGTCGTTCCGAAATGCCCGGCGCGTCGTCACCCCTACCGGCCAAGGGAGCGAGCCACTTGCCGCGGGTTCGGAAGATCCGCTGTTGTTGCGAATGATTTGCACGCCCGACAATGCCAGAGCTGCTTTGGCGAAGTCGGGTACGGTCAGCGACGCATAGACGCTGCCGGTGCGCTCGGTTGCGGCACTCTGGGCCGCGAACCGAATTTCGTAGCGCCCCGGCTTCAGATCGAGCCGGATGGGTACATCAGCGACAACCCGGCCGGTGGCCCCTCCGCGTCGGGCGACTTCGATCGTCTGGGTCGCGGTCCCCGCCGACTTCCATGTATCGGTGAACGCCGCGGCGGTGACCTCGATCTTCTCGACCGGCGGCGCGTCCTCGATCGCGCTGAGGCCAGCCACGACGGCGACGGCGGGGTTCTTCCCGCGAGCGACGGGCACTGCGACGACGCTGAGCGCGAGCGGGACGTCACCAGTCGGCAGTCCATTACTCAGTGCACGTTCGATTTCAGTGGGCACGGGTCGGTTCGACGGCTTCGCGGGTTTCTCGGCCCTTGCGGAGTAGTAACCGGCGCGCGTCCTGACTTCCAGTCCCGGTCGCGAAACCTTTACTGTGATCTTGCGGAACCGGCCGTCCTGCGTCACGTTCGTGGGACGAAATCCGACGAGATAGTACGAGCTGTTCTCCCGGAATACTTGCGGCACTCCCTCCCACGGTGTGTTCGTGTTCATGAAGGCTCGGCCACCAGTGTTATCCGACAGGATGCCGAACTCCTCGGAGATCTTGCGCCCGACCTCGAGTCCTCGCGGATCGAACTGGTACACGTTGAGGTTCGCGCGCTGCATGGCCGCAAACGTTCGCGCGAGGTTGTCGACAATCACGTTGTGGTCGAGCGTCATCTGCGAGAAATCCACGCTGCTGGTGCTGACAAGGATGACGGTCTTGCGCACGCCAGGCCACGCGCTGAGGATTTCAGCCCCGTTGCGCAACGCCTGATCCAACGGACTCCCCTCTGACCCAGCAAGGCAATTGCCGCTCCGGAGCCCGGCAGTTGCGGCGGCCGGCGACGCGAGGCCACGCGTCGGAACGCTGGCTGAGAACGGCCCGGGTGGTGGACTGCCGGCCGGCGATTGTGGAAAGAACCGCTCGACCGCCGCCGTCAAGCGCGCGCGGTCGGTCGTCAGTTCCTGGCCGTTGCGCCTGGCCGAGGTGTAGATCACGCTCGCGAGATCCTGCGGTCCCAGTTCGTCGACGGCTGCTCTGGCGATGTGACGCGACAACTGGAGCACACTCGGGTCCCATGGTGTGCTGCAGTCATCGAACACGATGAGAACCACTCGCTTCGCGCCGAGATGATTCGTGACAACGTCCGGCGCGACGTCGTGCGTCCACGGCGCGCCGGTTCGAACGCGATCAGGCAGATCGACTGCCGCGAACGCGACAACGGGTTGCTCAATTCCGCTGTCGAGCACAGTGAAGTCAGCGGCGCTCAACCCCCGAACCGGCTGGTGATCCCGATCGAGGACCGAGACGTCGATCTGAACGATGTCCGCGCTGGTGCGAAAGACCGGCGTCTGTTGCGCGTGGCCGGCGATGGCGCTGACCGCGATGCCGGCGATTAGCAGAACGGCGTGAGGTTGTTGCATCGCTTATCACTG
>Ga0207701_10000102_pt1 | contig 76911 bp, 70 predicted proteins | sample KBSSwiSSwithPhiX_FD_184294 | JGI IMG/M metagenome (GOLD analysis project Ga0207701, IMG submission 184294) | Switchgrass rhizosphere bulk soil microbial communities from Kellogg Biological Station, Michigan, USA, with PhiX - S5 (SPAdes) (version 2) | ecosystem: Environmental > Terrestrial >...
CAAGGATACCCGCTCGCGTCATTTCAATTTGTGGACCTATATCGATGCACGCGATGCGGCACAGGCGATCCGGCTCTCGCTCGAATCGAAGCTCACCGGCGCGCATGTCTTCGGCATCGCCAACACAAATTCGGTGATTGATTCGATTCCGGCCGGCGGATCCTTCCTCGGCACCGCCCTCGATCCTGCGGGCACGCGTATATACGCTGTGAACCAAAGTGGCAACGATGTTGCGGTAATCGACATCGCAGCCAGAACGGTGATCGCTCGCGTGGAAGTGGGATTCCGGCCGGTGGCGCTCGGACAATTCATCGCGTCTGGACTGGCGCCGCCTCCAGCCGGCGCGACGACGGTCGTCGAGTATCGCCATGCAGCATTCGATCACTACTTCATAACGCCGGTGGCCGCGGAGATCGCGCTGCTCGATGCGCATGCGCCGCCCTTCCAGGAGTGGTCGCGGACCGGCTTTTCGTTCAATATCTATCCGCCGACCGGCGCGCCCGCCGCGTCGGTCTCCATTTGCCGTTTGTTCAACGACCACTTTGCACCCAAGAGTTCGCACTTCTACGCGCCGCGCGGCTTTGGATGCGAAGCGACGCTGGCACAGTTCCCCGACTGGAAGCTGGAAGACGACAAACTCTTCAATGTCATGCTGCCCGACGCAGGGACAGGAGCGTGCCCGGCGGGGACCCTTCCGGTCTATCGCCTCTACAACAACGGCATGGGCAATGCGCCGAACCATCGCTTTGTCACGAGTTCGGCGGAGCGGCAGAACATGATCAACCAGACCTGGACACCTGAAGGTGCCGGCATCGGCGTGGGGATGTGCGTGCCGCAATAGGGGATCGCATCGCAAAATGCGGATTCCTTCATCGGCGACCCTTCTGGAATGATTGAAGGGCTGCGGACATGCGAGCGCCTCACTCACCGAATTTCGCCTTCAGCTGTTCGGAGAATCTGGCGAGATTGATGATCACCCGTTCGTGGGTGCCTTCGCCGATCACCTCGGCGCCGTCCGTCGCGCGGATCGTGAACTCGATGCGTCGCCCGTCGATCTTGGTGACCTTCGCTTCTCCGGTCACGCGTATGCCCGCCGGAGTCGCGGACATATGCCGCACGTCGACGCGCGTGCCGAGCGCTGTTTCGTCGGCATCGAGGTAGGGTTTCATCGCATTGAGCGCTGCGTTCTCCATGACCATGATCATGACGGGTGTCGCCAATATCGGAGGCAACATCGCGTCCTTGAATCGGCTGGCGAGGTGTTCGGGCAAGACGACGAGGCTGAACGAACCTTTGGTTCCAAGCGGCATCCCTTGCATGGCACTCCCTCGGCGTGATCCACCCGCAGGCTACGACGGTCGCAGGTCATCTGTGCTTCGTCAAGCCGCCCGAAGCCGGATATCATCAAATGGGAGGCAGGCAGGACGTCGCCGCTTTCCCTTCGTCCCATGGCCAATTTTCTTCCACTGAAGCACCACATGTTCTACTGCCTCGACCGCTTCATCGGGCAGTACGGAATGCACGGGCCTTTCCTGGAGATCGGCTGCGGGCGCGGCGACGTCAGCGCGCACCTGGCGCAGAAGGGCTGGCAGGGAACAGCGATCGACTTTTCCGATGCGGCGGTCGCGGAAGCCGCATCGCGCCTCGCCGCATTCCCGCGGATCACGGTCAGGAAACAGGCGCTTGCCGACGTGCAGGGCGCATTCGACTGCATCATCATGTGGGACGTGCTCGAGCACATCGACGACGACCGCGGCGCGCTGCGCACGGTCGAGCGATTGCTGCGTCCCGGCGGACAACTGCTGCTCGCGGTGCCGAGCAATCCGCGCGAATGGCGGTGGGACGATGATTTCTACGGACATTTCCGTCGCTACACCGTGGCGGACATGACGCAGAAGCTGACGCAGGCAGGCTTCGAGGCACGCGCCTTCTGGGACTTCACGTTTCCGTGGTTCTGGCTGATGCGCCGCATGTATACGCGGGTCAAAGCCGCACCGCCGGCCGCGACCGACAAGGACGCGTCGACCAAGGCCAGCGCAACGGTCAACGCCTGGGACGTGCCGTTGCTGTCGAAGCTGCTCGACCGAACCGCGATCCTTTGGTATCCATTGCACCGGCTGCAGTTCCGGCTCTTCCGCAATGCCACGCGACGCGGCCACGAGTTCTTCGTGCTGGCGCGCAAGCCCGTTTAGCGGGCGCCCAGGTCTTTCCACTCGTCCTTGCGCACGCGCGCGACGACGCGAAAGCCCTCCGCTCCGCGTGGTTCGATCACCGCGGCTTCACCCTCGGCCAGGTAGGCGCCGCCGACCACTGCACGAAATGGGTTGCCGTGACTCGCGATGGCGACGTTGGTGCCGTGGGGAACGGCCGTGGCGAGGAGTTCGCGCAACGGCGCGTAGTACGCTGGAGAATCCGGCTGTGCCGATCCACCGCGCACCGCAGGCGTGGCCGTGGCGCGGCCGAAAACTAGGCGCGCGGTCTCCATGGTGCGGCAGAACGGGCTGGCAAGAACCTCGCCGATGGGGATGCCCAGTGCGCGAATCTCGGCGCCGATGGCACGCGCCTCGGCGCGGCCGGCATCGGTGAGGTTGCGTTGCGTCGCGCAGTCCTCGTAGCCGGTCATGCGCTCGTCGTTCTGGCCGAAGTCGGTCGACGTATGGCGGAAGTACAGAATGAAACCTCCTGCACGCAGCGCGCTCAGCAATGCACGGCCCTGCAGTTGGGCTCCCGGCGCCGGCGCGCTGACCGCCTGCGCGAGGACGAGGTCAGCCGGGCCAGCCATCGCCGCAATCAGCGCGAGGAGCACGGTGACACCGGTGCGGCGAAGCAAATTCATGGCTCGTCAGCGAAACACCCAGAGGCGGTACACGAGATAGTTGCCGAACGTCATCAGCACCGTCGTCGCCACCTGCGCTGGCCACAGCGAAAGACCCAGCTTCAGGAAGGACGCCAAGAGCAGCGTATTGACGACAAGCTGCAAGCCTATCGCAACGACGAACCGGGTGCCAGCCACCGTCATCCCGCGCGATGGCGCGAACACTCTCCAATAGGACAGCGCGAACTTGGTCAGCGCCCCGGCGCCGAATCCGAGAGCGCTGGCCGGAACGCCCGGCACACCGGCCTGCACGAACAGGTACATCACCGAGTAGTGCGCGACGACCGAGATTGCGCCGGTGGCGACGTGCAGCGAAAAGCTGTGAATCCAATGCAGGATTCCGTGGCCCTGCGGGCGGCGGAGGAAGCGGTGGACCGGCATGCGTGCGTGAAAGAACAGTGGGAGACGACGCGTCAGGCCGCCGGGCGCGCTTGCAAATCGAACAGGCGGTGGCGGTACAACCCGGTGCGCGCCAGAAACGCGAGCAGCGTGGTGCCGACGACGCCGATGCCGTAGCGCACCGAGCGTCGGAACCCGATCGAACTGGCCTCGGCAAAGTAGCGGGTGGGCACGGAAACTTCGCCGATTCCATAGCGACCGACGATCGCCTGCGCCAGTATCTGATTGTCGAACACGAAGTCGTCGGAGTTGCGCTGCCACGGCAGCGCATCGAGCAGCGACCGCGAATATGCGCGGTATCCGGTATGGTATTCGGACAAGTGCGCGCCCAGCATCACGTTCTCGAACAGTGTGAGCAGCCGGTTGGCCAGGAACTTCCAAAGTGGCATGCCGCCGCGCAGCGCGCCGCTGCCCAGGATGCGCGAGCCCAGCACCATGTCGTAGATGCCGGACGCCACCATGCCGGCCATCGCGGTCACCAGCCGCGGGTCGTACTGGTAATCCGGATGGACCATCACGACGATGTCGGCGGAACGCGCCATGGCTTCCCGGTAGCAGGTCTTCTGGTTGGCGCCGTAGCCCATGTTGTGCGGGTGCAGGATCACGTCGAGCCCGAGCGCGCGCGCGACCGCCACCGTGTCGTCATCACTGGCGTCGTCGACCACGACCACCTGGTCGACGATGTCGTGCGGCAGGTCGCGCCACGTGGCCTCCAGTGTGCGTCCCGCTTTATAGGCGGGCATGACCACGATGATGCGTTTACCGAGGAGCATGAGGCGCCGGAGTATCGCCATGCGAAACGGGAAACACGATGATATGTGAATCCTCGTACTGCGGCGGGCCGAATCGCTCGCGCAAAACGTTTTCGCATAGGGCGGTATCCGTGCCGATCGACTCGATGTGTCCGGCGACATTCAGACGGTACGGCTTTTGCCACACGACGTAGTCGATGGCCTTGGTCGCCAGGTCCGAGGCGTCGGCCAGGTGAACGGCATTGGCGAACCGGAATCGAGAGTCGCGTGGAAGCTCTCCACTTCGCCGGGGGACGCACAGCCCGGTCAGATAGCCTGGGAGCACCGTCTGCCTGCCCAATCGCTCCCAGCGCGGCGCGTCCCAGTCGTAGCTCTCGAAATAGAACGGCGCGGCCGCGATACGCACGCTCTGCGGCGGTCGACTTGCCAGACTCGCCCAGAACGGGGACAGCGGTATCGCCGCGAATTGCGGAACATAGGGATTCTTGTCGGGCCTGAAGTCGATGTAGTTCACGAGGTGCTGCGTCTGTGAATTCGGGCGTCGCAGCAGCGGGGCGAGCGGTGAGTCGAGAAGGAGCAGCGCGACTGGCAGAACCCCTACGGCAAGCGCCAACGCGTGGCGCGAATGCGTTGGCGGGACCGCGATCTGCGTGGCGACCCGCCAGGTTCCAGCCGCGACGGCGAGCAGCAGCAGCGGGACGAACGGCAGCAGGTAGCGCGAAATGGTCACGGGCAGATGGCTCCACATGGGGCCGGACGCCGCCACGAGCGCGAACGTGAGAATCAACCCCAGCACGCCCGTCCGCGACGCGGGCACGGCGCGCCACACAGCGCCGGCGCCAAGCACGGCGAGCGTCATGCAGGCGATGACCACCGACGTGGCGGGCGTGCCAACCCATGCATACCAGACGCCCGCCAGTGTCTGCGCGTCTGGGATATCGAGGCCACCTTTGGATGCGAGCGCCATCGGGTGCGTGAGCAGCGGCGGCAGCACGACTGCGGCGGCGAGCGCGCCGGTCGCGGCCGTCAATGTCAGCCAGCGCAGCGATGCGCGGCGGCGTGCGTCGCGGCGCACGCGACGCAGCGCGAAGAGTCCCCACAGCAGCGGCGCCGCGACGAACGGCCCGATCACCGGATGCAACCACGTCGCCAGCGCCGCGCACACGGCATAGGTCGCGCCGGCCAGTAGCCCACCCCGTTCGCTAGCGGCATAACGCTGGTAGGCGCCGTGGGCCACCCAGCCCAGCAACAGCGTGATCGCGTACGGCCGCGCCATCCGCGTGAAGATCACCAGCAGCGGCGAAACGGCGATCAGCAGCGCAAACAGCGACGCCACCGGCCACCCGAGCCTGGGCGCGACGTACAGCGGGAGCACGACGAGCGTGGCCAGGCCGCAGGCGATCATCGGCCAGCGCAGCGTCAGTTCGGACACGCCCCACACCTGCGCCTGGTACCAGTCGAGGATGCCGAGCGGAATGCTGTAGTCGGCGTAACCGAAGTCGAAAAACATCTCGCGCGGCGTACGCTCAATGATCTGGTGGACCGCGTGCCACTCATCGTCGATCAGCACCTGCATGGCGATCTGGTCGAGGCGCAACCAGGCGCCGACGAGCACTGCCGCGCCCAGGGCGACGAACCAGAAACGGCGAGGGACGGGTCGCGGCTGGGGCGCGCCGGTCACACGGCGCTCGCCGCGGCCAACTCCGTGGCGCGCTCGAGCGCGGCATCGACGTCGAACGCGATGTCGCCGTCGGGTTCCGGCCGCCCCGTGGCGCGCACCGCGAGGAAGTCGTGGATGCGCCTGTCCATCAGATGCGATGTCTCGACCTTGCCCAGCGCGTTGTAGATCGACTCGACACGGCCGGGAAACTTCTTCTCCCAGTCGCGCAACATGAGGCCGACCTGTTTGCGCTGCAGGTTCTCCTGCGAGCCGCATAGCGTGCAGGGAATGAGCGGGAACGCCATCACCGCGGCAAATCGCGCCAGGTCTCGCTCGCGCACGTAGGCCAGTGGGCGGATGACGACGTGCTTGCCGTTGTCGGAGACGAGCTTAGGCGGCATCGTCTTCAGCTTGCCGCCGAAAAACAGGTTGAGGAAAAACGTCGCAAGCAGGTCGTCGCGATGGTGCCCGAGCGCGATCTTGGTAGCGCCCAGCTCGCCGGCGACGCGGTAGAGCACGCCGCGGCGCAGGCGCGAACACAGTGAGCACATCGTCGCGCCCTCGGGAACAAGGCGTTTGACCACGCTGTATGTGTCCTGCTCGGCGATGCGAAAGGGAATGCCCCGCTCGGTCAGGTAACGCGGCAGCACATCGGCAGGAAATCCGGGCTGTTTCTGGTCCAGGTTGACGGCGATGATGTCGAACGCGACGGGTGACTTGGCATGCAGTCCGCGCAGGATCTCGAGCATGCCGTAGCTGTCCTTGCCGCCGGACAGGCAGACCATGACGCGGTCGCCTTCCTCGATCATTCCGTAATCGGCAATGGCCTGGCCGACCTGGCGGCGCAATCTGCGCTTCAGCTTGTTGGTTTCAAATTCGGCCTTGCGCGGATCGCGCGGGCCGGAACCTTCGCTGGAGACAGGGCCGGCGATCGGAACGGGAATGGCAATGGCGCGCTGTTCATCCATGGACGCCATTTTACCCGTGCGCGCCTTATGCCGTTCGAACCTTCAGTCGCGTTGAAACTTGACCTCGACGTCAGCTTCGGACGACTGTCCCGCGGCATTGGGCTCGAACTGCCAGCGCAACAGTGCACGCCGCGCCGCACGATCGAAGACCTTCGACGGCTGTGAGGCGAGGATGTCGACGGCGGTGACGTTGCCGCGGGCATCGACATGAATGCGGGCATTGACTTGGCCACCACGCAAGCCGTCGGCAATCGCCTCCTTCGGAAAATCCGGCGGCTCTCGTGAAATTGCCTTCAGGCCGGCAGGGGCCGCGGGACGGGCGGCGGCCGTCGACGGCGCAGCGGCGGCGAGTTGCACCGGCGCTTCCCGATCCCGGGCTGGGGGCGGCGCGGGCGGTGGATTGGCGGCAACCGGCGGCGGTGCGGCCACTGTCGGTGATGCGCCTGGCGGGCTGGCAACCACAGCAACCGCGGGTGGCGTGGCGACCGAAGATGCGGAGGCAAGCGGGGGCGCTGCGACCGTAGCTGCCGGCGGTTCGGCGACCGGCACGGCCACCGGCAGCGGCTTCGCCGCTGACGCGACAACCGAGTCCGAGCGAATCGCTTTGACCTGGTCGTTCATGACCGGCGCGGCCGTGGGTTTTTGCGGCATCGCGGCCGGGGTGAGTACCTGGCTCGGCGCCGGGCGTACGTCGGGAGGCGGAACATTGCGCGTGCCGCGAGTGATGGGCGAAGGCTGAGTCGCGGCGGGAGCGGTCTCCGCCGCCGGGACCGTTGGTGCCGGCGCAGGCAGCGTCGTCGGTTTTTGCTCTGACGCTGGCGCGGGGAGTGTGGCGATTTTCGCGCCGACGCTTGTTGGCGTCGACTCGCCGGAACGCGTGCCGTACCAGATGCCCACTGCCAGCGCGAACGCGGCCGCACCCGCTGCCAAGGGGACCATCGGGAATCGCCGTGTGCCCGGGCCGATGACGACGGGTGCCATCGAGACGGCAACCTGCGCGGGGCGAGGGGCCGTCGGCGCAGGAGGCGGGTCCATCACCGCCGGTCCCTGCAGCACGATGAGGCGCAACTCGGCCAGGCGCGTGAGGTCGCGCGCGAGCTTCTCGGGTTCAAGGTGGTGGCGTTGCGCCAGCTCGTCGACGGCAACCGGATCTTGCAGCAACGCCAGGACGCGGCGCTGCCCAAGTGACAATCCCTGGCTGGCAGTCGCAAGCTCGGCTTCGCCGGAGGCGGTCCGGGCGCAGAGGGTGGAAGGATCCAAGGCCATTGTTTTTATTGCTTAAAATGTATTCCCGGGCGAGCGAAACGGCGGCGGATGGTAGCATGCCGGCGCACGGCGCGAGCCCTTGGACGCCGTGTGCGCGGAGGGTACGCAAGAGCGATGCCACCCGCCGCAAAAACGGCCGGAAACTCCAACTAAACCAGCAGGAAGCGATGATCCCTCGTATTTCCAGTCATTTCGATGGCGGCGCCATCACCGTAATCGACACGACGCAGCTGGACGACCTCCGTGTCGAACTGCGCGCGGATTCGCATGCCGACATCAAGCAATGGTTCTACTTTCGCCTGCAGGGCGCCGGCGGGCGCAGCGCCAGGATTCGCATCACCAATGCCGGTCGAGCGACGTATGCCGACGGGTGGCCCGGCTATGCCGCCGTCGCTTCCTACGATCGCGTGTCCTGGTTCCGGGTGCCGACCCGTTTCGACGGCGCCGAGCTGGTGATCGAGCATGCGCCGCTGCATGACAGCGTCTATTACGCGTACTTCGAGCCGTATTCGTGGGAACGCCACCTGGCGCTGCTCGGGCGCGCCGATGCGTCGCCCTGCGCACGCGTAGGCGACCTGGGTACTACGGTGGAAGGGCGCGACCTCAACGTCGTGACCGTGGGCTCGCCGGGCGAGGGCAAGAAGTCGCTGTGGGTGATTGCCCGTCAGCATCCGGGCGAGACCATGGCCGAATGGTTCGTCGAAGGGATGCTCGACCGGCTGCTCGACGCCAGCGATCCCGTGGCGCGTGCGCTGATGGCGCGCGCGACATTGCACATCGTTCCCAATATGAATCCGGATGGCAGCGCGCGCGGCAATCTGCGCACCAACGCGACGGGCGCAAACCTCAACCGGGAATGGATGGCGCCTTCGCTCGAACGCAGCCCGGAAGTGTTTCACGTTCGCGCGGCGATGCAGGCGACCGGCATCGACGGATTTCTCGACGTTCACGGCGACGAGGGGTTGCCCTACGTGTTCACGGATGGCAACGAGCGCCTGGCAAACTATTCGCCGCGCATGGCCGCGTTGGAGCAGGGCTTCAAGGCGGCGCTGCAGTTCGCCAATCCCGACTTCCAGACCATTCACGGCTATCCGTCGGACAAGGAGACCAAGGTCAATCTCACGATTGCGTCGAAATGGGTGGGACACACGTTCGGCGGGTTGGCGCTGACGCTCGAAATGCCGTTCAAGGACAACGCCGAGCGGCCGGACCCGGTGCATGGCTGGAACGGCGCGCGCTCGCGGCGCCTGGGGGCCGACGCGCTGGTCGCGCTCCACGCATTGCTGCCGTCGTTGTGAACCACCGCACGCACCTGTCTTGTCCCGGCGCCCGCGTCGGTCCGGGTGCTGCATCGTAAACTTCGCTTTCGCGCCGTTCGGGGGAATTGCCGTGCAGACGATCCTGATTGCCAATCCCAAAGGGGGCAGCGGCAAGTCGACGCTGGCTACCAACATCGCCGGCTGGCTGGCGGGCAAGCGCCAGCGCGTCGCGCTGGGCGACAGCGATCCACAGCGGTCAGCGAGCGACTGGCTGGCGCGGCGCCCGGCGCTGTTTCCGCCGATCGCCGGCTTCACGGGCGAACCCAGAAAGAAGGACTTGAAGGACATCGCGCCCGCATGGCTCGTCGTCGACAGTCCTGCGGGTCTGCATGGCGAAGCACTGCGCGACGCCGCGCGTCATGCCGACATCGTGCTGGTTCCGGTGTCGCCGTCGACGTTCGACATGGGTGCGACGCAGCGATTCCTGGAGACCGTTGCCGAGCTTAAACCGGTCAGGGAGCGTACGACCGCCGTTGGGATCGTGGGCATGCGCGTCGACGCACGTACGCGTTCCGCCGCCGAGCTCGACGAGTTTCTTGCGGGCGTCGATTTCCCGGTCATCACGCACCTGCGCGACACGCAGGTCTACGTCTATTGCGCGCGCGATGGGTTGTCGGTGTTCGATCTACCACGCTCGCGCGGCGAGCAGGACTGGGAGCAGTGGAAACCGCTGACGCGCTGGATCGCGCGCCACGCGCCGGTACGCGCAAGCTAAGCCGCGCCAAAGGAAAACGGCCGGGCACCTCGCGGTGTTCCGGCCGTCGCCGTCGATGTCGAGACGCTTTCTTTGCTGACTACTTCTTAGGTGCTTCGGCAGGCTTGGCAGCTTCCTTGGCAGCTTCCACGGCCTTGTCGGCGGCATCCTTGCTCGCATCGGCCGACTTGCCGGCCGCTTCCGCCGACTTGGCGGCAGCGTCCACAGACGCGGCCTTGGCGGCCTCGGCGGACTTCGCTGCGGCGTCCCTGGCCGCAGCGGCAGCCTGGTCAGCAGACGCCTTCGCGGCGGCAGCATCTTCTTTGGCCTTGTCGCCGCACGCACTCAGCGTGAACGCGAGTACCAACGCCGCAAGCGCGGCGAACAGCTTCTTGTACATGGATCCCTCCGGGTCGAATGTGGGTGGCGGCGGGCCTTCGTAACCGCACCCGTCGAACGGCAAGTTTAGCGCAACTGATCGGGCGCTGTCCCGAGCAGCGCACGGAATATGTGCAATCGTCGCCAGCGGCGTATCCGGAATGCGACGTTCGATGAACGCCATGTCAGCGGCTGGGGAGGAGCGCCGTCAAGGGAAGCTCCGCGTCATGCGCGCGCGCCGTCGTTCCTGGAGCGCCAACATGAGTCCGCTGGCGACGATGATGGCCATGCCGATGGCCGACCACCGGTCGGGTAGCTGGCCGAAGATGAGGTAGCCGAACAACGTCGCCCAGATCATCTGCAGGTAAGTGAACGGCGTGAGCAGCGATGCCGGCGCGATCAGAAAGGCGGTGATGAGTAGCCAGTGCGCGATTCCGGCGAACAATCCCAGCAACAGCAGCAGCCCGCCCTCGCGCCAGGACAGCGCTGCGCCGTCGAAGCCCCACGGCAGCGCCAGTGTGAGGCCGACCGCGCCGACAAGCGCGCTGTAGAAAAGCGTCGTGTGCGCGCTGTCGCCGGGCAACTTGCGGGTCAGCAGTTGATAGAACGCGTTGAATATGGCGGTTCCGATCAGCAGCAGGACGGCCGGGTGCAGCACGGACGACCCGGGCCGTAGCAGCACGAGGATGCCGGCGAAGCCCGTAAGCGAAGCGATCCAGCGCGCGCGCGTCGGCCTCTCGCCCAGCACGGGCTGTGAAAACACGACGATGAAGATCGGGGCCAGGAATGTGATGGCCGAGGCTTCGGCGAGCGGCAAGTAGCGCAATGCCGCGAAGAAGCAGAGCGTCGCGGCCAGCAGGAACACGGAGCGGACCAGTTGCATGCGGGGGTTGTGCGTGCGCCAGAAGCCTGGGCCGGTCCGATGCCAGACGAACGGCGTAACCACCAGCATCTGCCCGACGTACCGCGCCCACACGACCAGGAAAAGCGAGTGGTCGCGAACCAGGTACTTCGCTGTTGTGTCGAGGGCGGTCAGGCACAGGCCGCCCAGCAGAAAGAGCGGCAGCGCGTGGCGAAGCGGATGGTGCGTGTGATGCACTGGAAGCGTTCCCCAAATGCAACGGGCCGGCACCGTGAAGGCACCGGCCCGCGCATGAAGTGCTGATTAAATTCAGGCGGCTTTTACCAGATCCCTCAGGACAAACGGCAGAATGCCGCCGCCATTGTAGTAGTCGACCTCGATCGGCGTGTCGATGCGGCACAGCACGCTGACTGTCTGCTGCGTGCCGTCGCTGCGGGTGATGACCAGTGTGAGGTCCTGTTGCGGCTTCACGTCCTTCGGCACCACGATATCGACTATCTCGTCGCCCTTGATTCCCAGCGATTGCGCGGTATCTGTGCCCTTGAACTGCAACGGCAGCACGCCCATGCCGACCAGGTTGGACCGATGGATGCGCTCAAAGCTCTTCGCGACGACCGCCTTGACACCGAGCAGTTGCGTGCCCTTGGCGGCCCAGTCGCGCGAGCTGCCGGTGCCGTACTCCTCGCCGCCGAAAACCACGGTCGGAGTGCCCTGCGCGACGTACTTCATCGCAGCGTCGTAGATGAACATCTTTTCGTTGCCCGGCTGGAACAGCGTCACGCCGCCTTCTTCACGCGTGCCGTCGGCGCGCGGCGGCACCATCAGGTTCTTGATGCGGACATTGGCGAACGTGCCGCGCATCATGATCTCGTGATTGCCGCGGCGCGAGCCGTAGCTGTTGAAGTCGGCCTTGGCGACGTTGTTGGCCAGCAGCCATTTGCCCGCCGGTGAATCGGCCTTGATGGCGCCTGCCGGGGAAATGTGGTCGGTGGTGATGGAATCGCCAAACAACCCCAGGATGCGCGCGCCCTTGATGTCGGTGGTCGGCGCGGCCTTCATCTGGAAGCCATCGAAGAAGGGCGGCTTGGCGATGTACGTCGATGCCGGCCAGCCGTACACCTGACCCGTCGCGCCACTGATCGTGCCCCACAGCGGGTTGGCGGTGGCGAGGTTGCCGTACAGCTTGCGAAACGTCGCCGGTTCGCGCGCGAACGGCAATACCGCGGCAATCTCGTGCGACGTCGGCCAGATGTCCTTGAGGAATACCGGCGTGCCGTCCTTGCCGATGCCCAGTGGTTCGGTCGTGAGATCGCGCAGCACGGTGCCGGCAATCGCGTAGGCAACCACCAAGGGCGGCGAGGCCAGGAAATTAGCCTTGAGGTTGGGATGGATGCGCGCCTCGAAATTGCGGTTTCCGGACAGCACCGCGGCGCAGATCAAGTCGTTGCTCACGATCGCGTCATTGAATTCGGGCGCGAGATCACCGGCGTTGCCGATGCACGTCGTGCAGCCGTAGGCGGCCACGCCGAAGCCCAGTTGCTCCAGATAGGGCAACAGGCCGGCCTTGGTCAGGTAATCGGTCACCACGCGTGAGCCCGGCGCGAGCGAAGTCTTGATGTGGCGCTTCACCGTCAGGCCGCGCTCGACGGCCTTCTTGGCCAGCAGTCCAGCCGCAAGCAGGACGCCCGGATTCGACGTGTTGGTGCACGACGTGATGGCGGCGATCAGTACGTCGCCGTTGCCGATCGCGATGTGTTTTCCATCCATGCCTGCAACGTGATCGGGCGTGGGACGGTTGTCGACCATCTCCACCAGGTCGCGTGGCTGCCCGTTGCCGGGCACCTGCATCGAGGCATCGCTGATGGCGCCCACGCCGTCGGCTGCGCGCGCGGTGACGATGCGCTTGGTGAGATCGGCGGCGTTCTTGGCGAAGCCGTTCTCGCCGATCGGCTTGCTGAAGAGCTCGGTAAACTTGCCTTTGAGATTACCGAGCTCGATGCGGTCTTGCGGGCGCTTCGGTCCAGCGACCGAAGGCTTGATGGTCGTCAGGTCAAGCGTCACGACGCTGGTGTAATCGATCTCCCCCGTGCGCGGTACGCCGAACAGTCCCTGCGCCTTGAAATAGGCAGTGAACGCGTCGACCTCGGCTTGCGTGCGGCCGGTGGCGACCAGGTAATCGACGGTCGCCTCGTCGACAGGGAAGAAGCCCATCGTCGCGCCGTATTCCGGCGCCATGTTGGCGATCGTCGCGCGGTCCGGCACCGCGAGCGACGCGGTACCTTCGCCGAAGAACTCGACGAACTTGCCGACGACCTTTGCCTGGCGCATGAGTTCGGTGACCGTGAGCACGAGGTCCGTCGCGGTGATGCCCTCGTTCAGCTTGCCCTTCAACTCGACGCCGACCACGTCGGGCGTCAGGAAATAGACGGGCTGGCCCAGCATGCCGGCCTCGGCCTCGATGCCGCCCACGCCCCAGCCGACGACGCCGATGCCGTTGATCATCGTCGTGTGGCTGTCGGTGCCTACCAGCGTGTCCGGGTAGTAGACGCCATCCCTGGCGTGCACGCCGCGGGCAAGGTATTCGAGGTTGACCTGGTGCACGATGCCAATGCCCGGCGGCACGACGCCGAAGGTGTCGAACGCCTGCATCCCCCATTTCATGAATTCGTAGCGCTCGTTGTTGCGCTCGAATTCGAGTTTCATGTTGAGGTCGAGCGCTTGTTTGGTTCCGTAGTGATCGATCATCACCGAATGGTCGACGACCAGGTCGACCGGCACCAGCGGCTCGATGACTTTCGGATTCTTGCCCATGTCCTTGGCGACGTTGCGCATCGCGGCCAGGTCGGCCAGCAGCGGCACGCCGGTGAAGTCCTGCAGCACGACGCGCGCGACGACGAAGGGGATCTCGTCCGTGCGTGCGCCCTTGGGCGCCCAGTTGGCGAGCTGGCGCACGTGCTCCTCGGTGACCTTCTTGCCGTCGCAGTTGCGCAATACCGATTCCAGAACGATGCGGATGGAAACCGGCAGGCGAGAGACTTTGCCGACGCCGGCGGTCTCCAGCGCGCGCAGCGAGTAGTACTTGCCGGTGCCTTGCCCAGGGTTGAATTCCTGCAGCGACGAGAACAGGTTATGGCTCATTGCTTGACCCTTTGCGTTACTTCACGTTGGAGGGGGGAGGGGCCGGCGGCATGGCATGCGGGAGGTTCGCCATCGACTTCAAGTTGAATTTCTGGCCCGTGGCGGTGACAACATCGCCGGGTTCCAGCCCGTCGCGGCACGGTCCGACATTCCTGCCTTCGATCGTCGTCGTCGATTCCTTCATGCCCATGAACGGCGGGTCATAGGTCGCGCTGACCACGGTCTTGTAGGCAGAATCGCCGGCAACCGTCATGACCGAGTGCGATGTCATTGTGCCGGGACCAATCTTGCACACCGAATCGCCGATGTATTTTCCGCCGTCGCGGCGAATCTCGGCCTTGGAACACATTTCGCGCCGCATGCCTTCGCCGATGTTCATCATCTGCTTCTGCACCGAGTCGTCCGTGCACATGGTGATCTTGTTTTGCGGCGCGCCCGGAGTCCCGGATGACACCGTCGTCGTCTCCCATTGGCCGGGCTTGAGCTTCGGGAAATCCTGCGCCGACGCCTGCGATACGCTCACGGCAAGGCCCAGCGGGACGGTGACGGCGAGGATAAAGGCAACGCGGTGCATGGAGGATCCGATCGGCGGGCCGGGACTTTTAGATGACCATCATGTCGACGAACTCGTGCACCGGCAGCGCGGACAGCTTGTTCGCGTCGAGCGCCGCGGCAAGGATGGTCGCGCGCTGCTTTTCCGGAAAGCGGCGCGCCAGGTTGGTACGGAATTTCTCGATCAGCACGGGGATGCCTTCCTTGCGCCGGCGCCGGTGGCCGATCGGGTATTCGACGACGATTTCCTTCGTCTTGGTGCCGTCCTTGAACTTCACGGTGATCGCGTTGGCGATCGAGCGCTTGTCGGGATCGTGATAGTCCTTCGAGAACTGCTTGTCCTCGACGCAAACCATCTTGTCGCGCAGCGCGTCGATGCGAGAATCGCGCGCAATGCTGTCCTCGTAGTCGCCGGCCGTCAGGCGGCCGTGGATCAGCGGCACCGCGATCATGTACTGGATGCAGTGGTCGCGGTCGGCGGGATTGTCGAGCGGTCCCTTCTTGTCGATGATGCGAATTGCCGATTCATGGGTTCGTATCGTGATCTTCTCGATGTCAGCCAGGCGGTCCTTCACCAGCGGATGCAGCTGCATCGCGCATTCCACCGCGGTCTGCGCGTGGAACTCGGCCGGGAAGCTGATCTTGAACAGCACGTTCTCCATGACGTAGCTGCCGTAGGGGCGCTGGAACTTGAACGCGTTGCCTTTGAACAACACGTCGTAGAATCCCCATGTCTTCGCGGTCAGCACCGAGGGGTATCCCATCTCGCCCGTCTTCGCGATCAGGGCCAGGCGCACGGCGCGCGACGTCGCGTCGCCGGCGGCCCAGCTCTTGCGCGAACCCGTGTTGGGGGAGTGGCGGTAAGTGCGCAGCGACTGTCCATCCACCCACGCGAGCGACACGGCGTTGATGATCTCGTCGCGGGTCAGGCCCAGCATCTGCGCCACGACGGCGGTCGAGGCGACTTTGACCAGCACGACGTGGTCGAGGCCGACGCGGTTGAAGCTGTTCTCGAGCGCGATCACGCCCTGGATCTCGTGCGCCTTGACCATCGCGGTCAGCACATCCTTGACCGTCAGGGGCGCACGTCCGGCCGCCACGTTGTTGCGGGACAGCCAGTCGGCGACGGCGAGGATGCCGCCCAGGTTGTCGGACGGATGCCCCCACTCGGCAGCGAGCCACGTGTCGTTGAAGTCGAGCCAGCGGATCATCGCGCCGATGTTGAACGCGGCCTGGACCGGGTCGAGCACGAACGACGTCCCCGGCACCTTCGCGCCATTGGGAACCACGGTGCCCGGAACGATCGGGCCCAAGAGCTTGGTGCAGGCGGGATAGCTCAGCGCCTCGAAGCCGCAGCCGAGCGTGTCGAGCAGGCAATAGTGCGCGGTCGAGTACGCTTCCTTGCTGGTGATCTTGTACTTGGCGACGTAGTCGACGATGTCGACCAGCACCTTGTCGGGTTTGGGACGGACGTTGCTGATATGTGCGGACATGTTGTCGGAGGATCGGGATGAAGAGGGTGAGGTCAGGTTTCGACGCAGTTGGTGAGGAGCGCCCGGTTTGGCCGAATCTGGCTCAACGTGCCGCCGTTGCCTTTGCTCCACCACTCGAGATTGGATAGGGCGTTCAAGTATCGCGCGCCGGAACCCACCATCCGGGACGGCGCAAGCTGCACGGTGCGCCCCTGCCAGCCGACGCGGATCGGCGCCCGCTGCGCATCGCGGTAGGCCGGATATCCGACGACCAGGTAACGGTTGCCGTCGCAGCGATAGGTGACGACGAAGGGCGCGTCGCCGCGCACGGCTGCCGCCGGACCGGCCGCGGCGATCGACGCGAAGGCAAGTGCTAGGACCGCTGGTCTCAAGGGCGGTCCTTCAGCGGCACGAATTTCCGGTCCTCGGGGCCGGTGTAGTTGGCACTCGGCCGGATGATCTTGCCGTCGATCCGTTGCTCGATGACGTGCGCCGACCAGCCCGACGTGCGCGAAATCACGAACAGCGGCGTGAACATCGCCGTGGGCACGCCCATCATGTGGTAGCTGACTGCGGAGAACCAATCGAGATTCGGAAACATCTTCTTGGCGTCCCACATCACGGTTTCCAGACGCTCGGCGATGCCGTAGAGCTTGGTGTTGCCGGCGGATTCGGAGAGCCTGCGCGCGACGCCCTTGATGATGGTGTTGCGCGGATCGGCGATCGTGTAGACAGGGTGGCCGAAGCCGATGATGACCTGCTTCGCCTCGACTCGCTGGCGCACGTCCGCTTCAGCTTCTTCCGGCGTGACATAGCGGTTCTGTACGTCGTAGGCGAACTCGTTCGCGCCGCCATGCTTGGGTCCGCGCAGTGCGCCGATGGCGCCGGTGATCGCCGAATAGATGTCGGATCCGGTGCCGGCGATCACGCGCGCCGCGAAGGTCGACGCGTTGAATTCGTGTTCGGCGTACAGGTTCAATGACGTGTGCATCGCCTTGACCCACAGCGCCGGTGGCTTCTTTCCATGCAGAAGGTGCAGGAAGTGTCCGCCGATCGAATCGTCGTCGGTCTCGACCTCGATGCGGCGGCCGTTGTGGCTCCAGTGATACCAATACAGCAGCATCGAGCCGAAGGAGGCCATCAACCGGTCGGCGATGTCGCGTGCGCCGGGCACATTGTGATCGTCCTTTTCCGGCAGCGCGCAGCCCAAGACCGACGCGCCGGTGCGCATCACGTCCATCGGGTGCGCGGCGCTGGGCAGCGCCTCCAACGCAGCCCTCACCGGCGCGGGCAGTCCGCGCAACGACACCAGTTTCGCCTTGTACCCGGCCAGTTCGGCGGCGTTGGGCAGCTTGCCGTGGACAAGCAGGTAGGCGATTTCCTCGAATTCGCAGACGTCGGCGATGTCGAGGATGTCGTAACCGCGGTAATGGAGGTCATTGCCGGTGCGCCCGACGGAGCACAGCGCCGTGTTGCCGGCGGCCACACCCGAAAGCGCAACGGATTTCTTCGCCTTGGGTTCGGAGGTCGCCACAGCTTGGTTCGTCATCATTTCACCTTATCGCGTCCTGGCGAACAGACCGTCGAGCTTCTGCTCGTAGGCGTGGTAGCCGAGACAATCATAGAGTTCCGCGCGCGTCTGCATCGAATCGACGACTGCCTGCTGCGTGCCGTCGCGACGCAGCGCACCGTAAACCGAAAGCGCTGCCTTGTTCATCGCGCGGAATGCGGACAGCGGATAAAGCGCGATCGCGACGTCTGCTTCGCGAAGTTCGTCCAGCGTGTAAAGAGGTGTCGCGCCGAACTCGGTAATATTGGCGAGGATCGGCACCTTGACCGCCGCGGCGAAGCGCTTGTACATCGCGAGGTCGGTGATTGCCTCGGGGAAGATCATGTCGGCGCCGGCCTCGACGCACGCGCAGGCGCGGTCGATGGCCGCGGCCAGGCCTTCGACGGCGAGCGCGTCGGTGCGCGCCATGATGACGAAGTCCGGGTCCGTTTTCGCGTCGACGGCGGCCTTGATCCTGTCCACCATCTCGTCCTTGGCCACGAGTTCCTTGCCGGGACGGTGTCCACAGCGCTTGGCGCCGACCTGGTCTTCGATGTGGATGGCTGCCGCGCCGAACTTGATCATCGATTTCACGGTGCGCGCGACGTTGAACGCCGATGCGCCGAAGCCGGTGTCGACGTCGACCAGCAGCGGCAACGAGCACGCGTCGGTGATTCGCCGCACGTCGGTGAGCACGTCATCCAGGTTGCTTATCCCTAGGTCCGGAACGCCAAGCGACCCCGCAGCGACACCACCGCCGGACAAGTAGATCGCCTCGAATCCCGACCGCTCGGCGAGGATGGCGTGGTAGGCGCAGATGGCGCCCGGGACCTGCAGTGGGCGCTCGGCGGCGACAGCGGCGCGAAAGCGCGCGCCGGCGGAAAGGCTGGTCATGTCAGCGCCTCGCATCCATGAATGCGCGGTTCATCCGAGCAGCGACGCCACGCCCGCGCGCTCTTCCTCGAGTTCCTTCAGCGTCGCGTTCATCTTTTCCCGCGAAAAATCGTCGATCGGCAGATCGGCGATGCGCGTGTACTCGCCACCGGCCGTGGTGACGGGCACGCCATACATGACGTCCTTCGGAATGCCGTAGCTGCCGTCCGAGGCCACGCCCATCGTGACCCATTTGCCGTTGCTGCCCAGCAGCCAATCGCGTACATGGTCGATCGCCGCGTTGGCCGCCGACGCCGCCGACGACAGGCCGCGCGCCTCGATGATCGCCGCGCCGCGCTTGCCCACCTTGGGCAGGAATTCGTTGCGGTTCCAGTTCTCGTCGTTGATGAGCGTCTTGACCGACTGATCGCCCACGGTGGCGAAGCGATAGTCCGCGTACATGGTCGGGGAATGGTTGCCCCACACGATAAGCTTTTCGATGTCGCCCACCGGCTTGCCGGATTTGGCGGCCAGCTGCGATTTCGCGCGATTGTGGTCGAGCCGCAGCATGGCGGTGAAATTCTTGGCGGGAATCGACGGCGCGGATTTCATCGCAATGTAGGCGTTGGTATTGGCCGGATTGCCGACCACCAGCACCTTGATGTTGCGCGACGCCACCGCATCGATCGCCTTGCCCTGTTCGATGAAGATCTTGGCGTTCTCCATCAGCAGGTCCTTGCGTTCCATGCCCGGGCCGCGCGGCTTGGCGCCGACGAGCAGCGCGACGTCGGCATCCTTGAACGCCACTTTCGGGTCGTCCGTGCCGATCATGCCGGCGAGCAGCGGGAACGCGCAGTCCTCCAGTTCCATCATCACTCCACGCAGCGCTGCCTGCGCCTTGTCGATGGGCAGTTCCAGCATTTGCAGGATGACCGGTTGGTCCCGCCCGAGCATTTCCCCGGAGGCGATGCGGAACAGCAGGGCGTAGCCGATCTGGCCGGCGGCGCCGGTGACTGCGACGCGGAGGGGTGTCTTCATTGTGGTGCTCCTGGAGGCAAGTTCCTGGAAATCGTGCGTATTGTCCGGCGGGCAACGGATGCTGCGGTGCGGGAAGGTGGCGTCTCTGGGGCGTTTTCGGCGCGCCGGAAGGGATCCCTCCCGCAGTGCACGATTTTAGGCGCCAGCCGGCGGATGTGTCAAACCATTCCTATAACTGATATAAGATATAAGACAATAGATAGACAAAACGGTCGGCGGCTGTCGATAATGCTTATGTCGTTGGACCGGTCCGGCGTTTCCCAAGGCGGGAATCCGCGTCCGTCCGCCAGCAAAACCTACCCACCGATTCACCTGGACCGCCATGTCGACACCCGCCGCGCCATCGTTTCAACCGCTGTACCTGCAAATCAAGGCGCTGCTGGAAAAGAGCCTGGAAGCGCGCGAATGGGGACCTGGCGCAGCCATTCCATCCGAAATCGAGCTCGCCGGACGCTTCGGCGTTTCCCAGGGTACCGTGCGCAAGGCGATCGACGCGCTGGCCGCGGACAATCTCGTGGTCCGGCGCCAGGGCAAGGGCACGTTCGTCACCACCCATACGGAGGAGCAGGCGTCGAGCTTCCGCTTCCTGCGCATTCGCCACAACGACGGCCACGACGAGTATCCGGCGAGTCGCTTGCTCGACATCAAGCGGGGCAAGGCGGGCGCCGACGCTGCGCGCCTGCTCGAGCTCTCCCCCGGCGACGCCGTGCTGATCCTTCGCCGCGTGCTGGAATGGGGAGGCGAGCCTGTGGTGCTGGACGAGATCACGCTGCCGGCGGCCCTGTTCCGCGGCCTGACCCGGTCCCGGTACGACGCCTATCACGGTTCGATGTACGGATTGTTCGAGACGCAGTTCGGCGTGCGAATGCTGAAAGCGCGCGAACACGTGTCCGCGATCGCGGCGGACGCACTCAGCGCGCGCATGCTTGGCGTCGCGGTCGGCGCGCCGTTGCTCGCCGTGGACCGCGTTACCTTGACCTACGGCGACCGTCCGGTCGAAGTTCGCCGCGGCTTGTGCAACACGCTGTCACATCACTATTTCAACGAGCTTTGCTGATACCGGTGTGACGTCGGCAATTGCGGCGTAGAGCGGGGTGAACTCTGGCGTCACGTGTACCGGTGAGGCTATAATTCGTTGCTGTGCACAAAAATCCGGCCGAAAACGTCAAAAAGGTGGCGGCGGCGAGTCACCTTCGGCTGCCAATTGTCTGTTCCGTAAGGGTATGAGATGGCCGCTATCGACCGTCCCGTCGCAAAGCCGCGCCCGGTCTACCTGAACCTGTTCGCGATTCGCATGCCGCTGCCCGCGGTCGTTTCCATTTTGCACCGGGCGAGCGGCGCACTCCTTTTCGCCATCGGCATTCCGCTCGCCCTGTGCGCCGTGCAGAACGCCCTTGTGTCGCAGGAAGCCTGGGCGCAAATGCGCGTCAACCTTGACGCCCCTTTTCCCAAGCTCGTCGTCATCGTCCTCGCCTGGGCGTTCATCCACCACCTGCTGGCCGGAATCCGTCACCTGCTGATGGACGCGCATGTCGGGGTGGAGCTAGGTGGCGCGCGCCGATCGGCCGCGCTCACGTTGGTATTGAGCGTCGTCCTCACGATCGCCATCGCGGTGCGCCTGTGGTGACGCCGCATCGCATCGTCGTCGGCGCGCATTACGGATGGCGCGACTGGCTGGCGCAACGGGTGACCGCAGTGGTGATGGCGGTCTACACCGTGCTTCTGCTGGGCCTGCTGCTGTGGTTCGGCGGCCTCGACTACGCGGCGTGGAAGTCTGTCTTCGGAAACGACGCCTTTCGCATCGCAACGTTCGTGTTCATGGTGGCCCTGCTCTGGCACGCGTGGGTCGGCGTGCGCAACATCCTGATGGATTATGTGAAGCCGGCTTATGTCCGTCTCACGCTGCAGGTCCTGGTGATCGGCGTGCTGGTCGGGTATGCCGGCTGGACGATCCAGGTGTTGTGGGGTGGAAAATGAGGGGCGGCAAATGAGGGGCGGACGGCGACCATGAGCTCCCTGCCAGTCCAGAAATTCGACGCGATCATCATCGGGGCCGGAGGCGCAGGAATGCGCGCATCGCTGCAACTCAGCGAAGCCGGATTGCGCGTCGCCGTCCTGTCCAAGGTGTTTCCCACACGCTCGCACACCGTCGCGGCGCAGGGCGGCATCGGCGCATCGCTCGGCAACATGGCCGCGGACAACTGGCACTGGCACATGTATGACACGATCAAGGGTTCCGACTGGCTGGGCGACCAGGACGCGATCGAATACATGTGCAAGATGGCGCCGCAGGTCGTGTATGAGCTGGAACACTTCGGCATGCCGTTCGACCGCAATCCCGACGGCACGATCTACCAGCGCCCATTCGGCGGGCACATGGCCAATTTCGGCGAGACGCCGGTGCAGCGTGCATGCGCCGCGGCAGACCGTACCGGCCATGCGATGCTGCACACGCTCTACCAGCGCAACGTGCGCGCGAACACCCAGTTCTTCGTCGAGTGGATGGCGCTCGACCTGGTGCGCGACGCCGAAGGCGACGTCGTCGGTGTGGTCGCCTACGAAATGGAGACTGGCGCGGTAATGATCCTGCACGCGAAGGCGACGGTGCTGGCCACCGGCGGCGCTGGGCGAATCTTCGCGGCCTCCACCAACGCATTCATCAACACCGGCGACGGCCTCGGCATGGCGGCACGCGCCGGCATCCCGCTGGAGGATCTGGAATTCTGGCAGTTCCATCCGACCGGCGTCGCGGGCGCCGGCGTGCTGATCACCGAGGGCGTGCGCGGCGAGGGCGGAATTCTGCTCAACAGTGCCGGCGAACGCTTCATGGAACGATACGCGCCGAATGCAAAGGACCTGGCCTCGCGCGACGTCGTGTCGCGGGCCATGGACCAGGAGATCAAGGAGGGCCGCGGATGCGGCCCGGAGAAGGATCACGTGCTTCTGAAGCTCGATCATCTGGGCCCGGACGTGATTCTGAAGCGCTTGCCCTCGATCCGCGAGATCGCGATCAAGTTCGCCAACGTCGATCCGATCAAGGAGCCCATCCCGGTCGTGCCGACCATTCACTATCAGATGGGCGGCGTGCCGACCAACGTGCATGGCCAGGTCGTCGCGCCCAAGGCCGGCAACCCGAATTCGGTGGTCGAGGGCTTGTATGCCGTCGGCGAATGCGCCTGCGTGTCCGTGCATGGCGCCAACCGCCTCGGCACGAATTCGCTTCTCGACCTGCTGGTATTCGGACGCGCGTGCGGCAACTTCATCGTCGACCAGAACCTGCGGGCGCGGGGCCAGCGCAGCCTGCCCGCGGATGCCGGAGACCTGTCGCGTTCGCGCCTCGCGCGCATCGATGGCGCTACGTCCGGCGAATCGGTCCCGGAAGTAGCGCAACAGCTGCGCCGCGTCATGACGCATCACTGCGGCGTCTATCGCAATCAGCAGCTGCTGGGCGAAGGTGTGGCCAAGGTGATGGAAATCGAACAGCGCGTGGCGCGCACGTCGATTACGGACAAGAGCCGCGTTTTCAATACGGCGCGCGTCGAGGCGCTGGAGCTGGACAACCTGATCGAGGTCGCCAAGGCCACCGTCGTCTCGGCGGAGGCGCGGCAGGAATCGCGCGGCGCACAGGCGCGCAGCGACTACCCCGAACGCGACGATGCCAATTGGCTGAAGCACACGCTGTGGTACCGCGACGGCAACCGGCTCGACTACAAGCCGGTCAATCTCAAACCTCTGTCGGTGGACGCGTTCCCGCCGAAAGCCCGCAGCTACTGACCGGAGCCCGGATGAAGTTTCGCATTTACCGCTACAACCCCGAGCAGGATGCGGCTCCCCATTACCAGGACTACGACGTCGCGCTGGAGCCCACGGACCGGATGCTGCTCGATGCGCTGATGCGGCTGCGCCAGCAGGACGACACGCTGTCGTTCCGCAAGAGCTGCCGCGAAGGCGTGTGCGGCTCCGACGCGATGAACATCAACGGCAAGAACGGCCTTGCGTGCATCACCAACCTGAACGACGTCAAGGAGCCGGTGGAACTGCGCCCGCTTCCGGGCCTGCCGGTGATCCGAGACCTGATCGTGGACATGAGCCAGTTCTTCAAGCAGTACCACTCGATCAAGCCGTACCTGGTCAACGACACGCCCGCGCCGGAAAAGGAACGCCTGCAGTCGCCCGAGGATCGCGAGGAACTCGACGGTCTCTACGAATGCATCCTGTGCGCGTGCTGCTCGACCGCGTGTCCGTCGTTCTGGTGGAACCCGGACAAATTCGTTGGTCCCGCGGGCCTGCTCGCCGCCTATCGCTTCATTGCGGACAGCCGCGACCTGTCCACCAGCGCGCGCCTGGACAACCTCGAAGATCCCTACCGGCTGTTCCGCTGCCACAGCATCATGAATTGCGTCGACGTCTGTCCCAAGAACCTCAACCCGACTAAGGCCATCGGCAAGATCAAGGACATCATGGTGAAGCGCGCGGTTTGACCCGACGATGCTAGAACCGGACCGCCTGAACCGCATCCGCTGGCGCAGCCGGCGCGGCATGCTGGAGAACGACCTGGTGCTGACGCGTTTCCTGGATGCCCGGGGCGCGCGCATGACCGAGGACGAGGTGGCGATGCTCGATCGGCTCCTCGATCTTTCCGACAACGACTTGTGGGACCTGATTTCCGCACGGCAGGAACCGGACGACGCCTCGGTCTGGCCCTTGCTCGAACAACTCCGCGCTGCATGAAATGCGACGCCAGGAGCTGCAGCCTCTTTTGATCGACGTCATTCGCCGACGTTTTACTTCAGCTAACCTCTCATTTGGATCAACGGCCGGGAGCCCCAGAAATGACTGATCGCACCGCCACTCTCAACTTCTCCGACGGTTCGCCCGCCGTGACGTTCCCGGTCCTGGCCGGCACCGTGGGACCGGATGTCATCGATATCCGCACGCTGTACGGCAAGACCGGAAAGTTCACGTTCGATCCGGGCTTTCTGTCGACGGCCTCCTGCAATTCCGCGATTACCTACATCGACGGCGACAAGGGCGAACTCCTGTACCGCGGCTATCCGATCGAGGAACTGGCCACCCGCTGCGATTTCATGGAGACCTGCTATCTGCTCCTGTACGGCGAGCTGCCCACGCCTGAACAGAAGGCGGCGTTTGTCCCACGCGTGACCAATCACACGATGGTCAACGAGCAGATGCATTTCTTCATGCGCGGGTTTCGGCGGGATGCGCACCCAATGGCGGTGCTGACCGGGCTTGTGGGTGCGCTTTCCGCGTTCTATCCGGATTCGATGAACCTGCATGATGCCCACGAGCGCGACATTTCAGCGATCCGGCTGATCGCCAAGCTGCCCACGCTGGTCGCGATGGCCTACAAGTACTCGGTTGGCCAGCCTTATATGTATCCGCGCAACGACCTTGCCTATGCGGCCAACTTCATGCGCATGATGTTCGCGACGCCGTGCGAGGAGTACAAGGTCAACGACGTGCTGGTGCGCGCACTCGACCGCATTTTCATCCTGCATGCCGACCACGAGCAGAACGCATCGACGTCGACGGTTCGGCTGTGCGCATCGTCGGGCACCAATCCCTTCGCTGCCATCGCCGCCGGCGTGGCATGCCTGTGGGGTCCGGCACACGGCGGCGCCAACGAAGCCGCGCTCAACATGCTCTACGACATACAGGCGCAGGGTGGAGTCGCCAAGGTCGGCGAATTCATCGCCAAGGTCAAGGACAAGAACAGCAACGTCAAGCTGATGGGGTTCGGCCATCGCGTCTACAAGAACTACGACCCGCGCGCCAAACTGATGCGCGAGACGTGTTACGAAGTGCTCAACGCGCTCGGCCTGCACGACGATCCGCTGTTCGAGCTGGCGATGAAGCTGGAGAAGATCGCGCTCGAGGATGAGTACTTCGTGCAGCGCAAGCTGTATCCGAACGTCGACTTCTACTCAGGCATCGTGCAGAAGGCGATCGGCATTCCGGTGCCGCTGTTCACGGCCATCTTCGCATGCGCGCGCACCGTCGGCTGGATCGCGCAACTGAACGAGATGATTGCGGATCCGGAGTACAAGATCGGTCGTCCGCGGCAGCTTTTCGTCGGCGCCACCCGGCGGACCGTCACGCCAATCGCGCAGCGAACCTGAAGCCACGCGGCCAGCCGGGGGTTACCGGCCGGCCGGCGCAGTTGTCGCGGATGGGATCCACCCCCATCTTTGGGATCTATCGGGCCGTTCTATGAGGGCGAAGCAATGGGCAGCATGAAGGAATTCGAGGCGAGCAGCACACTGTTCGGGTCCAACGTCCCGTTCATCGAAGAGCTGTACGAACACTACCTCGCCGACCCCAATGCGGTGAGCCCGGAATGGCGGGCGTACTTCGATGAATTGAGAGAAGGGGCGGCCGACGTCGCGCATGCGCCGGTCATCGCGTCTTTCGTCGAACTTGCCCGCAACCGCAAGGTGGCGGGCGCCATGGTCGATGCCGCGACGATGCACAAGCAGGTGCTCGTGCTGCGGCTCATCAGCAAATTCCGCACGCTGGGAATGTTTTACGCCGATCTGGACCCGCTGCAGCGGCACGAGCCGCAATACCTGCCCGACCTCGACCTGCGTACCTATGGCTTTACCGAAGCGGACCTGACCACCGAATTCGACGTCGGCTCGTTCAAGGCCGGCCCGGCGCGGATGCGCCTGGCCGACATCATCGCGGCGCTCAAGGAAACGTACACGCGCACGCTCGGCACCGAGTACATGTACATCTCGGATACGGCGACCAAACGCTTCTTCCAGCAGCGGCTGGAGCCGATCCGCGCCACGCCGAGCTATTCGCCGGACGAGCGCCGCCACATTCTGGAGCGCCTTACCGCGGCGGAAACGCTGGAGCGCTACCTGCACACGAAGTATGTGGGCCAGAAGCGCTTCTCGGGCGAGGGCGGCTTGACGATGATCCCGATGCTCGACCGGCTCATCGAAAAAGCCGGCGCGTCCGGCGTGCAGGAAATTGTGCTGGGCATGGCGCATCGCGGCCGGCTCAACGTGCTGGTGAACACGCTGGGCAAGATTCCGGCCGACCTGTTTTCGGAATTCGAAGGCAAGACGATGCAGGACCTGCCCGCCGGCGACGTCAAGTACCACCAGGGCTTCTCGTCCGACGTCTCGACGCCGGGCGGCCCCGTGCATTTGACGCTCGCTTTCAATCCCTCGCACCTGGAAATCGTCAATCCGGTCGTCGAAGGCAGCGTGCGCGCGCGTCAGTTCCGGCGTGGCGACACCAAAGGCGACCAGGTGCTGCCGGTACTGCTGCATGGCGATGCGGCGATCGCGGGTCAGGGGGTCAACCAGGAATGCCTGAACATGGCGCAAACCCGGGGTTTCTACACGGGCGGCACCATCCATATCGTGATCAACAACCAGATCGGGTTCACGACCTCGGACCCGCGCGACACCCGCGGCACGATCTACTGCACCGACATCGCGAAAATGGTCGAGGCGCCCATCCTGCACGTGAACGGCGACGATCCTGAGGCATGCCTGCTGGCCGTTGAGATCGCGCTCGAATACCGGCAGCAGTTCCACAAGGACATCTTCATCGACCTCGTCTGCTTCCGCCGGCTGGGACACAACGAGGCGGACGAGCCGATGGTGACGCAGCCGCTGATGTACAAGAAGATCGCGCAGCACATGGGGACGCGCAAGCTGTACGCGGACCGCCTGATCGCTGATGGCGTGATCACGCCCGAGGAGCCGGACGCAATGATCGCCACGTATCGCGCGGCGATGGACCGTGGCCAGAACACCAACAAGACCATCATCGCGAACTACAAGCCGCCGTTCACGATCGACTGGACGCCGTACAAGAACCGGCACTGGACCGATCCCGCGGATACCGCCGTGCCGGTGAAGAAGTTGCGCGCGCTTTCCCAGCAACTGACGATGATTCCCGCGGGCTTCAAGCTGCATTCACGCGTGGAAAAGGTCATTGCGGACCGGCGAGCGATGGGCGAGGGCGAACTCCCGCTGGACTGGGGCATGGGCGAGACGCTCGCCTATGCAACTCTTCTCGACGAAGGGCACGGGGTGCGATTTTCCGGCGAAGACGTCGGTCGCGGCACGTTTTCGCATCGCCACGCGGTGCTGCATGACCAGAACCGCGAAAAATGGGACGACGGCACGTTCGTGCCGCTGCAGCACGTCAGCCCGAAGCAGGCCAGTTTCGAGATCATCGACTCGGTGCTCACCGAGCAGGCCGTCGTGGGCTTCGAGTACGGCTACTCCACGTCGGACCCCACCCGCCTCGTGATCTGGGAAGCGCAATTCGGGGATTTCGTGAATGGCGCACAGGTGATCATCGACCAGTTCATCAGCGCCGGCGAAGTCAAGTGGGGGCGGATCTGCGGCCTGGTGATGCTGCTGCCGCACGGGTTCGAGGGCCAGGGACCGGAGCACTCATCGGCGCGTCCCGAGCGGTTCCTGCAATTGTGTGCACAGCACAACATGCAGGTGTGCGTACCTACCACGCCGGCACAGGTGTTTCACATGCTGCGGCGGCAGATCATCCGCAAATACCGGAAACCGCTGATCGTGATGAGCCCGAAGAGCCTGCTTCGGCACAAGGATGCGGTGTCCTCGCTCGAGGACCTTGCCACGGGCGGATTTCAGAACGTGATCGGCGAGGTGGACAAGCTCGCCGCGAAGAGCGTGCGGCGTGTGCTCGTGTGCTCGGGCAAGGTCTACTACGAGCTGCTCGCGTATCGCCGGGAAATGAAGATCGACGACATCGCGATCATCAGGATCGAGCAGCAGTACCCGTTCCCGCACGCGGACTTCAAGGCCGAAGTGGCGAAATACGCCAATGCCAAGGAAGTGGTCTGGGTGCAGGAAGAGCCGCAGAACCAGGGCGCGTGGTATCGCTTGCGCGCCTACCTGCGCGGCGACATCCCGGACGATCAGGTGCTGGCCTACGCCGGGCGCGCGATTTCAGCGTCGACGGCCGTAGGCTATAGCAGCAAGCACAATGCCGAGCAGAAGCAACTGCTGGAAGACGCCTTTGCGGCCAAGCTGGCGTCGGGCGAAATGGTCGTCGCTCACTAGCACCGTGACGGCCCGAACAATTCAGGAATCATTCCAATGCGTATCGAAGTAAAGGTGCCGCAACTGCCCGAGTCCGTGGCCGAGGCCACGCTCGTGAACTGGCACAAGAAGCCCGGCGATGCAGTGAAGCGGGACGAGAATCTGATCGACGTCGAGACGGACAAGGTCGTGCTGGAGCTGCCTTCGCCGGGCGACGGCGTGCTGGTCGAATTGGTGAAGCCCGACGGCTCCACGGTAACGTCCAATGAAGTGATCGCGGTGATCGATTCGGACGCAGTGGCGGCAAATAAAGCCGCGGCGCCGGCGCCGGCGCCGGCCAAGCCGGTCGCGGCGCCCGCACCCGCTCCGCAAGCAGCGCCATCGACGGCCGCGAACGTGACGGTGATGCCCGCCGCCCGCAAGCTGATGGCGGATCAGGGCGTCCAGCCGTCCGCGGTCGAAGGCACTGGTCGCGGCGGCCGCGTCACGAAGGGCGACGTGATCGCTGCCGTCGAGGGGCGCGCGGATGCGGGCAAGACTGCCGTCGCGTCCGTCGCCAAGGCACCGGCGCCGGTTGCGCCGCCGCCAGTCTCGGTGCCGGTCGCCGCGGGTTCGCGTCCGGAACAGCGCGTGCCCATGTCGCGCCTGCGCCAGCGCGTTGCCGAACGCCTGCTGCAATCACAGTCGACGGCTGCCATCCTGACCACGTTCAACGAGGTCAACATGCAGCCCATCCTGGACTTGCGCGCAAAGTACAAGGATCGCTTCGAGAAGGAGCACGGCGTCAAGCTTGGCTTCATGGGATTCTTCGTGAAGGCGGCAGTGCACGCGCTGAAGAAATATCCGGCGGTCAACGCGTCTATCGACGGTACCGACATCGTCTACCACGGCTACTTCGACATCGGCATCGCCGTCGGCAGTCCGCGCGGACTAGTGGTGCCGATCCTGCGCGACGCCGACCAGATGTCGCTGGCCGAGATCGAAAAGCAGATTGCCGAGTACGGCAAGCGTGCCAATGAAGGCAAGTTGACGGTGCAGGAGCTGACCGGCGGCACGTATACGATCAGCAATGGCGGGGTATTCGGTTCGATGCTGTCAACGCCGATCATCAATCCGCCGCAGTCGGCGATCCTCGGCGTCCATGCGACCAAGGAGCGGGCAGTGGTGGAGAACGGACAGGTGGTCGTGCGGCCGATCAACTACCTCGCCCAGTCGTACGACCACCGCATCATCGACGGGCGCGAAGCGGTGCTGTCGCTGGTCGCCATCAAGGAAGCGCTGGAAGATCCTGCGCGCCTTTTGCTGGATATTTGAAAGTCCGCGATGGCTGAAGCGTTCGACGTCGTCGTGATCGGGGCAGGTCCCGGCGGTTACATTGCGGCGATCCGTGCCGCGCAGCTGGGCTTTCGCGTCGCATGCATCGACGACTGGACACGGGCCGACGGCAAGCCCGCGCCTGGCGGCACCTGCACCAACGTCGGCTGCATCCCGTCAAAGGCGCTGCTGCAATCTTCGGAGAATTTCGAGCACGCCGGGCATGCGTTTGCCGACCACGGCATCGAGGTCAAGGGACTGACGATCGATGTCGCGAAGATGCTGGCGCGCAAGGACCGCGTCGTCGCACAAAATAACGACGGCATCCTGTACTTGTTCAAGAAGAACAAAGTCGCGTTCTTCCATGGCAAGGGATCCTTTGCCGGCAAGGAAGGTGATGCCTGGCGCGTGAATGTCGCAGGCGCCAAGCCCGCCGAGCTTTCCGCCCGGCATGTGATTGTCGCGACGGGCTCGCGGCCGCGGCCCCTGCCGGGCGCGACCGTCGACAATATCCGCGTCCTCGACAACGACGGTGCATTGGCGATTCCCGGCGTGCCCAAGAAGCTCGGCGTGGTGGGAGCCGGCGTGATCGGTCTCGAGATGGGCAGCGTCTGGCGGCGCCTGGGCGCCGAAGTGACGGTGCTCGAAGCGCTGCCGGCTTTTCTCGGCGCGGTCGACAGCGCCGTGGCGAAGGAGGCGCTGAAGCTGTTCACGCGGCAGGGTCTCGCAATTCACACCGGCGTCACGATCACCGCGGTGAACGTGGGCAAGACGGATGTCACGGTGGCCTACAGTGACGCGGCGGGCAAGGCGCAGAACGCGACCTTTGACCACTTGATCGTCTCCATCGGCCGCATTCCCTATACCGGCGAACTCGGGGCGGACGTGGTCGGGCTGCGGCTGGACCCGCGCGGCTTCATCGAAGTCGATGGCGACTGCCGCACCAATCTGCCCAACGTCTGGGCGGTGGGAGACTGCGTGCGCGGACCGATGCTCGCCCACAAGGCGGAAGACGAAGGCGTGGCCGTCGCAGAGCGCATCGCCGGCCAGCATGGGCACGTCGACTTCAACACCGTGCCCTGGGTCATCTACACGTCGCCGGAAATCGCCTGGGTCGGCCAGACCGAGCAACAGCTCAAGGCTGCCGGCGTGGATTTCAGGTCCGGCACGTTTCCATTCGCGGCCAACGGGCGCGCCCGGGCGCTGGGCGACACCAGCGGGTTCGTCAAAATCCTGGCCGACCGCAAATCCGACCGGATTCTCGGCGTTCACATCATCGGCCCGCAGGCATCCGAGCTGATTTCCGAAGGCGTCGTGGCGATGGAATTCGGCGCTTCCAGCGAGGACCTGGCCCGTATCTGCCACGCGCATCCCTCGTTATCCGAGGCGACCAGGGAAGCCGCGCTGGCCGTAGACGGACGGACGCTAAATCTCTAGCATTGGAGCAACACCCGACATAACGCGACGCGATTGTCAGCGGCGAGCGCAGCGGGGAAGGATTGGGGGAGCAGTGAACGGCATCAACATCGCCATTGCAGCGTTCGGTCGGACGGCGGGTGTCGCCGCCGCGCGCGGGGCATGAGCGGAGCCGTTGCTCCGGAAAAAACGGCGCGCCTCTCAGGCGCGCTCATCGAATATCTCGAACCGCTCCTCAGGCGCCGGCAGGCGCGGCTGGATGCCGCGCAATCCGCGGCGCTGCATCGATTGCAGCGGCTGTGCGACGAACTGACGGAATTCCGCGCGGCGCGGCGATCGACGCTCACCCGGCTGTTTGCCGCGCCGGACGTGCCACGGGGTGTCTACCTGTGGGGCGGCGTCGGCCGCGGCAAGAGTTTCCTGATGGACACCTTCTTTGCGGCGGTGCCGATCCGGCGCAAGACGCGCATCCATTTCCACGCGTTCATGCGCAGCGTCCACGCCGATCTGCACACGCTGAAGCACGAGGTCGATCCGCTGGCGACGGTGGCCGCGCGCATCGCCAAGCGCTGGCGGCTCATCTGCTTCGACGAATTCCACGTGTCCGATATCGCCGATGCGATGGTGCTGGGCCGGCTGCTGTCCGCGCTGTTCGATGCCGGCGTCGTGTTCGTGATGACGTCCAACTACCGGCCGGCCGACTTGTGGCCCAATGGTCTGCAGCGGGAGCGGTTCCTGCCGGCCATCCGGCTCCTCGAACAATGGCTGGACGTCGTCGAAGTCGATGCCGGCATTGACTACCGACTGCGTGCGCTGGAGCAGGTGAACACGTTTTACGTTCCTTCCGGGCGGGAGGCAGACGCCGCGCTGGAGCGCGCCTTCGACGCGATGTGCGCGGGGCCCGACGAGGACCCTGATCTGGTCATCGAGCGGCGTCATGTGATGGCGCGCCGCCGCGCTGGAGGCGCCGTCTGGTTCGACTTCGCCACGCTGTGCGACGGGCCGCGGTCGCAGCGCGATTACCTCGAACTCGCGTACCGCTTTTCGGTAATGATTGTGTCGGACATCCCGGTCATGTCGGCGCAGCAGGGCGACCTTGCGCGGCGTTTCACGTGGCTGGTGGACATCCTGTACGATCATCATGTCAAGTTGCTCGCCTCGGCCGAGGCGCCGGCCGACGCCCTGTACCTCGCCGGACCCAACGCGCGTGAATTTTCCCGCACCGTAAGCCGCCTCACCGAAATGCGCACGCGCGAATATATGGCGTTGCCGCATACCGCCGATGCCGCGGTTACCGCTCCCGTCGTCTGACCTGCCCAGCAACCACAGCCCCCGAAGGAGACTCGCGTGCACAAATTCAAGGCCTACCGCACATTCGAGGAAGACAAGGTCGTATCGAGCCGGTTCGTGGAGATGTCGATCCCGGAGCTCGACCCGGGCGAGGTGGTCATCAAGGCCAAATACTCGACGATCAATTACAAGGACGCGCTGTCGTTCAACGGTGCCGGCAGGATCATGCGCAAGTATCCGACCAATGCGGGCATCGACGTGGCCGGCACGGTCGAGTCGTCCGCGGATCCGCGGTTCAAGCCGGGCGACAAAGCGATCGTCACCGGCTACGACTTAGGCGTCGCGCACGACGGCGGTTACGCCGAACACGTGCGCGTGCCGGCGGCCTGGGTGGTCAGGCGCCCGGAAAGCATGACCGCATTCGATGCGATGACGCTGGGCACTGCCGGTTTCACGGCCGCGCTGGCCATCCTGCTCATGGAACACAATGGCCTCACGCCGGCGTCGGGACCCGTTGCCGTTACGGGCGCGACCGGCGGCGTGGGTTCGGTCGCGATCGAGATCCTGAGGAAGATCGGCTACCACGTGGTCGCCATCACAGCCAAGCCCGAAGAGGCCGCCTACCTGAAGGAAATTGGCGCGTCGGAAGTCCTGCTGCGGCAGTCGCTCGACGTGACGAACATTCGCCCGCTCGGCAAGGCGACGTGGGCGGGCGTCGTCGACAACCTCGGAGGCGACTTGCTCGCGTCGCTCATTTCCATGATGAAGATCGGTGGCACCGTGGCCTCGGTCGGACTGGCGGCGGACACCAAGCTCAATACGACGGTGATGCCGTTCATCCTGCGCGGAGTGCGCCTGCTCGGCGTCGACAGCGCGAACTGCGACATGTCGATCCGCCAGAAGCTGTGGAACAAGCTGGCCGTCGAGTGGCGTCCCGACCGTGTCCACGATCTCGTCCGAACCATCGATTTCGACGACCTGCCGACGCACTTCGACCCGTATCTCAAGGGCCTCGTGCGCGGACGAACGGTCGTGCGCATCGCCCCCGATTCGCACGGGGGATGATGTAGCGCAAATCCGGACCCCGGCGCCCGGACGCACAATCACGTCATGCCTTCCAGGCAGGCCGGGGGCATTGACGCGGGTCGAGCGGACGCCTTGGAGGAAGTAGCAATGCACACGTATCAGGAATTTCATCGCCGGTCGCTGACCGACCGGGACGCGTTCTGGCGTGAACAGGCGGCGCTCGTCGACTGGCAGACGCCGTTCACGTCGGTCCTTGATTACACGCGTCCGCCGTTCGCGAAATGGTTCGTCGGCGGGCGTACGAACCTGTGCCATAACGCGGTCGACCGGCACCTGGCCGCTCGCGGCGACCAGCTGGCGGTGACCTACCTCTCGACGGAAACGGGCGCGACGCAGCGCTACACCTATCGCGAGCTGTACGCCGAGGTCAATCGATGCGCGGCCGTGCTGCAGAGTCTGGGCGTGGGTCGCGGAGACCGCGTGCTGATCTACATGCCGATGATTCCCGAAGCGATGTTCGCGATGCTTGCCTGTGCCCGCATCGGGGCAGTGCATTCGGTGGTCTTCGGCGGATTCGCCGCGGCGAGCCTCGCGACGCGTATTGACGACGCGCGTCCCAAGGTATTGTTCACGGCCGACGCCGGCATGCGAGGCGGCAAACCGGTCCCTTACAAGCACCTGGTGGACGAGGCGACGCGGCTCGCCTCCCATCCGCCCAAGTCCGTGGTCATCGTCGACCGCGGCCTTGATCGTGACATGCCGCGGGTGCGCGGCCGCGATCTCGACTACGCGGAATTGCGTGCCAAGCACATGGACGAAATCGTCCCGTGCGCGTGGCTCGAGTCGAGCGAGCCGTCGTACATCCTGTACACGTCCGGCACGACCGGCAAGCCCAAGGGCGTGCAGAGGGACACCGGCGGCTACGCCGTCGCGCTCGCGGCATCGATGCGCCATATCTTCTGCGTTGCGCCGGGCGAGACGATGTTCACGACCAGCGACATCGGCTGGGTCGTCGGCCACTCGTACATCATCTATGCGCCGCTCATCAACGGCTCGACGACTATCCTCTACGAGGGGCTGCCGATCCGGCCCGATCCCGCAATCTGGTGGAGGATCGTCGCGGAGGAAAAGGTCACGACGATGTTCAGCTCGCCGACGGCGATCCGGGTGCTCAAGAAACAGGATCCGGCGTTCATGGCGAAACACGATGTGTCGGGCCTGCGCCATCTGTTCCTGGCCGGCGAACCGCTGGACGAGCCGACGGCGCGCTGGGCATCCGACGCGCTGGGCGGCGTGGCAATCGTCGACAACTACTGGCAGACGGAGTCCGGGTGGCCGATCCTGTCCGCGCAACCCGGCGTCGAGGACACGCCGCGCAGGTTCGGCAGTCCGTCGTTCCCGGTTTTCGGTTACGACGTGCAGCTGTTGCACGAGGGCACCGGGGAGGAGGTTGCCGCGAACGAGAAAGGCGTGCTGATGATCATGCCGCCACTCCCGCCCGGATGCATGACCACGGTCTGGGGCGACGACGATCGTTTCGTGAAGACGTATTTCTCCACCTTCCCGCACAAGCTCGCGTATTCGACGTTCGACTGGGCGATGCGCGATGACGACGGCTATTACTTCGTGCTCGGCCGAACCGACGACGTCATCAACGTCGCCGGACACCGTTTGGGCACGCGCGAAATCGAGGAAGCGGTGCAGGCGCATTCGGGGATCGCCGAAGTCGCCGTCATCGGGATGGCGGATCCGCTGAAGGGCCAAGTCCCCGTCGCGTTCGCGGTGGTGAAGGACCCGGCGCGGGTCGCGGATGCCGCAGGCGTTGCCCGGATGCGCAAGGAAGTGATGGATACCGTCGATCGCGAATTGGGCGCAATCGCGCGGCCAGGGGCCGTGTATTTCGTGACGCTGCTGCCGAAGACACGGTCCGGAAAACTGCTGCGCAGGTCGCTGCAGGCGCTGGCTGAGGGGCGTGATCCGGGCGACCTGACGACGATCGAGGATCCGGCGTCACTGGAACAAATCAAGGCGGCGCTGGCGAACAAGGGCTAAGTAGCGGGAGATGAGCGATAATGCGAGGTTGACGTCCATCGTTGCCTCCATGTCCGCGCCACAGTCATCCCATTCCATCTCGATCGCGTCCCACGTTCCGCTCGCCGAAGTCACGCGAGGAGGGGTGGTCGAGAGCGTGCACACAGGTTCCGTCGCCGTCGTCGACCGTCATGGCCGGCTGCTCTATTCCGCCGGCGATCCGGAAACGCTGACGTTCACGCGCAGCGCGTTGAAGCCGCTGCAGGCGTTGCCATTCGTCGCCGGAGGTGGTGTCGAGCGTTTCGGCTATGAGCAGCATCAGGTCGCACTGCTGTGCGCGAGCCATTCGGGCGAGCCACGGCATGTAGCCGCTGTCGCCGACATGCTGCAGCGCGCGGGCAATGTTGTCGAGGACTTGCAATGCGGCACGCACGCTCCCTCCTATTACGAATTGCGTGGCGAGGTACCGCCGCCTCCGCCGTATTCGCCGCTCGCGCACAACTGTTCGGGCAAGCACAGCGGCATGCTCGCGTACTGCGTTCAATGCGGCCATGCGAAGGACGACTACCTTGCCTTCGATCATCCGCTGCAGGCGGCCATTCGTCGCGCCGTGTCCCGATTCACCGCAACGCCGGAGGAAGAGCTGGTATCTGGCGTCGATGGTTGTTCCGCGCCGAACTACGCGATGCCGCTGTCCGGGCTGGCATTGGCGTTCGCCCGGCTCACGGCAGCGGATGTCGACGCGGAGTACGGACGCGCACCCAAATCCCTTGCCGACGCCATGACCGCGTATCCGGAAATGGTTTCGGGCGCACGTCGCAACGACCTGGCACTGATGCAGGCGGGACGCGGCGATTGGGTTACCAAGATCGGCGCGGAGGGCGTTCAGGCCATCGGCGTGCGCAGCCGGGGCTGGGGGATCGCCATCAAGGTCGCCGACGGCCATGCGCGCGGCCTGCACCCGGCTTCCGTGGCGGTCCTCGAGCAGCTGGGCCTGTTGGACGAGACGGCCAAAGTCGCCTTGGCGAGCTGGGGCCGACCGGCGCTCAGGAACTACCGCGGAATCGTCACCGGCGACATCCGCGGTGCGGTTGTCTTGGACAAAATCGGTGGCTGAGGCTGTCCGGGGAATAACCATGCCCGCCAATGAACTAAACCCTGTCCTGGCAGTCTGTTACGCCAAGCGTGCACGTGTCTTCGCCCGGTTGACCCGCGCCGGCAGGCCAACGTGTCCAGCCGTCGCAGCCGTCGCTGCGCGGGATAACAAACAATGACTCAGGGAAGTCTTGCACGTGGGTGATCGCGAAGTCGATCAGCAGCTCGTGGAACGGGCGCAGCGGGGCGACAAACGCGCGTTCGAGCTGCTGGTGGTGAAGTACCAGCGCAAGCTGGCGCGGCTCTTGTCGCGGTTGGTGCGCGACCCGGCGGAGGTCGAGGACGTGGCGCAGGAAGCCTTCATCAAGGCCTATCGCGCGCTTCCGAGCTTCCGGGGCGATAGTGCGTTCTACACGTGGTTGTATCGCATCGCGATCAACACGGCGAAGAACTACCTGGTGGCCCTGGGGCGGCGGGCACCGACGTCAACTTCCTTCGACAACGAGGAGGCGGAAGGCTTTGAGGATGCGGAACAGTTGCGGAACAGCTCGACGCCGGAAGACGAGCTGATCGGCAAACAGATCGCGGCGACGGTGAACCGCGCGATGGATGCACTGCCCGAAGATCTGCGCACAGCGATCACGCTGCGCGAGATCGAGGGGTTGAGTTACGAGGAAATAGCCAGCGTGATGAATTGCCCGATCGGTACCGTGCGCTCGCGGATATTCCGCGCCCGCGAGGCGATCGCCGCCGAACTGCGTCCGCAGCTCGGCACTGATGAAACCCGGAGATGGTGATGAACGAGAATGTTTCGCGCCTGATGGACGGCGAGGTCGACGCGCAGGAATTTGATCTGCTCTGCGCGGAAATGAAGTCGCCCGAAGCCATGAACGCGTGGGCTTGCTACCACGTGATCGGCGACCAGCTGCGTGGCGCGCACGGCGTGTCCGCGGGATTCGCGACGCGATTCCGCGCGGCGCTCGCGGCCGAGCCGACGATGCTGGCGCCTCAATTGGCGTCTCCTCAACGTCGACGCACGGAGCATGTGGCCACGGCTGCCTGGGCAATCGCCGCTACCCTGGCCGCGGTAACCGTCGTCGGCTGGACGGCATTTTCAATGGTCGACGCGCCGCCCATGGCGGTCGCCAAGGCGCGCGAAGCCGCCACTGTGCGCGCAGCCCAGCTAAAGTCCGAGCTTCCCGCGGACTACCTCCTTGCGCACCAGGAATACTCGCCGTCGACGGCCATCCAGAGCACGGGGCCGTATCTTCGCGCCGTGGCCGTCACCGGCAACGAACCTCGCCCATGACTGAAAAGCGCGGCTGATCGTGGCAATCGTGTTCACTGCACCCGCGGCGCGTACCGCGTCCACCGCGGTTGGCCGGGCCATTCTTGCCGTGGCGATGCTTGCGGCGACGACATTTGCCGGCGAAGCGTCGGCTGATGAAGCCACGCGATGGCTCGAGCGCGCTGCGCGGGCTGCCAAGACGTTGAATTACGCCGGAACCATCGTCTTCCAGCACAACGGCCACGTCGATACGTCGCGGCTCGTGCACATGGTCGAAGGCGGCCAGGAGCAGGAAAAGCTGCTGAGCCTTGACGGTCCGGCGCGCGAGGTGATCCGCAGCAGTGCTGAAGTGCGCTGCTACTTTCCGGATGCCAAAGTCATCCGTATCGAGCCGAGGACCTTCCGTAACGTATTTCCGTCGTTGTCGGCGGAGCAACTGCGCAATCTCGGTCAGTATTACGAAGCACGCATGACCGTCAGCGAGCGCGTGGCGGGGCACTGGACGCAGGTCATGTCCTTCGAGCCCAAGGACGGTTTGCGCTATGCGCACAAATTCTGGGCCGAGGCGAATACCGGCCTTCTGCTCAAGGCCCGCGTGATCGACGATCGCGGCGAAGTCGTCGAGCAGTTCACGTTTACGGACGTAAGCATCAATGAAAAACTCGACCGCGAGTTGGTCAAGCCGTCCTGGGCCACGGCACCTCCCGATTGGCAAGTGAAGCAGGGCTCGTTCGGCGACATGGTGCCCAAGGAAACGGGCTGGTCCGTCGGCAGGCTGCCCGGCGGTTTCCAGAAGATCACGGAGGGCTATCGGACGTTGCGCGGCAAGCGCGAACCGGTCGTGCACCTGGTTTATTCCGACGGCCTGGTGTCGATCAGCGTGTTCGTGGAATCGATTGCCCAACCGACCGTGCAGACCGGCCTATCCCAGCAGGGCGGGCTCAATGTCTACGCGACGAGGAACGAAGACCACTTGATAACGGTGCTGGGCGAGGCGCCACCCGCGGCCGTTCGTCAGATCGCGCAATCGGTCGCCCGGCGCTGATGCGCTGGCGACGGGGGAGCACTTAAGTAGAATCGGGAATGGGCGCCGGCGACTCTCCGGCAGTTGTTCACGCAACACGCTTGATGCAAAGGATTTCCATGTTGAAGCATTTCTTCGGGCGCGGGGGCCGTGTCGCGGGTGCCGCCGCATGGGCGACGACATTTGCGGTCCTGGCGGCATTCGCGCCGCCCATTTCCGCGCAGGGCCGCGCCGGACTGCTGCCCGACTTCACCGAACTCTACGAAAAGAACGGCCCGGCGGTCGTTTCCATCGACGTCACCCAGAAGGCGCGCCGTGCGCGCGGCATGCCGGAACTCTCCGAGGATGATCCGTTCTATGAGTTCTTCCGCCGCTTCGGACAGGTGCCGCCCGGTCCGCGTGGACCGCAGCGGGAGCCCGAGGCGCAATCTGTCGGTTCCGGCTTCATCATCGGCGTCGACGGCTACGTCATTACCAACGCGCATGTGGTCGACGGCGCTGACGAAGTCACCGTCAAGCTGAGTGACAAACGCGATTTCAAGGCCAAGGTGATCGGCGCCGACAAGCGCACCGACATTGCGCTACTGAAGATCGACGCCAAGGACCTGCCCAAGGTCACCATCGGCGACCCGGACAAGTTACGGGTGGGCGAGTGGGTGGTCGCGATCGGCAAGCCCTTCGGCCTCGAAAACACGATGACTGCGGGCATCGTCAGCGCAAAAGGCCGCGATCTGCCGCAAGAGAACCTGGTTCCGTTCATCCAGACCGACGTGGCCATCAATCCCGGCAACTCCGGCGGGCCCCTGTTCAACATGCGCGGCGAGGTGGTGGGCATCAATTCGCTGATCTATTCGCGCACCGGCGGCTACATGGGCCTGGCATTCGCAATACCCATCGACGTCGCGATGAACACCGTGAACCAGCTGAAGGACAAGGGCCGCGTCACGCGGGGCCGCATCGGCGTGCAAATCCAGCCGGTCACCAAGGAAGATGCGGACGCATTCGGTCTTGGCGCGCCACGTGGCGCGCTGGTCAACGGCGTCGAGAAGGATGCGCCGGCGTCCAAGGCCGGCATCGAGATCGGCGATATCATCATCAAGGCGGACGGCCGCGATGTAAAGTCATCGAACGAACTTCCTCGCATCATCAGTTCCGTCCGGCCGGGCACGAAGATCAGCATAACCGTCTGGCGCAAGGGCGCGCAGAAGGACTTCACGCTGACGGTCGCCGAAATGAAGGAAGAGGCGGTGGCCACGCCCGCCCGTGGCAACCAGACGCCCAAGGAACGCGGCAAGCCCAACCGCATGGGGCTTATCTTGTCCGACCTGACCGACGAACAACGCAAAGAGGCCGAGGTCAAGAGCGGTGTCCTCGTCGAAGACGTCGCGCCCAGCGTCCGCGGCAATATCCAGCCTGGCGACGTCATCCTGGCCATCGTCAATCGCGGCCAGTCCACGGAGGCCAAGAGCGCCGCGCAGGTAAATGACCTGATCGCAAAACTCGACAAGGGCGCGTCGGTGACGCTGCAACTGAAACGCGGCGAGCAGCAGTTCTTTTCCGCGTTGCGCGTGACCACCGGCGAATAGGCGAATGACTACGCCGCAGCGCGGGCGCACGTCGCCGGTCGCGCGGCTTACGCTGCTAACCCGCGCGTACTGTCATCTGTGCGACACGATGCGCGATGCGCTGGGACCGCTGGCCCTGGCGCACGGCGCGACCGTGCAGGAAATCGACGTGGACGCCGAGCCGGAACTGGAGGCGATGTATGGCGAGTTGGTGCCGGTCCTGTTGCACGGCGACGTCGACCAGGGCCAGGTGCTTTGCCACTATCATCTCGACCGCGCGCGGGTGGTCGAGGCGCTGACTTCCAGATGAGTCGCGGGCCCGATGCGATTGCGCATCGGATGCAAACGCGGTGGTTGGACGGAACGGGCATTTTCCGATATAATTCAAGAGTTTCCGATGTCATCCCTCCGCGGCCGACCGGTGTCGACCGTGGCTTCCAGCCGGGCACCTTCGGGTGCCTTTGTTTTTTGCCTCTAAAGCACGCGTGCGCCTAATCCGCAATTTTTCGATCATCGCCCACATCGACCATGGCAAGTCGACGCTGGCCGACCGGTTCATCCAGCGCTGCGGCGGGTTGTCCGATCGCGAAATGAGCGAACAGGTCCTCGATTCAATGGACCTGGAGCGCGAGCGCGGAATCACGATCAAAGCACAGACCGCCGCGCTTTCGTACCGGGCACGGGACGGAGAGACGTACAGCCTCAACCTGATCGACACGCCGGGGCACGTCGATTTCGCCTATGAGGTCTCGCGGTCGCTGGCGGCTTGCGAGGGTGCGCTGCTGGTCGTCGACGCATCGCAAGGCGTGGAGGCGCAGACCGTCGCCAACTGCTACACCGCGGTCGAGCAGGGCGTCACCGTCGTGCCCGTGCTGAACAAGATCGACCTGCCGTCGGCGGATCCGGAGCGCGTGATCGACGAGATCGAGGACATCATCGGCATCGACGCCACCGATGCGGTGCGCGCAAGCGCCAAGAATGGCGTCGGCATCGACGACATCCTCGAAGCAGTCATCGCGAAGATACCGCCACCCAAGGGGGACCCTGACGCGCCGTTGCAGGCGCTGATCATCGATTCGTGGTTCGACAACTATGTCGGCGTGGTCATGCTGGTGCGCGTGATGCAAGGCGTGCTGCGCCCCCGCGACAAGCTGCTGCTGATGGCCGGCGGCTCCATCCACAACTGCGAGCAGGTCGGCGTGTTCACGCCGAAATCGGTCGCGCGCGACGAGCTGTCGGCGGGTGATGTCGGTTTCATCATCGCGGGAATCAAGGAACTCAAGGCTGCCAAGGTCGGAGATACGGTCACGCTGGCCAACCGGCGCGCCGAATCCGCATTGCCGGGTTTCAAGGAAGTTAAGCCGCAGGTATTCGCCGGCCTGTATCCGGTCGAGTCCAACCAGTACGAGGCGCTGCGCGACGCGCTCGACAAGCTGAAACTGAACGACGCGTCGCTGCACTTCGAACCCGAGGTTTCCCAGGCGCTTGGCTTCGGCTTCCGCTGCGGCTTCCTGGGCCTTTTGCACATGGACATCGTGCAGGAGCGGCTCGAGCGTGAATACGACATGGACCTGATCACGACCGCGCCGACGGTCATCTACCAGGTGCTGATGCGCGACGGCACGGTGCTCGAGATCGAGAACCCGTCCAAGCTGCCGGACCTGTCCCGCGTCGAGGAAATCCGCGAGCCCATCATCACCGCGACCATCCTGATGCCGCAGGAATACGTCGGCCCGGTGCTGACGCTGTGCACGGAAAAGCGCGGCACGCAGAAGAACATGCAATATCTCGGACGGCAGGTGATGCTTACGTACGAGCTGCCGATGGCCGAGGTCGTGATGGATTTCTTCGACAAGCTGAAGTCTGTGTCGCGCGGGTATGCGTCGCTCGATTACGAGTTCAAGGAATTCCGCGCCGCCGACGTGGTCAAGCTGGACATCCTGATCAACGGCGAGCGCGTCGACGCGCTGTCGGTGATGGTGCACCGTTCCGTGGCGATCTATCGCGGTCGCGAGGTCGCGTCCAAGATGCGCTCGCTGATTCCGCGCCAGATGTTCGACGTCGCCGTGCAGGCGTCGATCGGCGCGAACATCATCGCCCGCGAGACGATCAAGGCAATGCGCAAGAATGTGCTCGCCAAGTGCTACGGCGGTGACATTTCCCGCAAGAAGAAGCTCCTCGAGAAGCAGAAGGCCGGCAAGAAGCGGATGAAAGCCGTCGGAAATGTCGAGATTCCGCAGGAGGCGTTCCTGGCCATCCTGCAGGTGGGCGACAAATAGCGACGGTGGAAAGACGAACCGCCGGGATCGGGGGCCGGATGGCGGACATGCCGCAGCCGCCTCGTGCCACAATCCGCCGGCCCGGCCAAGCGCCGGTTCAACCAACCCATGTCTAGACTCCAATGAATTTTGCGCTGATCCTGTTCCTGCTCACGCTCGCCACGGGCGTCCTGTGGCTGCTCGACATTGTCGTGTTCAAGTCGAAGCGAAAGGCTGCGCTGACCGCTGCGCTGGCCGATTTCGACGCGAAAAACCGCGGAGTGACCGCCGACGCCGGCGCCGTTCGCCACGAACGGGAACAACTGGAAGAGCGCCTGCTGCGCCAGCCTGCGTGGGTCGAGTACGCGGCGAGCTTCTTTCCGGTGCTGCTGGTCGTATTCATGCTGCGTTCGTTCGTCGCGGAACCGTTCAAGATTCCGTCGTCGTCGATGCGGCCGACGCTCGAGGTCGGCGATTTCATCCTGGTCAACAAGTTCATCTATGGATTGCGCCTGCCCATTGTCGAGGCGAAGATCGTGCCGGTGTCCGACCCGAAACGCGGCGACGTCGTCGTCTTCCGGTATCCGCTGAATCCATCGCAGGATTTCATCAAGCGCGTCATCGGCGTGGGCGGGGACGTGGTGGCCTATCAGGACAAGACCCTGACCGTGAACGGCAAGCCGTTGCCGCAGGTACCCGATGGGACCTACAGCTATCTCGAGAACATGCGCTTCGAGACGCTGGACCGGATGCTCGTGACCGCCGACTCGGGGGATGGCGCGCGTACGTTCACGATCGGCGTCAATCCACACGCGCCGCCGGTCAATCCTCAGGCCGTTCGGCCGTTTCCGGGACGCGAAAATTGCGACTACAATGAGCGCGGATTCACCTGCAAGGTGCCGGCGGGGCATTACCTGATGATGGGCGACAATCGCGACAACAGCGACGACAGCCGCTACTGGGGGTTCGTCCCGGACGACCACATTCGCGGCAAGGCGTTCTTCATCTGGTGGAATTGGGATGACCTGTCGAGTTTCGCATTCAAACGCGTAGGCAGCGGCATTCGCTGACGGAAGGGGAAGCCTGGACATGAACATGACGCACGCGGCTCGACAACGCGGCCTGACAATATGGGGCTTTCTCTTCGTAACGGCAGTCGTGGTCGTCGTAGCGCTGATCAGCTTTCGCGTGATTCCCGCCTTTATCGAATACTTTTCGGTACAAAAGGCATTGGAGGGCGCGCTCAACGACTCCAAGGACTTGTCTAGAGCGGATGTCCGTAGACTTGTCGAGCGCCGTCTTGGCGCCGAATACATCGATTCGGTGCACGCCAGCGATGTCGAGGTCAACAAGTCCGGCAACGTGACGACGGCGTCGGCAAGCTGGCAAACGAAGTTGCATCTCATCGGCAACGCCAGCATCCTGCTGGAGTTCGACGCGTCGGCATCGCGGTAGCCGGGCCACGCGGACCGGATGGCCGAACCGCTGCGCCTCAAACTGGATTACACGTTCCGCCAGCCCGAACTGCTGCGCCAAGCGCTGACGCATCGAAGCTTCGGCACGCCTCACAACGAGCGCATGGAATTCGTCGGCGACGCCGTTCTCAACTGCGTCGTCGGCGCGACACTGTACGAACGTTTTCCCACGCTCCCCGAGGGCGACCTGTCGCGTGTGCGTGCCGGCCTGGTCAACGGCGACACGCTGGCGCGCGTGGCGCGGCAGCTGGGGATCGGTCACGAGGTGCTGCTGGGCGAAGGCGAGATGAAAAGCGGCGGTGCGGACCGCGCTTCGATACTGGCCGACGCGCTCGAGGCGGTTTTCGGCGCCGTCTATCTCGATGGCGGATTCGACGCGGCGAGCCGCGTCATCGTCACCTGTTACGCGGAGGTACTTCGCAATGTGGATCCTGGCGCTCTTGGCAAGGATCCGAAGACGCGTCTGCAGGAGTGGCTTCAGGCGCGACGCTGGCCGGTCCCGGAATACGCCGTCACTGCGACGAGCGGCGAGCCCCATGAACAGCGCTTTACCGTGGAGTGCCGCATTCCAAAACTCGCGATCGTAACTTCCGGCGAGGGTTCCAACCGCCGCGCGGCGGAGCAGGCGGCCGCGGAAGCGGCAAGCGCGCTGGCCGTGGCCGCGGAGCGCAAAGGAGCCGGAAATGGCAAGTGACGTGGGTGCCGACGCCGGCCGCGATTCGGCCGATGCGGGAGCCCAAGTGCCGTTTCGCTGCGGACACGTTGCCATCGTCGGCCGACCGAGCGTGGGCAAGTCGACGCTGCTCAATGCGCTCGTCGGGCAAAAGATCAGCATCACGTCGAAGAAACCGCAGACAACACGGTACCGGATCACTGGCATCGCGACCGACGCCAAGGCGCAGTTCGTATTCGTCGACACGCCAGGATTCCAGACCAAACATCGCTCGCGCCTCAACGATCGCCTGAATCGCGCGGTGAGGGAAAGCCTGGCGGACGTCGATGCGGTTGTGCTGGTTCTCGACGCAACGCGCATCACGACTGCGGATCTTGCGGTGGTCGCGCTGCTACCCCGGGACGTACCCGTCATCGCCGCCGTGAACAAGGTGGACACGCTGGCCGACAAGGCAGCATTCATGGGACGCCTGGCGGAAATTGCGCAATTGCACCCGTTCGCTGCGATTGTTCCCGTGTCGGCGGAGAAGGGGACGCAACTCGCGGCGCTCAGGGGAGAGATCGCGAAAGTGCTTCCCTTGTCGGAACGGTTGTATCCGGAAGACGACCTTACCGACCGCGACGAACGTTTTCTCGCGGCCGAATTCATCCGGGAAAAGATCTTCCGCCTGCTCGGCGACGAGGTTCCGTACGCAACGACGGTCGGCATCGACAAGTTCGAGATGGATGGCGCGTTGCGACGCATCCACGCGACGGTCTATGTGGACAAACCCGGCCAGCGCGCGATCCTGCTGGGCGAGGGAGGGTCGCAGATGAAGGCCATCGCGAGTCATGCGCGCGGGGATATGGAAAAGCTCTTCGGCGGCCCGGTATTCCTGGAAATCTGGGTGCGCGTGAAGAGCGGCTGGGCCGACACCGACGCGTCTCTCGCGCGCTTCGGCTACTGAGGGCGGGAGGCGAGCCAGCATGGCCACGCGCCAGCCGATGGAGCGGCGAGAAGCAGAGCCGGCTTTCGTGCTGCATACCTATGCGTATCGCGAAACCAGCCTGATCGTGGAGGCGTTCACCGCGGGATACGGCCGCGTGGCCATCGTCGCCCGTGGCGCCAAGCGCCCGCGTTCCGAGACCCGCGGCCTGTTGCAGGCCTTTCAGCCGATCACGCTGTCGTGGGCGGGTACGGGCGAACTCAAGACACTGCTCAAGGCGGAATGGAGTGGTGGCCTTCCGCTTCCGCACGGCGCAGCGCTGCTGTGCGGATTCTATTTGAACGAATTGCTGTTGAAGCTGCTCGCGCGGGAGGATCCCCATGCGGCGCTGTTCCGCGACTACCACGACGCGCTGGCCGCGCTTTGCGCGTCCTCGACGGCCGTGGAGCAGGGCGCGGTGCTGCGACGCTTCGAGCTGCGCCTGCTGGCGGAACTGGGCTACGCGCTGCCGTTGACGCACGATGCCGATACGGGCGCCGCCATCGATCCTGGCGCGCGCTACCATTACCACTTCGGACTGGGGCCGCGTGCGCTCGGCGCGAGCGGTGTTCGCGAACCGGGTGCGCGCTACCCGCGCATCCGCGGTGCGACGCTCCTCGGCCTGGCCGCCAATGCCATGCCCGACGCCGAAACCGCTGCCGAGGCCAAACGCTTGATGCGCGAAATCCTGGACCATTATCTCGAAGAGCGGCGCATTTTCAGCCGGCGGGTTGTGCAGGACCTGCAGGCCATCGACGAAGAAAGCACCTGATGATCGAACTAGGCGTGAATATCGATCATGTCGCCACGTTGCGGCAGGCGCGGCGAACGTACGAGCCCGACCCGGTGTGGGCGGCGGTTGAGGCGCATTTAGGCGGGGCCGACGGCATCACTGTGCATTTGCGCGAGGATCGGCGGCACATCCAGGACGAGGATGTGCGCCGGCTCAGGGAACTGGTGCACATCAAGCTCAATCTCGAAATGGCGGCGACGGACGAGATGCTGGCGATCGCGTGCAGGTTGCGGCCCGAAATGGCCATGCTGGTCCCCGAGGGCCGCCACGAGATCACGACAGAAGGTGGACTCGACGTTGCCGGACAGGAGGCGAAGCTCAAGTCTGCGGTGGCACGGCTCGCCGATGCCGGCATCCGCACGTCGGTATTCATCGATGCGCTGCCGCACCAGATCGATGCTGCGGCACGCATCGGTGCCCGGGTGTGCGAAATCCATACCGGACCGTATGCGCACGCATTCCACGGCAAGGGCCGCGACGCCGAAGGCGCGGCTGTGGTGGCCGAACTTGCGAAGATCCGAGCGGCCGGCGAGGCTGTCCTCGGCCACGGCATGCGCTTCAATGCCGGTCATGCGCTCAACTATTTCAACGTGCAGCCGGTCGCAGCACTTCCGGGTGTGCGCGAACTGCACATCGGGCACGCGATCGTGTCCCGCGCGGTCTTCGTCGGATTGCGCGAGGCCGTCCGCCAGATGAAATCGCTGCTGCGTGAAGCGGTCGCTGCGGGTGCGCCGAGGGCTCCTGGCTCGTGAGCGACGTCGAGCTCACGCGTGGTCCGGTCGTCCTTGGCATAGAAGGCACGACGCTCACGGCCGCCGATCGGCTGCGGCTGCTGCATCCGCTTGCCGGTGGCGTCATCCTGTTCACCCGTAATTTTTCATCATGCGCGCAACTCAAGGCATTGACCTCCTCCATCCGCGAATTGCGGACGCCGCCGCTGCTGATATGCGTCGACCACGAAGGCGGTCGCGTGCAGCGCTTTCGGGACGGGTTCACGGCCATCCCGGCGATGCGTACGCTGGGCGAGCTCTGGGACCGGGACGTCGCGCAGGCCGCCACTGAAGCGGAACGGCTCGGCGCGCTGCTTGCGCGCGAACTGCGCGCGCATGGCGTGGACTTCAGCTTTACGCCGGTCCTCGATCTCGACTTTGGCGCCAGCGCTGTGATCGGCGACCGTGCGCTTCACGGCAATCCCAACGCGGTTGCGCACCTCGCGTCATGCCTGCGCCGAGGGTTGAAGGCGGGAGGATGCGGAGTGGTTGGCAAGCACTTTCCCGGTCACGGATTCATCGCCGCGGATTCGCACACCGACCTCCCGCGGGACGCGCGCTCGCTGGACGCGCTGCAGGCCGACGATCTCATCCCCTTCGCGGTGCTGGCCGCCGAGGGCATGGAAGCCGTCATGCCTGCGCATGTGATCTATCCTGCAGTGGACAGCGTCGCGGCGGGGTTCTCGAAGGTTTGGCTGCAGGACATCCTGCGCGGGCGGCTCGGCTTCGACGGCCTCATCTTCTCCGACGATCTCGAGATGGCCGGCGCGCACGCTGCAGGCGATATCGTGGCGCGCGCCGAGGCCGCTGTCGCCGCCGGCTGCGACATGGTGCTCGCGTGCAACGACTTCGCGGCGATGGACGATCTGCTTGCGCGCTGGAAGCCTCCGACGCAGCCGGACCTTGCGCGCCGCGCCGCCGCGATGGAAGGCGGGTAACACCAACGCAACACCGAAGTGCGAAAACGCCGCCTCGAAGGCGGCGTTTTAGTTTTACGGCGCCAGAATAGCAGGCGCCGAATTGCGCTGGAAGTGTTGTGCCTGATCTTACTTGCCGCCGTGCGGCCACTTGCCCCCGAGGCGATGCGTCAACTCTTCCGCGGTGTGGGCGACGAGCGGTCCCAACTGCCTGATGCGATCATCAGGCAGGCGCGACGACGGTCCGGCCAGGGAAATCGCTCCCAGCGTTTCAGCGTGCTCGTCGTAAATAGGCGAGGCGACGCAGCGCGTGCCGAGCGCATGCTCCTCGTCGTCGAATGACCAGCCGCGCTGGCGGATGACTCGAACGCTTGCCCACATCGTTTCGGGCGTGGTGATCGTGTTGCCGGTGATGCGGGGCAGTCCGCGGACCTTCAGTATCGCGTCGATCTGATCGTCGGGCAGCGACGCAAACATCGCCTTGCCCACACCCGACGCGTGCAACGGCGCCCGGCTGCCCAGCTTGACGATCGTGCGCATCATCTCCCGGCACTGAACCTGGTCGACGAACACGGCCTCGGTGCCGTCCAGGATTGCCAGGTTGACCGTTTCCCCGGACTGATCCATCAGGCGCCGCATGAACGGATGGCTCTGCGCGATGAAGTCGCGGCTCGCCAGGAAACTCGAGCCCACGGTGAATGCCTGCACACCGACATACCACCGACCCTGCTCGCCCGCCTGGTACACGTAGCCCATCTTCTCGAGCGTGGCGAGCAGGCGATGCACTGTCGATGGCGGCAGGTGCACGCGTTGCCCGATGTCGGTAAGCGTCAGCCCGCCTTCCGCAAGCCCCAGGCATTCGAGAATCGACAACCCGCGCGTCAGGCTTTGCACCTGGCTCGTGACGACTCCCGCCTTGCCGGGCGTGCGTCCCGCTTTGATCGGCGGTGGGCTGGGGCGATACGTCATGGTTTCAATGGCTCAGGATCTTGGACAGGAAGTCCTTCGTGCGTTCGCTCTTGGGATTGGCGAAGAATTCCTTCGGCGTGTTCTGTTCCACGATCTGCCCCTGGTCCATGAAGATGACACGGTCGGCCACCGACCGCGCGAATCCCATCTCGTGCGTAACGCACAGCATTGTGATGCCCATGCCGGCCAGTTCGATCATCACGTCGAGGACCTCCTTGATCATCTCCGGGTCGAGCGCGGACGTCGGCTCGTCAAACAGCATGATCCTGGGCGTCATGCACAGCGAACGCGCGATCGCGACGCGCTGCTGCTGGCCGCCGGACAATTGCAGCGGATACTTCGCCGCCTGTTCGGCGATTCGCACGCGCACCAGTTGCGCCATCGCCCGCTCCTCGGCCTCCTTTTTTGGAACGCGGCCGACCCACATCGGCGCCAGCGTCAGGTTCTCGAGGACCGTCAGGTGTGGAAACAGATTGAACTGCTGGAACACCATGCCGACATTCTTGCGCACGGCTTCGATGGCCTTTACGTCGTCGGTGATCTCGATGCCGTCGACGGTGAGCCGGCCTTCCTGGTGATCTTCCAGCGCGTTGATGCAGCGGATCAGCGTCGATTTACCCGAACCCGATGGACCGCAAATGACGATGCGCTCTCCCTTGGCGACGGACAGGTCGATGTCGCGGAGCACGTGGAAGTCGCCGTACCACTTGCTGACTTTCTCGAAGTTGATGATGGGTTCGGTCATGGCGGGATCGTCAATGCGCGTTCGCGACATTCAGACGTCGCTCGACCCACTGGCTGTAGCGCGACATCGCGAAACAGAAGCCCCAGTAGATGGCGGCGATGAACAGGTAGCCTTCGAGGTAGAACTGGCGCCAGTTGGCGTCGCCGCCCAGCGCCAGCGCGAGCGACCCCGTGAGATCGTACAGGCTGACGATGGTGACCAGCGACGTATCCTTGAACGTGCTGATGAAGCTGTTCATGATCGACGGGACCACCATGCGCAACGCCTGCGGCAGGATGATCTTGCGCTGGGTTTGCCAGTACGACAGACCCATCGCCGCGGCCGCTTCATGCTGACCTTTGGGTATGGCCTGCAGCCCGCCGCGCACGACTTCGGCCAGGTACGCGGCCGAGAACAGCGTGATGCCGACCAGCACGCGCACCAGCACGTCGACGGTGATGCCCGGCGGCATGAACAGCGGAAACATGAACGACGCCATGAACAGTACGGAAATCAGCGGCACGCCGCGGATCAACTCGACGTAGACGATGCACATCGAACGGATGGCGGGCAGGTGCGAGCGGCGGCCGAGCGCCACAAGGACGGCGATCGGGAACCCGGCGGCGATGGACAGCGTGGACAGCAGCATCGTGAGCGGCACGCCGCCCCAACGCGCCGTTTCCACGGGCGTGAGGCCGGCGACACCGCCGCGCATCAGCACGAAGAAGATGGCCAGTACGGCAATCCACGCCGCGACAAGCCAGCGGCTCCACAGCACGCGCGTGCAGCTCGCCACCAGCATGGCGACCATCAGCAGCGTCGCCACCAGCGGGCGCCACTGCTCGTCGAACGGATAGCGGCCGAACAGGATCAGCCGGTATTTTTCCGCGATGACGCCCCAGCAGGCGCCGGCGTGATCAAGCGCCCGGCAGGCGTCGTTATCCGGCTGCGTGACCGAGCGCACCACCGCCCAGTTGTAGAATTCCGGCACCCAGCGCACCAGCAGCGCCACGACGACGATCGTCGCCAGCGCGTTCTTCCAGTCCGCGAACAGGCTCTTGCGCAGCCGCGCCAGCAGCCCGACGTGCCGCGTTGGGGCCGGGCGCGCGATGACGGGCGGGCGAAGGGCGGTGTCCAAACTAGCGCTCCTTGATTGCCGACCGCGCGTTGTACCAGTTCATCAGCGCGGCGGTGACAAGGGACAACGTGAGATACACGGCCATCAGGATGGTGATGCATTCGACGGCGCGGCCGGTCTGGTTGAGCGTCGTGTTGGAAATCGAGACCAGGTCCGGGTAGCCAACAGCGACCGCCAGGGACGAATTCTTGGTGAGGTTCAGGTACTGGTTGGTCAACGGCGGAATGATCACGCGCAGCGCCTGCGGCAGCAGCACGAGCTTAAGCGCCTGCGCGCGCGACAGCCCGAGCGCTCCCGCCGCCTCCGTCTGCCCCCACGGCACCGACTGGATGCCGGAACGCACGATTTCCGCGACGAAGGAAGCGGTGTAGATCGTGAGTCCGAGGGTGACCGCGAGAAACTCGGGCGTTACCGCGCCGCCACCGGAGACGTTGAGGTCGTTGCGCACGGGCATTTCCAACGCCGTAGGCGCGCCGCCCGCGAGCCATCCCAGCAATCCTCCAAGGACCGCGATGAGCAGCGCCGGCCATACCATCGGGCGCGCCACCCCCGTTTTCTCGAAGGCCGCGCGCGCCCAGCGCCGGTAGAGCCACGCGACGACGATGCCCATGGCGAATCCGGCGAGCGACACCACATGGCCTTGCTCCCATTCAGGAACCGGGAACGACATGCCGCTTTTGGAAAGGAAAACGCCTGGCAGCGGGTGCAGGGCATCGGCCACCGGAGGCAGCCATTCGTTGAGGACGAAATACCACATCAACAGCTGTATCAGGACGGGGATATTCCGGAACAGCTCGACGTAGCCGGTGCACAGGCCGCGCACCAGTACGTTGCGTGACAGCCGGCCGATGCCGATCAGCGTGCCGAGAATTGTCGTCAGCACGATGCCGACAAGCGCGGCGCGCAACGTGTTGGACAGGCCGACCAGGAACGCCTTCCAGTACGCGTCGCCCGAGTCGAATGCGAACGCGGACTCGCCGATGTCGAATCCGGCGGGTTGCGTGAGGAATCCGAATCCGCTCTGGATTCCGCGCACGCGCATGTTCTCCAGCGTGTTGTGCGCGAGGAACCAGATGGCGGCGGCGATCATCGCCACCGCCACACCCTGATAGATCAGACCGCGTGTTGCCCGGCTGCGCCAGGACCAGTCGCGTCGCTTGGACCGCACTCCCTAGAGGCCGGAGGCGTTCAACGAATCGGCGGGGCGTACTGGATGCCGCCCTTGTTCCAGAGGTTGTTGAGGCCGCGCGGCAATTTCAGCGCCGATTGCGGGCCGACGTTGCGGTCGAAGATCTCGCCGTAATTGCCGACCGCCTTGATCTCGCGATAGGCCCATTCCTTGTCCAGTCCCAGCAGCTTGCCGGTGTCTTCGGTTGTGCCGAGGATGCGCTGAATCGGAGGCTCCGTGCTCGACTTCATCTGATCGACGTTGGCCTGGGTGAGTCCGTATTCCTCGGCCTCGAGCAGCGCGTAGATCGCCCACTTCACGATGGTGAACCACTCGTCGTCGCCGCGCCTGACCATCGGCCCCAGCGGCTCCTTGGAAATGAGTTCAGGCAGGATCAGGTAGTCGTCGGGTTTCGGCGCTTCCTTGTTGCGGATCGATGCCAGCCCGGAGGCGTCCGTCGTGTAGGCCTGGCAACGGCCGGCGAAGAATGCCTTGACACTGGCTTCGAAGCCTTCGAACACGACCGGTTTCATCTTGACGTTGATCGACTTGAAATAGTCGGTCAGGTTCTTCTCGGTCGTGGTGCCGGACTGCACGCAGATCTCGGCGTTCTTGAGCTGCTTGGCGCTGGTGATCTTGGATTTCTTGGGCACGATGAAGCCCTGGCCGTCGTAATAGGTCACCGCGGTAATGAACAGGCCCAGCGAAGCGTCGCGGGTCAGCGTGAACGTCGTGTTGCGGGACAGGATGTCGACTTCGCCCGACTGCAGCGCAGTGAAACGCTGCTGCGCGTTCAGCGGCACCCACTTGACCTTTTTCGCGTCGCCGAGCACGGCAGCGGCAATCGCCTTGCAAATATCCACATCGAGGCCAACCCAGTTGCCCTGGCTATCGGCGGCCGAAAATCCGGCAAGCCCGGTATTGACGCCGCAGATGAGCTGGTCGCGCTGCTTGACCGCATCGAGCGTCTTGCCAGCGTGCGCGCTGGCGGCGAACATGCCTGCCGCAAGGGCGAGCGACGATGCAGCTATGACCTGGAACGTGGATCTGCGCATTGAATTTCCTTGATGGATGCTGACGTTGCCGGCACTTCTTGCGGAATTCCGGCGGGGGAGCCTGCCTGGAGCGGATAATGACAAACCTTCTGCCGCAACACAAATGGGCCCACGTTGACAACGCGGGTCAGCTCGCGCTATTGAACGGCAGAACCGCGCGACGCGCCTTGCGCGGCGCGGACCGTCAAAGCCACAACCCGAGGGAGAACAGCAATGGCTGACCGGAAAATCATCGCGGTATTGGGCGCCACCGGTGCGCAGGGCGGGGGACTGGTGCGTGCGATCCAAGCGAATCCCGATGCGGGATTCACCGCGCGCGCCATTACCCGCGACGTCAACAGCGCGAAGGCAAAGGCGCTCGCCGCGCTTGGCGCGGAAGTGGTCGCGGCCGACGTGGACGATGCGGCAAGCCTCGAACGCGCGTTCGCCGGCGCCTACGGCGCGTTCTGCGTGACCTTCTTCTGGGATCACTACTCTCCGAGCAGGGAAAATGCCGAGGCTCGCAGCATGGCGGCGGCGGCCAAGGCCGCCGGCCTGCGTCATGTCATCTGGTCCACGCTGGAGGACACGCGCCACTGGGTACCGTTGAACGACGACCGCATGCCCACGTTGATGGGCAACTACAAAGTCCCGCATTTCGACGGCAAGGGGGAATCCGATATCTGTTTCACCGAAGCTGATGTCCCGACGACATTCCTGCTGACCAGCTTCTACTGGGAGAACTTCATTTACTTCGGCATGGGGCCGAAGAAGGGGCCGGACGGCGTGCTTGCACTCACGCTGCCAATGGCCGACAAGCCGTTGTCGGGAATGTCCGCCGGAGACATCGGCAAGTGCGCGTTCGGGGTGTTCAAGGGCGGCGCTGCCCACATCGGCAAGGTGGTTGGGATCGCCGGAGAACACCTGACCGGTACGCAGATGGCGGCGTCGTTTTCGATGGCGCTGGGCCAGGAGGTTCGCTACAACGCAGTGACGCCCGCCGCGTTTCGCGCGTTTGGTTTCCCGGGCGCCGAGGACCTCGGCAACATGTTCCAGTTCTACACCGAATTCGCGGACTATTTCACCGGCGCCAGGGACCTGCGAGTAGCGCGGGCACTGAATCCTGAACTGCTGACTTTCGACGCTTGGCTTGCCGCTAACAAGGGCCTCATACCGCTCAGCTGATCATTGTTGCGCGGTTTATGCGAGCTTGACGTGCGGTGTTACCGCGTATGGGGTGCCGGCGATGTCGATGACGTATTTCGCTGCGAGAATCTGCTCGTCCGCAAGCGCAGTTGCAGCGTCGCCTGCCCGCGCGTAGCCCATTGCCACGGCGCGCCCGTGCTTGCGGCTGTATCCGGCTGACGTGAGTTCGCCGACGTTGCGGCCATCCATGAGTATCGGCTCGCCGCCCCAAGGGAACGCGAGGGGATCGTCGAACGTGAACATGACCAGCCGCTTGCGCACACCGGCGTCCCGCTGCTTCCGAAGCGCGTCGCGTCCAATGAAGTGCGCGGGCTTGTCCATCTTTACCGCGTAGGCCAATCCGGCTTCCCACGGCGTCTCGTCGGGCGACAATTCGGGACCCCAGGCGCGGCGCCCGGCCTCGATGCGCAATGCGTCGATCGTGTAGTAACCGGCGTCCTTCAGTCCATAGGCCCCGCCGGCACCCCACAGCGCGTCGTAGAGCGTGACGCACTGGTCGGTGGGCACCACCATCTCGTAGCCAGCACCGCCGACATAACTCATCCGTGCCGCGCGAGGACGCGCATAGCCGACATCGATTTCCGCTGTCATGGAAAAAGGCAGCCCGGCCTTGGTCAGGTCATCGGAGGAAACTTGCGAGAGCAGCGCCTCTGCCTTGGGACCCATCAGCGAGATCACCGAATAGGCGCTGGTGACGTCGACCAGCACGGCAAATTCGGATGAATCGATGTGCCGTTCAATCCACGAAGCGTCGCGCGTGACCTGGCCGGAGCCGGTCAGGATGAAGAACGTGTCCGCCGCCCAGCGCGTGATGGTGAGGTCGCTTTCGAATCCCCCACGTTCGTTGAGCATGGCCGTGTACACCATCTTTCCCACGGGAACGTCGATCTCGTTGGCGCACAGCCGCTGCAGGACGTTGAGCGCGTCGCGGCCTTTGAGAACGAATTTGCCGAACGACGTCTGGTCGAACACGACGACGTCCTCGCGGCATGCGCGCTGCTCTTCGAGGACGAACGGCAGCCAGCCCGGCGCGGCAAACGTGTAGGGTGGCGCATCGGAGCCCGCGGGCAGGAAGTAGTTGGCGCGCTCCCAGTTGAGCTTGCTGCCGAACACGGCCCGTCTTTCGCGCAGTCGGTCATACAGCGGCGATCGGCGCAGGGGACGAACCGTTTGCAGCTCTTCGCGCGGCCAGCGCATCGCATAGTGCAGGCCGAGCGACTCGACCGTGCGATCGGCCAGGTGCCTGCGGTTCGCGTGGAAGGATGCGAAGCGCCGGATATCCACGTCCCACAGGTCGAGCGGCGCTTCGCCGCCGACGATCCACTCGGCGATCAGGCGTCCCGCGCCGCCGGAATTGGCGATGCCCGCCGAGTTGAATCCTGCGCAAACGAAATAGCCGGCGACTTCGGGCGCCTCACCCAGGATGAAATTGCCGTCGCCGGTGAAGCTCTCCGGGCCGTTCAGCAGCATCCTGATTTCGGCGGTCTCGAGGCAGGGTGTGCGGTGGATGGCGTTTTCCATCAGGATCTGGAACTGGTCCCAGTCCTCGGGAAACAGCTGGAACTCGAAGTTGTCCGGAATGCGCGGCGGGTTCCATGGCTTGGCGACCGGCTCGAAGCCGCCCATCACGAGGCCGCCGACCTCTTCCTTGTAATAGATGAAGCCGTCGGGGTCGCGGATGACCGGCAGCGCCGGAGTCACGCCGGGAATCGGCTTGGTGACGACGTAGAAGTGCTCGGCGGAGTACAGCGGCACGTTCACGCCGGCCAGGCGGCCGAATTCGCGCGCCCACTGTCCGCCACAGTTGATCAGCGTGTCACAGGTCATGTCGCCGGAATCGTCGCCGCTCTTCCAGGCGACACCCGCCACGCGCCCCTGGGTGGTGCGTACGCCGGTCACCTTGACACCCTCGTGGATCGCGGCGCCGCGCTGGCGCGCTCCTTTGGCCAGTGATTGCGTGAGATCTGTGGGATTGGCCTTGCCATCGCCGGGGATCCACACCGCGCCGGCGAGGTCGTCCGTGCGCAGGATCGGCGCAATCCGTGCGGCTTCGGTCGGCGATACGTAATCAAAGGCAATGCCGAAGCTTTTCGCGCGCGCCATCTGTCGTTTGATGAGCTGCATTCGCTCGGGCGTCTTCGCCACGTTCAGGCTGCCGCATTGCTTCCAGCCGGTGGCGAGTCCCGTTTCCTGCTCCAGCGAAGCATAGAGCTCGATGCCGTATTGGCTCATGCGCGTCGCGTTGCGCGTGGCACGCGTCTGCCCCACCAGGCCGGCGGCGTGCCACGTGGTGCCGCACGTCAACTTGCCTTGTTCGAGCAATACGACGTCGGTGATGCCGAGCTTGGCGAGATGGTAGGCCGTCGACGCGCCTGCGATGCCGCCGCCGACGATAATGACCTGCGCGTGCTTGGGAAGGTTGGGCATAGGTGATGGTAGCGCTGGGCAACGCAGGATCAGTAATCAGGCAGGATCGGCATCACAGCTTGAGCGTCGCGACGCCGATGACGACCGTCGCGGCACCGGCGAGACGCGCAAGGCCGAAGCCCTCCTTGAGCCATAGCGCACCGATGAGCGCGGCAAAGATCACGGACGTTTCTCGCAACGCGGCCACGGCGGCCACCGGCGCGCGCGTCATCGCCCACAGCACGATGGCATAGGCGGCCACGCTGCAAAAGCCGCCGATGAGGCCACGACGCCACTGGATGTGCACATAACCGATGGCCGGCGCGCCGCGGCGCCACAGAATCCATCCCAGGAAGACGATGCCCTCGATGAAGGTGAGCCACAGCACGTAACTCAGGGCGTTGCCGGACGCTCGCGCGCCGGTGCCGTCGACCAGCGTATAGACGGCGATGATCGCGGCATTGGCGAACGCCCACCAGGCCGCAGCCGGTGGATGGCGTTCGCGGCGCGCGAAGGCGATGCCGATGATGCCGATTGAGATCAGCAGGATGCCGACGATGACGTGGGGCTGCGGCAGTTCGCGCAGGAACACCGCGCCGAGCACGGTGACGAGTAGCGGGGCGCTCCCGCGCATCAGCGGATACGCGAACGACAGGTCGCCGGTCCGGTAGGCCTGCGCCAGCGTCAGGTAATAACCAAAGTGGATGAACGTGGACAACGCGACGAAGAGCCACGCCTCCGAATCCGGCAGTGGCAGGAACGGCAAAGCCACCAGCGAGCACGCCGTCGAACCCGCGACAACGGTCGCGGTGTCCAGCAAAGGGTCGCCGCCGCCGGAGGACTTGAGAAGGGCGTTCCATCCGGCATGGAGCATGCCGGCGCCCAATACCGCAAGCGTGACGCCAAGGGTAAGTTCCACGTAGGTACTGGGCAGCCTGGTCAGCGAGGTTATGCGAGACGCGTTGTCAGCGCGGTGTGGCGTCGAGCGTCGCGACCGCCGTGCGCTGCGCGGATTCCAGCGTCGCAACGTAACGCGCGAGCGGAGGCGTGACGGCGCCCTCGACCTTGGCCAGGTCGTCCCACAGCCGCAGGCGCACAGCATCTTCGGCGAACGGCTGCGCGATGAACGCCGCGGCCTGATCCGGGGTGAAGACACCGCCCTGCAGAACCAGGCTGCGCTTGGAGTCGGCGGAGAGCGCGTCGAAGTAGTCGTCGCGCGTGGCGCACAGGTAGCGTTTGGCGTCGACGTGCAACTGGATAGGCGCCAGGACATCGTCGTCGAACAGCGAGCGCAGGAAGGGCAACGCCGCGTACTGATGCACATCGTCCACGCCGCGCAAGGTAGGGGATTCGCCCTGATCGTTCAACAGGTGTCCCAAGTCGTGCAGCAGCGATGCGGCGACCAGGGCGGGCGCGGCGCCCGCGTCCTCGGCGCGCATCGCGGTCTGCAATGCGTGCTCCAGCTGCGAGACCGGTTCCCCGGAGTAGGCGCGGCCGCCCTTGCGGGCGAACAGGAGACAAATGTCTGAAATCGATAGGGCCATGGCAGCAGTCAGGCGGTGCGCGGCCCGTGCTTCGGCCAGCCTGCCTTGGCGTCTTGCGAGGGGTGCACAGGGTCGTCGTCGGGCGCGATGTCCGGTTGGGGTTCCTTCAGCCGCGTCCGCGCCAGCACGCCGGCCTCCTCCAGGATCGGGTAGGCAATCGAGCAGATATGCGAGTTGATGCGCTTCAGGTCGGAAATGAGGTCAAGGTGCAAGGACGAGGTTTCGATGCTCTCCACCGTATTGCCTGCGAGACGCGTCAGGTGCGAGTCGGCATAGGCGCGCTCCAGGTCGCGGAACAGGACCTTCTGCGCCAGCAGCTGCTGCGCGCTCTTCAGGTCGCCGTTGAGGAAAACGCTCATGCCAAGGCGCAAGTTGGCCACCAGGCGCGTATGCAGGTCGCAGATCTCCATCGTTCCGGCCTCGGAGAAATTGCGGTGCTTCTCGATTTTCTTTTCCTCGAGGTCGATCAGCACGCGTTCGATGATGTCACCGACCTGTTCCAGGTTGATGGTGAACGACACGATGTCCGCCCAGCGCCGGCCCTCCCTTTCATCGAGCGCTTCGCGCGATATCTGGGTCAGGTACAGCTTCACGGCCGTGTAGAGCTGGTCGACGATATCGTCCTTCGCGCGCAATCGCGCCGCCAGTGCGCGATCGTTGGTCTGCATCACGGTCAGCATCCCGTTCAGCATGTCCTCGATGACGTCGCCGATGCGCATCGCCTCGCGCGCCGCGTTAGCGATGGCCAGCGTGGGCGTGCCGAGTGCGGAAGGGTCGAGGTGGCGGGGCGTCGCGGGATTGTCCGCGGCGGGCTTCGCCGGAAGGAGGCGTTCGGCAATCCGCGCAATCCGTTCGGTCCAGAAAATGAACAACAGCGCCAACACGACATTGAAACCCAGGTGGAACAGCACCACTTCGCGTGCCTTGTCCAAGTCCAGTGCATCGATCCAGCCATCGACATGGGGAAGGAACGGGATGGCGATCACGCAGCCGATCAGCTTGAACAGGAAGTTGCCGAGCGTTACGCGGCGCGCTTCGGGTGGCGATTGCATCGTCGAAACCATGCCGAGCAGGCCGCTCCCCAGGTTAGCCCCCAGGACCAGGCCCAGCGCCACCGGCAATGCAATCACGTGCAGCGACGCAAGCGTGGCGACCAGCAGGACCACAGCCAGACTCGAGTAGCACAGCATCGTGAACAGCGCCGCAACCAGCATGTCGAGCAGTACGTCGCCGGTCAGCGAAGCGAAGATCACCTTGACTCCGGCGGCCTGCACGAACGGCTTGGCGGCTACGGATATCCATTGCAGCGCGAACATGATGAGGCCAAGCCCGATCAGGATGCGGCCGAAGCGACCCGCATTGGTTGCCTGCATGGACAGGAACAACGTCACGCCGGAAAAAATCAGCAGCGGGGCAAGCCAGGACAGGTCGAACGACAGGATCAGCGTGACGAACGAGGTGCCGACGTCGGCGCCCAGCATGACCGCCAGCGCGGGCGCGGTCCCGATGAGTCCCTGGCCGGCAAACGCGGCGACGATCAGCGCGGTGGCCGTGCTGCTCTGGATGAGGCCGGTGACGCCCAGGCCCGCCAGGAATGCGGTGAAGCGGTGGCTGATGCTCCTGCGCAGCACGCGCCGCAGGTCGCCGCCGTAGAGGCGCAGGATGCCGGTGCGCACGATGTGCGTTCCCCAGACGAGGAGGGACACGCCGGCCAGCAGATTCAGCAGTGTTGGCATCAGAAGCGCATCACCATGGCAGCGAAGCGTGTCACCATGGCAGAGAGTAAGTCTTGGTATTCGTGAAGGACTTCATCGCTTCCTGCACGCCCTCCTTGTATCCCAGGCCGGAGTCCTTGATGCCACCGAAGGGGGTGAGTTCCAGCCGGTAGCCGGGGACTTCGCGCACGTTGACCGTCCCGACGTGCAATTCTCCGACGAGCTTGGTGATGTAATCGAGTCGGTTCGTGCAGACGGCGGATGACAGTCCATAGGCCGTGCCGTTGGCGATGGCAATGGCGTCGTCGATGTCGCGGAAGCGAATCACCGGCGACACCGGGCCGAAGGTCTCCGTCTTCACGACGTTCATTTCCGGACGCACGTGGTCGAGCACGGTCGGTGAATACAGCGCGCCCCGGCGCACGTTGCCGGCGAGCAGGTTCGCGCCCTGCGCCACGGCGTCCTCGACGCGCTGCTCGAAGTTCCGCGCGGCGGCCTCGTCAATCACGGTGCCCATGTCCAGCGTCGCGTCCATCGGGTCACCGTAGGTCCAGGCGCGGGTTTTCTCGACCAGGCGCGCGACGAAGTCGTCGGCCACCCGTTCGTGCACCAGCATTCGCTTGACGGCCGTGCAGCGCTGGCCGGAGTTCTTGTACGAGCCGGCCGCCGCCAGCATGGCCGCCTCCTCGATGTCGGCGTCTTCCATCACGATCAGCGGATCGTTGCCGCCCAGCTCGAGCACCTGACGCTTGTACACAGCTTTCGCGGCGATGTACTTGCCCACGGCCACGCCGCCGGTGAAGGTCACCAGATCCACGTCGGGATTGGTCAGCATCTCGTCGGCGATTTCCCGGGGATCGCCCGTGACCACCGAAAACATCTCCGGCGGCAATCCGGCTTCGTAGAGTATGTCGGCCAGCAGCAATGCCGACAGCGGAGTCTTCTCCGTCGGCTTCAGCACCATGCGGTTGTTGGTGGCAATGGACGGCGCGACCTTGTGCGCGACCTGGTTCAGAGGGTGATTGAAAGGCGTGATCGCGGAAATCGCGCCGTGCAGCGGCTCGCGCAGCGTGTACACCTTGCGCGACTTCCCGTGCGGCGTCAGGTCGCACGAGAAAATCTGGCCATCGTCCGCCAGCGCAGCGTTGGCGGCAAAGGTGAACACGTCGCACGCGCGGCCCACCTCGTAACGCGAATCCTTCTTGCCGATGCCGCACTCGGCCGTGATGAGATCCGAGATCGCCTCGGTGCGCGCGCGGAGCAGGCCGGAAGCCTTGTTGAGGATTTCCGAGCGTTCGTACCGGGACAGCCTGGCGCGATAGGCGCGGGCAATCGCGAACGCGCTGCGGATGTCGTCCACGCTGGCCTTGGGTACCGTGCCGACCAGTGCGTTGGTGTAAGGATTGCGTACTTCGATCACGCGGGAACCGCCGACCTCCCGGCCGGCGATGCGCATCTTGGCGTTGAGGACCGCACCACGCGTCACATCTGCCAGTTCGGTCATCATGTTCATTGCAGGTGGTTGAGCGCGAGATCGAAAGCGTCGAAGTTGCGCCAGCGGCGTTCGCCGAGATTGCCGGCCTTGCGGTTGGCGATCAGCGGCACGCGCTGCTCGGAGGTTCCGCCGTGGGAGCGCAGCGGCGCATCGAGGCCGGAAAGGTCGTGGCGGTCGTGACTGGTGCCAATGACGGTCAGGCGCTCGGATACGATAACCAGGTCGCCGACGCGATCAGGCGGCAATTCAAATTTCGCGCATGCCTGTTCGCGCGTATAAACACCTTCCACGCCGGGCAGCGCAGCGATGTGTCGGATCGCATGGTCGCGCGTCGGCCCCTGGCCCAGGTACACGGTGGCGTAGGAACCCAGGGCGCCGTGGTGCACGACGTAGGGGTCGGTGATGGGCAGGATCACACGCGTCGTGCCCTTGCCGTACCACTCGTCGAGGCGATCCTGCAGGAAGACGATGTTGGGGTGCCCGAAGGCGTCCGTCTTGGCGTTCATGCCGTGATCGGCGGTCAGGACCACAGTCGCGCCCAGCGCGTCGAGTTGCTCGAGATACCCGTCCAGCATCGCCGTGAAGTCATTGGCCGCCGCGGTGCCGGGCGCCGATTTGTGTTGCACGTAGTCGGTCGTCGACAGGTACATGATGTCGGGCCGCTCGCGCGCCAATATCGCGACGCCGGACTTGAACACGAATTCAGACAGTGCTGCGCTGTAGACCGACGGCAGGGGCATGCCGGTCAATTCGAGCACGTTCTCGATACCGTTGTCGGCGAGAGTCACCTGGTCGGCTTTTTCCGACGAAAAGCAGATGCCCGATAGCTTGTGGCCGAGCAGTGCGCGAAGCTTGTCCTTGGCGGTGATCACGGCCACCTTGGCGCCGGCGTCGGCCAGCGCTGCCAGCAGCGTGCCCGCGCGCAGGTACTTGGCGTCGTTCATCATGACCTCGGCCTGCGCGTCCGGGTCCCAGAAATAGTTGCCACAGATGCCGTGTACTGACGGCGGCGCACCGGTCACGATCGACAGGTTGTTGGGGTTCGTGAATGATGGAACGACGCTGTCGGCGGTCAGGCATGTGCCGCGTTCGCGCAGCGACGCGAGAAATGGCGCGCGGCCGGCGGATATGGCCTGCGTAATGTAGTCGGGCTCGCAGCCGTCCACGCAGACGACGACCAGCGGACGATCCGGCCAGCGATAGGTCCGCCCGTTGGCGCTGACAGTGCGCGTGGTCGGAACGGTCATTGGCGTCTCCGGGGAAGGGCGCGCGCAGGCTTGGCCGGAGCGACGTGCGCGTCGTGCGCGCGATGCATCCGCTCGCGGCTGCCCATCACATGATCGTAGAGGGCACGGCCGGCGGCAACCGCCTGGCCGCTGGAGATCTTTTCCAGAATGTCGTGGTGTTCGCGCGTGGAGACCGGGAGCGCGCCCGCCTGCGCCAGGCTGGCGCGGCGATACAGATGCAGTTCATTGACCAGGCGCCGGTAGGTCGCGAGGAGCTTCGCGTTGCCGGCAAGCTCAATCAGCCGGTCGTGGAATTGCAGGTTGGTGCGATGGTATGTGTCGAGTTCGTCCCGGGCGGCCGCCTTGTCCATGCGTTCGACCAGGGCGCGCAGTTCGCGGACGTCTGCCGCGGCTGCTTTTTGCGCGACGCGGCGGCCCGCGAACTCATCGAGCGCGGCGCGCAGTTCGTATATTTCGTCTGCTTCCTCCAGGCTGATCTGGCGAACGAAGACACCACGGTTCTTCTCGAGCCGCACCAGGCCGGACTCCTCAAGGGAACGGAAAGCCTCGCGCACCGGGCCCCGCGAAACGCCCAGCATCTCGGCGATGGCGGCTTCGTTCAACTTGGCGCCGGCGCCCAACTCACCGCCCAGGATCCTTCGCTCCAGTTCGCGTTGCACCAACATGGACAGCGAGTTGGTCTGGAGTAGGGTAATGGTGCTGTCCGGCACTCCGCGGCGTCGGCCTGCGGGTACCGGAGCCGGCGCGCGCCCGGCGTTTTGGGCAATCGGTGACTTGAGCATATTGCGATTAGACGGCCGGATGTGTAGATTGTCAACAATCTGCAATAGACAAGGCGAAGGATGGCACCCGGCGAAGCCGGCGAGTCGCAGCCGGACGCGGTTGCGTGGCGCAAGGCGTTGCCCGCGATGTCCGGGGCGCGTAGCATCGTCGCACGCCGTTCAGCCGGGCTGGTGCTTTGTTATCGCCGGAATCGCGCTGTCGAAAAGTATCGTTTTTCCACCCGCACGCGTTAAGGAGCACATCGATGAAATCCTACCGAGCCATGCCTTGGCTGTCTTCCGCCCTCGCCACCGCCGCCATTGCAATGTTCGCGTGCGGGACGGCATTGGCGCAGAAGACCGAACTGCTTGTGTACACAGCGATTGAAACCGACCAGCTCAAGCAGTACGCGGATGCGTTCAACAAGGCGGTTCCCGACGTCGAGATCAAGTGGGTCCGCGATTCGACCGGAGTCATCACGTCGAAGCTGATCGCGGAGAAGGCGAACCCGCAGGCCGACGTCATCTGGGGACTCGCCGCGACCAGCCTGCTGATCCTGGAAGGCGATGGATTGCTGCTGCCGTATGCGCCGGCAGGACTCGCGGCAATCGGCGCGGCGTACAAGGACACCAAGAATCCTCCCGCGTGGTGGGGGATGGACATCTGGGGCGCGACCGTGTGCTTCAACACCGTCGAAGCCGCGAAGATGAATCTGCCCAAGCCCGATTCGTGGGCCGACCTGACCAAACCGATCTACAAGGGCAAGATCGTGATGCCGAACCCCGCGTCGTCGGGGACCGGCTACCTCGACGTCGCGTCGTGGCTGCAAATGATGGGCGAGCAGAACGGCTGGAAGTTCATGGACGGTCTGCACGAGAACATCGCGCAGTACACGCACTCGGGCAGCAAGCCGTGCGTGCAGGCGGGTGCGGGGGAATTCCCGATCGGTATCTCGTTCGAATACCGCGCCAATACGATCAAGGCCAAGGGCGGACCGATCGACCTGGTCTTTCCCAAGGAGGGACTCGGTTGGGATATGGAAGCCTTCGCGATCATGAAGAACACGAAGAAGCTCGAGGCGGCGAAGAAGCTCGCCGACTGGGCGTCATCGAAGGCGGCGATGGCGGAGTACGCGAAGGGCTACGCGATCGTCGCGGTGCCGGGCATCGCGCAGCCGCTGCCCAACGTTCCGGCCGACTACGAGAAGCGCCTGGCAAAGAACGACTTTGCGTGGGCGGCGCAGAACCGCGACCGCATCCTCGCTGAATGGACGAAGCGCTACGACTCCAAGTCCGAGCCGAAGAAGTAAACAGCAGACGGCGAGCGGCGGTCCGGACCCGGACCGCCGTGTTCACTTCCGACGATGTGCTCGCGTGACCGACGAATCGACCTACCTCAAACTCGACGGCATCCATAAGAGCTTCGGCAAGTTCGAAGCGTTGCGGGACATCGCCCTCGCCGTTCGCCGAGGCGAACTCATGGTGTTCCTTGGCCCGTCCGGCTGCGGCAAGACGACACTATTGCGCATCGTCGCCGGCCTCGAGACGCAGGACCGGGGCACCATCGTGCAGGACGGTCGCGACATCTCGCGGCTGCCGGCGATCAAGCGCGACTACGGCATCGTGTTCCAGTCGTATGCGCTGTTTCCCAACCTGACGATCCGCGACAACGTCGCGTACGGCCTCGTCAATCGGCGCCAGGGCCGCGAACGCATCGCTGCGCGCGTCAAGGAACTGCTGACGCTGGTCGGACTGCCGGATTCGGGCGCCAAGTACCCGGGACAGATGTCGGGCGGGCAGCAGCAGCGAATCGCCCTCGCGCGCGCGCTCGCCGCAGCGCCCGGCCTGTTGCTGCTGGACGAACCGCTGTCGGCGCTCGACGCCATCGAGCGCGTGCGATTGCGCGGCGAGATTCGCGCGCTGCAGCGGCGGCTGGGCGTGACTACGATCATGGTGACTCACGACCAGGAAGAGGCCTTGTCGGTGGCCGACCGCATCGTGGTGATGAACGCCGGACGCATCGAGCAGGTCGGCACGCCCCGCGAAATCTACGGCGCGCCGGCTACGCCATTTGTCGCCGACTTCGTCGGCAAGATCAACGTATTGCCCGCGGTGGCCGAAGGCGGCGGCCGGTTCCGCGTCGGCACGCTGTCGCTCGACGTCGCTTGCCGTGAAGTCGCTACGGGTACCGCGGTCAAGCTTTACCTGCGGCCCGAGGAAATCGCGGTAAACGCGAATGGCGCCGCTCCTGGCAACAATCTCGCCGCGAGGGTCGCGCATATCGAATTCCTCGGCGCATTCTGCATGATCGGCATCGCGCTCGACGCCGTCGATGCGCCGGCGCTCGTCGCGAACGTGCCGAGGCAGACGGTCGACGCGGCGAAGCTGGCGACGGGACAGGCCGTCACGGTAAGCCTGCCGCCGTCGGCGCTGCGCGTACTGGGTTAGGATGGCCTCCACTGCGGGCACGCTTGCTGGACGACCGGCGCCCGTCGTAACGCCGTACGTGCACTGGCAGGACCGGCTCGCGCAGGGCCTGCTGCTGGTCTGCTGCCTGGCGCTCTGCGTATTCCTGCTGGCGCCATTGGCGACGATCCTGGTCAAGAGCGTGCAGGACAAATCGGGCGCGTTCGTCGGCCTGCTGCAATTCCAGGAATATTTCGCCACGCCGGCGCTGCGCAGTTCCATCTGGAACACGATGTGGGTGGCGACGGTGGTGACGGTCATCACAGTCCCACTGGCGTTCTTCTACGCGTATGCGCTGACGCGTTCGTGCATGCCGGGCAAGATGCTGTTCCGCGTGATCGCGCTGACACCGATCCTGGCGCCTTCGATGATGTCGGCCATATCGTTTGTGCAGTGGTTCGGTACGCAGGGGGCGGCGAAGTGGGTGCTGGGCGGCACGTCGGTCTACGGCCCTGTCGGCATCATCCTGAGCTCGATCTATTCGACGTTTCCGCATGCGCTGATGATCGTTCTGACCGCGCTGCTGCTTGCCGACGGCCGCCTCTACGAAGCGGCGGAGTCGCTGCGCACGCCGCGCTGGCGCAAGTTCCTGACGATCACGCTGCCCGGCGCGCAGTTCGGCCTGGTCAGCGCGACGATGGTCGTATTCTCCTATACGGTCAGCGACTTCGGCATCCCGAAGGTGATCGGCGGCAACTTCAACGTGCTGGCGCTCGACATCTTCAAGCAGGTGATCGGCCAACACAATTTCAACAAGGGTGCCGTCGTCGGCCTGATCCTGCTGGTGCCGGTCGTGCTCGCATTCGTCGTAGACTGGTACATGCAGGGCCGCATCCAGGCGCAGTTCTCGGCGCGCGCCGTGCCGTATGCCCCAAAGCCAACTCCGTGGTTCGACCGGTCGATGCTGCTGTTTTGCGTCATCGTCGCAGTGCTTCTATTGGCGGTCCTTGGCATGGCGGTCTACACGTCGTTCATCAAGTTCTGGCCCTACGACAAGTCACTGAGCCTGCGTCACTACACGTTCGGGCTGATCGACGGCGGCGTCATCTCGTCGTTCTTCAACAGTCTCAAGATGGCGATTGCCAGCGCGGTGTTCGGCACGATGTTCATCTTTGCCGTCGCCTACCTGCTCGAGAAGACGCGCGGCATGGCGCCGCTCAAGTCGGTGGTGCGCCTGTTGGCGGCGATCCCGATGGCGGTGCCCGGCATGGTGCTGGGATTGGGCTACATACTGTTCTTCATCGAGCCGTCGAACCCGCTCAATCCGTTGTACGGAACGCTGTCGATCCTGGTGCTGTCGACGATCGTCCACTACTACACGTCGAGCCACCTGACGGCGGTAACCGCCCTCAAGGCGCTCGACAACGAATTCGAGTCGGTCTCAGCGTCGCTGAAGGTACCGTTCTACAAGACCTTCTTCCGCGTGACCGTGCCGGTGTGTCTGCCGGCGATCCTCGACATCGGCCGCTACCTGTTCGTCAACGCGATGGTCACTATTTCCGCCGTCGTGTTCCTGTACGGCCCGCAGACGCAGTTGGCCTCGGTCGCGATCCTGAACATGGACGACGCCGGCGAAATCGGCCCCGCCGCCGCGATGGCCACGCTGATCTTCGCGGCGTCGACGATCTGCTGCGTACTCTATGCGATCGTCACGCGGCTGATCATCACGCGAACACAGCAGTGGCGCGCGCCACCCGCGCTCTAGCGCCACGAAAAAGGAGTACGCCCATGCCTCTGCATTCCCGCGATCCGATCCTGCTCACGCCCGGCCCGTTGACGACGTCGCTGCCGACCAAGATGGCGATGCTGCGCGACTGGGGCTCGTGGGACGCCGAATTCAATGCCGTCACCGCGCAGATCCGGCGCAAGCTGACCGACATCGTCCACGCGACCGACACCCACACTTGCGTGCCGATGCAGGGCAGCGGCACCTTTTCGATCGAGGCCGCGGTCAACACGCTGGTTCCTCGTGCGGGGCACGTGCTGGTGCTGATCAACGGCGCCTACGGCAAGCGCTTTGCCAAGCTGACCGAGATGATGGGACGGCGGGCGACGCAATTCGAAACGGCCGACGACGTGCCAACCACTGCAGAAGACGTGGACAAGCTGCTGGCCAAGGACCCGACCATCACGCATGTTGGCCTTATCCATTGCGAGACGTCGACGGGCATCCGAAATCCACTCCCCGCCATCGCTGACGTCGTGGCGCGCCACGGCAAGGGCCTCATCATCGATGCGATGAGCTCGTTCGGCGCGCTGCCGATCGATGCGCGCGCGCTGCGTTTCGACGCTTTGATTGCCGCGTCGGGCAAGTGCGTCGAAGGCCCGCCCGGCATGGGCTTCGTGATCGTGCGCAAGGGATTGCTCGAGAACTGCGCCGGCAATTCGACATCGCTGGCGCTGGACCTGGCCGACCAGTGGGCGTACATGGAGAAGACGACGCAATGGCGCTTCACGCCGCCGACGCACGTCGTCGTCGCGCTCAACGCGGCCCTCGATCAGTACATCGGCGAGGGCGGACAGCCGGCGCGGCTGGCGCGCTATACCGCCAATTGCGCCGCGCTGATGAGCGGCATGCGCGAGCTGGGCTTCCAGTCGTTCCTGCCGCCAGACATCCAGGCGCCGATCATCGTCACATTCCATGCGCCTGCCGATCCGCGCTATGCGTTCAAGGAGTTCTACGACCACGTGCGCGACAAAGGCTTCATCCTGTATCCGGGCAAGTTGACGCAACTCGAGACCTTTCGCGTCGGCTGCATCGGCGCGATCGGGCCGGATGAGATGCGCCACGCGGTTAACGCCATGCGCGACACGCTGGCGGAAATGGGAATCAAGCAGGTGGCGCCGGCTCACGCGCGGCGCGCAGCCGCCTGAGGGTGCAGCAATCGTTGCAAAGCGGGACGCGACCGCGAGGCGGGTGGAACGGCGCCGTGCCGCAGCAGGAAGTCGAGCACTACCAGGCTTGCGTCTGCGGTGACCTCGTCGGGCCCGGCGGCCAGACCAATGAGACGCGCGACCTCGGGAAGCGAGACCATGCGATGGTCGCCTGCCTCGCCGTCCTGGTTGGCGGGCACGAAATCCGAAGGCAGCCACAGATCGTGGACGTAAATGGTTTCCGACTGCAGGCCGTCGGGCTGTTCGCGCCAAATGTGCACGGTGTCCGCAGCAACGGCGCGCGTGGCGAGCTCGCGCGGGATGCCGGCTTCCTCCCATGCTTCCTTGACGAGCGTTTCCGGGAGCGACACCCCCGCGGCGATTCCTCCGCCGACCAGATTGTCGAGTTTGCCCGGGTTGATGGCCTTGTCGGCGCTGCGGCGCGCGAGCCACATCGTCGTCGCCGCGGAACCGCGGACCACGCCGTTGATATGCGCAGCCCAGGTGTGCACGCCGAAGTAGCGGGCCGCGGCCCGCTCGACAAGGAACCACGGCGTGCTGCCGAATGTCGGCGCCACTGCGTAGAGTTCGTTTCGCCACGCCGTGAGCGCGCCTTCGGCGGCCAGCGTCGCCGTGACCTCGGCCAGCGCAGCGCTGCGGGAGGCAGCGTCGCGCAACGAGGAAGCGAAACCCACGCCGTCGCCGTCCGCGGCGAAGACGCCGGCAAATTCCCCGATGCGTGCAGCACGTTCTGCATCGAGCCAGCCGACAATGTCCGAACCCGCGCGCAGCGGAAGGTAATCCCGGGCTGGCGCGGCCAGCGCGCTTTCCAGCCGTGCCAGGATGGTGCTCGCGGTGGCCTCGTCATTCACCCGCGAATTCTAGTCCGCTTTGCCTTTGCGCCGGCTGACCGATGAAACACGACATCCTCGCGCTGTTCGACCTGGACCATACGCTGCTGCCGCACGACAGCGACGAGCAATGGGTGGAGTTCCTGCTGGAGCGGGGCATGCTCGACCGCGCGGCCTACGAGGCGGCCAATCATGACTTGGGCGAGCGCTACCGGCGGGGCGAGGCGAGCGCCATCGAATTTACCGAATTCTACTTGTCAACGTTGAAGCCATTCACGACGCAGGAGCTGGACGAACTGCATCGCACGTTCATGCGCGAAAAGATTCTTCCGTCGATCGCACCGGCCGCGCGCGGCCTCATCGCCAAGCATCGAGGTCTCGACCACTTCATGATCCTGACCACGGCGACCAGCCGCTTCCTCACCGCGCCCATCGCGCGCGAGTTGGGCTTCGAGCATCACATCGCCACCGAGCCGGAAGTGAAGCAGGGCCGCTACACGGGACGCGTCAAAGGCGTGCCCAACATGCAGGAAGGCAAGGTCGAGCGGTTGCTCGCCTGGCTCGCGGAACGCAGCATGAAGCTGTCCGACTTTCGCGAAAGCTGGTTCTACAGCGATTCGCAGAACGATCTGCCGCTGCTATCGCACGTGACGCATCCCGTTGCCGTGAATGCCGATCCGGTGCTCGCCGCCCACGCACGGCAAAAGGGTTGGCCGCAGATCGTCATCGGCTGATCACGATTCCGGCTACACGTTAGGTGAGCTGACGGCAAATATCGCACCGCTTCGCGCTTTCTTCGGGCATGCGAAAATGCAAGCCGGCGGCCAACTCGAGGCCGGCAACCGACGACGGATCCCTGATGCCCGCACACATCATCGACGGAAAGGCCATCGCGCAGCGGGTCACCGACAAGGTTCGAACCGATGTCGCAGCCTACGTTGCGACGGAAGGGTTGGCGCCAGGACTCGCCGTCGTGCTGGTCGGCGACAGCGCAGCCTCGCAGGTCTACGTCCGCAACAAGCGGCGGACGACGGAGACGGTGGGCATGCGCTCCCACGCGTACGACCTGCCGGCGACGACCGGCGAGGCGGAACTGCTTGCGCTGGTCGACCGTCTCAATGCCGATCCTGCCGTCAACGGCATCCTCGTGCAGCTGCCGCTGCCTAAGCAGATCGACCCGGAGCGCGTGATCGAGCGCATCGATCCGAAAAAGGACGTCGACGGATTTCATCCCTACAACATCGGCCGCCTGGTGCTCAAGATGCCGGTCCTGCGGCCCTGCACACCCTACGGCTGCATGAGGCTGTTGCGCGAAACCGGCCAGGACCTGGTCGGCATGCACGCCGTGATGATCGGGCAATCCAACATCGTCGGCCGGCCCATGGCGCTGGAACTGCTGATGGCACGCTGCACGGTGACGATCTGTCATTCCGCGACGCGCGACCTTCCCGGCATCGTGCGTCAGGGTGACATCGTGGTCGCGGGCGTGGGCAAGCCAAAGTTCGTCGCAGGGGAGTGGATCAAGCCGGGGGCCATCGTAATCGACGTCGGCGTCAATCGGCTGGCGGATGGCAAGCTCTGTGGCGACGTTGATTTCGAGGCCGCAAAGGCGGTCGCCGGCTGGATCACGCCGGTGCCGGGCGGCGTGGGTCCGATGACGATTGCGACTCTGCTCGCCAACACGCTGCGCGCGGCGCAGTGGCAGGCGGGTATCGAGCCCGGCTGATTTCGAAACGACGAATCAGGGCGAGCGCAGGTGCCAGGCCTTGGGACGCGTGAACGTCTGGATGCCATACGTCGACAGCGTCAAGCCGATGCCTGAATGCTTGACGCCTGACCACGGCAGGCGCGGGCTGACCCGGTCGCAGCAATTCCAGTAGACGCTGCCGGCATTTACCTTGGCCAGGATTTTCTTCGCGCGTTTCTCACTGGCGGTGTAGACGCCCGCGGTGAGCCCGTATTCGGTGTCGTTCATCAGGTCGATCGCCGCTTCGTCGTCGGCCACCGCCTGCAGGCCGATGACCGGGCCAAAGGTCTCGTCGCGCATCAGCAACATCGAATGGTCGGCATCCGCCAGCACGGTCGGCGCGTACCAGTTGCCTTTGCCCTTCAACGGGTGGCCTCCGAGCAGCAACTTGGCTCCCTTGCGCTTCGCGTCCGCGACCTGCGCTTTCAGCACGCCGAGTTGCGGCTTTCGGGTAATGGCGCCAACGTAGGTCGCCTCGTCCTGGGGATCGCCGATCTTGAAGCCCTTCACCTCTGCGACAAACGCCGCGACGAACTCGTCGTAGATCTTCTCGTGGACGTAGATGCGCTCGACCGAGCAGCATGACTGGCCGGTGTTGTAGAACGCACCATCCGCGACGCCCGCCGCGGCCGCCTTCACATCGACATCCTCGCAGACGTAGATGGGATCCTTGCCGCCCAGCTCGAGCTGAGTCTTGATCATCCGGCGGCCCGTGCTCGCGGCGATTGCCGCACCTGTGCGGTACGATCCCGTGAAGAACACGCCATCCACAGGTTGCCGCAGCAACGCGGCACCCGTCTTGCCGTCGCCGATGATGGCAACGAACACGTTGCGCGGCACGCCGGCCTCGTGCAGCAGGTCGGCGATGTGCTGTCCGGTCAGTGTCGCGAACTCGGAAGGCTTGTAGAGGACGGCGTTGCCCGCAGCCAGCGCCGGCACGAATACATTGCCGCCGACGAAATAGGGATAGTTCCACGCAGAGATGTTGGCGATGACACCCAGCGGAACGTGGCCGATGCGCTCCTCCATCGCCCCCTTGGCGTCGGCGAACACTTTCTCGTCGCGCAGCGCTTTCTCGGTCTGTGCGAGGAAAAAGTCGATGCGCCCGGTCAATCCGTTCAATTCGTTGCGCGACTGCCGGATCGGTTTGCCCACCTCCGCGGTGAGCGTCTTGGCCAGCAAATTCTGACGGTCGATCAGCAGCGAGCGGAACTTCTGCAGGACGGCAAGACGCTTCTTAATCGGAACGGCCGCCCACTTGGGCTGTGCGGCACGCGCCAATTCGTATTTCGCGCGGATGGTCTTGAGCGTGTCGGCGGCAACTTCGGCCAGGACGGCGCCGGTGGCGGGATTCATGATCTTCATCGCGGACTTGCCTATAGAGCGAAGGCAGCGGACTTGTGCCGCGCTGCCGTGGAGAGGAAATCGTCGAGGATCGGCGTGTCGTCGATGAACGTGGTGTCGCCGGGCGGATGGAACTCGGGGTGCCACTGCACGCCGAAAACATAGGACGGACCCCGCCAGCGCAGCGCCTCGACGATGCGGTCCGGTTCGGACCAAGCCTCGACGCCCAGGTCACGGCCCAGTTCCTTGACCGCCTGATGATGCACGGAATTGGTCTTCACCAGCGTCGCATGAGGATACAGCTGCGCGAGTCCGGTTCCCGGAACAAGCGATGTCGCATGGCAATTGCGATCGTAGAGAGCCTGCATCCGGTGGCGCAGCGCATCGGGTCGCTGCGTCGGGATATCCTGGTAGAGCGTCCCGCCCATCGCGACGTTGATCACCTGCGTTCCGCGGCACAATCCAAGCACGGGCTTGCTCTCCGCCACGAACGCGCGCAGCAGTGAGATTTCATAGACATCGCGGATGCGGTCGCCGTTCCACGCGGGTTGCAGCGCCGTCTCGCCGTAGGTCTCGGGACACACGTCCGATCCGCCCATCAGCACCAGCGCGTCGAGTTCGCGCGCGTAGTCGTCCACCGTGACGCCGCTGCCGGTCCGCCGCGTCGATCCGTCGGGTGAGGGCACCATGAAGGCGAGGACGTCGCGCTGCATCAGCCAATGCGCGACATTCTGTTCGATGTATTGCAGCGTCATCCCCTGAAACAGCGTGCGCGGCTGGTCGGCATGCAGGAACGACGCGGAGATGCCGACCTTGAGCATCGGGCGTAGGCTCAAAGGGCTGTGTCGAACAGCGCCGCGAAATCCGACGCGGCGCACTTGCGTGGATTGGTCTGGTGGCAGATATCGGCGGTGGCAATCTCCACCAGGCGTGGAATGTCCGCCTTGGTCACGGCATGCGCGCCGCGGTACTCCGACAAGCGGGCCGGTATACCCAGCGTGGCCTTGAGCGTGGTCAGCCACGCGATGAACGCAATCGCGCGCGCTTCCGTGGTGCCGTCTTCCGCGCCGGGAACGGCGGCCGCGTGCGCAAGTTCAGCCAACTTCGCAGTCGCCGCCGGCAGGTTGAAGCGCATCACGTGGTCGATCATGATGCCGTTGGCGAGGCCGTGGTGCAGGTCTGCGACCGTCGACAGCGCATGCGCGCACGAATGCACGGCGCCCAGGTCCTTCTGGAACGCCACGGCCCCCATCAGCGAGCTCATCAGCATGTCGGAGCGCGCGTCGAGGTCATGGCCATTTTTCACCGCGCGCGGCAGCGCCCGCGCGGCGATGCGCACCCCTTCCAGTGCGATGCCGTCACACAGCGGATGGTAGGCAGGCGACAGATACGACTCGACGTTGTGCGTCAACGCATCCATGCCCGTCGCCGCGGTGACCGAGGCGGGCAGGTCCAGGGTCAGCTCCGGATCGGCGAAAACCGCCTTGGCCAGAAGCAACGGCGAGAAGATGATTTTCTTGACGTGCGTGACGTCGTCGCCGACCACGGAAGATCGTCCCACTTCCGAGCCGGTGCCGGCCGTAGTGGGAAGCGCCACGAACCAAGGAATGGGCTGCGTGATCGCGCGCACGTGCGGATGATCCCACGCATATTCGAGGATATCGCCGTCGTGACGGGCCATCAGCGCAACGGCCTTGGCGACGTCGAGCGCGGCACCGCCGCCTACACCGATCACGGCATCCGCTCGATGCGCCTTGAACGCGGCTGCACCGGCCATCACCTGGCTGCGCACAGGATTGCCGAAGATCTCCGAAAACACCGCGACGTCGAGGCCGGGCAGGTCGGCGAGCAGTGCGCCGAGGAGTGGCAACGCTGCGACGCCGCGGTCGGTAACCAGCAGCGGACGCGTGATGCCCTGCGCCTTCAGGTGTTCGGCGACCAGTTTGCGCGCGCCCGGACCAAAGTGGACAGTCGTGGGAAAGCTGAAGCGTTCGATGCTCATGGGTGTCTCAAAGGAAAAGGACCATATGTTCTTTGTCGAAATACACGCCATCCACCCTGATCGCGCGGGGTTGCAGACCGAAGGTGACGAATCCGACGGACTTGTACAATTTCGCGGCGGCTTCGTTCGTGCGCGTTACCGATAGAACCAGTTGTTCGAGTCGCGCCTCGTTGCGCGCGTAGTCGATCGCGGCCTGCAGCAACGCACGGGCCAGGCCGCGGCGGCCCAGCTCCGGGGCGACGTACATCGCGACGATGTCGCCCTTGTGCAGCACCTTCGCACGCGGATCGCGCGTCAAGCCGATCATGCCGCGGATCTCGCCGTCGGCAAAGGCGCCCCAGAATACGTTTCCACTATCTCCGGCGATGCGCTGCTCGGTGGCGCTCAATGGCTTGAGCGCATCCTCCTCGACGCTAGACGTAAAGGCTTCCGGGTGTTCCTGAAGCGCCCTCAGTCGCAGCGCGCGGAACGCGGCGGCATCCGCCTTCGTCAGGATCCTGATCGCCATCGATCTCCGTCCATCAGATGATTTCGAAATAGCGCTTCAGTTCCCAATCGGTCACGCCATCCAGCCACTGCCGCCATTCCCAATCGCGCGTTGCTGCGAAATGATCGACGAAGTCGTCGCCGAACCAGTCGCGTGCGACGTCGGACTTCTCGAAAATTCGCGTGGTCTCGATCAGCGTTCGCGGCGCGCGGGGAATGTTCTCGGCGCCCTGGTTGGTTCCGGTGATCGGCTTGGCGGTGAGCTTCATGCCCTTTTCCACGCCATGAAGGCCGGCGGCAATTACGGCGGCCATCGCGAGGTACGGATTGACGTCGGCGCCGGGGCAGCGCGTTTCCAGGCGGGTGGATTTGGGCGAGCCCGGAATCACGCGAAAACTTGCGGTGCGATTGTCCACGCCCCAAGTGGGTTTGACCGGCGCCCAGAAGCCGTCGACCAGCCGCTTGTAGCTGTTGATCGTCGGCCAGAACATCGGTGCGAATTCCATCAGGACCGCCACCTGGCCGGCAAGATAGCTCTCGAACAGCTTGCTCATCCCGTGCTTGCCCTTGGGGTCGTAGAAGCGGTTGGTCTTGCCGTCGGAGAGCGACTGATGGACGTGGCCCGAGCATCCCGGATACTGCTGGCTCCACTTCGCCATGAAGCTCGGCATGATGTCGAAGTGAGATGCGATTTCCTTCGCACCCGTCTTGAACAGGATCGCGCGGTCCGCCTGTTCGAGCGCTTCCGAGAACAGGATGGCCGCTTCATAGACGCCCGGTCCGGTTTCCGTATGAAGGCCCTCGATGGGCACGCCGAACGCGCCCATTTCGTTGAACAACGCCTCGAAAAACGGCTGCGCCGCGTTGGCGCGCAGCAGTGAATAGCCGAACATGCCGGAGGTGATCGGGTCCGGGCCGACGCCTTTTTTCTCCGCCCACGATTGCGGCGTCTCGGAGAAATTGAACCACTCGAAT
>Ga0207701_10000103_pt1 | contig 76770 bp, 71 predicted proteins | sample KBSSwiSSwithPhiX_FD_184294 | JGI IMG/M metagenome (GOLD analysis project Ga0207701, IMG submission 184294) | Switchgrass rhizosphere bulk soil microbial communities from Kellogg Biological Station, Michigan, USA, with PhiX - S5 (SPAdes) (version 2) | ecosystem: Environmental > Terrestrial >...
CGCGTTGATAGAAAGGCCGCACGGGCCCGTAGCTCAACTGGTTAGAGCCGACCGCTCATAACGGTCTGGTTGGAGGTTCGAGTCCTCCCGGGCCCACCAATATTTCCAACCGATTGTGAGTCTGATGGGCCAAACCCGGCGTGCGCCCTATCCACCGGGGGCGATTTGCACGGGGATACGTCGAATAGCCGCGTTCGCCGCGTTTCCGTTGACCACGATCAGGGCCATGATCGTGTAGTCGCCGGTGGGGAGCTTTCCGTTCAGTTTTATTTGAAACGTCACTCCATCGTCCAATGCGACGGTGCCTGCGAGCACGACGCCGCCCTTGTCGTCGATAACGACGTATCGGCACTCCGGTGTGGCCCGCTTCAGGACATCGCGCGAAATGGACTTTATAGGCGCCCGCTCGATTCGGTAGCTCCGTGCAAATTTGATGACCGTCTCGATGTCGCCGGATAGGCTGACCCCGCCTTTTTCCCGCGTCACGTTGGTGATGTAGCCTCGCCGCGGGACGGCGTAGGCGTCGTATGAGCCGACGCCAAGCGGATAAGTCAGGTCTCTGAAGGCATCGAGTGTCACAGTTTCCGCCGACCAGCGCTTCACCTGATAAGGCCCGCTGGTAACCAGAAAATGCCCGTGCGCTCTATAGAAGGCAGCGAGAGCCGCCCAGCGTTTGCGTGCTTCCTCAGCGCTAACGAACGACTGGAGCGCAAGGGGGCGAAAGCCCTCGTGCTCAAATGTTTCAACCAGCGATGCCAGCTGCGCGTTTATTTGCTTGGAACGGACAAGATCGAGCCATGCGACGCCACGGCGCATCGCCTCGCCCTTTGAGAAAGCGCCCCAACCGCGGGCGACCGCCTCCTCCATCAAGGCAACAAGATGCCAGGGCAGGGTGCTCCAGGGCGGTTCCACGTCCGCGTTCCGTTCAGGGTCTTCGGGAGTAACCGTTGCATAGACCTCGATCGTAAACAGCTCGCGAACGAAGTTGACGTCGCCGATGCGGAACGACCTTGAGACTGCATCGCTTCCCATCAGCCGCAATGCGGCGAGCTGCCGGCGCATGGAAGCCGTCGCAAAATCAACGTACGGGTCGTAGTGGCTGTTGCTCCCGTCACTTTGCGTGCCCCAGCGATAGGCGAACATGTAGGCGTACAGGAGATCTGCGACACTGGTCTTGGCGCCATCATGAAAGGCGGAGCCCAGTACGCGGTACGTCAATTTTGACTTTGCAAATTTGTCCGGGCCGACTGGTTGCAGGCGGCCGGTCCCGGGCTCGGGCAGGATCGCGTCACTCGGAATGGCGATGTCGGCGGTTGCGACTGCCGACGGACGTGCCGGCTCCCGCCGTTCGACGATCGGCTCGGCGAGAATCGAAAGGCTGATGAAGGTGAAGAGCACCATCAGCGCGGTGAGCGGAATCTGGGATCGCAAGGTCGCCCGGCGCGGTTCGAACTCCCGCATCGCCACAATGTGCGCCAGGTATACGGAGATCATGTGCCCGACGAGGATCGCGGCGACTGCCGTGTACCAAGCGAAGCGCGCGCCGATAACGGCGATGTCGACCCGATACCCCGCGGTCCCAAAGAGATCCCATCCCCAGCCGAACGGATCGGAAATGAGCGGAATAATGTATTGTCCCTGGACCAAAAGGAAGACGAGGTAGTGCGCGAGGTGATAGCCGATCGCGATCGGAATCAGGGTAAAGGCGAAGCGCTGCGCGATCTCGCACGGTGAACGGCTTCCTCCTGCGGCGGCGCTCATCATCGCGGCAATCAGGGTGTAAGCGCCGAGAAACAGCAGCCAGAACGCGAGAAGTCCGGCGCTCCTCACAGCGATCAGTTCGAATTCGCCGGGGGTGCGGAAGATCGCGCCGATCGCACTTTCCAGCAGCGTCCATTCGGGCGTGTTCAAGAGTCCGTCATAGAGAACGGTGGAGAGCAGCATGAGCACGAAGGCCGTCGTCGACAGCGAGGTGCTCCGGTTGTCGAGAAGACCGGCGCCGAATGGCCGCAAGATCAATTCAGGCGGCGGATCCGTTCGCGCTTCTGTCGGCGCGAAGCGTGCGAAGGTTCCGAAGAAGACCGAGAAGACTTCACCATGCCGTATCCAGGCGTCGCGGCCGAACAGGATCATGCCGGCCCATGTGAGGACCGAATAGCCGACCGCGAAGCATGCGAGATGAGCCGGCACGGCAGGTGTCGGGTAGACCAGTTCGATCCAGGAAAACATGAGCAGCAGCGCAACCGCGGGCCAGATGCGGAACGCTGCGGGGTAGGGCAGGCGACACGAAAATTCGCTCCCGATGCCGACCCGCCTGTACATCCATGCGACCCCATCGAAAATCGTCCGCCATGGATTAATCAGCGTCCAGAAGTCGCCCAGGAAAGCTGAAACGTACGCAAAGCCGACCCACACGATGATCCAGACCATGGTCGGCGCGATGTTCAGATACGGGTTCTGGTTGCCGATAAAGCCGGCCGCCACGGTGACGGCGAACAAGCCTACGGCAAGAAGCTTGAGCACCAAGATGACGCCGGGTTGGGCGATGATTTTCCCGGGCGCATAGTCGAGCAGATCGAGCCGCGGACGGCGAGTTGTGCGGCCTGTACGGCGAACGAAGAGGGCGACGAGCACAAAGGTGGCAACGACGACTGCCGCGGTTCCGTAAAGGTAGAGATAAAGCGGCAATGGCAGGTCGTAGCGCTGGCCAAAGCCGTGAGCGTTCGCCGGCGACGCGAGCGCGCAAACCGCCATTGCCGCCGCGGGCGGGATCGTTCCGGACATATAGCGCCACGCATCCGCGCTAGCGCGGCAGAACCTCGACCTGGACAATGGGCGCCCCATGCGTGTGACTGCCGCCCGACCGCGCCTGATGCTCGGCAACGGGGAATCTTCCGGTCGCGCGGGCCGTGAAAGTCATTTCCGCCACGACACCGGGTTCGACCTTTCGCTCGATGTCGTAACCGTGGAGATGCAGCGCGATTGGCCGATCCGAGCTCCAACGCAGGTTGACGACGTCGCCTTGCTTAACCCGGATCAACCGCTTGTTGGTGGGCAATTGGCCGCGCTCGATGCGCAGTTCGAATGTCAGCTCGTCAGCCTTCGCGCCGGTAACGGCAAGGCCCGGCGTCAGGAGCAGCAAAATCGCAAAAAGGCACCGGAGGAAGCGCGCGGAGATCTCTGTCGCGATACACACGATCCGCTTCATTGTTTCGTGCCCGGCTTAACGTCCGAGATGCGATTGAGCATCCATGCCGATTCGTTCGGTGAGGGGATCAAGGCCGGGTCACCCACGGCGGACCACATCAATCGCCCGAAATTGTCGGTGAAGCCCGCAATCGGGTTCCAGGCGGCCTTGGGCGCAGCGTCGATCCCGAGCGCGAGCCAGCCGTTCCAGGGAAAATCCTTCAGCTTAACGGTGCGGATGAACATCGGCGAGTTGAAGCCCGTCACCGAGTCGTAGGCGATGTTCTCGATGCCGGCGGTGAATTCCGTGCTGAAGTATTCCCGCTTCACGGTGTAGCCCGCGACGCGCGTGCGACAGTCACCGGTGAGCGTCGAAACGAGCGAACGCTCCAGATTGATGCGCTCAACCGAATTCGCGTAGGTGACCGATGTCAGGCGCTGCAGCAGCGGTTCGACCTTTTGCCTCAGGCCTTCATTGCCGGGCAGATCCCCCAGAAGAAGATAGGCCTGAAACCATCCGGTTCTCAGCCAGGCGGGGCCGGACCAACCGTTGATCGCGACGCTCGCGCGGCCGATGAAGTCCGCCGCGTCAAACTCGGCGATCTCGGCGTCCCAGTCCGGGTCCTGCGTGCGCCAGGCGGCGCGCACCATGGAGCTGGCCAGATTGCCGTCCGTCCTGACCTTTAGCTGGACATCGGACGTGCCGCTGCCCAGAACGCGCGCCTTCGCGATTTCTGCGAGATCGACGTAGTGCAGGTAGTCACCATTGAAGGGAGTGACCGGATACGGGTGGGCGACCAATACTCCGCCCTTGCCGGCGAGATCGCGGACCACGGTTTCGGCAATGGCGCAGGCAGACTGCTCGTCCCTGGCCTTCGGCGAGGCCGGGTTGACCCGGACAACCACGAAGGAACCGAGCGACTCAATGCTGTCGATTGAATTCGGCGGCGCCGTGGCGAAGCGCGGCGCATTGCCGACATAGGCCTGGATCTTGCCCGAGAGCAGCAGGCCGGCCGCGCGATCGGGTGCCACGGCCGTCAGCTCGATTTCCTGCGGGTAGAAGGAGGGATAGACCGGCGATTCGTGCCCACTCCTGGCCGGCGTGACGGTGGCGAACGCCACCGCGAGAACGATGCATGACGTGCGGGGAGTCATCCGCGCAATGCCTTCACGACCTTCTCGTTGGCAAGCGCCTCCTTGGGTGGCCCATGGAAAATGATTTCGCCGCGATCTATAGCGTAGAGCCGGTCTCCAATCCGCGTGGCCGCGGCCAGATGGGACTCTGCCATCAGGATTGAGATGCCCATCGCTTTGATCTTCATCACGGCTTCGATGAAGCGGTTGACCACAACCGGCGCCAATCCCTCGAACGCCTCATCCAGCAGGAGCAGCTTGGGTGACAGCATCATGGCGCGCGCGATCGCCACCATCTTGCGCTGGCCACCGCTCAGATGCAGTCCCTGACGCTGTAACAGTGCCTGCACTTCGGGAAAGATACCAAAGGCCTGTGCTTCCGGATTCGCGCGCTCCTTTCCGTCGCGTTTGCGTGCGACCTCGTCACCCAGCCAACGGCTGATCATTAAGTTCTCGTTCACGGAAAGTTCGGGAAAGACGCCGCAGTCCTCCGGCGAAAAGCCGATGCCGCGTTTGGCGCGTTCATGTGGAGGAAGCCTCGCCAGATCTTCGTCGTCGAGAAGGATCTGGCCGGACCGGAGCGGCAGAAATCCCATGATGCTTTCTATCGTGGTGGTCTTGCCGGCGCCGTTGCGTCCAACCAGGCACACAACCTCCTGCTTGTCGACGTGCAAGGATACGCCATACAGGATGTGGGCGGGGCCGCGGTAGGTGTCGATCGCCTTGAGCTCGAGCACGTCGGTCAATCCTTTCGTGTGAATGCGTCCGGCCCGGACGAGCCGAGCAGGACCATCGCGACCTGGTCATTATTCTTGATCTCATCCGGCGTGCCTTGGGCGAGGATAGCGCCCTGTTGCATGACCACGATCCGGTTGGAATACTTGAACACGACGTCCATGTCGTGCTCGACGATGACGGCTGTGATGCCTTCGCCCCGTACCACCGAGGCGATCGTATCCATGATCTGCCCCTTGTCGCGGGTGCTGACGCCGCTCGTCGGTTCATCCAGGAACAGAAGCTTTGGTCTCAGCGCATAGGCGAGCGCCACGTCGAGCAGCTTGCGTTCGCCTTGCGAAAGATCACGCGCACGCTCGTTACGTTTGCCCACAAGGTTGAATTGGCCAAGGATGGTATCGGCTTCTGCGCTCACTGCGTGATCGAGGTGCGCGAGCGCAGTCAGATTGGTGGTCTTACCCTGACGCGAGAAGATCGCCAACGTCACATTGTCGAACGCGGTGAGGTCGTCGAACAGGTTGACGATCTGAAAGCTGCGCGCGATGCCTGCCTTGACGCGATCGGTCACAGAAGCATGCGTAATATCTTCACCCTTGAACAGAATCTTGCCCGAGTCCGAGGGCAGCAAGGCGCTGATTACGTTGACAAGTGAGGTCTTGCCGGCGCCGTTGGGTCCGACCAATGAGACGAATTCGCGCTCGGCAATTGTCAAACTGACGTCGTCGACGGCGTGCGTGTCGCCGAAATATTTCTTTAGATTAACGGTTTCGAGGAGATTCACGTCATCATCCCCTCTTCCTGAATTTGCCAAATTGGCGCGCCAGCGTGCCGACAATGCCCGTCGGCAATGCCAACACTAGCACCAGCAGCACGGCTCCGAGCATGAATTGCCAATAGGCGGTGCTGGCGACGGCGTAAACCTTGAGATAATTGAACACAATAGCGCCGACGATCGGGCCGCTGAAAGTGCGGAAGCCGCCTAGCACGGTCATGAACACGATTTCGCCGGAAAACGGCCAGTACAGAATATCGGGTGTGACCAACCCGTTCAGCGGGACCCAAAGAATGCCGGCGAGACCGGTAAAGCTTCCCGACAGCAGAAACGCCAGCCAACGATAGCGCCGGATTGGAATACCCAGGAACTGGGCCCGCGTCTCGTTATCGCGGATCGCTTGCAGCGCCTTGCCGAAGGGCGAATGCACGATCACCCACATGAGCAAAGTGCAAACGCAAAACAGAAACAGTACATAATAATAATAAGACTGCACGAACGACTGGTAGGCGTTGCGGCCTTTGAAATCAATCAAGCCGCCAAGTAAAGTCAAATTCGCGAAGGCCACGCGCAGACCATCGGTGCCGCCAGTCACCCAAAAGAATTTGTAGGCCAGCGTCCACAGCACCTGTGATAGCGCGAGCGTCAGGATGCCGAAGAAAATGCGTGTGTGGCGTACGCAGACATAGCCGAACGCCGCCGATATCAGACCGGTGACCAGGAGTCCGAACAGAATGTAGACCTCGATGGATCCAATGCCGAAATACCTGACCAGGAAGGCAGCTGAGTAGGCGCCGAGACCGAAATATGCCGAATGACCGAAAGAAAGCAGGCCTGTGTAGCCGAGCAGCAAATTGAATCCGAGTGCTGCGATTGCATAGATCAGGCCGTAGGTGAACAACTGTATTTGGTAGACGTCGACAAACCTCGGCAGGGCCATCAGCACAACTAGAATGGGTATTACGCAGGCGACGATTAGGGGCGTCGAGGGCCCGGTCCGGGAGGCGTTTTTCGACATCGTCACGCCCTCCCGAACAGGCCGGTCGGCTTGACTAGCAGGACGATGGCCGCGATCAGGTACAGGACCGCGAGCTCGACCTCGGGAAAGAACTGAATGCCGGCAGTGCGCACGAAGCTCACGATGAGTGCGCCGATCAATGCACCTTCGAGGCTGCCGAGCCCGCCGATGACGACCACGACGAATGCGAGGATCAGCGCTTCAACGCCCATGCCGAGCACGGCGGCCTGCGCCGGCACGACGACTGCGCCTCCGAGGCCGGCCATAAAGCAACCAAGCGCGAATGCCTGCACGTACACCCATTTCACGTTTAGGCCGAGTGCCGAAGCCATGCGCATGTTCTGCGACGTGGCCCTGAGGATGACACCGAACCGCGTGCGATAGATCACGGCCCAAAGGAAGACGGCGGCCGCGATGCCGATGAAGATGACGACAAGATTGTAGACCGGATATCGCAGGTTCAGGATCCGAATGGTTCCCATGCTGTCGATGACCGCGCCTGCGGTGAGCGGCACGCCCCCGAACAGGAAGTGCATCACGTCCTCGAGGATCAGCAGCAGAGCAAACGTGATCAGGAGCTGATATTCTTCCGGCCGGTTATAGAGCGGCCGGAGAAGCGTGGGCTCGATCAGCGCGCCGACGGCGGCCACAGCGATTGCGCCTGAAGGCAGCAACAGGAATAGCACCCAGAGCGGCGCGCCGGCCGCGAAAGTGCCGATAGCCCAAGCAGTGACATAAGCGCCGAGCGCATAAAGGCTGCCATGTGCCAAGTTTACAATGCGCATGACGCCGTAAATCAAGCTCAGGCCGGCGGCGATAAGGAACAGAATACAGGCGTAGAAAATGGAATTCAGAATTTGAATGATGAGGATGTCCATATTTCCCCCGCCGAATTTTCTTGCGTACGTATACTAGCTCAGACATCCGCCTCTCTGCCTAGCCCGGCGGGCCAGCGCCGCCGATACGAAAATGCACCGACCTGGCCGACGGAACCATGGAATTTCCATCAAGGAAAATGGCGAGGTTTATCGTGTAGTCGCCTGGCGGCAATCGCTCCGGAAGATCGACCGTGAAACGTCCGTCATCTCCCCAATGCATCTTGTCGAGGCCGCGCACCTTGCCGTCCGGACCGATCAGGACGTACCGCGAAACGACGAGCAGCCCAAAGGTGCCCCGCAGGGTCGTGCGTAGCAGCGGTTCTTTTGTGAGCTTGTAGTTGCGTCCCATCTTTAAAACCATTTCCGCGTCGGCGCGGACGGTGATCGTGTTGCCTTCGCGGGTGACGGATTCGATCACTGCGTGCGGCGGATTGACGAAGCGGTCGAACGTACCGAATCCGAGCGGATAGGTGACTTCACGAACGGCTTTCAGCACGACCGCGTCGGGGCTCCATTCGGCCAGCCGATACGGGCCGTTGGTCACGAGAAAATGCCCGTTCTTTTCGGCGAAGGCTGCGAGGGCCCGCCAGCGCGCCTGGGCCACCTCGGCTGTCACGAATTCTTTTAGGGCCTCGGGGCGATAACTTTCCCGCTCGAACTGTGCAATCAGAGGCAGGAGCTTTGCCCGCAAACCCTGATCGCGAACCAGATCCATCCAGGGGATGTGCCGCCGTTCGGACTCCTGGTCGGAAAAGGCCGCGTAGCCGCGTGTCACTGCCTCTTCCATCAACGCCAGTAGATGCCAGGGCGTCGTGCTCCAGGGCGGTGCCATCGCCGCGACCTGTAGATCGTCGTGTGGGACATCTCGAAGATAAACCTCGACCACGGGGGTGTTCGTAAGAACTTCCCAATTCTCCGCGATGACGTGCTTCGTTCGTTCTACACGCACGATCTTAAGTCCGGTCAGACGCTCCTGCATCGCGGCCAGGGTCTGCTCCAGTCGCGGCTCGTGGGCGTTGCTGCCGGCATTCGACTTTGCCCCCCAGCGATAGGCGAAGACGAACGGATAGATGACGTCGGCCACGTCCATCTCGGAGCCGTCCTCAAACGGCGAAGCAAGCACCTCATAGACAACTTTCGCCGACGCGAAAGTTCTGGGCCCTACCGATTCAAGTGCTCCCGTTCCCGGCTGTAGCCGAAATGCGTCGATTGGCACGCTAATGCCGCCGGATTGGCCCTCCACCTTGGTAACAACCGATTGCACGCGGTTGTGCATCCAGCTGGCGTTGAACGGAAACTGGATCATCGCGGGGTCCCCCACGCCCGACCAAATCAACCGTCCCATCGGATCGGTGAAACCGGCCACCGGATTCCAGGCGCCCACGGAACGCTCGCGCACGCCAAGGTGCAGCTTGCCGTTCCACGGGTATTCCTTGAGCTTTGCTGTGCGAAGGAAAATGGCACTATTCAGGCCGGTGAGGGAGTCGTAGGCGACATTTTCGATTCCTGACGGGTATGCGGTGTCGACGAATTCGTCCTTTACCGTATAGCCAACGACCATGCGTGCGCACCCACGCGTGAGCGCTGCTACCAAGTGTCGCTCCACATCCGCTCGTTCTGCGAGCCCGAGTGTTTCGCCGCGAACCAAGCGCACGTAGTCGTCATCCGTGGCCTCACGCGCTGCGGCGTCGAGTGCCGGAGCCAGAAGTCGGTGCGCCTCGAACCATCCTTCCTTCGCCCATGGTCGCCCCGACCAACCGTCAAACGGCAGGCTCGTACTTGTGAGCAGTTCATCGACCGGCACTTCCTCGAGGACGGCGTCCGAGCCGTCCGCAACCAGCTGCCACCGCGCCCGCACGATCGCCGTCGCGAGTGGACCCTTAGCGCCCAGCCTCTCCGACGACGCTGACGCAGACGCGCCGCTGACCGCTTTTATTGCCATCTCGGCGCGGTCGAGATGGTGCAGGTAATCGGCGTGATAGGGCGTCACCGGATAAGGATGGAAGATGAAGCCGCCTGCTTTTTCGTCGCGCAGCGCCGCCATGAATTCGCGTGCGGCAGCGCAACGGGCGTCGGCAGAAGCGAAGCGTGCGGAAGCCGTCTTGAAAGAGAGAACCAGAACCGAACCGAGCGACCGCACCGACTCCAAGTGCTTGGGCACCGGCCCTGCGAAAGAGGGCGCTGCGCCGACATAGGCGTGCAGCGTTTCGTCGCTTAGGCCCTTGGCGGCCGCTGCGGGTCCGATGGCTTCGATACGAATTTCATCGGGATAGTAGGAAGGAAAGTGGCCCACCGAATGACCGGCGCTGCCCTGGCCACCGGCGGCGACCAAGCCGGCAACAATAATCGCGCCCGCCATGCCCCGCACAATCTCGCGCAAGGCGGGATCACGCCAGGTAAATCGGCCGGGGCGCAACCTTCGCCTGACCGGCCTATCAATGCCGGGATACATCACCACTTGCTTCCACTCGGAACGAAGCGGCCGTGTTGGTGGACACGGCCGCCTTCCGATCAGCTTGAAATCAGGTCAGCCAGGTGGTCTTCAGCCAGTTGGCCGCCGCGGTCGACTCGTTATGCGACGTGCCGGGCTTCGGCCAGTTGGGCGGCGCCGTGATGTCGCGGATGGGAATTGTCATGATCGACTTCGGATCCCAAACAGGGAATTCGTACTTGGGATCGTTCTTGGTCATCCCGATGATCGTGTCCTTATAGCCTTGGTGGTTGTCGGCCCGGATGTAGATGTAGCCGGCCGGCGCATCCATCCCCATGCCCTCGAGCATGGCGATGATGACTTCATCCTCGGGCCAGCCGCCGACCAGCAGATTGGCCTTCTCGATCGCGCCCTTGAGCAGGTAGAGCGCCGTGTACGCGCCGTCCGATTCGAAACTCGGATACTCGTTCCAACGCTTGTAGTAACGCTCAACGAAAGAGTCGTTGATCGGCCAGCGCCCTTTGGTCGGATGCGTGAAGAAGTAGTTGGCGTGGCAGCCGGCTAGCACCCCTTCGGGGTGATCTTTGCCGATTGCGTGCGGCTGACCACCGAATGCCAGCGTGGTGGCAACTTTCATCTTGTCGAACAGACCGTAACGCAGCGCCTGCTTGTAGAACGCCACGTAGTCTCCGCCCCACAAGCCGCAGATCAGGAGTTCCGGCTGGTCGGATAGAAGCTTTGTGATGTGCGGGGTGAAGTCAGTCGCGCCGAGCTTCGGCCACGCCTCGGAGACGGCGGTTGCGCCGGGAACCAGCTTCTGGAACGCCAGCATGAAATGCTCATGCACGTTACGGCCGTAGCTGTAGTCCGGCTGGATTGAGCCGACCCGCTTTGCATTCGGCCAAGCCTTCGCTGCGCCGACCGCCGACGTGACGCCGTCGGCCGACTGGATGTTCGTCACACGGAACGTGTATTTCGGCTTGGGTACCGCCTTGTCGAAGAGGAAATCGGTGCAGCCATCATTGAACAGCGTGAGTACCTGCAATTCCTCGGCGACCGGGCCGAGAGCAGGAGTGTTGCCGCTGGAGATCACGCCGGTAAACAGATCGATGTTTTCGGAGAGCTTCATGCGGCGAAGCTCTTTGACGTTGGCGTCGGTGCCTGCCGCCTCGTCGGCCATGATGGTTTCGATCTTTCTTTTTCCGAGGAGCCCGCCTTCGGCATTGATCTCCTCGGCCGCCATCAGATGGCCTTTCCTGCCGGGCTCACCCAAGAGGTTGGCAGGGCCGGTGAGGAAGGTGATGTGTCCGGTCTTGAACGGTTTGTCTGGGATATTTCCCTTCGCCTTGAAAGCCGCGTGTGCCGGCCGCGGCCCGGCGAAGTAGGTGGCCTGTCCCGCAGTTACTGCGGCGGCTCCAATTGCAACGCTACTCAGAAAATTTCTGCGTGTGACGTCGGTTACCATGGTGCTCTCCCTAGGAGACGAAACTGAATGACGTGATCGCGTCCCCATCTTTAAGCTCGTTCTTGAGCTCTTTGGAACAGTCTATGCCTACACTGCGCCCCACGCCAGTGCAGCGAAACCCGGAGTTGAGTTCTATTTTCTGATATTTATCAGGCGAATACCGATTTTGTTTCTGCCGTTGAAGGATGCAGATGGACTGTAATGAGTGGGACTCCAGCAGGACATCAATGTAGGTTTGTAGTGTGATGGTCACGCGCCGAGGCGGGAATTCGGCCGGTCGAACCAAGGTTACGGTACGAAACGCAGCCACGCGTCCATTCGGTTTCCTTCATGTCCTGTCATTTGCGGGAGCGGCGGCAATCGCGCTCCTTCTCATGCCGTTCGTGCTCGCCGTCTATCCGCTGATCATATTGTCGCAGGCACTGGTGTTTTCGATTGCGTGCATGGGACTGAACCTCCTTTTCGGCTCGGCCGGGTCCTTCTCGCTCGGGCACGCGACCTTTTTCGGCGTCGCGGCCTATACCGGTGCGTTCCTGTACAGGTTTTACGCCGTTGAATCTCTCGAGGCCTACCTGGCGTCCGGACTCCTTGCTTCGACCAGCTTTGCAGCTGTCATCGGATTTTTCTGTGCGCGCACGACGAAGATCTACTTTGCGCTTCTCACGCTCTCATTTTCGATGGTTGCGCACTCGCTTGTGATCGACGGTGCTGTGTTTATGCTCTTTGGCGGACTTGGGTGGGCTCTCTATTTACTGGGCGAGGGCTCGATGTACATTCCGCGATTCGCCATTCTCGGAATGGAATTCAATCCGCACCAATTCAATTTGGTGTTCTATGACGTCATCGTCACTGCGTTCATCGTGACCGTTCTCTTGCTATGGAGAATAAGCCGCTCACCTTTCGGACAAGCACTCAAGGCGATCAGGGACAATGAAGTCCGCGCCGCTTTTATCGGGATTCCGGTTTGGAAATATCGATGGTACGCGTTCATTCTATCCGGATTTTTTGTAGGCCTTGCCGGAGGCTTGTACGGCCAGCTGGCGCGCCAGATTACTCCTGAGCAGCTTCACTGGATTTTCTCCGCTCAAATGGTTTTGGCGATTGTGTTGGGTGGTACGCGGCATTTTCTTGGACCAGTCTTGGGTGCATTCGTTTTCGTGGGCCTTGATGAATTCGCGTCGCGATGGACCGTTGGGCGCAGCCTGGCGTTCGGAATTTTGCTCATCATCGTCGTCTTCTTCTTTCCACGCGGCATTGCCGACACGTTGATGAGGATGGTGAGGAGCCGGCGGCACACGTGACAAGGTGTCTCGGGCGACACCGTGTGCAAGTCTCGACAATGCGTCGGGGTTACTGCTGTGCAGCAGTACGTTTTGACGACTAGCAGCACGCCGCCAACATTTCGCCATTGAATGACCTGAACCGAACACGAACAAACCTCATTGATCGGTGTCAGAGGGGTCAGTATTTTCGGGCTGCTCTCGGAAGCGAGGCTCGCTCATAACGGTCTGGTTGGAGGTTCGAGTCCTCCCGGGCCCACCATTGTTTTCAGTGCCTTGTTTCGCTGACGGTCGTCACCGTCGTGTTGCTGCCAACGGTATTGCCAATGATAGGGCTCGCCGAATGGTCGACAAAAAAGCGGACGTCGGCTTTGTATGGTGGCAAGAAAAGCCCCGACAAAAGTCGGGGCTAAAGTTGAGAGGATTGCAAACCCACCGACCCAGAGGGAACCGCATGATGATGCGAGTTTGCCAATCATTAAACCTCAATTGCAATAGACGTATTTGATTTTGGTCAATGTTTCGCATTGATGCAGAGGACCGTCTGCGATTTGGTGCGTCGCTCGGGCGAAAAAGCAGATAGCCGATCGGATTATTTTCGAAAAAAGTCGGAGGGAGTGACCTTGATTTGGGTCAAGGCGTCTGTGCCATTGGGTGCTGCGCGACCGAACGCTAGTACGTATGCTCCTCACTTTCGTCGGTAATAGCGCTGCACGCGTTGTCTTGACGAAAATCAAGGTGAAGCTCGAAGATTTCAATCACGCTTCACTACCTAACAATGAATGCCTCGTGTCGGTGGCATTCAGTGCATGGCGCAGCTGAGAACCAATCTTAGCGCATGCTGTAATCACGCAATCACTATTTCTCGAACGACATTGCGAGGGTGCGCATGCAGAGGTGTTGAAGGGAGACACTAATGAAGAAATTATGGGGACTGCTGGCGATTTCCGTGTTTTGCGGCGCCTTGGGAGTTGGCGGCGCGCAAGCCGATGAACCAAACAAGATCAAGGTCGGTGTGTTACTCCCGCTCACCGGCACATTTGCGGCGGTGGCCGAAACGCAAAAGCAGGGTGCGTTGCTGGCGATCGACGTTGTCAACAAAAGAGGCGGACTCAACATGCCTTGGGGTAAGGTCGCTGTTGAGGGCGCCGTCGACGATGACGAAGCCAAGCTCGATGTCGGCGTTCGCCGCTATCGTTATCTGGTCTCGGAAGGGATCCGTGGCGTTGGCGGCCAGACCTGGGCGCCGCTTGCTTACGCGATCAACGCCATCGTCTCCAAGGAGCCGATGCCTTACTTTCCGGTTTGCGTGATGGCGAAGGAAGGTTTTCAGAAAGGCAAACTTGCCGACTCGACTTTCGCGACTGCGTACAGCCCTTGGACAGTTGGCTATATGGCCGGCACGTCAGCGATTAAGACGCTGGGCAAGAAGCGAGTCTTCTTCCTGGCCCGCTCTGACAGTTTTGGCTGGGACATCCGCGACGGGGTCAATGAGGCGGCGAAGCAATACGGCGGAGAGATCGTGGGCTATGACGAAGTGCCGCTCGGAACAAACGATTTCACCACCATCCTGCAAAAGGTTCGCGCTGCGAAGCCGGATGTTTTCATTTTTGCGCAATTCGGCGCCGACGCTGTCGCTTTGCTCAAGCAGGTCAATCAAATGGGCTTGGGCAAGGAGATGACGATCTTCAACGCCTTCATCACAAATGTAGTGGCCAAGGGCGTGCCCGCGGAAGCACTGCAGGGCGTCCACGCCATGCATTACTTCTACTACGACCTGAGTAACTTCGAAGATAAAGAAGTGGCCAAGAGCGCACAGGAGTTTACCGAACTGTTCCGTTCGAAATACGGGACGCCTCCTGATGCCTATGCCGCGATCGCGTACATCGCCTACATGGAAATGTTCCGTGGCTTTGAAGCGGCCAAATCTCTCGACGCGAAAAAAGTCTCTGAAGCGCTGATGAGCGGCACTGCGGAATTCAACACCATCAAGGGTCCCGCGAAGTGGCGCCAAGATCATGCGGCCGTGTACAAACACGCCGCGTTCCTGGTCAAAGGAAAAGGCGCGGAGGAGCGGAAAAATGAATGGGACGTCTTCTCCGTTGTTGGCTCGCAGGGCGGCGATGAGGTGATGCCAACCCTGAAGTCCCTCGGATACTAACCGAAATGTTACCCGGGCGGACAGCTGGAGTTGTCCGCCCGGGCTTGTGTGAGCAATCGCGTTTTTAGGCGCACGTGTTTTGCGGCCCCGCGAGCGTGCGCGAGAAAACTGACGACATGGCCGGACGCGCGGAGATTATTCGAACGGAATCGGTGACGAAGCGATTCGGCGCTTTGGTTGCGGTCGACAAAGTTGACTACATCCTTCAGGAAAATGAAGTCGCCGGCATTATCGGTTCGAACGGCGCGGGCAAGACGACTTTCTTCAATCTGCTGACCGGATATTACCCGCCCGACGAAGGGATCATTCGCTATCGTGGCGAAGATGCCACCCGCATGACGCCCCAGGAACGGGTCGCCAAGGGGATGATGCGCACCTTTCAACTGACGTCCACGTTCGACAATCTCACCCTGGTCGACAATCTTGTGCTGGCGTTTTTTCGTGCGCACAAGAAGGCGACGCTGATGCGGCTGCTGTTCAACACCTGCAAAGCCCATCGTCATCAAGAAAAAATTTTGCAGGCGTTGGAAACCTTTAACCTTCAGGACCTGCGCGACAAAGAGGTTCGGCATCTTAGCCTGGGTGAAAAGCGGCGCCTTGAGATTGCAATGGCGATTCTGGCCGAACCCAAGGTGCTATTACTGGACGAACCACTCGCCGGGCTTGCCGAGTCCGAGATCCAGGGAGTTTTGGACGTGTTGCGCAGGCACGTTGGCAGCCAGACGATCCTGGTCGTTGAGCACAAGATCTCGCATGTGCAGGACTTCCTCGAACGTCTCACCGTTATGCATGAAGGCCGGGTGATTGCCGACGGCGGTTGCGAGGAATGTCTGCGCCATCCTGAGGTACGCAGAAGCTATTGGCAGATCGACGTTACGGCCGAGGCAAGCGGGGTCTTCATGTCATGAGCATCGGCGCGGATATCCTCTCAGTTAATGCGTTAAACGCTGCGTATGGCGAATCGAAAGTCTTGTTTGACGTCAATTTGCGCGTGCGACCGCGCGAGATTGTGGCCTGTGTGGGGCGCAACGGTGCCGGCAAAACCACGCTGCTGAGAAGCATAGCGGGGTTCCTCAAGCCGACTTCGGGCACGATCGTGTCGAACACAAAAAGTCTGGTCGGCCAGGCAGCATTCGTGATCGCTCAGATGGGAATCAAATACGTTCCGCAGGACAAAAAAGTCTTTTCCGATTTGACAGTGCGGGAAAATCTCGAGCTCGGCAGCTATGCCAGCAAAGACTACGACTGGACCCCGGTGACCAACTACTTCCCCAAGCTCAAGATACTGATGGATCGCAAAGCCGGTTATCTGAGCGGCGGCGAACGGCAGATGCTGATGATTGGCCGCGCCATTCTCGGGGACCCAAAACTGCTGCTGATAGACGAGCCTACAGAAGGGCTAGCTCCAAGTATTGTAATGCAGCTCAAGGACGTGTTTCGAGAATTAAGCAAGAAGACGGCGCTGGTTATTGTGGAGCAGAATCTTCCACTCGTTTGCGCCATCGCCCACCGCGTGTACGCGTTCAACGATGGGCGCGTCATGGCGGAATTAACCGATCGTAAGACGATCACACCCGAAGTCTGCGAAAAGTATCTGTAGGATCCTGCGGCGACCGCAGGCATTGAAAATTACGCTGAGGAAAATGTTGCGATGAATATTCTACGTTGGTGGTGGAGTTTGGTGCTGGCGTTCGCCCTGGTCGCCTTGGTACGGGTTTTTTTGCCGCTACCGTTCGCCAACGAGATTATGATTTTTTCTATCTACACCATTGGCTGCAACTTCCTGTTGGGCCGCGTTGGCTTCATTTCCTTCGGCCAGCCAGCCTATCTCGCGGTCGGTGCTTATGCTGCTGCCTTTTATTTCTACTATTTCGGCACCAATCCTTATGTTGGCATTCTGATCGGTATCGCAGCCGGAATCGTGATGTCGCTCGCTGTCGGTCCGATGTTCGTGCGCCTGCGCAGCGACTATTTTGCCCTGGTGAATCTCGCGCTGGCCGTGATCGTTTTTTATCTCATGCAAAAGGTTCTGGCCGACATCACCCATGGCGACAATGGGCTGTGGTTTCTCACGAACCTGTCGCCCACACCGGTGCTCGATCTGACACGGCCGGATCAATTCTTTATCTTTGCATTTCTCGTCGGCTTCGTTGTATGGGCGTTTTATAAATATCTTGACGACTCGATTTACGGCGCCTGCTGTCTCGGGGCCAAGATCAACGACGATAAGTTGAGGTTTCTCGGCTACAACAACTACCATGTACGCTTATTGGCCTTTGTGATCGCCAATACAACGACCGCGCTGGCGGGCGCGATGTATGCCGTCTATCTGGGCTTTGTCAGTCCCGAAATCACCAGTCCGGCGCGTGCCGCCGATCCAGTGGTGGTGACCATTCTTGGCGGGGTTGGCTCTCTCTACGGGCCTCTTGTCGGCGCGATCGCTTACACCGGCATGAAGGACGTTCTCAGCAAGGTTCTTGGCAATTGGGAACTGATCATAGGGTTCCTTCTGGTGCTCATCATGCTCGCCGGAGAGAAAGGTATCTGGGGCACGTTGGAGCCGCTGCTGAAAAAGGCATTCGTCCGCATTTGGCCGATCAGCAAGCTGTCCGAAAGTGAAGGTAGCAGCCGATGATCGACACGCAGCTTTTGATTACCGGCGTCATCTTCGGCCTGAGTTTGGGCAGCATCTTTTTTCTGATGGCAATCGGGCTATCGCTCTGCTTCGGCTTGATGCGCATCATCAGCCTCGACCAGTTGCTGTACTATTCGGTTGGGGCCTATATCGCCTATTCCGTCAGCCTGACAGTCGGCAATCTCTGGCTCGGCCTACTCGCAGGAATGGCCGTTGGTGGAGTGTCCGGCCTCGTGGTCGAGCGCCTGGTGTTCAAACGCATCTACGAGCGCGATATCACTTTCAGCATGATTACCTCGTTCGGTATTTTGATTGGTGGGGTTGGCATCATCAAACATTTCTGGGGAGTGGTCCCGCGGCCGGTGCCGGTGCCGATCGCTGCCCAGATCAATATTATTGGCACGGAACTTCCGGTCTACCGGCTTGTGGTCATTGCGCTCGCCTTACTCGTTTATTTCGGCATCTGGCTTTTCCTGAACAAAACTATCATTGGCAAGGCGATTCGGGCTGGCATCGAGGATGTCGAGCATGTCGAAGGTCTCGGCATTAACGTCTACCGGCTGTTTTCCATGACCTTCATCATGGCCGGTGCATTGTCGGCGCTTGCCGGAGGTTTGCATGCGCCGCTGATCATGGTGGATCCTCAAATGGGGCTGGAAGTTCTGGCTTTTGCTTTCATGATTGTGATTATCGGCGGTTTGGGCAGCATCAAGGGGACGCTGGTTTCAAGCTTCCTGGTAGGGCAGGTGGTTTCGATTGGTTCATTGATCTACGCGCCGCTCGCCCAGATGGCACCGTTCGCGATCATGATTTTGATATTGCTGCTCAAGCCGACCGGCCTCTACGGCAGCCCTTTGCTCAAGCGTTAGTGCGAAATTGTTTCGGATTGTAGCGGCCCGCCGCAACTGCGGCGAGTTGCCTTCTACTCGTTAAGGACGGAGTTGGGCCGAGCGGGCACGCACTCTCAAGCGGTCAGGCGCCGCACATGGACGGGTTCAGACTAGAGGTCCTGCAGGCGGACCTCGGTCTTTTCCGCACAGCCCTAGTTCCCCATGGGTGTTAACGCACAGAACGACCAGCTGGTCCATGCATATGATGTGTTCGCGCACGTGTCGGGGAAAATCGCGACGCAACAATCCTTGTGCCTTCGCCCAGCTATTTTGGCTCAGCTTTGCAGCATTGTCGCAAAATCGAAGAAGCAGATCATGCTCCGTCTGGTGACATACAGGCAAAGATCGATCGAAATATCTCATAATCTCCGCTTCACGTGCGAAGTGTTTTTGCATCAGTTTTTTCATGCGTGCGATCAGGAATGGAAATTGGAGCGGCCCACAGTTGACCGCGCGGTACCAACAATTTGAAATTTCCATGTGGTCGGAATCGATGACCTCGTGGCCAAGACGTTCTGGCAAAAGTTTCCGGTTAAACGGCCGGACAATTTCACGAGCCATTGGGAAGCCATCTCTGCGCAAAATCTAAAACAAGTAGACTCAAACGAGAGATTCGGTGTCCTTGACCAAAATCAAGTTTGATCAGGGTGTCATAGCGAAGAAAAAAAGACCCTGACCAGAACCATTGAAGGCTCGGCCAGGGCCGATTGAGTCTGGTCCTGGAGAGGGAAGGATAATGGCGATACGCAACTCCAAGACTAGGACAAAACTTGCACGATCGGCGGGTCGGCCTTATCAAAAATCAAGATCGAGAAAGATTGGAGGTTGCTTCGAAAAGGTCGAACGAGTTTGATTTTTATCAAGATCCGAATGAGCGGTTCGCTTAATAATGATGTATCAGTTCTTTCGCATTGGCAGGAGCGCTAGACATGCCAAATGTCAGGGAATTATTCGATCTTGCTCGACAGTACTACGCGAAATCTAACCACACGCTGCATTCTGACGTCAGAGAAGCCCTGCGAAGCAAGGGCGACGACTACATGCAGAAGGCTGACGAGCTTCGCCGTGTCGAAATTATTCAGGGCGTTTTTCCAAGCGACAACAAGATTGGTTAGACCGTAAGAGCATGGCCTAGAGTGGTGGAAGCGGCGATACTCCAATGACGATGTCGTGCAGCATCAGAAAGCTGAAATAAAGAACCGTTGCAGCAAGCAAACGAAAAAGGTCGGGATTGTACGGCGAGGGGAGCCATCTCCCGGTAAAAAGTGCGACGAGAGGCACAAATGATGTGTGGGCGGATAGTCGTAGCCACTCTGTAGTGCCGAAGATTTGTTGCTTTCTGACGTCGATAATCAGTGCGCCGAAAATGCCAAGCGCCGCGAACATGCAAAACACGATAACATGAGCTAGGTCGCCATTCGGCGGCACATGCGCTGAAGCCCAGAGCATCGCCGCCCAAAGCACCGGATGACGTGTACAACCGACGATGCCTGGGTGATCGGGATCATAGGTCGTGTCATTGCGAGATGCGATGGAAAGGGGGTTGGCTGCGGCAATCCCATATACAAGCAGCAAGCAAACAAACGGCATGATGACGTTTGTGATCCACGTCTGCCAAGCAGCAGGCTCCCAAAGAGGGAAATAGGGCGCACGGCCGGCGGCTACGATGAGCCAGCCGAACACCAATATAGAGAATCCCGTGTAGGCGACGAGATAGCCCGTCTTCCCCACGCGGCGCAGAAGCCATGCCCGCGCGGCTGGCCGTGCCGGAATCATGTGGCTTGTGACAAACAGGACAAAAGCAAGAAGAAGTTCACTCCAGCCCGTCAAGAATGCAGTCATGATTTTTTCTAACGCCCTGGCGTCGGGCCGTTATTAGAACAACGAGCAGGTCTCGACGTTTGATTTTAATCAAGGCGCTCCTCGTGCCTTGACGAATAGATAAATCATGCTGACAGGGGGCCAAATCTCGGGAGAACGGGTAGCGCCGCGCTACACGTCGTATCCGACGGCGCCGCATTTTGTTGCGTCGATTGGAGCGGACACCTATGCGTCATGGCTTGATGACCTGCCGAAGTCCGACACTTTGTCGGTCTATCTGCATGTGCCGTTCTGCGAAAAAATCTGCCTCTACTGCGGATGTAATACGAAGGCGGTGCGGCGATTCGAACCGATTGATGCTTATGTAGAACGGCTGTCCCAGGAGATCGATCTGGTCGCCGATCGTACGGGATGCCGGCGTATCGTCCATCTTCATTGGGGTGGGGGGACCCCATCAATTCTCGGGGCCGAGCGGTTACGCAACCTGGTCGCGCAACTTGACGTTCGTTTCGACCTTTCGGCGTTACGCGAGCATGCATTTGAGCTTGATCCTCGTTACGTAACAAAAGAACTCGCAGCCGTCCTTGCTGATATTGGCGTGACACGCGCAAGTCTCGGTGTTCAGGATCTTTCTGCGCACGTGCAAAATGCTATCGGGCGCGTTCAACCATTTTTTGTTATTCAGCAGGCCGTCGATGCTCTACGTGAGGCTAATATAAACGAAATCAATATTGATCTCATGTATGGCCTGCCAAATCAGTCGGTTCATGACATCAAGCGAACCGTGACGCTCGTGAATGAGCTGAAGCCCCAGCGTCTCGCCGTGTTTGGTTACGCTCACGTTCCCTGGTTCAAGCGGCATCAGAAGCTTCTGGACGAATCCTCGCTGCCTGCGCCAGCTGCGCGACTTGATCAAGCGATGGCGGCCCACGAGACACTGATCTCCTTGGGCTATGAGCCTATCGGTCTTGATCACTACGCAGTTCCTGCCGACAGTCTCGCCGTCGCGGCACGCACGCGTATGCTGCGTCGGAATTTTCAGGGATATACGACGGATGATGCAAGCGCGTTGATTGGCATTGGTACATCCGCGATCGGCCAATTGCCGCAAGGCTATGTGCAAAATGCTTCGGATACAGCCAACTATTCGCGCGCAATCATCGCGGGCCGTTTTGCCACGGTAAGAGGAATTGCGCTTTCAATTGGAGACCGCATTCGCAGCCGCATCATCGAAGAACTCATGTGCCACCTTGATTGCGACATCGGAGAACTCCTGGACCAATACAACGGGATTCAGGAATCGTTTGGGCATGAGCTTGAAGCCCTGCGGCCATTTACCGCTGATGGTTTTGTGCGGATCGATGGCAACCGCATCGTTGTCGAGGAGAGCGGACGCCCATACTTGCGCCTGATTGCATCGACATTTGACGCTTATTTGCACAATCCCCACGTTCGACATTCCGTCGCGGTTTAGCGACCAATCAAGGCGAACTAGGACAGACCGATGACCCGACGAATTGGCCAGTAAACGGCCTTGATTTCAGTCAAGCGGCATTGATTTTTTTGTTTGTATGAAAATCACACGAAGTGTCTGCCTGATCCATTGCAGGAGGAAGGTGATGAAATCGAAATCCTTACGCTGCCTGGCATGGTTGGTTGCGGCCGCCGCGGTTTTGTTTGCCGACGCTCCCGTCAAAGCCGCCGACCCCATCAAAATCGGATTCGGCATGTCGCTCACCGGGCCGCTTTCTCCTAACGGTAAGATGTCGCTGGTGGCCATGCAGATCTGGGAAGATGACACCAATGCCAAGGGCGGATTGCTCGGCCGACCAGTCAAGCTGGTCTACTACGATGATCAAAGTAGTCCGTCGCAAGTACCGAGCATCTACGCCAAACTCCTCGATATCGATAAGGTTGATTTGATCGTCAGCGGCTATGCGTCGACTCAGATTGCTGCCGCGATGCCGGTCGCGATTCAGAAGAAGAAGTTATTCGTCAGCCTGTTTGGTACCGGTGTCAACGAACGATTTAACTATCCAAAATACTTCTCGATGATTCCGAACGGCCCGACACCCAAGCCAGCCTTTACGCGTGGCTTCTTCAAGGTTGCCGAAGTGCAAACGCCGAAGCCGCAAACGATCGCAATTGCGATGGCAGATGCCGAGTTCGGTCGCAATGCCTGCGAGGGCGCCCATCAGAACGCTCAGGCGTCCGGCTTTAAGATTGTTTACGAGAAGGCCTATCCTCCATCCACCACCGATTTTACTCCGATCGTACGCGCGATCCAGGTTACGAATCCGGATCTACTGGTGATCTGCTCATACCCGCTCGATACAGTTGGCATGATCAAGGCGATGGGGGAGGTCGGTTTCAAACCGAAGATGTGGGGCGGCGCAATGGTCGGCTTACAGGCAACGGTTTTCAAAACCCAGCTCGGACCGTTGCTCAACGGTATTGTAAATTTCGAGACTTGGCTTCCGGTCAAATCGATGGACTTCCCCGGGTCAGCCGAGTTGCTCAAGAAGTATCAGGCGCGTGCACAGGCAGCAGGCACCGATCCGCTCGGCTACTACATGCCGGTCTGGGCCTACGCGTATTTGCAGGTGCTCGGCGATGCCGTTGCCGCCACCAAGAGCCTCAATGATGATGTGCTCGCTGACTATGTCCGCAAGACCACCTTTAAGACCGTTGTCGGCGACATCAAATTTGGCAAACAAGGCGAATGGGCCGAGGAGCGAACTCTGGCGGCGCAATTCCAGAACATCAAAGGCAAGGCGCTTGATGATTTTCGCGACCTGACGACAGAGGTAATTATATATCCGCCGAAATACAAAAGCGGCGAAGTGATCTATCCTTACGAAAAAGCGATCGTAAAATAGAGTTTAGACAACGCTAGGTCGTATCAGCCCTCTGGCCGAGGGTCAGTCGGTCGCGCGGTCGCTGTGTTGCGCCGTGGAGATACTTCGATTTTCACACTTCGGGGAGTGGGAGGCGTTCTACGACGCTATTCGGGTGGTCTTGTCATTCGTTCGGTGATCAACGCCACTCGAACTCAATATAGTTATTCGCAGGCTCCGCTATCGAGGTTAGTTTTAGTTGTAACTCGTTGGGCCATTTACGTCGTTGCTTTCTTGGTTTTCACGTCAAATATTTCATCGAGCGCTATAGCGTTTGGGCAGAAATTGCGAAATGTCGTCGCTGCAATTCCTATGGAAAGATCAAAGCTGCACTGAGCTTTGTTGTTACAGTTTATACACAGCCACTGCATATCGCGCGCAATGCGCGGATCAATTTTGTCAAATTCCTTTGGATTCACGTCTAAGGTGACGAGCAGGCTTCGCAAAGCGGCTGTTGCGTCGTCCCTCTTGCTCGCAAGCTCGCGAAGTTGATCTGCCGTTATCCCGATATCCTTAGCCATTGCAGCAATCTGGTCTGGATCAATTGCTTCCAGTTCGCTGTTAAACTTCAGTGAACGACGATAACGGGTTACCCAGTCGGCGAGTGCACCAAAAACAATTTTGGCTACAGAGTGCGATCGTTCGTCCTCATGACCGGCCATGATGGCCTCCATCGTTAGATGGCATCTATCGGAAAGCGCGGGTTTGGCGCCGCCCCTCTCCATACAATGACCGTCGCTTTTCCGGCTTGATGGAAATCAAGCTGGAAAGATTTCCGGATCATTCGATGGTGACGTTTGGTGTGGTTAGTTCGGACGATGCACGTCAAGTTTCGCCTTTTTACCTTGGCGTTTGACGTCGGTGACGCCGACATAGGTCTCAAGGAGCGCCCGGTTGGTTTGAAGCGAAGCACTGTCGCTCTGATGGACGACGCGGCCGCGTTCAAGAATGAGGGCAAGGTCTGTTACGCCCAAAATCTTTTGTGCGTTCTGCTCGACCAGGATCGCCGACAGGCCTTCCTCACGAATAATCTTGCGCAGCGCGGCTAACAATTCCTCGATAATGATGGGAGCAAGTCCTTCCAGCGGCTCATCAAGCAATATGATGCGTGGGTTTAGGATTAGAGCGCGCGCGACTGCGAGCATCTGTTGCTCGCCGCCGGACAGTTGGTCGCCCAAATTACGCCGACGTTCGTAAAGCCTGGGAAATAGCGCATAGACTTTGGCGAGCGACCACGGTCCCGGACGCGCGACTGCTGTCATGTTTTCTTCGACCGTTAATGAACGAAATATGTTTCGTTCCTGCGGTGCCCAGCCGATGCCGGCGTAAGCGCGCTGATCCGGGCGCATTTTTGTGATATCGACACCTTCAAGGAAAATTCTGCCGCCGATGTGCCGGGTCACACCAACAATGGAATTGATAAGCGTAGTCTTTCCCATGCCATTCCGGCCTAGCAGCGCCAACGCTTCGCCCTCGGCAATCCTGAAGCTGACATCGGTCAGCACGACTGCCTCGCCGTAGCCCGCCCTTAACCCTTCGACGTTCAGGAGGTCAGGCATCCGCCAGCTCCTCGCCGAGATAGACGGCCTTGACGCGGGGATCCCGCGCAACTTCCTCGGGGTTGCCTTCGACGAAAAGCGCGCCGTTAACGAGAACTGAGATGCGGTCGGCAAATGCGAAAACGATGTCCATATCGTGCTCGATCAACAGCACGGTCACGTCGGTGGGCAAGGACGCGACGGCTGAGAGGATCTCGTGACGCTCTTCTTCAGGAACCCCGGCGGCCGGTTCATCCAGCAGCAGCACGCGTGGACGGCAGGCGATCGCGACTGCGATCTCCAATAAACGTTGCTTGCCGTAAGGCAGTATTCCGGCTCGCGTATTCATTGCGTCGGAAAGATGGAAACGCTCCAATATTTCGACGACCTCAGTAACGAGGTCGGGGCGGCTGCCGACGATGCGCCACCAATCAAGGCCTTGTCCGCGACGTTCAGATACCGCGAGCCCGATCGTCTCAAGCGGCGTTAGATCGCCGAACAGTTGATTGATTTGGAAGGTACGGACGATGCCAAGGCCCACTCTCTTGTGCGTCGGAAAGTTACCTATGTCTTCCCCGTCGAACACGATGCGGCCACTTGACGGCCGCTGCACGCCTGTCAGCAGGTTGATTAATGTCGTCTTCCCCGCGCCGTTTGGACCTATCAGGGCGTGGCGAGCTCCCTTGGCTATCTGCAATGAGACATTACTGGTCGCGACAATGCCCGCGAACCGCTTGGTCAAATCGATTGTTTCCAACGCTAACGTCATTGCGAGGTTCTTTGGATCGACGATACGGCCCGGCGCGATCCGAAGGTCCTCCAATTCATCAGCGTCGATAAGCGACGAATTGGAGCCGTCCAGGAAGAGATGCGATCGCGGCCGACGAGGACGATTGTCACCAGAACAAGACCGATCCAGAACGGCCAATACTGTGGAGTCAAAGCCGACAGGTAGTCCTGCATGAACTTGAAGATGATCGCGCCAATCAACCCGCCATAAAGGTAGCCGGCGCCGCCGATAATCAGGACTAGGAGAAGGTCGGCCGAGCGGTCAAAAGAGAACACTTCAAGCGACGCAAAGGCCGTCGTTTGCGCCAGCAGTGCGCCCGCTATGCCCGCATATCCGGCGGCCACGGTGTAGATCGCAACAAGACGGGCATCGACTGAAATTCCAATCGCGGATGCGCGCAGTGGATTGCCTTTCACCGACAGCAGCGAAAGCCCAAAGGGTGAATTAACAAGTCGGCGGGCAACGAGGAAAAGAATGAATAACACCGTCAGGCAATATGTATAGCCTGTGTGACCGAACATATCGAAACGAAAGGTCCCGAAAATCGGCTGGATAGTGACGCCTTGCAGCCCGTCAGCTCCGCCCGTAAGCCAGCCATAGCGATTTGCCAATTCGCGCAACACCAACGCCACGCCCAGCGTCACCATCAGTCGCGTCAGATCGGAACCGCGCAGCACGAGGAAGCTGGTGACGAAACCGAGTATCATCGCGGCGATGCCGGCCGCCAGCATTGCCAGGACGGGTTCATTGATAATTTGGTGTTTGGCAAGAAGCGCGGCCGTATAGGCGCCGAATCCGAAAAATGCCGCATGTCCCAGCGAAACAATGCCGGCGTAGCCCAGGATCAGATCGAGCGAGAGCGCGAACAGTCCGAGCCAGGCAATCTCGGTCAGGATAAGGTGATGTCCTGGCATCAGGTAGATTGCCGCGAAAGCGAACACCCAGAACGCGAACTCGAGTGGATTCCAGCGCGCACGAGTGGAGAGGCATTCGGTGGCGGTGAGGATGGTTGAGCGAGGGAGGATCATGTTGTCGCCTCACCGTGAGGCCGCGCGGGCAAACAGTCCCTGCGGCCGCCAGATCAGGATGACGATCATGATCGTGTAGATCACAAACGAGCCGAGGGTCGGGACGTAATATTTTCCGGCAACATCGCCGATACCCAGCAGCAGTGAGGCAAGGAACGGGCCGGTAATGCTTGATGTGCCGCCGACGGTTACGACGATGAGGAAGTAGATCATGAATTTGAGCGGGAAGCCCGGATCGAGGCCCAGAATTTCAGCTCCGAGCGCGCCGCCGAGCCCGGCTAGGCCGGACCCAAAGGCAAAGGTGAGCGCGAAAATTCGATTGACGTTGATCCCCAGCCCACGTGCCACGCGACTGTCGTCCACAGCGGCACGCAAGCGGCTGCCAAAACGCGTATATGCAAGGATGCATTGCAAAGCGATCGTCAGCAGCCCGCAAATGATAATGATCAGGAGTCGGTAGCGGCCGATGCCAATTCCGAACAGGTCAAATTTGCCCTGTAATGGCCCGGGTACTTGCACAAAAACCTGACTGGAGCCCATGACATAGTCGACCGCCGCCACCGACATGAATACGAGCCCGATCGTAAAAAGCACCTGATCGAGGTGGCTCTTGCCATAGACATGCACATAGAGCGTGCGCTCGAAGATAAATCCGAGGGCCGCGCTTGCCAGGAATGCGATCGGCAAGGACGCCAGAAAGGGAACGCCCATGCGATTCACTGTGAGGACGGTGACGTAACCGCCAGCCATAGCAAAAGCGCCATGCGCAAGGTTGACGAAGTTCATCAATCCGAGCGTCACTGCCAGTCCGGCTGCGAGCACGAACAACAGCATGCCATAGGCAATTCCATCGAATAGAATTGTCAGCATGTATGTGCCGCGATATCGGCTCGCCTCCGCTGATCGCGCGCGGCTATTCGGCTGCCGCGCAATAGTCGTTACATTATTTCTTCGAGGCCGCTTTCACCGGATCCTTGACGGCCTCAAATGTGGCGAACTCCACGTTGTAGAGCTGCCCGTCTTTCTTCTCGACTTTGCGGATATAGATGTTCTGCACGATGTCGCGAGTCTCGGGGTCGATTGAAATCGGCCCGCGTGGACTTTCCCACTTCATGCCTTTCATCGCCGCAATCAGCGAATCGCCATCAGCCTTGCCGCCGGTCTTCTTCAGTGCCTCGTAGATGAGGTGCATGCCGTCATAGCCGCCGACCGACATGAAAGCCGGTCGGAAGTTGTTGGCCTTCTGAAAAGCCGCAACATAGGCCCTGTTCTTTGGAGAATTGTGATCAGCCGAATAAAAATGAGCGGTCACCGTTCCGACCGCTGCGTCGCCCATGCCGGGAAGCAGGTCGTCGTCGGTGACATCGCCCGGGCCGATCAATTTGATGCCGGCTTTGTCGAGGCCGCGTTCGGCGAATTGCTTCATAAACGTGCCGCCCTGGCCGGATGGAACAAAGATGAAGATGGCATCCGGCTTGGTATCGGCGGCGCGCTGCAGGAATGGTGCAAAGTCCGGGTTGGCAAGCGGCACCCTGATCGCCTCGGTAATCTCGCCGCCGGCAGCCTTGAAGCGCTCGCTGAAGGACTTCTCCGCATCGAAGCCCGGAGCATAATCGGAGACGATGGTGACGACCTTCTTGATGTTATTTTTCGAAGCCCAATCGGCAACAATGACGCATGATTGCGGCACGGTGAAGCTGGTCCGCACGATATAAGGTGACTTCTCGGTGATTATCGAAGTGCCTGCCGCCATGACGAGCTCCACCACTTTGGCTTCGGTGGCAAGCGGGGCTACGACAAGCGCGGCTGGCGTGATCTCGAAACCAGCAATAACATTCACCTTCTCGTTGACGATCAATTCCTGCGCCAGCCGCTTTGTGTTGTCGGGGACACTTCCGGAATCTCGAAGTATCACCTGGACTTTCTTGCCCGCGACGGTGTCGCCGTTCTCCTTCATGTACAGATCGACGGCTGCCTTGATTTGCTTGCCAGTCGAGGCCTGCTGTCCCGTCATCGATATGATGAGTCCAATCTTGACGGTGTCCTGGGCGAGGACGTTGCCTGCGGCGAGTGCGCCAAAGGCGAATGTAGCAATCACGCCGGTCATGCATTTGGAGAGCATTGGATAATTCCTCCGCTTTAGTTGGGTGTCTTTGATCGCGCGGTCTGATTGATGGGCCGCATTCACGCGCAGGTGCGGTAAAACCTCGCTAAATGACGTTGCGGATTCAACAATTCACTAGAGTCTTCCGCCCGTATTATTTCCTTGATGGAAATCAAGCCGATATTGCGCTGACTGTGCGACATTTCCTTAGCATCGGCCCAGCTGCCGTAGCGTCTATTGAAGCGTTCGCATGAACATCCGACAGCCAGCCACGTCGTTGCAGGACAGCAAACAGCCGGGTGGCGCAATTCTTAAAAGCGTTTGCCGCGGTTGCCATGGCGGGTGCGGCGTTCTGCTGCATGTGCAGGATGGCGTCCTGCTGAAAGTCGAGGGCGATCGAGACTCGCCGCTCAATCACGGCCGCCTTTGCCCCATCGGTACGGTAACGACCGATCTCGTTTATCATCCGGATCGGTTGAAGTATCCGATGTGGCGCAAGGGCGAGCGCCAATCAGGCGAATGGGAGCGGATTTCATGGGACGACGCACTCGGCGAGATTGCGGAGCGTGTGCTTGCAATCCGCGAACAGTATGGACCCGAAGCAATCGCTCTCGGAACGGGTACCGGGCGCCACCATATACGCTGGGTGTCGCGGTTTGGTCATGCGCTTGGCACACCCAATTGGTGTGAGCCCGGTTTTGCACAATGTTTCCACCCGCGCGTGAACACCTCAATTTTGACGCTCGGCGACTTTCCTGTGTGCGATTACACGGGAGACGTCGCGCCGGCCTGCGTTCTCTTTTGGGGCCATAATCCTGTGCTGTCGGGCCCCGATGGCGAAACGCGCTTCAACGTAATCGAGGCGCTCGATCGCAATCCGAAGATCGTCGTTGTCGATCCACGGCGCACAATGCTGGCCGAAAGAGCTGACCTGTGGCTGCAGATCAGGCCGGGCGCAGACGACGCACTCGCGCTCGCGATGCTTAACGTCATCATTGCTGAGAGGCTTTACGACGAGCCGTTCGTGACGCAATGGACACACGGGTTCGACGCGCTCACGGCAAATGTAAGAAAGTACACGCCCGAGTGGGCCGAGCCGATCACCTGGATCGCGGCCGATAAAATTCGGGCGGCCGCTCGATTATTCGCACAGTCCAAGCCCGCCATGCTCGAGTGGGGCTGCGCCATTGAGCATACACCAAAGTGTGTGCAGACCGTGCGTGCCGTATCAATGTTGCCGGTGCTGACCGGCAATATCGACGTGCCGGGCGGTTGGGTATTCGGAATGCACGGCCTCGGTCGATTCCCGAGCCTGATCGAGAATCTAACCCCGGATGCAAGCGCAAAGCGGCTCGGGGCAGACCAATTCAAATTGCTCGGCGGGGAGGGCGCCGATTTACCGGCCGCTCATATCCCGACGCTGTTGCAGGCAATGCGCTACGGCAAGCCCTATCCGGTGAAAGCCTTTCTAGTGTTCGGCAACAACACACTGACGACCTACGCAAATTCATCCGCTGTCTATGAAGCTCTGATGAAGCTTGATTTTATGGTTTGCGCAGACCTGTTCATGACTCCGACTGCGGAGCTTGCGGACATTGTGCTGCCGGCGGCGGCGTGGCCCGAACTCAATCAACTGGTTGGGCTGCCGACTGTCGCTGCCAACGTCGTGCTTGCGCAACAGAAAGCGGTGCAAATCGGCGAGTGCAAAGCTGACGAAGAGATCTTTGTCGAACTGGCAAGGCGAATGAAGCTTACGGTCTGCACCGAGCCGGTCAAGAACGTGCTCGATGCGCAGCTTGCAGCCGGCGGCCTCAACATTACCTTCGACGAGCTCAAGCAAAAGGGATTCATCAAAGTCCCGTTCAAATACCGCAAATACGAGAATGGCGGCTTCAAGACGCCGACTGGAAAAATTGAACTCTACTCGACGCGGTTCGAGCAACTCGGCTATGCGCCGCTGCCGTATTACGAAGAGCCGCCGGAAAGCCCAATCAGCACGCCCGAAATTGCCGAGCGATTTCCTTTGGTGCTGACGACGGGCGGGAGGATCTCATTCTTTTTCAACTCGGAACATCGCCAACTCGAAAAACTTCGCAAGGCTCAACGCGATCCCGTTGCGGAAATCCATCCTGAAACGGCGTCGCGCTTCGGAATCGCCAACGGAAAATGGATGTGGATCGAGACAAAACGTGGCCGTATGAGGCAGAAGGCCAAGGTGACGTCCGGAATCGATCCGCGCGTCATTCATGTGCAGCACGGCTGGTGGTTTCCCGAACAGCCAGGCCCCGAATATGGCGTTTGGACTTCGAATGCTAATCTCTTGACCAACAACCAGCCGCCGTATGACCCGGCAATGGGCACTTACCAGTTGCGTGCTTTGCTCTGCAGAGTGGCGCACGCCGAGTCTCCACATGCTAATTCGTCGGGAGTCCGCGCGTAATACTATTGCTGGCGCCATTGGCACCAAGCGTAATCAATCTGTCGAGGTGATTTCCGACCTGAAATCGCCTGCCAAGCCGCTGCCGCCCATCAATGCTGGATATGCGCGTAGAAACTCAGTTTGTATCGTGTCGAATGGTACATCTGCAAATGTGCCATGATCCTTCAGATATTGCATATGGCGACGACCGGCTTGATCAAAAGGATGAAAAAGCGAATCGTTCACGCCATCAAACTCAAGTGGCTTCAGACCGGCACGTTCGCATAGCGCGCGATCGAAAGCGGGCGTCGCTTTTATCCAGCGTCCCGATAGATAAAGCTCCGTATATGAGTGCCAAAGAAAGGTGTCGGTTTTGATTTTTTCATAGAGCCGCGGCGAGGTCAGATGGTTTCGTACGTCCGCAAATCCTACGCGCGCCGGAATTCCGAGGGCTCTTGCGCCGGCGGCTAACACTGCGGACTTGCCTACGCAGAAACCGCGCCCGGCGGAAAGAACTCCGCTTGCGCGAAAGTTCGCCGGATCTGCGAAATTCACGTAAGGATCGTAAATGATGTTGTCTCGAATAGCGGCATAAAGCTGTAGAATCAAAGGACGCGGCTCGGCCAAGTTCGCGATCGTCTGCATTACGAACATCCTGACTTGTGGGGAGTCGCTATCAATGAAGACGCCCGGCGTGAGGAATTGGCTGAGATCCATTTAGTTTCCTTTCCTGGCCACAATTATTTTGATGGCCGGAATGCATTGCAAAGGCGAGTGTCGGTTTCCATTCGAGTTGCGCCAATCAGGTCCAGACAATACGGGATTGAAGGAAACACAGCCTGCATAGTGACCCGAATTGAATCCGGACGTCCGGGTAGATTAACGATGAGCGTTGATCCCCGAATGCCAGCGGTCTGGCGGGACAGAATCGCAGTCGGGACTTGTTTCAAGCTCTCCAAACGCATCAATTCACCAAAACCGGGCATTAGCTTCGTGCACGCGGCTACCGTTGCCTCTGGTGTCAGGTCTCGCAACGCTGGTCCGGTCCCGCCGGTCGTGAAGACGAGCGCACATTTCTCGCGGTCGGCGAGATCAATCAGGGCATCTCTGACATTTTCGATCCCATCCGGGACAAGACGCCGCACGGCACGCCACGGCGTAGTCAGCACCATGCGCAAGAACTCCTCAATCGCGGGACCGCTGGTGTCGCGATATGATCCGGCACTGGCCCGGTCGGATACCGTAACGATGCCAATCGCCGCTATTTCATCCGGTACAGTCATTGTTCATTCAAGGCCTGCTGACCTGAGTGTTACTGGTACTAAGTCGCGCCCCCTAAGCCTTGAATTCGGTCAAGTATTGGGCTTGTCCGCTTTGGTATGTTTTAGTTCGCAAATTGATAGTCTAGGGAGGGTCCCATGAAGACGTTGCGACGCGTGACGGTAGCCGCCGCTATTGGCGTCCTCGGCATGCTTAGTGCCGGTCACCAGGCGTCCGCCCAAATAAAAATCGGTTCGGTGCTGTCGGTGAGCGGACCGGCGTCATTTCTCGGCGATCCTGAGAAGAAGACGTTGGAAATCTACATTGATGAGATCAATGCGAAAGGCGGTGTGAACGGCCAGAAGTTGCAGTTGATTGTCTACGATGACGCCGGCAACGCCGACAATGCGCGCACGTTCGCCACCCGACTGGTCGAAGAGGATAAGATTGTCGCCATGGTTGGCGGGACCACGACTGGGTCGACGCTGGCGATGATCCCAGTATTCGAAGACGCGAAGATCCCATTCATCTCGTTGGCAGGAGCCATTCAGATCATCCAGCCTGTGCGTTCATGGGTCTTCAAGACGCCGCATACCGACAAAATGGCGTGCGAGAAAATCTTCGCCGATCTTAAATCGCGCAATCTGACCACCATCGCATTAATTTCAGGTACGGATGCGTTCGGCAAGTCGATGCGTGACCAATGCATCGCAGTCGCTCCCGGCGCGGGTATCACGATTGCGATCGAGGAAAGCTACGGGCCGCGTGACAGCGACATGACCCCGCAGCTTACCAATATCCGTAACAAAGCAGGCGTGCTTGCTGTGGTGAACCCGGGCTTCGGCCAAGGTCCGGCGATTGTGACCCGCAACTATCGCCAGCTCGGGATCACCTTGCCGCTGTACCAAAGCCATGGGGTAGCGTCCAAGCAGTTCATCGAGCTCGCTGGCCCGGCGGCCGAAGGGGTTCGTCTACCGGCTGCGGCACTTCTTATCGCTGACAAGCTTCCCGACAACGATCCGCAGAAGCCTGTTGCCGTGAATTATTCCCGCACCTATCAGCAAAAGACCGGCCAGGCGACCTCGACCTTCGGCGGCCACGCTTATGACGGACTGATGATCCTTGTCCAGGCAATGCAACGAGCGAAGAGTGCCGATACTGCAAAGGTGCGCGACGAAATTGAGCGCACAAAAGGCTTTGTTGGAACAGGCGGCATTGTGAACATGTCGCCGACCGACCATATGGGCCTCGACCTGTCGGCGTTCCGTATGCTTGAAATCAAAGGCGGCGACTGGACGATGATCCCCGGCACCTGAGATGATAGAGAGGCGGCTTCGGCAGAGGCTGCCGCTCTGGCCGGCGAGTACTTAACCCAAGCATTGTGAGGCCCTCGACGCGATGGCCGAGTTGCTTCAATTCGTCTTCTCGGGCTTGACCGTCGGCGCCATCTACGCGTTGGTCGCGCTCGGGTTTACACTGATATACAAGGCGTCCGACATCATCAATTTCGCGCAAGGCGAGTTCGTGATGTTGGGTGGAATGACAACTGTTTTCGTGGCGCAAGCCGGCGTTCCATTGCCGCTTGCCGCGGGCATTGCCATCATCGCGACAACCGCCATCGGCTTGGCCTTGCACCGTTTTGCGATCGAGCCTGCGCGCGGAGCCACGCCAGTCGCGTTGATCATGATAACGATTGGTGCCTCGATATTTCTGCGCGGCACCGCCCAGATCATTTTTGACCGGCGTTTCCACAGCTTGCCTCCATTACTTGGTGCTGATCCGATTCAGTTCGGCGGAGCAGCTATTTTGCCGCAAAGCCTGATCGTGTTGGCAAGTGCAGCGGTTATCGTCGTTGCGCTTTGGCTTTTTATTGAGCGCACGATTTTCGGCAAGGCGGTGATCGCGACGGCAGCCAACCGGCTGGCGGCGCGACTCGTCGGAGTCGATATCCGGCGCATTGTCGCCTTTTCCTTCGCTGTGTCAGCGGCGATAGGAGCGATTGCGGGCGTACTCATCACACCGATCGCGCTGACTAGTTACGATGCCGGGACACTGCTGGCCCTGAAGGGCTTCGCGGCTGCGATGCTTGGTGGAATTGGCAGTGCGCTGGGCGCTGTTGTGGGCGGAATTTTGATCGGAATGTTCGAGGCTTTAGCTGCGGGCTATTTGTCGTCAAATTATAAGGACGCAGTTGCATTCCTGATTATCCTTGTCGTGCTGGTTGCCATCCCTCAAGGCTTGTTTGGCCGGGCCAAAATCGAGCGAGTTTGAGCTTGCGTAGCTGGCTCGAAATCCGGTTGCTGCCGCCCATGGCGGTTGCCGCGGTCTTTGTTTGCATGCCGTGGTTCTTTCCGTCGGCGTATTATTATCGCATAGGCGCGCTCGTTTTTATTCTCGCGCTGGCAGTTGCGGGCCTCAATCTGCTCATGGGTTTCGCGGGACAAGTCAGTCTGGGCCATGCTGGCTTTCTCGGCATCGGTGCGTATTCCGTTGCGATTGGTCCCGCACATTTTGGTGTGCCTTCGTGGTTCTGCTTGTTCGCCGGAGCAGCACTTTCAGCTGCAGTCGCTTTTATTGTGGGTCGGCCGATTCTCCGGCTTAAAGGACATTATCTCGCCGTCGCGACGCTCGGTTTCGGATTGCTCGTTGCAATTGTACTAACCAACGAAGCCGGTTTGACTGGTGGTCCTGATGGCATGACCGTTCCCCGGTTGACGCTTTTTGGTTGGAGCGTGCGCGGGTCAGATGTCTGGTACTGGATAGCGGGCACGACGTTTCTCGGTGGATTCGTGCTCGCGCTGAACCTGATGGAAAGCCCTACCGGTCGTGCGTTACGGGCAATTCACGACAGCGAGGTCGCCGCGCTGATGCTTGGGGTCGACGTGACGCGTAAAAAACTCACGATTTTCATAATTTCAGCAGTTTACGCGTCCGTGGCCGGGTCCTATTTGGCCCTGTTCAACGGTCACATCACGCCCGACGTTGCTGGATTTCTCCGTTCGATTGAGTTGGTTGCCATGGTCGTCTTAGGCGGTATGGGTTCGATTCTCGGTTCTCTGGTAGGGGCCGTGCTGCTGGTCGTCCTGCCACAGGCGCTCACCATTTTTCATGAATACGAACAGTCGTTGCTTGGGCTTATTTTGATTGTCTTCATGATCTTCTTACGGCGCGGAATTGTGCCATCCGTTGCCGCGATTTTTGCCGGATGGCGCAAATGATGATTCTGGAAACTGACAGGCTTTCCATTGCATTCGGTGGAGTGCGTGCGATTGATGAGGTGAATATCGCCGTCGAGGCTGGCCAGGTGTTTTCGATTATCGGGCCAAATGGCTCCGGAAAGACAACTCTGTTCAACCTGGTATCGGGAATTTACACACCGAATGACGGGAGCATTAAGCTCGCCGGCAAATCAGCGACGGGCCTTGCCCCCGACGAGCTTGCACGGCGAGGACTATCGCGAACATTTCAAAACCTTCAGATCTTTTACCGGATGTCCGTCCTTGAAAATGTGATGGTCGGGCGCCATCGTCATGAGCGGACCGGCATTCTTGCTGACCTACTGTATCTGCCATCGGTCGCACGTCAGAACGAGACCAGCGCCAAAGCGGCGCGGGCCGCGCTGGCGCGTGTCGGCCTCACCGATCTTGCCGATCGGGCTGCAGGCTCGCTCGCATACGGCGCGCTAAAGCGCCTCGAAATAGCCCGCGCATTGGCAACTGAGCCGATCCTGCTGTTGCTTGATGAACCGGCGGCCGGCTGCAATCCCGTTGAAACGCAGGAAATCGATGCTGTCATCCGGTCTATCGTGAAGGATGGAATTACGGTCGTTCTGGTCGAGCACGACATGCGTCTGGTTATGAATATCTCCGACCGCATTCATGTGCTGGCGTCCGGACGGACGCTCGCCGAAGGTACTCCTGAACAAGTACGCTCCAATGCGGCAGTGATCCAGGCTTACCTCGGCGTTCACGGTTCGCAGGAGGCCGTTCGTGCTTTCGATTGAAAATGTCAAAAGTGCCTACGGCCGCATCGAAGTTTTGCACGGCGTGACGCTTCACATTGAAGCGGGCGAGATTGTCACGTTAATCGGAGCGAACGGTGCTGGTAAAACAACGCTTATGCACGCGATTTCCGGCGTGCAGTCGATCACCGAGGGCATCATACGATACGAAGGCAAGGAAATTGGGCGGCGGCCTGCGCACGCGCGGGTAGCGCTTGGCATCTCACAAGTACCAGAAGGCCGGCAAATCTTCGAACCTCTGTCGGTCAAGGACAATCTGATGCTCGGTGCGTGGTTGCACCGCGGTGGCGATGCGACAAAAGAGCTTGCACGCGTTTTCGCGTTGTTTCCGATGCTGGAAGCGATTTGGAACATGCCCGCGGGCGCCTTGTCAGGCGGACAGCAGCAAATGCTCGCAATCGGTCGGGCTTTGATGGCGAAACCTCGGCTGCTGTTACTCGATGAGCCGTCAATGGGCTTAGCTCCAAATCTCGTTGATCAAGTATTGTCCGCAATTCGTGCGCTCAAAGATGACAAGCTGACGATCCTGTTAGTGGAACAGAACGCGCGCGCGGCGCTTTCGATCGCAGACCGCGCCTATGTCATGGAAACCGGGAAAATCATGTTGAGCGGATCCGCTGCCGAAATCCGGTCTGATCGCCGGGTTCGCGAGGCTTATTTAGGTATCTAAAAACACTTGAGAATTGACCTTGGTCAAGTCGAACGAAAGCGAGTGACTGTATTTACATGGTGGTTGAGACCTTACGTGTAGGAGAAGTTGGTGAAAGAAAGCCTTCGTCCCGGATTGTCGCGTATCAACCGTATTGAAGTTGATCGCGATCGTACTATCGGATTCATGGGGGAGGAGGGCCGTGTCTATGGTACCCCTTATCTGGTGCGAGACATCGAGATGACTTGTCGGGAGCTCATTCTCGAACACGCCGATGCCGGGGAAGACTCAGTCGGCACCGATGTTTCAATCAAGCATCTTGCTCCGACTCTGCTTGGCATGAAGGTCGAAATCGCTGTCACCGTGACTTTGGTGGAAGGTCGCAGGGTGGTATTCGAGATATCGGCCAAAGACGACGTCGAACAAATCTGCACGGGGACTCACGGCCGTTTCGTCGTAGACGTGAACAAGACCTTCCAGCGCTTGAAGGCGAAAGCGGCCAAGGTCACCGGATCGGGATAGCCAACATGCCGGGCAAGTCCGCACACGACGAGCGAACTGTCTCGACCTATTGCTATCAATGCGTCGCTGGACCCGATTTGTTGAAAGTCCGCGTCGAGGACGGGATCGCAACAGAAGTCACTCCGAACTTCGATGCTGCAACCATTCATCCTGCCGGCGGAAAAGCCTGCGTAAAGGCCTTCGGCCTGGTGCAGAAGGCGTACAATCCCAATCGGATTCTCTATCCCATGAAGCGCACGAACCCGAACAAGGGTCGTGACCAGGATCCAGGCTTTGTGCGCATTTCGTGGGAGGAGGCATTATCTCTTGTCGCCGACAAGCTCAACGCAGTAAGGGCCGCGGGCCTTACGGACAAAACAGGATATCCGCGTGCCGCCGCAAGCTTCGGCGGGGGCGGCACGCCGACGGCCTACATGGGAACGCTGCCCGCGTTCTTGGCAGCGTGGGGGCCGATCGACATGAGCTTTGGCTCTGGCCAAGGCGTGAAGTGTTACCATTCCGAGCATCTCTATGGCGAGCTGTGGCACCGGGGCTTTACGGTTTCGCCTGACACGCCGCTTTGCGAGTATCTTGTTTCCTTCGGCGCCAACGTCGAAGCGTCCGGCGGTGTCTGCGGCGTAAAGCGGCACGCAGACGCTCGCAAGCGGGGCATGAAACGCGTTCAGGTTGAGCCGCACCTCTCGGTAACCGGCGCGTGCTCGGCGGAATGGATTCCGATCAAGCCAAAAACTGATTCTGCGTTTCTGTTTGCGATGATCCATGTCTTTCTGCACGAACGCGGGCGTGAACGCCTGGATATTCCGTTTCTTAAGCACCGTACGTCCTCGCCTTACCTGGTCGGACCAAATGGTCTGTTTATGCGTGACCCAGACACGCGCAAGCCGCTTATGTTCGATGTCAGAGCCGGTCGGCCCGTGCCATTCGATACTCCGGATGTCGATCCAGCTCTGGAAGGATCGTTTATCGTCGATGGGATTGAGGTGCATGCCGACGATACGGTCATCTTGCATAAAAAGGTGACCGTCACGCCTGCATTCGTGCACCTGATCAACCACGTCAGAAATTATTCGCCGGAATGGGCCTCGACCATCTGCGATGTACCGGCTGCCACCATCCGCCGTATCGCCAATGAATTTCTTGAACATGCGCGCGTGGGCGAAACGATCGATATCGAAGGCATGACGCTGCCTTTACGGCCGGTATCGATCTCGCTTGGAAAGACCGTCAACAATGGCTGGGGCGGGTACGAGTGCTGCTGGGCGCGCACCCTGATCGGATGCCTGTTCGGAGCCTTGGAAGTCCCGGGCAGCACCCTCGGCACGACCGTTCGGCTCAATCGGCCGGCCGACAATCGCTGGTCGAGTGTCAAGCCGGGTCCCGACGGCTTCATGCAGTACCCGATGAATCCGACCAGCAAGTCCGAGTGGATCTCCCGTCCAACAGCGCGCAGTGCACACCGGACGCTGGTGCCGCTGGTCGCCGACTCAGCCTGGAGCCAGGCACTCGGACCGACCCATCTCGCCTGGATGATGCAGGGTGAAGATTTTGACAAATTGCCGGCGGCTTCGCCGCCCGACGTCTGGTTCGTCTATCGCACAAATCCCGCCATCTCGTTTTGGGATACCCGAGCTGTCGGTGATGCGATGGCAAAGTTTCCATTCGTGGTCTGCTTTGCCTATACGCGTGACGAGACAAATCACATTGCCGATGTCCTGCTACCGGACTGTACCGACCTTGAAGGTCTGCAACTGCTGCGCATCGGTGGCACCAAATACGTCGAACAATTCTGGGATCACCAGGGATTTGCGCTCCGTGCACCGGCAGTGCCGCCGCAAGGAGAGGCGAAGGATTTCACCTGGATAGCGACAGAGCTCGCGCGCCGCACTGGCCTGCTGGAGGCATACAATTCGGCGATCAATCGCGGTGCGGCCGGCATCAGGCTTTCGGGAAAGAACTACGACTTCTCACTGGCGACGGACAAAGTGCACGATGTTGAGGCGATCTGGGAGGCCAGTTGCCGGGCCGCCAGCGCTGAAATCACCGATGGCGCAGAGTCCCAGGGACTGGAGTGGTTCCGCGAGCACGGGTTTCGTGTAAAGCCGTTCCCTCGGCTGCAGTGGTACCTTTATCCGAAGCTCGTTGCGGAAGAATTGCGTTTCGAGCAGCCATACCAGGAGCAGTTATTTCGCATCGGTAAGGAGCTTGGCCACCGGCTGCACGAACAAGGCATTCATTGGTGGGACAAGCAACTCGGCGAATATGAGCCGCTGCCACGCTGGCACGATCTCAATGCCTTATGGGAAAACGCACTGGCGAAGCACTATTCGGTGCGCATTGCCGACTATCCGTTCTGGCTCATCACTGCCCGCAGCATGCAGTACTCGTGGGGCGGCAATGTCGGTATCCAACTGATCAAAGAAGTAGCGGATAACGTCGCTGGCCACGGCAACGTTGTCATGAATCACGCGGCGGCAGAAAGTCTGGGCATTGCCGACGGCGATATCGTGGAGGTGCGATCGCCGCTCAATGAAACGAAAGGGCGCGTCATGTTGTGTGAGGGCATCCGCCCCGACACGCTGCTGATGATCGGCCAGTTCGACCACTGGGCAACGCCCTTCGCCAAGGATTTTCAGGCTCCAAGCATGAATGCCCTGGTGCCCATGCTGCTCGATCTGACCGACGCCACCGGATCAAGTGCCGATCTCGTCAAGGTGAAAATAAGACGCTTGGAGGCTGCGGCATGACACGTTGGGTCATGGTGGCCGATCTTGAACGGTGCGTCGGCTGTCAGACATGCACAGCGGCATGCCGGCATGCCAACGCAACATCACCGGCAGTTCAGTGGCGCAAGGTTCTCGATATCGAGGCCGGCACTTATCCAAATGTCAGCCGCATATTCGTTCCGGTCGGATGTCAGCACTGCGCCGATCCACCTTGCATGCACGTCTGCCCGACAACGGCGACGCGCCAACGGGCGGATGGCATCGTGACGATCGACTATGATCTCTGTATCGGCTGTGCCTATTGCGAGGTCGCTTGTCCTTATCAGGCGCGGTTCCTCATTCATGAGCCGCATTTTGCCTATGAGGCTGCGACTCAAAACGAGATTGAGCGTTTCGATTCCGCCCGGTTTGGGGTCGCGCAAAAATGCACGTTCTGCTCCGACAGGGTGGATTTTGGAATCGAGAACGGACTCACCCCGGGAATTGATCCTCGCGCGACGCCGGCATGTGTCAATTCGTGCATTGCGGACGCTTTGCATTTCGGGGACGCGGATGATCCGAACAGCAACGTCTCACGGCTATTGCGCGAACAGCGCAGTTTCCGCATGCACGCGGAGCTCGGAACCGATCCGGGCTTCCACTATCTCTACGGCAAGGCGAACGACCCGGAAAATGAGCCGGACGCTTCTGCGCCCGGAAGCTTGCCAGGCGGACAGTTGCGTACCCGCGGCGTTGAACCGTCTCAACAACGGCATTGGGACTGGAAGGCGGCCGGCAATTTCATCTGCGGCGGTATGGGCAGCGGGCTATTCGTCTTTACGGCGTTCGCGAGCTTTGAATATAGCGAGGTTGTGCCCCTCGGCTGGGCCGCGCTCGGGCTCATTGCGCTGGGCCTGTTTCTGGTATTGCTGAAGATCGGGCGGCCATTGAGGTCCATCTATGTTTTGCGTCAGCCGCAGCGATCGTGGATGGCGCGCGAGGCCTGGATAGCCGCTATTTTCTTTCCACTGGCAGGATTCGCGCTCGTGTCGCAGGTACCGGCGCTGTTGGTGCTTTCCGCTGCGATCGCCGTGCTGTTTCTTTGCAGCCAGGCGATGATCCTGAAAGAAGCAAAAGGCATTCCGGCTTGGCGAGCTTCCTGGATCGTTCCTTTGATGGTCGTGACTGGCTTCGCCGAAGGGAGCGGGCTGTTTCTCGCAGTGACCGCGCAATTCTCCGCACTTCACCCCCTTGTGACACTGTCTGCGGTGATTGCGATTATTTGGGCCGCGCTGCGCGCTTGGGTTTGGCGGACCTATCAAGGGGCTCTTGAATCCGAAGGTGCGCCGACGGCGACGCTCAAGGTGTTGCATGACTTTAGACTGCAATTTTTCGTTTTAGGCCTTGCTTTGCCATCTGTGCTGGTCGTTGCCGGGGTTGCGGTCACGGTGGTGCCAGCCATCCTTTTTGCGATTGCCGGTGTGTGTATCGCGTCCGCCGGTGCCTTCTTGAAATTTATCCTGGTCACCCGCGCTGGATTCAATCAGGGGTTCGCGCTGGTGCACACGCCGGTGCGCGGAGCGGGAATTGCGGGGCCGGCGGTGAAGCCCGGCTGGTCAAGGCTATAAAGCTATCGAGCGAAGGGGAGTTTGCCATGAGCATGCGCACGGCAACCAAGACGTCGAAAACCTTCATGTGCGATCCCGATACCGAAACGATGTCGCGCAAGGCGCTGGCAGGGTTGCAGACCGCGCGCCTCAAACAAACGCTTGCTTCTGCCTACGCTAACGTTTCCCACTACAAAAAGAAATTTGATGCAGCAGGCGTCAGCCCGGCCGATTTCAAGTCTCTGTCAGACATCGCCCGCTTTCCGTTCACGCTGAAGAGCGACCTGCGTGACAATTACCCATTCGGCATGTTCGCTGTGCAACGCGAGCAGATTCTGCGGGTTCACGCCTCATCCGGAACGACCGGCAAGCCAACCGTCGTCGGCTATACCAAGCGCGACCTCAATACCTGGGCAGACCTGATGGCGCGCTGCTTTGCGAGTGCCGGCGCGATGCCTGGCGATATTGTCCACAATGCCTACGGATACGGGCTGTTCACAGGGGGTCTCGGAGCCCATTACGGAGCGGAGCGCCTTGGATGCACGGTCGTGCCTGTGTCGGGCGGCGGCACGGAACGACAGGTTACGTTGATCAATGACTTCGAGGCGACCGTGCTGTGTGCGACGCCATCTTACGCACTCAACATTGCAGAGGTCGCAGAAAAAATGGGTTGCGACCTGAAGCAATCGTCGTTGAGGGTTGGCTTGTTCGGAGCGGAGCCGTGGAGCGATGCCATGCGCCGCGATCTCCAGGGTAGGCTCGGACTCAAAGCGGTCGATATCTATGGCCTGTCCGAAATCATGGGACCGGGTGTGGCTTGCGAGTGTCATGTTGTGCAATCCGGACTGCACGGCTGGGAAGATCATTTCTTGTTTGAGACGATCGATCCGGAAACACTTCAGCCTCTGCCGATCGGATCGACCGGCGAATTGGTCATCACCACTTTGACCAAGGAAGCGCTCCCGATGATCCGTTATCGCACGCGCGATATCACGCGTCTGAGCGATGAGCCATGTGCATGCGGCCGAACGCATGTTCGCATCATGCGCGTCACCGGGCGCAATGACGACATGCTCATTATTCGAGGCGTAAACGTCTACCCCTCACAGGTCGAAGCTGTTCTGGTTGGCTTCCCGGGGCTCGCTCCGCACTATCAAATCGTCTTGACGCGCGAGGGACCGCTCGACGCAATGACGGTCGACGTTGAGCTCGCTCCCGGTGTCTCTCTCAGCAATACCGAACGCGAACGTAAGGCACAGGCAGTCGTCCACCACATAAAATCTTTGATCGGCGTCACCTGCGATGTCGTCATCAAAGCGGAAGGCGAAGTTCCGCGTTCGCAGGGCAAGGCAGTGCGTGTGAAAGACGAGCGCGGCAAGATCCACTAGAACGCTACGTCATTCCTGGGATACAGGCGGATCCATATCGTCCGCCCACGAATCGCTCGGCGCCGGATACCGGGTCAACAGTCGGTTTACCAGATTGACGTGCTCGGCCTCTTCCTCGACGAGCTCTGCAGCCATTGCCTTGACCTTTGGATCTTTCGCCGTCTCCAAAATGGAGGTGAAATAGGCCAGAGCGCGTTTCTCGCCGGCGAGTGAGAGCTGAAGGGCGTGCCAGGGCGTCATCATGTAGTGCGCAGATGCAAGTTCGGCCTCTTCCGGGCTATCGCTTCGTCCAAATTTTGCGATTTGCCGCGCGTGGCTGACGACGTCGAAATCGCCGGCAAGGCGACGAATTTCCTCGCCGTGAATACCTTCGGCACGCGCGAGATCACGGAAGACCTTTACCAGTTCCGGGTTGTTGTGAGTTTCCATCTGATCGGCCAGCAAATTGTAGCGCTCGACCGCGTCAATTTCGATCTGATAGGCGATTGCCAACAAATCATTGAGGTTGGAGACTTTCGGATTGTCCGGCGCCTTGCTCATAGCTCGAAATCCTTCTCCAACTCCGCTAGGTCGACGTCTTTTGCCATGACAGAGGCCTGAAACGGTGCGCGATTGCCGCGGTACAAAATGCCGAGGTTGAAGCCGTCATCGGTCATGAGCCGGCGAGCCGCTTTGCCCGCGTCGTTGGTCGCGGCAACGGGGGCCGGGTGCACCTGATCCTTCCAAGCCCTTTCGTCCGGCCTAAAGGTGACGCAGGGGCTAAGGATTTCGACGAACGAAAATCCGGGGTGTTTAATTGCCTCGACCAGAACATTCGCGGTTTCGTTAGGTTCACCGGAAAAACAGCGGGCGATGAAGTTCGCCCCCGACGCGAGGGCGACAACCAATGGGTGGAATGGCCGCACGCCGGTACCGCCTGGTGCCAGCGCCGTGTCAAATTCCGGCTCTGTAGTCGGGGAGGGCTGACCTTTGGTCATGCCGTAGATGTGATTGTCCATGACCACGTATGTCATGTCGATGTTTCGGCGGCAGGCGTGCAGGAAATGGTTGCCACCAATCGAATAACCATCACCATCGCCGCTCGCGACCACGACGGTGAGGTCGGGCCGTGTCACTTTTAGGCCCGCAGCGAGAGCAAGTGAACGCCCGTGCACGCCGTGAAAGCCATAGCAATTTGTGTACGCAGGGATCCGCGACGAGCAGCCGATGCCCGATACAACGACGATGTCTTCCGGTGGCAGACCTAATTGTGCGAAGGCGCGCGTAAACGACATGAGCACATGATAGTCGCCACAGCCCGGGCACCAGATCGGATTGATGTCCGACTTATAGTCAGCGGGCTTGCAGGCAAGATTTGCTCCGGCGCTCGCCATCATCCCCTCCAGTTCGCAATCGCTTGATGAATTTCATCGGCAGTAATGGGTAGCGGCCCCGGTCGGTGAAGTACTTGCGCAGGCGCCGCGAGATCGTAGTGCGCGCGCAGATATCGGTGAAATTGCGCTCCGTGCGTCTGTTCGATGACAAGGATGCGTTTGACGCCTTCGAGGGCGGCAGATAGCCGTTCCGGTTGAACAGGCGCCAACAGGCGCGGTGCGACCACGCGGACATCGAACCCATCCGCAGCCGCGCGACGTGCTGCCTCACGAGCGGCGCCGGTCAGTGATCCCCATGTGATGATCGCGAGATCGCCTGTGCCTTCAACGCTCGCCCAGTGGTCGCCGAAGTTGAAGTTAGCAAGTTTGTCGCGGCGCTTGTCGAGCTGTGCCCGATGATCGGTGGCCCCGCTCGTCGGTATCCCACGCTCGGAATGAGTCAAGCCATCAGCAGTATATTGGCCACCACGCGTTCCCGGAATTGACATTGGTGATACGCCATTCGATGCCATGGCGTAGCGCTTATATGCGCCTGATATGTCAGTGGCGATCGCCCGTGCACCGATGAATGCGACGTCAGCGGGACGTTCGATGGCCGCACGTGATTGCCCCATGAACTGGTCGGAAAGGACAATGGCCGGAACTTGCAGTGCTTCTGCAAGATAGGTTGCCCATTGGGTCGTGAACATGCAGTCGCCGACCGATTGCGGTGCCAACACAAGATGGGGCGCGTCGCCATGAAGGCCGTAGACGGCAATATTCAAATCAGCCTGTTCCGATTTCGTCGGGATGCCCGTTGATGGACCGCCACGCATCACGTCGACGACCACCACCGGAATTTCGGCGGAGGTGGCCAAGCCGAGCGCTTCGATCATCAGCGAGAGTCCAGGGCCGGACGTTGCCGTGAGTGCGGGCGTGCCGCCAAAAGATGATCCGATAATCATGTTGATTGCAGCGAGTTCGTCCTCGGCTTGCAGCAAGACCCCACCGACCTTGGCAAGGTTCGGCGCAAGCCATTCGAGGATTTCGGTCGCGGGCGTAATTGGATAAGCGGCAGCAAACCGAACGCCACCCCGGATTGCGCCGAGCGCGGTTGCCTCGTTTCCCGACAGCAGCCACCTGCGAGCGGTGCTCGGAGCCGGTTTGGCAAGCTGTTTGTTGAATTCGATGTCTGCCGCTGCGCCAAAACCTGCCTTAATTCCGGCAAGGCTTCCCTCGATGGCGGCCTTGCCTTTATCGGCAAGGCGCTTCTCGATCGGTGCGAACGCCTGCTCGATGGTGAAGCCAAGCAGCCGGCTGACGATACCGAGTGCAATCATATTGGGCCGTCCATCAGGGATGGACTTGGCCATTTCCTTCATCGGGACTTGAACGACGCGAGCCCCAGACCGGGTCACCACTGGCGGCAGGTCGCCTCCGCGCGGATCACCAATCACGAGTGTTTCCGGCCCAGCTTTGATTTCAGCCCCAAAACGGTGAGCGTTAAGCCAGTCGATGCCAACCAGCAGGTCAAACTGATCAGGAAGACAGTCGACAGGATGATCCGCCAGGCGAAGAAGACCTGCAGCCTCACCACCCCGAATCTGGGGGCCTAAGGTGCGTGTAAACAGGCCATGCCACCCGGCGGCGCTGGCCGTTTCGAGTAGGGAATCCACGGTGGTGAGGGCCCCGGCGCCGCCGCTGCCAACAACCGCGATCGAGATGCTCGGCGAAGCTCCCATGGGCCAATCTCCTGATCAGAGCTCGGTCGCCAATATGCATTTAAGTACTAGAATACGTTTTTTTGCCTTTCCTTGACCTTGATCAAGGCGCCCTCCCGGTCGGTGACTAAAAATCAACTACACGGTGTCCCCCGCCAACGGGCACAGCGACCAATCTGGAGGCCAGTCTGATGAGCGCCAAGCCGGTTCGTTGGATGATGACAGGCGCGGGCAAGCCTCTCGTGCCGATGGAATTCGATATCGCTAAGCCAGACCCAGACGAGGTTGTAGTCGAAATCGCCGGGTGCGGGGTTTGCCATACCGATCTTGGCTACTACTACGACGGAGTGCGTACCAAGCATGAATTACCGCTGACGCTCGGACATGAAATCAGTGGCCACGTCATCGAAACCGGCAAGGACGAACTTTGGTATACGGACCGAGCCGTCATCATCCCGGCAGTGATTCCGTGCGGCCACTGTGATGCTTGCCTCCGCGGCAAGTCAACGATCTGTCCAAACCAGAAAATGCCGGGCAACGATATCCACGGCGGATTCGCCACTCATATCGTCGTGCCCGCTCGCGGCCTCTGCGTCGTCGATGAGGGTCGTCTCGCTGCAATTGGAATCGACTTAGCCGATCTTTCGGTGATCGCCGATGCGGTGACAACGCCTTATCAGGCGGTCGTCCAGGCGGGCGTCACAAAAGGAGATCTTGTCGTCGTCAACGGTGTCGGCGGTGTCGGCGGCTACGCCGTGCAGATCGCCGCGGCCCTTGGCGGCACCGTTGTCGCGATTGATGTGGACGAGTCAAAGCTCGCTGCAATTGCCGGAGAGGGCGCCTCGTTGACACTAAACGCCAAACAGATGGCTCTGCGTGACATTAAGACAGCAATCCAAGCGTTCGCCAAAAAGAACAACCTGCGCCAAACCGAGTGGATTATTTTCGAATGCTCTGGCACGCGTGCAGGCCAGGAAACCGCATTTAGTCTTATTAATCACGGCGCGACCCTCGCGGTTGTCGGTTTCACCATGGATAAGGTTGAGGTTCGACTCTCGAACCTGATGGCGTTTCACGCCCGCGCGATCGGTAACTGGGGCTGCCCACCCGATCTTTATCCTGCCGCGCTCGAGCTCGTTATGAACGGCCGCGTCAAGGTTAGCCAATTCGTCGAAAAACACCCGCTCAGTGAAATCAATCAGGTGTTCGAAGCAGCCCACGCCGGTGCGCTGAAGCGCCGTGCCGTACTCGTTCCTGCACTGTGAGGATTTTTCCATGACTGCCGAAGCAGCTCGTATCGTCACCGCGCAAAGATCAGAGGCCAAGGATCACAATCTCGTGCCTGAGGCCGCACGCCAGACAGTTTCAAAAGGCGTGCAGTACGAGAAGCGCCCGGTCAAAGGAACGGACGGAAAGCCGGTGGCTGGTCTGTTCAATGCCTGGATCACGCTCGATAACCAAACTCAGTTCAACTCCTACACCACAGACATGGTAAAGGCGACGATCCTGGCCTTTCGCGCCGCAAGCACCGCTCGCGACGTTGTCGCCGTGGTGTTTACCGGCGCTGGCGACAAAGCCTTTTGTACTGGCGGAAATACCAAGGAATACGCGGAATACTACGCCGGCAATCCTCAGGAATACCGGGGATATATGCGGCTCTTCAACGACATGGTTTCGGCAATTCTTGGCTGCGACAAGCCGGTGGTCTGCCGCGTAAACGGAATGCGCGTCGGTGGTGGCCAGGAAATTGGAATGGCTTGCGATTTTTCGATTGCACAGGATCTTGCCCGCTTCGGGCAGGCCGGCCCGAAGCATGGCTCGGCTCCCATCGGCGGGGCGACTGATTTCCTCCCCTACATGATCGGGTGCGAGCAGGCGATGGTGTCGGGTCTGCTTTGCGAACCCTTTTCGGCGCACAAGGCCTACCGCCTCGGCATCGTCAGCGAGATCGTGCCGGCGCTGAAAGTTGACGGAAAGTTCGTCGCCAACCCGACAGTATGGACGGATCAATTCCTTGATGAGTATGGGCGGATCGTTCATGGCGAGCCCAAGACGGGCGCGGCCGCCGCTGACGGCCAGGCACTACTGAAACGCGGTACGGTTGACCTCAGCCTGCTCGACGAGCGGGTGGAAGCACTTTGCACCAAGCTCCTCTACACCTTCCCCGAATGTACGACGAAGACGGTTGAGGAGCTTCGCAAGCCGAAGCTCAACGCCTGGAACGCCAACAAAGAAAATGCGCGTGACTGGCTCGCCCTCAACATGATGACGGAGGCTCGCGCCGGCTTCCGCGCTTTCAACGAGGGTACGCGCGAAACCGGCCGCGAAGTTGACTTCGTCGCGCTGCGCCGCGCGCTCGCTGCCAACACGCCCTGGTCGGATCAGCTCATCGAAAGTATTCAGCCGCGGGCGAGGACATAGTTGTGACGCAGTCTGTAAAAATCTGGTTCGAGGGAGAAGGCCGGCTACTGCGGCTTCGGTTGAGTCGTCCCAAGGCCAATCTCATCGATGCTGCCATGATTGCCGCACTCGATTCAGCGTTGTCGGAACATATCAAAAATCGGCAAATCAGCGCGCTGCTTCTCGACGCAGAAGGGCCTCACTTCAGTTTTGGCGCCAGCGTCGAAGAGCATTTGCCGAAGCAGTGCGCGGCCATGCTCGAAGGGTTGCATCGCCTGTTGCTGCGCATGATCGAATGCCCTGTACCATTGTTGACGGCGGTACGTGGCCAATGTCTCGGCGGTGGCCTCGAGGTCGCGCTTGCCGGCCAACTTATCTTCGTCGCCCCGGATGCCATGCTCGGGCAACCGGAAATGAAGCTTGGCGTGTTTGCGCCAGCGGCCTCTTGTCTGTTGCCGGAACTGATTGGCCCGGTGCGTTCGCTGGATCTTCTTGTGTCCGGCCGTAGCATTACCGGCACTGAAGCGGCAGCCATGGGCATCGCCCATGAAGTCGCCGCCGATCCGGAATGCGCCGCTCTCGCCTATTTCGAGGAGCATCTCAAACCGAAGAGCGCCAGTTCACTGCGTTATGCAGTCAAGGCTGCACGGGTCGACTACATCGCCCGCGTTAAGGACAAAATTCGCAACGTCGAACGACTGTATCTCGATGAGCTCATGGTTACCCACGACGCAGTCGTTGGTCTTGAAGCCTTCATCGCGAAGAGAGCGCCCCAATGGCAACACCGGTAAACCCTTCCCCAACTGCAGAGATAGTTGCGCGCGCCAGCGAGCTGTTTGAGGATCTGTCGTTTAGTTCCGCGCGCAAATGGAAGGCGGCGAAAGCTAATCGCAAGGTGATCGGCTATATGCCGATTTATGTCCCCCGCGAGATCATTCACGCTGCGGGCATGCTGCCACTGGGTATTGTGGGTGGCGGCGATCAGCTTGAGGTCATTCACGGCGACGCTTACTACCAAAGCTACATCTGTCGCATCCCACGCTCGACTATCGAACTTGGGGTTTCCGGCCGCCTCGATTTCGTCGATGGGATGTTGTTTCCGTCGATCTGCGACGTGATCCGGAATCTGTCGGGCATGTGGAAGTTGATGTTCCCTCACGTCTATTCGCGTTACTTCGACGTTCCGCAGAACTATCACGACGATACGGGAGGAAATTTCTATATTAACGAGCTGGCCGAACTCCGGCTTGCGCTCGGCGAGCTTCGCGGTGCGCCCATTTCCGATGACGAGCTGCGCCAGTCGATCGCGCTTTACAACGAGAACCGCAAACTCGTGCGCGAGCTTTACGCTCTTAGAGCCGAACGGCCATGGCAAGCGCCCGCCGCCGAAGTCTATCTGACGGTGCGCGCGGGCCTCGTGCTTCCAGTTGAGGAACATTCCGCACTTTTGCGCGAATATCTTGCTGCGGCCCGTGCCGAGGAGCGGCCAAAGCGCGACAATTGCCGTATCGTGCTGACCGGCATGTTCTGCGAGCAGCCACCGCTTAACCTGATCAAGTCGCTTGAGCTTTCTGGCTGCTACGTGGTGGATGACGATCTGCTGCTGGTGACCCGCTGGCTCATTGGCGATGTCCCGGTTGAAGGCGACCCGCTACGAAACCTGGCGCTCGCTTTCCTGCATCATTCCGAATCGACTGCGGCCAAGTACGAGCCGAATCAGAAGGAAAAAGGCCAACACCTTGTTCGTGCGGTAAGGCGCAGCGGTGCGGAAGGCGTGATCTTCGCGGCGCCCAGTTTCTGCGATCCCGCATTGCTTGAGCGGCCGATGCTGCAGCACGTCCTCAAGGATGCCGGTATCCCTTACATCGCATTCAAGTACGCGGAAAATTCCGGCCAGATGCAGCCGATCAGGGAGCAGGCTGGCACATTCGCTGATTCAATCAAACTGTGGAGCGCTGCATGAACACGGCAACCAAGATTGTCACGTCAAGAGCGCCCGTTAAGGAGGTCATCAAAGATGCTTCCATGATGAAGCAGAAAGAAATGATGGCGGCGCACTACGATCGCCTGACCAGTGCCCCCGAAACCGGCGCTAAAGTGGCTGCCACCTTCGTGCCTGGCAATCTCAACGAGCTGCTCATGTGCTTCGACCTCGTGAACAACCTGCCCGAGGTCAATGCCATCCAGAACGGGCTGCGTCGCACCAGTGGCAGCTTTGTGCTCGAAGCGGAGAAAATCGGACATTCGGAGGACGTTTGCACCTACGTGAAGTCCGACATTGGCATGATGGCTAAGGGCAACATCGCCCCCAACGGCAAGAAATTTCCAAACCCCGACGTTTTGCTGCTCTCCTACACCGGCTGCTTCACTTTCATGAAGTGGTTCGAACTGCTGCGCGAGCAGTACAAGTGCGAAACGATCATGTTGCACACGCCCTACATGGGCGACGGCAAGATCACCAAGAACATGACCGACTACATGGTGAAGCAGTTGAAGGATGACGTCATCCCGACGCTCGAGCGCGTGTCCGGTGTCAAGTTCGATATCGACCGGCTGCGCGAGTATCTGAAAAAATCGACCAAGGCCGAGGACGATCTCGTACGGGTGTTGCAAAGCGCTAAGGCCAAGCCGTCGCCGATCGATGCCTATTTCGGCGGCATTTATTACATCGGACCGATCTTCGGCGCCTTCCGTGGCACTGAGGACGCGATCGATTATTACCGCTTTCTTCGCGAGGAAGTCGATGACCGGCTGGCAAAAGGCCAGGGCCCGGTGACGCCCGACGGTGACATGGGCAAGGAAAAATACCGGCTGGTTGTCGAGGGACCACCCAATTACACAAATTTCCGCCAGTTCTGGAAGATGTTCTACGACGAGGGCGCAGTTGTAGTCGCGTCTAGCTACACCAAGGTCGGCGGCGTCTACGATTTCGGGTTCCGGCACGATCCCGACAAACCACTGGAAACGTTGGCGGAGTATTGCCTTGGCGTCTACACCAACCGCAGCCTGCCGATGCGCATCGATATGCTTGTCAACTACATCAACGAATATGAGGCCGACGGGCTCCTGATCAATTCCATCAAGAGCTGTAACAGTTTTTCTGCCGGACAACTTCTGATGATGCGTGAGGTCGAGAAACGCACCGGCAAGCCGGCAGCGTTCGTCGAATCCGACCTGGTTGATCCCCGCTATTTCTCTGCGGCGAACATCAAGAACCGTCTCGAAAGCTATTTCCAGATGATCGACCAGAAACGCGCCGGCGCGGAAGCAGCGGCTTGAGGAGGTATGGATGAAGACTTTCGTGGGCATTGATCTCGGCTCGACGACGACCAAGGCGGTCTTGCTTGACGAAGATCGCAAGGTGGTTGGTCACGGTATCACCAACTCTCGTTCGAACTATGCGACAGCCGCACGAGTAGCCAGCCAGGAGGCGCGTGTCGACGGCCAGTTCACGCTGTTCCGTCGGGCACTCACCGAGGCCCACGCGCAAGTCGAGCTGGACACGTTCCTCGGTGCGCTCGAGCGAGCCTTCCGCCTTGAGCAGTTTCTCGAGCAGCTCGACGACCTCGAGCAAACCTGCGTGGGTCAGATCCAAGGCGAGCGTTTCGCCAAGGTCGCATCCGGTGTGAAAGACTCGCTTGCCGAAGTCTTCAAGCGGCTGCGCACGGAGGCGCCCGAACTTTACGCACCCGGTGCCAAGCGAAAATCCGACTTTTTCCGCGATATTGCTGGATCGCGCTACCACGCCCACGCCGAGGAGGTCGCGCGCGCCGCTGGCTTGCCCTATGACCTGCTGCTCAACGTCTATGACAAGTCGATCATCGAGGTCGAAAATAGACCGCCGGCAGGCGAATTGAGCGATAAATTCAGACGGGCGCTTGGGCGCGTACTGTCAACGGAATCGTCGGTTAAAGCAGCTGCCGCCGATATCCAGAAGATGATCGAGAGCGCGCTCGCCATAGATTTGGAAGAGACCTACCTCGTCGGCACCGGTTATGGCCGGGTGACTCTTCCGTTTTCAAAAGAGCATATCCGCTCGGAGATCCTGTGCCACGGCCTCGGGGCCCACATGATGTATCCGCAAACCCGCACGGTGCTGGACATCGGTGGCCAGGACACGAAGGGCATTCAGATCGACGGGAGCGGCATCGTCGCCAATTTTCAAATGAACGATCGCTGTGCCGCAGGCTGCGGGCGGTATCTTGGCTATATTGCAGATGAGATGAACATGGGACTCCACGAGCTGGGACCCATGGCGATGAAATCGGACAGGCCCGCGCGCATCAATTCCACCTGCACCGTGTTCGCGGGCGCGGAACTGCGTGACCGGCTTTCACTCGGAGAAAAGCGCGAAGACATTCTGGCCGGCCTGCACCGGGCGATCATATTGCGCGCGATCTCGATCATCTCGCGCTCAGGTGGGATCACTAACGAGTTCACGTTTACTGGCGGCGTTGCCAAGAACGAGGCGGCGGTGCGTGAACTGCGAAAAGTTATCAAAGAAAACTACGGTGAAGTCACCATCAATATAAACCCGGACTCAATTTATACCGGTGCCCTCGGCGCGGCCGAGTTTGCTCGTCGCGCTCATTTGGGACAGGCCGATGGGAGCCAACAATGACAATATCCGCGGGTATCGACATTGGCACCAGCACCATCAAGGCCGCACTGTTCAAAGTCGAGAATGGTGAGGAACAATGGTTGTCGCGCTATGTAATGCGCATTCGACAGCGCGATCCCATGGAGCTGGCGCGGGTCGCCTACGACGCCGTCCTTGCGGACGCCAAGCTGCGTTCTGAAGATGTCGACTACGTCGCGACCACTGGCGAAGGCGAAAGTGTGCCCTTCCATACCGGCCATTTCTACTCGATGACGACGCATGCCCGCGGCGCAATTTACCTCGACCCGGAATCGCGGGCGGCGCTTGATGTCGGCGCGCTGCACGGACGCGCGATTTCGATTGACGGTCGCGGCAAGGTGCTCAGCTACAAAATGACGAGCCAATGCGCGTCAGGCTCGGGACAATTCCTCGAGAATATCGCGCGCTATCTCGGGATTGCGCAGGAAGAAATCGGAACACTGTCGCGGCAGGGAGAAACCCCCGAGGTGGTGAGCAGTATCTGCGCCGTGCTTGCCGAAACCGACGTCATCAACATGGTCTCACGCGGGATCTCGACGTCGAACATCCTCAAGGGAATTCATCTGTCGATGGCAGCCCGGCTGTCCAAGCTTCTGAAATCGATTGGGGTGGTTGAGGGCGTGGTGATGGTGACCGGAGGGCTCGCCCAGGATAAAGGGCTCGTTGCCGCTCTCGAGGAGGATATCTCCCACATCAAAGACATGAAGGTCGCAGTCCGCAGCCATGCGGATTCAATGTATGCGGGAGCGATCGGTGCGGCCCTGTGGGGCGCATTCCGTTTTGAAAAACTTGCGGCTGCCGGCGGGATGTCAAGGGCAGCTTGAGATCTAAGGAGACGACGCCATGGCTCTGATGATTACCGATGCCTGCACGGCGTGCGATGCTTGCGAACCGGTGTGCCCGAACAAGGCGATTACCGCCGGCAATCCGTTATATGTGATTGATCCGATGAAATGCACCGAATGTGTGGGCGCTGAAGATGAACCGCAATGCAAGCTCGTCTGCCCAGCCAACTGTATCGAGCAAAATCCGGACTGGAGTGAATCGCAAGATGATTTGCTTGCAAAATACCAGCAGTTGCACGGCTGACTTTTGAGGAGCTTCGATGAGCTTCACCAACCGGATCAGCCAGACGCTTCATGACGAGCACGGCGCGACCGTCGCTTTGATGGAAAGGCTTGAGCAGCTACTGGCTCGTGGCCGCCGCGCCGGCCCTCCGGACAAGGCAGACAGCAGTGTCGCGCGTCTGCTGTCGGATCTGTCAACCAGCCTGGAGACGGAGGTTGGTCGTCATTTTACGTTCGAGGAGAACCATGTCTTCAAATATTTGGAGGCCGTGGGTGACACCGGCATCTGTGAGCATCTGACAAGCGAGCATCAAGTCATGCGCCCGCTCGGTACGCGGGTCGCCGCACTTGCGCGCGCGGCCGCGAGCGGCGGCTTCACGCCGGAAAGTTGGGAAGAATTCACCCGACTGGGCCAGGAACTCGGGGATCTTATGCTTGCGCACGTGCAGAAGGAAGAAATGGCGCTGCTGCCCGTCATTGAAGAGAACATGGATTCCGAGACCGAAGCTCGACTCTATCAAGAATACGTCGAAAACGTATGAGGCTCTCGTATGCGCGCTGCCGTCATGGGTACTGAAACCAGTGTTCGTCCACTGCGCTCCACCGATCTTGAACGCGTTATCGCCATCGATTCAAGTCACGTTGGTGAGTCACGGCGGCGTTTCTTTGAGAAACGATTGGCCCATGCAAAGCAGCATCCGGACGATTTCGTCCACATTGGTATTGTCCGCAATAATTCTCTCGTCGGTTTTGTCTTTGCCAGCATTCTGCGTGGGGAATTTGGCCGTGAACAGGCTGTCGCTACACTCGATGCGGTCGGCGTCGACTTTGACAGCCAGGCTCGCGGAATTGGACGGGCGTTGATCAGCACCCTTACGGAAATCATGCGCACCAAGAGTGTTCACATGCTGCAATCGCAGGCCGATTGGACGAATCACGCTTTGTTGAAGTTCTTCGATGTCTCGGGCTTTGGTTTGGCGCCACGGCTGGTGCTTGAGCGCTATGTTCTTACACCGTTAGCCGAGTCAATCGAGGACGAATGACGAGAAAAAGGAGTAACGGCCGTGGCTTCAAACGCTGGCATTACCGTTCCGCAACATGTGGGCGAGTCCGCTGAGGTTAACTACAGCGGCCAGCCCGCTGCTGATTTTGGACCACTCGCGCGCGATAAGATTCCGGTACGTTCGATGATGGAAAGCGATCTCCGCGCGCTGGTGGCAATCGATCGCCGGATTACGGGCAATGACCGCGCGGCATATTTTCAGCGCAAACTCACTGAAGCACTGACCGAATCCGACGTGCGCATCTCATTGGTCGCCGAGCTCGACGGCGTTGTCGTGGGATTCATCATGGCTCGCGTCGACCTCGGTGAGTTTGGCCGAGTCGAAACCACAGCTGTCATCGACACTATCGGCGTCGACCCCGATTATCGGAATAAAGGCGTCGGTCGTGCCTTGTTATCCCAGCTGTTGGTGAATCTGGGGACGCTGCGCGTCGAAAAGGTGCGAACTGAAGTCGACTGGCAAGACCAGGATCTCCTTGCCTATCTCGACCATAGCGGATTCCTTCCATCGCAGCGTCTCTGCTTTGACCAACCGCTCGTTTAAGATGCGTGTTCGATGCTCGTCAAATCGCAAAACGCCAGTCAACTGAACTTCAGTTTTCGCAATCACCGCGCGATCGTCACCGGAGGTAGCCGGGGAATCGGTCGTACCATTGCTGATGCTCTTGGCGAGGCGGGCGCACAGGTGCATGTGTTCGATATTGATGGGCCGCAGCCGTCAGATAGGTTTCAACACCGGTTCGTACGAATTGATATTGCCGACAGTGAGGCGGTTAAGGGTGCGGTTGCGGACCTTCTTCAGGTGCCGACACTGCTCGTCAATAACGCAGGGATCACGCGCGACCGCTCGATCGCCAAAATGAGCGACGTTGAATGGGCTGCCGTGCTTAACGTCAATCTTACCGGTGCGTTCAACATGATACGCGCCGTTGCGCCGTTAATGGCGCGTCAGGCTTTTGGCCGCATCGTGAACATTACCTCCATCAATGGCCTGCGCGGAAAGTTTGGACAAGCCAATTACGCGGCCGCCAAAGCGGGCCTGATCGGATTGACGAAGACCGCTGCTCGTGAATTTGGCCAAAAAAATATAACCGTCAACGCAGTCGCGCCGGGGATGGTCATGACCGATATGGCACGCGCATTGCCGGAAGAAGTCATCCTTAAAGCGGCCGGCGAGGCCGTACTTCCCGAGCTTGCCGATCCGGCTGATATAAGTAATGCGGTACTGTTCCTGCTGTCCGACGCTGCCCGCGCTATTACGGGTGAGGTACTGCGCGTCGACGCCGGTCAATACATCTGAGTAAAGACTGCGAAAATAACGTCAGGACTGGTTTGCCGGGAGCATTCGTCGAATAACGTCGGCAGTGAACCAGGCGAAAGCCAGTGCTCCCATCAAACCTACGGCGCCGCCCGAGCGGCCGATCGCTGCATTATCGAGAACGATCGCGATTGCAAATATGAAGAGTGCAAGCGCATGGCAAATTGCATGGAGCTTGAGTGCTGGCGCGCCTGAAAGCTCGGCAACGATAGCAGTCCCACCGCGGGCCGGCGGCGTCACGAACATTGAGGCAAGAAACGGCATAATGCGCTGAAGAATGGCGAGCAGGAAAGTGAGTAGCCAGCCAAACAGCAGCATGAACCCAAAAAGCGTTACACCATTGGAGCCGGCGAAGCCGTAAAGTGCGGCGAGTCCCACAACGAGTGTCGCCGGCAATATGATCCAGGCCACTCGCACAAGGACGAACGAGAGTCCGAGGCGTTTGCGCATGCCGGTTTTGAGCACGCGGTACATAAGCCAGAGATGCATGGCAGCAGCCAGAAGGCCGACAAGCGTGGCCGCGGCAACGACCTCACGGTTGCCTATCAACGCTCCGAGCGTACCAAGAATAAGCGCGATCAACGCGGCAGCGAAACTAACGAAACTGGGCCGCTTAGGCGGCGCAGATGCCATGGCAAACATCGGCACGAGAATGTGGCTGAAGCCCAGCACAAGCAGCCCCATGAACCCAAAGCCACCGAGAACAAGATGGGCGAGTGCGACAGCGCCGTGGTCGGGCAAGAAGCCAGTCTCTTCATTGACTGTCAGCATCACGCCGAGCAAAGCCAAAAGGACAAGAGCGGCCAACGCTGCCCAGCCATAGGCGCCCACAACGGGCAGACTACTGGCGCGTCGCAAATTGTCTGCGAGAAGCACGCCGAACAGCAGTAAGCCTGCGCCGACTATGACGGCGGCCGGGATGAGAACGTTCATCCGTGCCGTATACATACCGGCGATCAGCGCGATCATCCCCGGAATAGTCAGCCAGAAAACGAGTTTTACTGGCCAGACCGCGTGCAGCGTGCGCCGGGTGGCAACGGGCAGAAGCTGTACAGATGCCCCGATTGCGGTTGTAACCAGAACGCCAAGAGCCAGGAGATGGATTACCGAGAGCGCGGGGCCAAGCCCGCCTCGAAAGCTTACGGCCTCGTCCGCCGCGACGAGCAGCCCGAGCCACATGAAGACGTGAAATACAGCAGCTGCAGAGAAGAATCGAAAGGGAATCGATGGCGGCAATAGCCGGCTTTTTGCACCTCCAAGAAAGGATGCCCCGATGCTCATGAACCCCAGCGCATCATGCGAAGCATTACTCCGTCCTCACAGTCCGGACTTGCGCACGAAGAGGGCATCATTTCGTGACTCCATCCGCGATCGTCGAGTTCGGGATAAAGAAAAATGGGCTCACGATCGAGATGGGCGATAAGGGCCGTATCTACCTCGCCTTCGTCGATTGCCCGCAGAATGGCAATCATTGGCTCGGGCGGCTCCAGGTCGCGCACATCAATGTGCACGGCATCCGCCGTTCGCCACATTCGGGGCGTCCCCGCCGGTCGAGGACAAGTCACGACCAAGCTCCTTTTGCATTTGAGCTTAAATCGGTACCACAATACTTAATTATAGGCTATATTTTATTGGCTAGTCGAAGAGCGGTGAACCCGTTGGCCATTGATCCTAAGGCACGCGCAGAGACGACGGGCGCTGCTTTGCGGGTGCGGCGCGTACAAGCGGCGGATATCCCGCAAGTGATCGCTCTTGACACTCGTGTAACCAAACTCGCCAAGCCAGAATACTGGAATGATGTTTACCGCCGTTACGGCAAACGACGTCTGCACGAGCGGTTTTTTCTGATTGCCCAAAATCGTCTCGATCGGACGGATTCACGAGTCTTGGGTTTCATCATTGGGGAAATTCGCGCCTGGGAATTTGGATCAACTCCCTGCGGGTGGGTTTTTGCATTGTCGGTCGAGCCGGACATGCGGTTGCACGGAATTGGCAAGGCACTCTTGGAAACGATCTCCGGTGAATTCAGGAAGGCGGGTGTCAACAAGATGCGAACAATGGTTGAGAGAGGTGCCCAGCTTCCTCTGCTGTTTTTTCGCAGCGAAGGACTGATGGCTGGCCCTTACATCCAGCTGGAAAAGGACCTTGATTGAACGTGAACGATGACAACGCGAATATTGAGCGCACTGTTAGCCAAATGGCGGCACTATGAGACTACAGATTTCAACCCGGCTTGCGATCTTCGCAACTCTGGAACTGACAGCGCGCGAAAATCACCAGCTTTCGGTCGCTGATATCGGCGAGAAATATGGCGTCTCAAGTCACCACTTGGCGAAAGTCATGCACATTATGGGTCGCGCTGGTCTTGTCCGTGCGGTTCGGGGAGCAGGCGGCGGCTACCGGTTTGCAGGTAACCCGCGGAGGACCACGCTTCTGGATGTGGTGCAACTCTTCGAAGAAGTCAGCTCAGTAGAAAAAGATACCGAGGTTGCGGATGCTACGCCTGAGGGTCAAGCGCTGCAGGCCATCCTCAACGAAATCGACACCATCGCCCGGGCAACACTCGGATCAATCACAATCGCGACGATGCATAAGCTTTTGAACGGCCGGGGCGCCGGTCGATGGCGCTCAAAGCCAGCCTCGGCACGTGGCCGGAGTGTGCGGCGCGCCTGATTGGGGGCCAAATAGCGGCAGTTGTGCATTGCAGCAGAAATAAGATAGCAGGCCGCCGGCCGGATTTGATCAAGATCAAGGCAACCTTAGCCGCCAGCTTCATGAGTCAATTTGGCTGACTTTGGGGCTTTATCCATGTCCTCACGACTGACCGCCGGCGACCTTCAAGTCATTACGCGTGTGGCGATCTTTCGCGGACTGCGATCAGAGACTGTTGAACATGTTATAGCGCCAGCGACGGGCGTCATGTTGAAGCCGCATGAAGGGCTGTTTCGCCAAGGTGACCCGGCAACGGCTTTTTTCATTGTGATCGACGGTTGGATAAAACTCTATCGCATTACTCCGTCCGGCGAAGAGACTGTGATCCACATTCTGACGAAGGGTGGAAGCTTCGCTGAAGCAGTCGCATTTACGGGAAATCGATATCCAGCAACTGCTGAAGCGGTAACCGATGCCCGAGTGGCACGGGTTCCGGCCGACCATGTTGTTCGGTGTATCCGTGAAAGTCCCGATATTGCACTGGCAATGGTCGCATCTACCTCCCAGCATCTGCATCACCTTGTTCAGCAGGTCGAACAGCTCAAGGCGCAAAGCGGAGTGCAGAGGGTCGCGGAGTTTCTCGCGTCACTATCGGTGGCTAAGCAGGGTAAATGTGCAATTGCTCTACCTTATGACAAGGTATTGATCGCGGCACGGCTCGGCCTGACCCCGGAATCTCTGTCGCGCGCTTTCTCCAGACTAAAAGCAGTCGGTGTGGTGATCGACGCTTCTCAAGTCGTGATCAAAGATATTGCGAAGCTGCGTCAGATCGCGGCCGATGAACGGAGCGCGGTGCGCGGCACCTTGCGCCCAATGCATTGACTCGAAGATCGCAATTTTAGCCGGGGGAAGCGAAACAAAATGCCATTCGATGTTCTTCATCCACGAGGATGGAAGCCGCCGCTCGGCTATGCAAACGGCATCAGCACGGCGGCAGGCCGGCTTGTGTTCATAGCTGGCCAAGTTGGCTGGAGTGCCGATCAGAAATTTCATAGCGACCAACTTGTTCCGCAATTTGAGCAAGCGATAAAAAATGTTCTCTCAATTCTCTCTGAAGCGGGTGGCAAGCCGACGCATATTTGCAGATTGACTGCATTCTGCATCGACAAGCCTGCTTACCTTGCTGGTCGACGCGAGCTCGGACGCATTTGGAAGTCGCTGATGGGAAATCACTACCCTGCGATGAGTATGATTTTTGTGGCCGATCTCCTCGACACCCCGGCAAAGATTGAGCTGGAAGCGACGGCGGTTATTCCCGCTGAATAGGTGCGACGCCGGCAAAGATCCGACCGCGGCCGACGGCCTCAGGTTGCCAATGAACGACCCAGATTGAGAGTCAGTCTTCGCGCAAGAGCGGAGGCGGTTACCCGGCGATAATTGGCCGATGTAAGAGTGGTGCGCATCGGTTGAACCTGCTTCTGCACAAGCCGCTCAATTTCTTGCAACAGCTTTTCGTCAATATGTCGCCCAACGAAGGCATCCGTACCGGCTAGCAGAAATGGCCTGGAATTCGTGCCTGTCAAAGCAATTCGGAGCGACGAAATGATCGAGCCGGATACTGCGAGCGCAACTGCGACGCCTGCCAACGGAAAGTCGATGGCCGACCGGATGCGAATTTTTTCATAGGTTGACGGTGGCTGGTTTGCCGGCAGATGCACCGCGACGATAAGTTCGCTGTCCGCGAGCGTAAGATGTGCCTTGCCGTCTTCAATATAGAGATCACTTAGAGGAATTTGCCGGCGGCCTTGCGGGCCGGCAATATCGATTTTGGCACCCAACACAAGAAGAGCCGGGGCTAAATCGCCGGTAAAAGCCGCGTGGCAACGACGTCCTTGCGGGGCTACGTGGCAGATATCACCACGGTTTTTGAGACAATACGCATTTGCGCTTCGCCACCATTCGCTCTGATTGTAGTAGATGCAGCGAGTATCGAGGCACAAATTGCCACCGACCGTCGCCATTGCGCGGTGAGCCGGTCCGGCGATCGCTTGGGCGGCTTGCGAGAGCGCTTTATATCGGTCAGCGATAGATTCGTGGCGGGCGAGGGCGGCAATGGTTACGCCCGCGCCAATCGTTACGCCATCTTCACGCAGCTTAATCTCCGCCAGTTCGTCAATGGCGGAAAGATCAATCAATGAACTCGGGTTGCTGATGCCGCGCCGCATGTTCACCAACAGGTCGGTCCCACCTGCGATAAAGCGGGCGTTGGGGTGGTCCAGCCGTGCGGCAATGGCCTCCTGGATAGTTAGAGGCCGCAACAGGTGAAAGTCGGACAATGACGCGGTCATGATACGGCCTTCAAGGCACTGGCAATTTTGGCTTGCCGCTGGCGCTGGATGAGGGCATCCATGATCCGGTCAGGTGTTACAGGCAATTCATTGATGTTGAGGCCGATCGCGTTGCCGATGGCGTTGACCAAGGCTGGCGCAAAACCTGCCAACGCACCTTCACTCGCCTCCTTGGCTCCGAATGGCCCAAATGGATCGTGGCTTTCAACGATGTAAGTTTCGATCGGGGGTGAATCCAGAATGGTCGGCATGCGGTATTCGAGCAGGCTTGCATGTGCCGGCAAGCCGTCGAGATAGTGAGTCTCCTCGCACATAGCCTGCCCCATACCCATCCATACTGATCCCTGGATTTGGCCTTCCACCGCGAGTGGATTGATGGCGTGGCCACAGTCCAGTGCCACCCAAACCTTGTCGACCGTTATCCGGCCGATTGCTTCGTCGACGCTTACTTCGACGACTTGAGCGGCATAACTGAATCCCATGGTTGAACCCACCGCGCCACCACGATGCTTCCCACCCTGTGCTTCGGGCGGGCAGGTAAAAGATCCCTTCACGGTAATCGCGCCTTCGTCGACCAGTGCCGCAGCAACGACATCGGCGAAAGGCAGGCTTGATTGATCGCCGGTGCCGACGCGGAACACCTCGCCCACGCACTCAATGTCTTCCGGGCGCGCTTCGAGCTTGCGTGCCGCTGCCGCAACAAGGACCGACTTGAGGTTTTTGGCAGCTTCGATTGCAGCATTGCCGACCATGAAGGTGATACGCGACGAATAAGCGCCGTTGTCTTTTGGCGTGACGGCGGTGTCCGCGGCGATGACACGCACGCGATCGAGCGAGATGTCCAGGATTTCGGCCACGACGATTGCGACCATGGTGGAGGAGCCCTGGCCGATATCGGCGGCCCCTGTGAGTGCCGTTACGCTGCCATCAAAGTCGAGCTTTAGATTTACGACTGCGTGGGGTTCACCGGTGAAATGGATGGGTTTGGCGGCACCGCTGACGTAATGGGAACAGGCCATGCCAAGCCCCTTGCCGGGCGGCATCCGGCCAATACGCTCACGCCACCTGCTCGCGCGCTCAACTTTGTCAATGCATTCCGCCAGCCCGTAGCTGTTGACCATCAGGTCATTCATTGTGCGGGTTGGCGCCTGCAGAAGGTTGGCACGACGCACGGCGATAGGATCGAGACCGAGCTCACGTGCCATGCGATCCATCAGACATTCGAAGGCATGTCGCGTATCGACTGAGCCATGTCCGCGCATGGCGCCGCAAGGCGGGAGATTGGCATAAACGCGATAACCATCGTACTTGACCGCGGGAATGTCATAGAGGCCATGCAGCAACGCGCCGGCGTACAGAATTGTAATGATGCCGTAACCGGCGTAGGCACCGCCTCGCTGCACGACTTCGCATTCGCATGCGGTTGCGCGCCCATCTCTTTTCATCCCGAGTTTCAGCCGGATACCGGTTTGCGGGCGGGCGCGGTGAGTGATGAAAGTCTCCTCACGGGTAAGCTGCATCATCACTTTGCCGCAGCTGGCACGGGCGAGAAGCGCAGTGATGATTTCGAAATTCAGCGCTTCAACGCGGGCACCAAAACCACCACCGATGAAAGGTTTGATCACGCGGATACGCGAGGAATCCATTTCAAGGCATCGGGCCAGCAGGAGATGCAAGTAGTAGCCGACCTGCGACACAGTCTGCACGGTCAGGCGGCCGGTCAGCGGATCAAATTCGGCAAGACTTGCGTGCGGTTCGATCTGCGCGTGATTGATCTCGGCGCAACTAAATGTCTCCTCACGCACCAAATCAGCTTCGGTAAATCCTTGGTTGACATCGCCGAACTGATGATGGACTTCGCGTTCGACGTTGCCGGGTTTGTTGTCATGCAGAAGCACGGCACCCGGCGCGCGCGCGGTATCTGACGTGTAATAGGCGGGACGTTTCTCCAGCTCCAAGTCAATCAAGCCAATGGCGCGCTCGGCCGTTTCAGCGTCGATAGCCGCGACCGCCGCAATCGGCTCGCCGCGATAGCGGACGCGGCCGCGGGCCAGTGGATATTCATTCATTGCGATAGGGAGAACGCCATAGGTGTACGGACAATCATCGCCGGTAACGACCGCGATGACTCCCCGAAGTGCGCGTGCCTTCGACACGTCCAGCTTGAGAATCTCGCCGTGGCTTACCGGACTTCGCAAGATGCGTCCGACCAGGGCATTGTCGTGATCAAGGTCGGCGGTATATCGGGCGCGCCCGGTAACTTTATCAATTCCATCAACCAAAGGAGTGCCGCGGCGGGCAGATTTCTGATCGACTTGTAGATTGGCAGTCATGAAGCTTCACCCGCGGCTTCTTTGACGGACTCGATAATTTTTACATAACCCGTGCACCGGCAGAGATTTCCCGACAAGGCGGTGCGTATTTCACTATCGGTTGGTGTTGGATTGCGCCGCAGAAGCGCTTCAGCCGCCATGATCATTCCCGGCGTACAGAATCCGCATTGCGTCCCGAGCTTTTCGTGGAAGGCGCGCTGCAGTCGATTTAAGCGTCCCCGCGTTGCCAGGGCCTCAATAGTTTCCACGCTGCGACCTTCGCAGCGCGCGGCGAGGGTGATACACGAAGGCACAGCCTCACCATCAATCAGAACGGTGCACGCTCCGCACTCCCCGCCGTCGCAGCCGGTTTTGGTGCCGGTGAGGCGGGCGACTTCGCGCAGGTAGTCAACGAGCAGCGCCCCTTCGGATATGGCGTCTTCGCGCCAGCGCCCATTAAGCTGCAATCTCAGCAGCCGCTTCCTCGGGTGCTGGCGAGGTGCATGCATTCTAGTGCTCCTTTAAACAGCCTGCGCCGTATGGCGTCATCGCTCCATGACAAAAATCAAGAGTGCCGCCGCCGTTCGAACTGGAACCGTGATTGACCTGACCAAAGTCAAGGATAGGCCCGCAATTGGTCAGTAGCTTTCAGCAATCAAGATTTATGGGCGGCGCGGATGACGGCGCTTCGCGATTACAATGCCGCGGTCGATTTTGTGGATCGGAATGTCGCTGAGGGCCGAGGCGAGAAGACCGCCTTTATCGATCCTTCCCGCAATCTGACCTATGGGGAATTGCGTGATGCGGCCGCGCGCATCGGCCCGATGCTGGCACGCATGGGCATCGAACCGGAAAATCGGATTGCTCTTGTTCTACTCGATACGGTCGACTTTCCCGTGCTGTTCTGGGGGGCTATTCGAGCCGGCATTGTTCCAGTCCTGGTCAATACGCGGCTGACAGTCGATCAGTACCACTATCTTTTCGAAGATTCGCGAGCCAAGGCAATTTTTGTTTCGACCGCGCTACTGCCGATCGTGCAGGAAGCCGCGAGAGATCTGCCGAACCTTAAGGGAATCGTCGTAGTCGGCGGAGGCCCTGCATCGGTGCCGCGACTGGACATGCTTTTGGCGGCGGAGAACGAAGGTTCGGCACCCGCCAGAACCGCCGGTGATGAAGTTGCGTACTGGCTCTATTCGTCCGGGACGACTGGCATGCCGAAAGGCGTGATGCATGTGCACTCCAATCCCAAGGTAATGGCGCAAAACGCCGGCCAACGCCGCATCGGCTACCGCGAAAGCGACGTCGTGTTTTCTGCCGCCAAGCTGTTTTTTTCCTATGGCCTCGGCAATGCAATGATCTGCCCGATGTGGGTAGGAGCGACCTCGGTTTTCTATCCGGAGCGACCGACTCCGCAAACCGTATTCGAAGTGCTGCGCGGATATCAGCCGACAATGTTTTTTGCGGTGCCGACGCTCTATGCGGCGATTCTTGCCGATCCGGAATGCAAGCCGGAGCACATATCCAGTCGGCTGCGCCTTTGCTTCTCGGCCGGTGAACCATTGCCTCAACACGTCGGCTCCGGCTGGAAGCAACAATTCGGTCTCGACATTGTGAATGGCGTCGGCTCGACAGAGATGGGGCATCTTTTCCTGACCAACCTTCCGGATGCGGTCGAGTACGGCACATCCGGAGTGCCGGTCGATGGATACGAACTTCGACTGGTCGACGAAAACATGCGGGACGTCGCCAGCGACGAAATGGGGGAACTCCTGGTACGCGGCGAGTCATCCGCGGCGGGCTACTGGAATCAGCGGGAAAAAACACGGCGTACATTTTTGGGCGAGTGGACCCGCACCGGCGACAAATACACGCGTCGTAGTGACGGGGTGTACACCTACTGCGGTCGCACAGACGACATGTTCAAGGTCAGCGGCATTTGGGTGTCACCATTCGAAGTCGAGGATGCCTTGATTAGTCACCCAAAGGTGCTCGAGGCGGCGGTTGTGCCATCTGAAGACGAGAACGGCCTAATCAAACCAAAAGCATTTGTGGTGCTTGCGAACGCTACCGACAACGATGGCAGTCGGACCTTATACGAAGAACTCAAGGTACACGTGAAGCGCACTATCGGGCCCTGGAAGTATCCGCGTTGGATCGAATTTGTCGATGGATTGCCGAAAACCGCGACCGGCAAAATCCAACGTTTCATGCTCCGAGACAGAGTGCTTCGGTCAAATGGTAGACACCAATGAGACCGTCACTTGCCCACCTCACTTGGCCCTTTTTCGATGAGGTGCACAGGAGATTCGGTGCCGATCTTGCAGGCTGGGCCAAGCAAGAGGTTGGCAAGTACATCGACCACGATGACGTAGATGATTCCTGCCGATCTCTCGTTCGGGCTTTGGGCAAGGCGGGTTGGCTGAGGGCTGTTGTCCCAGCGGCGTACGGAGGACTTTCGGAAAAACTCGATGTACGAACGTTGTGCCAGGCGCGTGAAATACTCTCATGGCACGATAGTCTGGCCGATTTTGCCTTCGCCATGCAGGGATTAGGCACCGGTTCGATATCGCTTTTCGGCAGCAACGAAATCAAGACGAAGTACCTGCCGCCGGTACGCGACGGCCGTCATATCGCTGCGTTCGCACTTTCGGAGCCCGCAGCCGGATCAGACGTCAGCGCGATTGCAACAACCGCCAAAAAAGACGGGCTGAGACATGTCCGCATCGATGGAATCAAAACCTGGATTTCCAACGGGGGAATTGCCGACCACTACGTCGTCTTTGCACGAACCGGTGAGGGACCGGGTGCGAAGGGACTTTCAAGCTTCATTGTCGATGCTGACTCGCCGGGCCTCGAGGTCACAGGTCGCATCGAGGTCATCGCCCCCCATCCGCTCGCCACGATTCGGTTTAATGACTGCCGCGTGCCGGTGACGAACCGCCTGGGCGGGGCGGGTGAAGGCTTCAAAGTCGCGATGGCGACGCTCGACGTATTTCGATCGACTGTTGCCGCCGCCGCTTTGGGGCTCGCACGTCGCGGTCTCGACGAAATGGCCGAGCGGGCCGCGACCCGCAACTTATTCGGCGCGCCGCTGGCAAATCTGCAACTGACGCAGGCAGCGATAGCCGATAGCGCAATCGATATCGACGCTGCGGCTCTGCTTGTCTACCGCGCAGCCTGGGAAAAGGATCAGGGCGCGCTGCGCATCACACGCGAAGCGTCGACGGCAAAGGCCTTTGCGACCGAAATGGCGCAACGCGTCATCGATCGCGCCGTACAGATATTTGGCGGAAATGGCGTGCGCGTCGGAGTCAAGGTGGAGGCGCTTTACCGCGAAATTCGAGCACTGCGAATATATGAAGGCGCAACCGAAGTTCAGAAACTGATCGTCGCGCGGGAATTGCTGAAAGCTCACGAAGCTACGCGTCGTCAGGCAGCCGAGTAATGCAAATGTTGCTGACCGAGGAACAGGAGAAAATTCGGACGACCGCCCGAGCGTTTGCGCAAGATTTCCTGGCACCTTGTTCGGCTGAATGGGATCGCCAGGCGATATTTCCGCGCGATGCGCTGCGCAAAATGGGAAAGCTCGGCTTTCTGGGAATGACGGTTCCTTCTGAATGGGATGGGGTTGGCGCGGACTACATCGCCTATGCGGTTGCGCTCGAGGAAATTGCGGCTGGAGATGGCGCTATCTCTACAATCATGAGCGGTCACAATTCTGTTGGGTGTATGCCGCTCGTTGAATACGGCACGAAAACTCAAAAGGAGAAGTACCTGCGCCCGATGGCGCGCGGTGAGTTGCTTAGTGCTTTTTGTCTTACCGAACCGCAGGGCGGGTCAGATGCTGGCGCGATCCGAACACGCGCCGAGCGTCGCCACGGGGCCTATGTCCTAAATGGAACGAAGCAGTTCATAACCTCAGGCAAGAATGCCGATATCGCTCTGGTGTTTGCCGCGACCGATTTCGGGCTGGGAAAACGTGGCATCAGCTGTTTCATCGTTGAGACAAAGCAAACCGGCTATTGTGTGACCCGGGTCGAGAGCAAAATGGGACAACATGCGTCGGACACATGCGAAATCAGGTTCGACGAGCTCAGTGTCCCGACCGAAAACAGACTTGGTGCAGAAGGTCAGGGTTACCGAATCGCCCTTGCCAATCTTGAGGGCGGTCGCATCGGTATCGCGGCGCAGGCCGTTGGCATGGCCCGGGCCGCTTTTGAAATTGCGCTCCGGTACGCACAAGAGCGTGAGACCTTCGGCAAGGTAATCATCGAGCATCAGGCGGTTGCCTTCCGTCTTGCTGAAATGGCGACGCAGCTCGAAGCGGCCCGCGAGCTTGTGCACCATGCGGCCGCTTTGCGAAGCCATGGATTGCCGTGCCTCAAGCAGGCATCGATGGCGAAGTTGTTCGCCACCGAGGCAGCAGAGCGAATTTGTTCCGAAGCAATCCAGACACTCGGCGGCGCCGGATATATGACCACCCACGATGTCGAGCGGATTTTCCGCGCCGTCCGCGCGAGCAAAATCTACGAAGGCACCAACGACATTCAACGACTGGTCATAAGTCGCGCGCTTATCGACGAGACACAACGGGAAAAACGGGTCTGACAATGTTTGCCGTCGAGACCAACAACGGCGTGACCACCCTGACGCTAAGCCACCCTCCGGTGAATGCCATCAGTGAGGAATGGATACGCTCATTCGATGCAAAGCTCGATGCGTTGGCTGCCGGGCCTCGTTGCGGGGTATTGCACATTCGCTCTGATCAAAAGGTGTTCTGCGCTGGCGCCGATCTCAAGGAAGTGCGCGCGCGCATGGATGCGCCCGATGGTGCCGATCGGATGTATGCCTATGTCGCCGGCATTCAGCGGCTTTACGCACGGATCGAAAGGTTGCCGCAGGTTACGGTCGCCGAGATCGGAGGAGCGGCGATGGGCGGAGGCTTGGAACTCGCGCTGGCCTGTGATCTTCGGATCGCTGCGAACGAAGCGAAGCTCGGTCTACCGGAGGTGCGCCTCGGGTTGATTCCCGGTGCCGGCGGCACTCAGCGCCTCACGCGCATATGTGATCCGTCGCTTGCGAAGCGCCTGATTCTGGGAGCCGAAATCATTGATGGCGTCACTGCGAACAAACTGGGCGTAGTGCATTGGGCGGTGCCACGGTCCGAGTTGGCACAACATGCTGCCGAGATCGTACGCGGTATTGCGGATCTGCCTACCGAAGCACTTGCTGCCAGCAAGGCATGCATTGCGGCGGCAGGCAATAGCGACCTCAGCGGATACACATACGAACTGGAATTTACCCGGCTGCTTCTCAACAACGCTGACACGCGCAAGCGCGTCGACGAGTTTCTTGGTGGTGCGGCTGAGCCTTCGATGGAGATGAAAAGAGGAGCGTCGCGATGAGATTCGACGAAAAGATTGTATTGGTTACCGGCGGCGCCTCCGGCATCGGCAAAGCAACAGTGATGGCGTTTGCCCGCGCCGGCGCGACCGTTATCTGCGCGGACCTTGACGTCGTGAAAGGCGCCGAGTTCAAGAAGGAGACCGCCGGCACCAACCTCAAGATAGATTTCGCTGCCATCGACATGAGCAATTCGGAAACGATCCGAGTTGCCGCAGCCGAAGTGCTGAAAAGATATCCACGCGTCGACATCTTGGTGAACGGCGCGGGCTGGGGCGATATTCAACCTTATCTTCAGAATTCTCCGGACTTCATCAACCGCGTAATCGCCATCAACTTCGCCGGTCCGGCACACCTAACTCAAGCGCTACTGCCACCGATGATTGCCGCCAACGGCGGCAAGATCATCAACATTGCCAGCGACGCCGGGCGCGTCGGGAGCAGCGGTGAGACGGTTTATGCCGGCGCCAAAGGCGGGCTTATTGCTTTCACCAAGTCGCTCGCACGCGAGGTGGCCCGTTACTCGATCAACGTCAATTGTGTATGTCCAGGCCCGACCGATACGCCGATGCTTGCCACCCGCCCGGAGAAGCTGCGCGAAGCATTCCTCAAGGCGATCCCGTTCCGGCGCTTTGCCAAACCGGAGGAAATCGCCGACGCCGTGCTGTTCTTCGCCAGCCCGCAAGCCGACTACGTCACCGGTCAGGTGATGAGCGTAAGTGGCGGGCTCACTTTCGCAGGTTAGCGCAAGACATATGGATGGAGGTATCGATGACTGCAGTTGCAACGGCTAAAGGTGGGAATGGTGGCGATACCGCTGTGCGTTTCCGCCCCGCTGGACTTGATTTTTCAAATTTCAAGCCAAAGCATTTCCTTTGGAAATCCGAAGGGAAGGTGGCGACTATCACCCTGAACCGGCCGGAACGGAAGAATCCGCTGACGCTCGAGTCCTACGCCGAGCTGCGCGACACGTTCCGTAACCTTGCCTATGCGGACGATATCAAGAACGTCGTGATCACCGGCGCCGGTGGCAATTTCTGCTCTGGCGGCGACGTGCACGAAATCATCGGCCCGCTGGTCGAAATGCAGCGGAAGGATGACATGGCGGGTCTACTCGCCTTCACCCGTATGACAGGTCAGCTCGTCAAGGAGATGCGAGCCTGTCCGCAGCCGATCGTTGCGGCGATTGACGGGATCTGCGCCGGCGCGGGTGCGATCATCGCCATGGCTTCGGATTTGCGCGTTGGCACAGCACGCAGCAAAGTCGCCTTCCTGTTTGTACGCGTGGGTCTCGCCGGCGCCGACATGGGCGCTTGTGCAATCCTGCCGCGCATCATCGGCCAAGGCCGCGCGTCCGAACTTCTTTACACCGGTCGTTCCATGGACGGCACCGAAGCCGAGCGCTGGGGCTTCTATAACAAGCTGAGCGAACCAGATAATGTGCTCGCCGATGCACAAGCGCTAGCCAAAACATTGTCGGAAGGCCCGAGCTTCGCCAATTCGATGACAAAGAAGTGCCTGCATCAGGAATGGAACATGGGCGTCGAGGAGGCGATCGAAGCCGAGGCGCAGGCGCAGGCGATTTGCATGCAAACCAAGGACTATGAACGCGCTTACGAGGCCTTTGTCGCAAAGCAGAGACCGGTCTTTCGGGGCAACTGACCGCGATCGAGATCCAGGACGCGAACGGATGACCTAACATTGAGTACAATGACCGCTATCTCGCCAGCTTGATGGCCCATGCCGTGGCGGTCATTTGTGCATCGATCATGATGAGGAAACGCCGATGTTCTTGCAGTTGAAATTTGCGGTCATTCTGTTCGGCCTCGTGCAACTCCTCAGGTTTGCCGCTTGGCGATATCCGCATTTTAAAGCTCGTCTCAAAGAGCGAAATCTGACGGCGCAGATCAAGGCGCGTGATGAGGGCATCGGTCGTTGGATCGAAATCTGCGACGGAAAGATCAAATCGGGAGCCGGTCTGCATCCGAAGCCTGATGTCACACTTTTTTTCAAAAACGCCGCGACCGGCGCGTCCCTGCTCACACCACCGATCAACTGGCTCCATCAAATCAATGCGCAGAAGGATTTTACGCTTTCGGTTGACGGCCCCGAGGCCCTCACGAACTGGTTCGCTCAGACTCTCATGATGAGCCAGACCGCTGGCTGGAAGTTTGGAACGTCGATGCCGGATGGCTCGATGCGCTATTGCAACATGACCAATGGCGGGCCGGTCTTTATTTATGTAAAGGACGGCAAGATCGTACGCATGACGCCGATCGATTTCGACGACACCGATCCGCAGCCCTGGACGATTCGTGCGCGCGGCCTGAAGTTTTCGCCGCCGCGCAAAACGACTTTGGCGCCACACGGTCAGAATGCCAAGTCGATCGTCTATTCGCCGGCGCGGCTGTTGCATCCGATGAAGCGCGTCGACTTCGATGCGAACGGCAGGCGCAATCCGCAGAACCGCGGCAAGTCGCAATATGTACGCATCTCGTGGGACGAGGCACTCGACATGGTCGCGAACGAGATCAAGCGTTGCAGGCGCGACCTCGGGCCCGGTGCGATCGCGGTGTCGCACGGCTCGCATCACACCTGGGGCAATATCGGTTATTACCTTTCGGCGCTTTACCGTTTCGCCAACGCGGTCGGCATGACACGCGTGCACCACAATCCCGATAGTTGGGAAGGCTGGTACTGGGGCGCGGTGCACCATTGGGGCTACACGCTACGTGTCGGCCAGTCGGAAACTTACGGTACCGTCGAGGACTGCCTGCAGAACTGCGATATGATCGTGTTCTGGTCAGCCGATCCGGAAAGCACCTCGGGTTCCTATGGCGCTCAGGAAGGTACTGTGCGCCGGCAATGGCTGAAGAATCCAAAACTCGGAATCAAAGTCGTCCACATCGATCCTTACTACAATGCATCAGCGCAATTCCTGCCCGGAAAATGGTTCGCGCCCAAGCCGACCACATCGCCCGCCATGGCGATGGCGATCGCGTATGTCTGGATCAAGGAAGGTCTTTACGACAAGAGCTATGTCGAGACTCACACGGTAGGGTTCGACAAGTGGAAGGCCTATCTCCTCGGCAAAGAAGACAACATCCCGAAGACACCGGAGTGGCAGGAAAAGGAAACCGGCATTCCGGCAAAAGACGTGCGCGCGCTCGCGCGCGAGTGGGGCAAGAAGCGCGTCTACCTCGCACCCGGCGGCTGGGGCAACGGCCATGGCGGCGCCTGCCGCAACCAGACCGGCATTCAGTGGGCGCGCACCATGGTGTGCCTCGCCGCCATGCAGGGCCTCGGCAAGCCCGGCATCAACATGGGCAACCTGCAATGGGGCTCGCCGATCGACTTCAATTTCTATTTCCCCGGCTATGCCGACGGCGGCATGTCGGGCGACTTAGAGAACACCTCTATGCCGGTCGAGCTCTACCAGCGCATGCCGCAGCTCCCCAGCATGAACTCAAGCTACCAGCGCATTCCGCGCATCCACATGCCGGAGGCGATCGCCGACGGCAAAGCGGAAGGCTGGCCGTGGATTGGCAAGTCGATCGAGCACCAGTTCGCCAAGTTCAGCTATCCGGCGCCCGGCCATGCGCCGGTGAAGATGCTCTACAAGTACGGCGGCTCGATGCTGGCGACCATGAACAACACCAACCGCCACGTCCGCATGTACCAGTCGGAAAATCTCGAATTTGTGGTCAATCAGTCGATCTGGTTCGAAGGCGAAGCGAAGTTTGCCGATCTTATCTTGCCGGCCTGCACCAATTTTGAGCGTGTTGATATTTCCGAATGGGCCGGTCTCGGCGGCTATGGTCACCATGGCCAGCAGCAGCTCAATCACCGAGTCATCATCTTCCAGGCGCCGGCGATCAAAGCGCTTGGCGAGTCAAAGACCGACTTCTGGATCTTTACCGAGATCTGCAAACGACTCGGACTTGCTAACTACTTCAATGAAGGCTGCAACGAAATCGACTGGGTCAAGCGGCACTTCGACGCTTCCGATCTGCCCAAGGTGATGTCCTGGAAAAAGTTCATCAAGCGCGGCTACTACGTGGTGCCGGCGGAGAAGGAACACCTGCGTGCGCCGGTGTCATTCCGCTGGTTCTGGGAGAACCGCAAGAAGGACGTGCCCGAAGCGCAGCCGTTGCCGTCCGACTACACCGAAGAATTTCTGCGCGGCCTGCAGACGCAGTCGGGCAAGCTCGAATTCGAATGCAACAGCCTGAAACGCTTCCCCGACCCGGAGCGGCCGCCGATCGTCAAATACCAGCCGGCCTGGGAGGGCCCGCATTCCGGCGCGCTGTTCGAGCGCTATCCGATGCAGCTGATCACCCCGCACTCGAAATATTCGTATCACACCCAGGGCGACGGCAAGGACTCGTTCCTGCTCAACATCGAGGACCACCGCGTCAATATCGACGGCTACTACTACTGGATCATCCGTCTGAACGCGGAGGACGCCGCTGAGCGCGGCATCGGCAAGCACGACCTGGTCAAGGTCTACAACGATCGCGGCGCGGTGATCTGTGCCGCGTTGCCGACCCAGCGGCTGCCGCGCGGCGTCTGCCACGGCTACGAATCCTCGGCGATGTACGATCCGATGGGCGAGCCGGGCAAGTCGGTCGATCGTGGCGGCTGTCTCAATCTGCTGACGCCTGAACGCACGCAGACCAAGACCACGCATTCGCTGGCCGGCGCCAATGCGCTGGTCGAGATCGAGCCGTGGGACGGCAGGACGGCGTTTGTCTCGGCGGCGTTTGCCGCCAGCGCAAAAAATGGTGCGGCGAAGGACAAGAAATCCACAGCGCCCAGCAAATCGGCACCGCTGGTGACTGCGAAGTAACGGAGGAAAATCGAATGGCCTATATTTTCAAAGAGGACGAGCTGCCGTCGCTGATCGACGCCAAAGGCGCGCGCGAGCGCATCTTCTTCGTCAATCAGGAACTCGCCAACATCGATGACATGCTGGCCGGCGTCATGCACTACAAGAAGGACGCCGCATCACCGCTCCATCTGCACAAGAACTGCGAGCACTTCTATTTCATCATCACCGGCAAGGCGACGGTGGAATCGGATGAGGGGGTGCGCCCGGTCGGGCCGGGCGACATGATTTTTATTCCCGCCGAGGAGAAGCATCGGCTGCGCGCCACTGAGCCGCTGTTCTACTTCGAGTTCCAGGCGCCCAACCGCTTCAAGACCACCATTTTGGAAGGCACTGGTGACGACCTGCGTTGGGAACGCAAGGACGGCAAAGTGTGGATGCAGAGCTGAGCAGAGAGAGGACAACGGCCATGTCGCTGACATTCATCGATACCAACAAGCTGCCGAAAAAGCCCGTGCCAGGCCAGGGCGAGGTCACCGAAGTGCTGAACCAGGTGTTATGCGGCGCCAAGAATGTGCAAGGCTCGCTGCATTGGCTGAAAGCGGCCGAGACCTTCAAAGCCGATGCCGCCAACAAGCATCAGCTGATCTACGTCATGGACGGCAAAGGCCGCATCAAGCTGAATAACAAAGACTATGACGTCGAGAAGGGCGGCGGCGTCTACCTCGGGCCGTTCGAAACTGCGAGCGTCCAGCCTGCTGCTGGTGCCTCCCTAAAGCTGTTCCAACTAGTCGTGCCCCAGATCCCGAAATGATGGACCCGATTGGCTGACACGAGAGATGCCATGAAAAAGTGGAACCTGATCGTCGACGTCGCTGAGTGCACCAATTGCAACCTATGCACGCTCGCAGCCATGGACGAATACGTCGGCAACGAGTTTCCGGGCTACTCGGCGCCGATGCCGAAGCACGGCCACAAGTGGATCAACATTCTCCAGAAAGAGCGGGGCCAGGTGCCCGCGGTCGACATCGCCTACGTGCCAACGATGTGCAACCACTGCGACGACGCGCCCTGTATCGCCAAGGGCGGCGGTGCCGTGAAAAAACGAGACGATGGAATCGTCCTAATCGATCCCGACAAGGCAAAAGGGCGTAAGGACCTCGTTGAAGCCTGTCCCTATGGTCACATCTGGTGGAATGAGGAACTGCAGCTGCCGCAAGCTTGGACGTTCGACGCTCATCTCATTGACGGTGGCTGGCGACAGACTCGTGGACAACAATCGTGCCCGACCGGCGCAATGCGCGCAATCTGCGTGGATGATGTCGAGATGGCCAAGATTGCGCGCGAGCAGGAGCTCGAGGTTGTCAGGCCGGAGCTCGAAACCAAGCCACGTATTTACTATAAGAATTTGTGGCGCTACTCGACCTGCTTCATTGCAGGCTCGGTATCGATAGAAACGAAGGGCACCGTCGATTGCGTCGAGGGTGCAACCGTTCGTCTGTTGCAGAACGGCGCCGTGGTGGCAGAGGCCACGACCGACAACTACGGTGACTTCAAATTTGACAGGCTGGGCGAGAACTCGGGTGATTATAGCGTCGTGGTGGCCTTTGGTAAGAACAGGCGGGCCGTTAAGGCGAGGCTTGGCGAAAGCATCAATCTCGGCGAGATCAGGCTGTAAGCGGCGGCCATGTCGGCGCAACTTGCCGAACTCTACCAGACGCTTGGCCCGCTAACCGAGGCGTTATTGCGTATCTGTGTCGGGCTGGCGCTCGTTCCGCACGGGTTGCGCATGACGTTCGGATTTTTTCCCCACACAGGGCAGCCCCTGCAAAGCCTGCAGATGCTTGCCGACCACCTGGACAAACAGGGATATCGCCCGGGCAAGATCTGGGCGCCGGCAATATCCGCGACGCAACTCGTTTGCGGACCGCTGGTTGCCCTTGGATTGTTTACGCGGCTTGCTGTTCTGCCGATCGTACTTTTTCTGCTGGTGACGAATATCGAGCGTTGGCGGGTCGGAAAATATTTCTGGAATCAGCTTGGCCTTGAATACACGTTGATGTGGACGATTGCTGCGCTTTACGTCTTGGCGCACGGCGGTGGATCTTACTCGTTGGACAACCTTTTCGGATTGTGACCTTCTGTTTCGCTTGACTTTGGTCAAAACCAATCGCGCGGGATCGCACTAGGTTGCGACCATGCCAGGATCCTCTCGTCGTGCCGGACCGCCTGCCGCGATACCCGCGATGCTCAAGGACACGGCGTTCGTGTGGGAAGATCCGCTCGATCTGGAAAGCGAGCTGACCGAAGAGGAGCGCATGGTGCGGAACAGCGCC
>Ga0207701_10000104_pt1 | contig 76710 bp, 54 predicted proteins | sample KBSSwiSSwithPhiX_FD_184294 | JGI IMG/M metagenome (GOLD analysis project Ga0207701, IMG submission 184294) | Switchgrass rhizosphere bulk soil microbial communities from Kellogg Biological Station, Michigan, USA, with PhiX - S5 (SPAdes) (version 2) | ecosystem: Environmental > Terrestrial >...
CCGCCGGCTGCCGCTCCGCCCGCGGGTGCCGCGCCAGCGGCTGGGGCCGCGCCAGAGGCCGCAGCGGCCGGTGGTCGTGGTGGTCGTGGCGGTGGGGCGCCCCCCGTCCGTACCGGCCCGAATCAGTGCCACGACATCACGGTCTACCCGACGATTGGTCTCGCCGGGGGCGCCTGCGGCGGCTACGGCCTTCTGCTCGACATCAGGGACGTCGCCAACCCGAAGCGGATCGGCGCCGCGTCCGACGAGAACATGTCGTTCTGGCATTCCGCCACGTTCAACAACGACGGCACCAAGATCCTCTTCTCTGACGAGTGGGGCGGCGGAGCGCAGCCGCGCTGCCGCGACACGGACAAGCAGGTGTGGGGCGCCGACGCGCTCTTCACGCTGGTCGACAACAAGATGACCTTCAAGAGCTACTACAAGATGCCGGCGGCGCAGACCTCGTTCGAGAACTGCGTCGCGCACAATGGCTCGCTGATCCCGATTCCGGGCCGCGACGTGATGGTGCAGGCGTTCTACCAGGGCGGTCTCACGGTCTTTGATTGGACCGATGTGGCCAACCCAAAGGAGATCGCGTATTTCGATCGCGGGCCGATGGACGCGACCAAGCTGGTCATGGCGGGGTCCTGGTCGGCCTACTGGTACAACGGGTTGATCTACAGCTCCGAGATCGCCCGCGGCCTCGACGTGTTCGAGCTGACGCCAAGCGGCTGGCTGTCGCAGAACGAGCTGGACGCCGCCAAGACCGTTCACCTCGACTACCTGAACGCCCAGGACCAGCCGAAGCTGGTATGGCCGCCGAGCTTTCCGCTCGTGCGCGCTTACCTCGATCAGCTGACGCGCTCAAAGGGACTCGCGCCGGCCCGCGTCAGCGCGGCGCGGACGTCACTGGCGACCGCCGAACAGATGAATGGTGGACAGAAGAAGAGCGCGCTCGCGGCGCTCGCGACTGAGCTCGGCAAGGAACCGGGCGGCAGCGACCCGGCCAAGCTGAAGATGTTGGTCGCCGCGGTGAAGGACCTCGCCGCCGCGCAGCACTGATCGGTCGAGGACGGGTGCTCTCCGGCATCCGTCCTCTCCTTTCCCCGCCCGATCGACGTCTCCTGACGGCCTGCGCGCGAACGCTACGTTCGGGCGGTGGCCGGGGTCGCCAGGCCGAGACGCTCGCCGGAATAGCGGCCGGCCCGAACCGCCTCGCACCACTGCGCGCTGTCCAGGTACCACCGCACCGTCTGCTCCAGCCCAGAGTCGAAATCGAACTTCGCTTTCCATCCGAGCTCACGGCGGATGAAGGACGAGTCGATCGCGTAGCGCGCGTCGTGGCCGGGACGATCCTGCACGAAGGTCTTCAGCGCCTGATAGCTGGCGGTTCCCTTCGGCAGACGCGGGTTGGTCTCGGGCGGGACGATGCGATCGAGCAGCGCGCAGATGCGGTCCACGACTTCCAGGTTGGTGCGCTCGTTGCCGCCGCCGATGTTGTACTTCTCGCCGGGCGCACCGGCCACCAGGGCGAGGCGGATGCCGGTGCAATGGTCCTCGACGTGCAGCCAGTCGCGGACGTTGGCGCCGGTGCCATATATCGGCAACGGCCGCCCGGCGACCGCCTGGAGGATCGTGAGCGGAATCAGCTTCTCGGGGAACTGGTAAGGCCCGTAGTTGTTCGAGCAGTTGGTGATCACCGCCGGCAGACCGTAGGTGTGGTGATACGCCCGGACCAGATGATCCGCCCCTGCCTTGGTCGCCGAATAGGGCGAGTTCGGCGCATACGGCGTCGTCTCGGAGAACAGCCCTTCCGGTCCCAGACTGCCGTACACCTCGTCGGTCGACACGTGGAGGAAGCGGAAGCGCTCGCGTCCGGCTGCGTCGAGCGCGTCGTGGTAGCCGCGCGCCACGTCGAGCAGCGTGAACGTGCCGACGACGTTGGTCTGCACGAACGCCGCGGGCCCGTCGATCGAGCGATCGACGTGAGTCTCGGCCGCGAAGTTCACCAACGCCGTCGGCCGGTGATCGCGGAACACGCCGTCGATCGCCGCGCGGTCGGCAATGTCGGCGCGCACGAACGCGACCCGAGCGTCATCGATCACGCCGGCCAGACTCTCAAGACTTCCGGCATACGTCAGCTTGTCGACGATGACGATGCGGACCGGGGTTTCGGCGAGCACCTGACGGACGAAGTTCGAGCCGATGAAGCCCGCCGCGCCGGTGACACACCAGACATCGGACGCGGTCGGCACAAGGGCCTGCGGAGCATGGGGCACGGGGTTCCTCGCGAGGCGCGCGGCGGCCGCGCGCGTGTGTTGAGACTCTGTGAGCGCTCTCAGAATTGCGATTCGAGGCCGCCGCCGTCAAGCCTTTCCGTCCGGGTGGCCGGCGAGGCGCGAGTGCGAGGGTCCGGCGCGTTATTGGTAGCCGCGGCCGTAGACGGGTTGGCCGCGGGTCCGTTCGCCACTTGTGACCACGTCGCTCAGGGGTATACCCTCTGCTGAAAAGACCACCGACGTCTCGGGTACGCCAGTCATGGAGGTGTTCGAGATGAAAACAAGAGCGGGGATGGCGGCCCTGATCGCCAGTTGCCTGTGGCTGACTGCTCTGGCGCAGCAGGCCGAACGGCCCGCGACCGACCCGCCTCCCAAAGAGAAGCCCTCGGAATTCTACTTGCGGTACCGCGCCGCCGTCCCGAACGCCACCACAATGGATGAACTTCTGGCGTTCTGGCGAGCGCAGGCGGTCAGCGAATTCAAGGCAGCGCCTCCGGACCAGCGGGTCGACCTTGCGGCCATGAAGCGCGCCTATACGATGGTCGCCGACGTCAAGGTAACGGAGGAGACCTATGGTGCGTCAGGAGCGACATTGAAGCTCGCTGGCACGACTTCGGACCAGAAGACCAAGACGTGCACGGTGTACCTCGTGAACGAAGGGGGTGCCTGGAAAGTGTTCGGCCCAGAGTTGTGGCAGTAGCAAGAGCGCGCGTCTTCCTCGGGGTCACCGCGCGTTCGCGATGAGCCGGGAGGGCCCCACTTCGGTCACAGGAAAACCTCGGCATCACATCCGCTTCAAAGTGACATAGAGCGGTCCGGCGCCGAGCAGCACGAGCATCGTGTAGGTCCCAGGCCCGGTCCGGTTGATCGCTTCGAAGAAAACCTGCTCGCCGGGCTCGAGATCGAACGTCACTGTCTTCCACACGAGCGTGTTGCTGACCTGGACGCGATGCGGTCCTGGCGGCAGTTCCGTCGTCACCGAGTCGCCCCAGAGCAGCGTGGCGATGCGCTCGCCGTCGACGCGCACGATCAGCTGACGCGACTTGAAGTCGGACTCGGACGTCCGTGTGACGGTCACGGTGGCGGGAAAGAGGTCGCTGTCGTCCAGGTCGCCGACGGCGTCGTGGACGGGGGTTTCGAGCAGCCGGGTCATCGCCGGGATCGATCAGTCCGTGAGGCGGCTCGCGATCTCTCGCCGCAGGATGTCGATGATTGCTGCGGGCGCGTCCGTGAATCGCACCGCGAACCCGAGGTTGTTCTCGGCGTACACTACTTCAGCGGGCAGGTTGATCCGGCCGGCGCCGATCGCGATCGAAACCATCACCACCTGCCCCTCGGCGGGCAGCATCATCGACTCGATGAAGCAGCCGCTCACGCTGAGATCCACCACGCGCCCCTGCTGGACCCCGGATCCGTCCCAGTACCCTTCGAAAGGTCCCTTGACGCGCGGGTTCGTCCGTCGTTCGGACACCTGACCTCCTGGCTCGTCGCCCACGCCGATGGTAGTGGAGCCATCGCAGTTTGCCAAACCGGGCGGCCCTGAACGGGCGGCGCGAGCGGTGCTATGCTCGATCCAGGCAGGGGAGGGCGGCGGCATGAGTATCGGCGCGCAGCTTCGTGCCGCACGGGAAGCCCGCGGGCTGAGCCTTGACGCCGTCTCGCGCACCACCCGCGTCCAGCCTCGGATCCTCGCCGCGATCGAACGCGACGATGTCGCAGCCGTCCCGCCGCGGCCGTTCGGCCGCGGCTTCGTCAGAGCCTACGCGGCCGAGATGGGGCTCGACCCCGAGCAGATCACCCACGACTACTTCGCTCGGTTCGCGCCCCAGCCGCCGCCGATCGACGTCACCGCCCCCCCGCAGCCGCCCAGTCCCTCAGGCCGCTCGCACGCGTGGATCTACGCCGTCGGTGCGGCCGGCCTTGCCGTTGGTGTGGCGCTGGCCTTCCTCGCCCGGACCCCTCGGCCGCCGACCGGGATGGCGTCAGTCCCCCCCTCCCCCACCGTCGGCACCTCCGGGACTGCGCCATCGGAGCACGCCGCTCCGGCAGCCGCACCCGCCGTGACCGAGGACCCGGCACCCGCGACAGCGCCCCTGATGATCGTCCTCACGGTCCAGCGCCCCGTCTGGGTCAGGGCCACGACGGACGGGCACCGTGAGATCTACCGGATCCTCACCCCCGGTCCCCCCGTCCGGCTCACCGCCGCCCAGGACATCACCATCCGCGTCGGGGACGCGGGCGCGCTCACGTGGCGGGTCAATGGGCGCGACGCCGGGCTCATGGGGCGCGCCGGACAGGTGCGGGACCTCCGGGTCACCCCCGCCAACGCGGCGTCGGTGCGGTAGGGGGCTCTCACGGCACCCCGGGATCCAGGATCCGGGATCCAGGATCCGGGATCCGGGACTCGAGACGCGGGGTTCCAGGTCCGACGTTCCGGCTCGAGCCTCAGGACTCGGGGTTCAGGTCTGGTCGGTGCCAACCGCCGATGGGCGTGAAATTACGGCACGGGCTGCGCGAGCAGCCGCTCGATTTCGGTGACCAGGGCGTCCGGCAGGCAGGGTTTCTGGAGGAACACGTGGCACCCGGCCTCCAGGGCGGCCGCGACGTCCGCGGGAAACACGGACGCGGAGACGGCGACGATCTTCGTGTGCTGGAGCGACGGATCGGCGCGCACGACGCGGCTCACCTCGCGCCCGTCGATGTCGGGCAGCCGCATATCGAGCAAGAGGACGTCAGGGTGATGCTCCCGGGACGTCGCGATCCCCTCTCGACCGGTGCCGGCTTCGAGCGTGCGAAATCCACGGAAGCGCAGGTACTCTGCGTACGCTTCCCGGTTATCCGTCACGTCGTCGACGATGAGCACGAGGGCCGCTGCCGCCATGTTCGCTCCTGTTGGCACCAGTGTACGCGACAATGCTGAGCCGGACCATGCTCATCATCCGGTATAGGGTCAGGGATAAGCGTACTCGGGGAGAAAATCTCCTGCTGTTCGATTGTGCGACGGAGGACTTACACGGTTCTACGGAGGGTCCCTCCGAGTCGGACGCAAGAGTCGACGGCAGATCGAGCAAAAACCCTGGTACTCCGAGGTGATCCCGTTGGCCGGCCGATTGCACAGGTTGGTGACGGGTTCGCGCTCGACTTGCTCAAACCCCTGGCCGGCAGGAACGCCAGTAACGGCCACATACACCGAGCTCCTTGGGGGTGCCTGGAGCTCGTCTGTTGCAGCAGTCGGGCGCGAAGCCGATCGCTCTCTCGTCAATAAGATGTTGCGAGGGACATCGCCGGACGCACGATCAGATTGTCGATGAAGAACTCCATCATCCGATCCTGATTCACTCCGCTGTGCCCGCGGTCCGGGCCGACCTGCACTTCGAAGCTCTTACCGCTGTCCTGCAGCGCTTTGATCAGCTGCATCATGTTCGACGGGTGGACATTGTTGTCTGCCGTGCCGTAATAGAGCAGCAACCGCCCCTTCAAACCCTTCGCATACGACATGGCGCTGCCCTTGTCGTAATTCTCTTTGTTCTCCTGCGGCATCCACATGTACCGTTCCGTGTAGATGCTGTCGTAATGATACCAGGCGGTCACCGGTGACGACGCGGACGCCGCCGCGAAGACTTCGGGGTGGCGCAGGATTGACATGACCGACGCGTAGCCGCCGTAAGAGGTCCCGTAGATGCCGACGCGGCTCTTGTCGAAGTACGGGCGCGAGTACAGCGCCTTCACCCCTTCCGCCATGTCGTCTATTTCGGCCTGTCCGAGCTTCAGATAGACCTCGTCCAGCGTGCGTTTGCCCTGCCCGGGCGTGCTGCGCGAGTCGAGGTTCAGAATCAGGAAGCCGTACTCAGCGGTGATATTCGGTGGGACGAACGTCTCACGCGCGGTGTTGCTGGCTGAGGCCGGTCCGCCGTAGACCGACACCAGCGCCGGATACTTCTTCGCGGGATCGAAATTCGCGGGGAACTGCAGGAGACCGTGCAGCCTGGTCTTCCCGTCGGCAGCGGTGTAGGTGAACATCTCTGCCGGCTTGAAGCCAAGTTGCGAGTACTTGGTCAAATCGCTCTTGGCGAGTTCCGCGACCGTATTACCCGCCGCATCCACTAGGCGCGTCGCCGGCGGCGTGTCGTGGGTCTGGTAAACGTCGATGAAGTAACCGTTGTCCGGCGAGATCCCACACCCGCCGCCCCCTGCGCCGAAGCCGCCACGTCCACCACCGCCCGTGGCGCTGCCCATGCACCCGGCGATCGTGTGGTTGAACGCCGGATCCGTGAGCCGGACATCCTTGCGGCCGTCGAGGCCGACACGGTGCAGCTGCAGCTTCATGTAGTTGTCGCCGTCGCGGGCGGTGTAGAACAGCAGCCCCGCCGCTTCGTCAACCTTGAGTAGCGACCCGACCTCGAAGCCAGTGTGCGTCGTCAGCGGCGCGATCAGCTTGCCGGTCAGATCGTAGAGATAGAGGTTCTTCCAGCCGTTGCGCTCCGACTCCCAGATGAACCGTTTCCCGTCCTTAAGGAACGTCGTCGACGGATTGTTCTCGACCCAGCCGGTCGGCCACTCCTCGTGGATCACCACCCTCGTGGCGCCGGTGTCGGGATTGGCAGCGGCGAGCTCGAGGATGTTCTGCTTGCGATTGGTGCGATTGAAGAGCAGCTCCGTGCCGTCCGGCGACCACGCCACGCGATAGACATAGTGCCCGACGACGGCATTGTCGAAGGGCTTACCGCTGCGGACGTCGACTCTCGTGCTCTTCTTCGACGCGACGTCGTAGACAAACACCTCGACGACCGGATTCGGCGCCCCGGCCTTCGGATACGCCTCGACGTCGTCCTTGCTCTGAATCTGGGTTTGATCGACTTGGAGGTGATAGTCGGGGACGGGCTTCTCGTCGAAGCGATAGTAGGCGAGCTTGCGGCTGTCGGGCGACCACCACATTGCCGTGCGCTGCCCGAGCTCCTCGCCATAGACCCACGTGGCGGTGCCGTACTTGACGCGCTCGGAGGCGCTGCCGTCGGTCGTGATCGCCACCTCCCCGCCGCCCGCCGCGTCGGCGAGATAGAGGTTCCGGTCGCGATAGAATGCCTTCAGCTTGCCGTCGGGCGAATCCGCCGCATCGAACTGCCGGCCGCGCTCCGGTGCGCCCGCCACCGTGCCGCGTCCGCCAACAACCCGCTGTCCTCGCCCGCCTGCCGGCGGCTCAGCGATCCCAATCTCGCTCGCACGCTTCGCCGCGACGTCGAACCGGTAACGCCGGCCCTCGGCGGTGTAGTCGAAGGCCGTGCCGTCCGCGCTCCAGGTCACGCCCAAGGCACCGAGCTTGATCGCGCCGGGAATCTCCTCGCTCGCTTTCAGATACTGCTGGTAGCCCGGCATCGTCTTCAGCCGATCCTGGGCAACGGTCGTGATCTCGAACGCCCCCAGCGCCAGCGGTGCGACGATGATGGCGTGGCGGAGGACGGCGGGCAGCCTGTGCTTCACTGACGGGATCTCCTGCGGTAATGAACTGGCTCGAGGGATGAGCCAGTCTAGCAGGTCGACTTCCCGTCGGTCATTTGCGCGGCGGCGCGGGCTGGGTCACGTCTGCGACCACGACCCACCGCCCGGCACCCTCCCGGCTCCAGATGCGCACGTACGCGCCTGCCTGAGGCTTTGGCCCCCTCGCCTCGTACTTGCCGTACGAGTAGCCGAGGTCACCGGACGCCGCGCTCTCCGCCGTCGTCGATACCGCCGAGAGGCCGGCGGCGTTCGCCGCGAGCCAGCTCGCGATCGCTTGCGGCCCGACGGACGGCAGACCACCGGGCCGGTGCAGCCGTGTGGCGGGCACGACGACGTCGGCGTACGCCTGCAACGCGCCATCGCTCGCCATGGCTGCGTTCAAGCGGCGATCGGCGTCGAGCAGGCTCGCGCTCGCAGTGGCCTTGTCGTCCTTGCCCGAGTAGCGTGAGGCCAGTGGAGTGCGCGTGAAGCCGGGCGCGAACATCGCGGCGGTCGGGAGCCCCGTGCCGACGTCGATGAACACGCGCCATCGCCCGTCCGGCTGCTTTCGCCAGACGGAGAGATAGTTGCCATAGCGCGGCGTCTGATCGGCGCCACTGTGGTTGATGAACGTGCTCGGCCCGGTCAGCCATCCGATGTCGCCGCTCGCCGCGACGTCACCGGTGCGCGGCTCCCAGAGCAGCTCGTCAACGGAAAACGGGGTCGGTTCCTGCGCCAGCAGCCGTTCGCGGGCAGACACGGGGTCCGGTGTGAGGGCGATCGCGTCCGCCGCGAAGAATTCCAGGAACGAGTCCCGGATTCCTTTCACCTGTGCCGTCCGGGCGAACTCGCGCTCCGTGTCGGCCATCGCCGCCAACGCCGCCGGTATCGCGTCCTGCGCGATGACGCCGCACGTCATCAGGCACACCACCCCAACCAGCGCCGTCCCCAACTGCCGACTGAACATCACGTCGATCTCCTTCGCGGGGGTGTTTGCCGAGGGGACGAGGAAGTAACAAGACAGATGAGGGTTCGAGGGTTCGAGGGTTCGGGGGTTCGAAAGGTTCGATGGGTCGGGTTCGATGGTTCGTTGGGTTCGGTTCGAAAGGTTCGATGGGTTCGGCGGTTCGGTAGTTGGAGGGTTCGATTGGCGCGAGGTTAGACGGGTTCGATGCGTCCAGGCTCGATCGAGGCGACTCGACGTCCTTCATGGAACCAGAACGCGGAACCCGAGAACCCGCACCCTCGAACCCCTCGAACCCTCGAACCCTCGAACCGACAGTGCCCTGGTCCCACGCACTGCTATGATTCCCGCCGGGGAGGACGGTAGCGAATGCACACGAGATGGATTCACGGCGGCCTGGCCGCCTTGTTGGTGATGGTGGCGGTCGCGCCGGGCACGGTGCGGGCAGACGGCGACGAGCGGCAGGCGGCGAAGACACCGGCTGAGGAAGCGCTGATCAAGAAGGCGCACGCGATTCACGACACGGTGATCGCGCTCGACACGCACAACGACATCAGCCCGGCGAACTTCACCGCGGAGCGGAATTACACGCAGCGGCTCGACACGCAGGTCAACCTGCCGAAGATGGTCGAAGGCGGGCTCGACGCCTCGTTCTTCATCGCCTACACCGGACAGGGACCGCTGACGCCCGAAGGCTACGAGGCCGCCTACAAGGAGGCGGTCGCGAAGTTCGACGCGGTGCACCGGCTGACCGAACAGATCGCGCCCGACAAGATTCAGCTGGCGCTCACGTCTGCCGACGTCCGGCGCATCAACGCGTCCGGCAAGAAGGTCGCGCTCATCGGCGTCGAGAACGGCTATCCGCTCGGAGAGGACGAAGCCGTGGCGCTGAAGCGGGTGCAGGAGTTCTACGACCGCGGCGCGCGCTACATGTCGCTGGCCCACAACGGCCACAGCCAGCTGTCCGATTCCAATACTGGCGAGCGCGAAGGCTGGAAGTGGAACGGGCTGTCGCCGCTTGGCAAGAAGGTCATCGCGGAGATGAACCGGGTCGGCATCATGATCGACGTCTCGCATCCCTCGAAAGCCTCGATGATGCAGGCCGTGGCCCTGTCGAAGGCGCCGATCATCGCCTCGCACTCCGGTGTACGCGCGCTCGCCGACGTCAGCCGGAACATGGACGACGAGCAACTGCTGGCGCTGAAGAAGAACGGCGGGGTCATCCAGGTCGTCGCATTCAGCTCGTATGTGAAAACCGATTCGGCGGAGCGCAAGCAGGCGCTCGACGCGCTCGCCAAGGAGTTCGGTCTGCCGCCGGGCACGCCGCTCGGCGGGCGTGGCGGACGTGGCGGCGGACGCGCCGGCGCCGACCCCGCGGCGGGGGCTCCGCCGGCCGGAGCACCGGCGGCACCGGCCAATCCAACAGCGGCAGCCGGTGGGCGTCAGGGCGGTGGACGAGGGAACCCGCTCGCGCAGCTGAGCCCTGAGAAGCAGGCGGAGCTGCAGACGAAACTGAACGCCCTCAACGACAAGCTCCCACCGCCCGGCCGCGCCACGGTGCAGGACTTCGTCAACCATATCGACTACGCGGTGAAGAAGATCGGCCTGGAACACGTCGGCATCTCCTCCGACTTCGATGGCGGCGGCGGCGTGGACGGCTGGAACGGCGCGGACGAAACCTTCAACGTCACGCTGGAGCTCGTGCGGCGTGGCTACAGCGAAGACCAGATCGGCAAGATCTGGAGCGGCAACCTGCTGCGCGTGATGGACGAGGTTCAGAAGGTCGCCGGCAAGCCGGCCAAGTCGTAGCGGATCGGCGATCAGGCACGCCGCGCGAGGCGGACGATCAATCCGATCAGGACGACCACGGTGAGCGACAGGATGATCCAAAACCAGCGCGGCGACACGAGCGCCGGGCGGGCCGGACGCGCCGACTCAGGGCCGGCGGCGACTTCGATCGCCGCCGCGCCCATCAGCCGCGGGGCCAGCAGCGCCAGGTCGTAACGCGGGGGCTGGATGTCGTCACGGCCGTAGAGCAGCTGAAGTCCCGCGCCGGCGGGCGCGACGTACCGCAGCCGGTACGACGGCAGCAGCAGACGCGCGCGCTCGAGTGGCACCGCAGCGTTGTCGCCTTCATCAACCACCAGCCACACCTCGGTCGTGTCCAGCTTGCCGATGTCCAGACGAAGCGCGGGTGCGCTCGCGCCTTCGTCGGCGTGACGCCACGTCATCGCCGCCACGACATCGAACCGATCGTCACGGTGGGCTCGATCCGGGCCTCGGACCACACCGAGCTGGACGACGCGCTGGAAGACGCGCGCGGTGGTCTCGATCGTGAGCGCGGCCGCCGGCAGGCCGGACTCCGGAAGCGTCACCCGGTATACCGACCGGCTCCCGCCTTGAGACGGCGGCAGCGACGGCGGGGCCGCCGCTTTCGTGAGCGCGAGATCGATCACCATCGGCTCGTCCCTGCGCTCGAGAAGATACGGGATCTGCCGGCGGCTCCCATCGGCGAGCCGGACGTCGGCGAACCGCGCTCCGGGCCCGCGGCTATGGCTCAACGCAGCGGCGTCGAGCGGCAGCGCCACGAGCCCGGCCCGAGGCGCGGCGGCCACCGTGCGGCTGTAGCGGAACTCCCCTTCCAGGACGGCGCCGGCACCGACCGGTGACGCCGGCCGTTCGCTCGATGCGGCTGTGGCGAGCGGGTGCGCCGCTCCCCACTTACCCACGGGCGTCCGGCCCAGATCGATCGAGGGGCGGGCCGCTTCCAGGTCGTAGGACGGTGGCGTCGCGAAGCGATCGCCATAACGCGCCACCAGCGGACCACCAGGCGCCTCCAGGTAGATCCACGGCAGTTCCGCGAACACCGCGGAGACCTTGCGCAAGTCCAGCGGCGGATTGCTCCCGTCTTCGACCACGAGATCGATCTGGGCCTCCGAGGGCGCCATGATCCTGACCTGCAACGCTTCAGCGGCGGCGTCGTCGCGCAGCACGCGGACGAGCGTGGCGCGCCCCAACACAACGGGCGCCGCTTCCGTCCCTGCGAAGCGGGATTCGGACGCGGTTGCCTGCCGGAACACGTGACCCGGCGCGATGTCGAGGTCGAGCGCCACGATCGGAAGCGCGGCCGACGGGAGCGTCAGGCGATACCGGCTGCGGCCCGGCTCGCTCGGCCGCCGCTCGATCGCGAGCTCGGCCGAGGCCGCCGTCGCTTCATGGACGCCGCGTGACTCCCGCGCCCGCACCGCCCGCGGCAGCGGAACGCGGCCGCTGTTGCTATCGTTCCAGGTCACGCGGACGTAGCGGTACCCTCCTGGCGTGAAGGGCAGCTCGTGATTCGCGATCCGCTCGTCTGGAAGATCGAACAGCGTGCCCTCGCGCTGCAGCAGCGTCCAGCGCGCACGATCGCCGCTCCCCTCGAGCGTGAGCCGCTTGAGAAACGGCGCCGGAAGGCCCTCGATACGGATGCGGTCGATCGCCGTAACGGCGCCGAAATCGGCCTCGAACCCGCTCGTGCTCTTCGTAACTGCAACCGGCAGCACGCGGCCGTCGCGCCAAGCCGCATCCCGGGCCTCCGGTGCGAGCAGGTACGGCACCTCACGACCCGCCGCATCGAACAGCCGCAGATCGGCCAGCCCGCCTTCCGCCTGGCTGCGCGAGCCGCGCTCGATGACGCGGAACGGCGCGCCGCCCGCCAGCAGCACCGCATCGACCGGCAACCGGCGCGGGCCCGCCCCCTGCACCTCGATGGGCCGTTCGATCGTGAAGGCCGGTTCCTGCGACTGCGCGGAGAGCGTCGCCGCCGAGATCACCAGCAGCGCAATGAGGATGCGGCGGACCATTACGGCGCGTCCGCGGGTCTCACCAGCACGTACTTCTTCAGGGCAAGTGAGACGAGGGCCAGGGAAAACGCCAGGCCGACGAACGACCCGACACGGTAGAGGCCGCCGAGCGACGAGAGGTCGTAGAGGAAGCATTTCAGGGTCGTGACCGCAATCAGCGAGACTGCGGTGCTGCGGGCCGGACGGTTCTGCGCATAGATGCCGGCCGCGAGCAGCACCATGCCGAACGCCAGCCATCCGATCGTGTAGGTCAGGTCCTGCGACACCGTGGTGCCAAAGCGGAACGTAATCGTCGGACCGACCGTGTAGTAATCGGCGATCTCGATGTTGAGCAGCACGAACAGCAGGATCACGCCGGCGGCCGGCAGCATCGCCGATACGCGGGGCAGCCCGGAGATCAGCCGGTCGTTCGTCGGCGCAAGCCACCACGAGGCCGCGAACATCGCTGCGGCGCAGATCAGGTACGCATACAGATACCAGTTCAGGATCCGCATCGCGCCGCGCGGCTCGTAGAGCAGGATCTCAGGGTTCACGACCAGCCTGACCAACACTGCACCGAGCAGGGCGATGGCAAAGTACAACAGCCCGCGATGCGGGATGCGGCGGAACAACCACGCGAGCGCGGCGCCTTCGAGCGCCCAACCGATGGTGATCCACTGATGATCGAGTTGCAGCGGTATCGCGATGGTGACGAACGCCAGCGCCGCCCCGGCGACCAGCGCCAGACGCGCGAGGTCGCGTTCACCTTCCGGTTCCAGCCTCAACAGGCGGCGCAGCAGGAACGCCAGCACGGCCGCGACGGCGAGCGGCACGGCTCCAACGCTCCAGCCGAGCCCTCCGGCGTTGAACGCGTGCCGGCCGGCGAAGAAGAACATCGCGCTCGCCAGCACCGCCGCCAGATACGGATCGCGGCTGCGTCGTGCTCGCTCGCCCAGGACGATCGGATACGCGACGAACGGGGCGTAGAGCGCGGCCGCCATGATCAGCAGCGACCGCCACGTATCAGCCGGAAGCTGCTGCCACTGCGCCAGCGCCAGCCACGCCGGCACGACCGCGGCAATCGCCACGAATCGCCAACCAGCCCACGCGGTCAGGACGAGGATGGCGACAATCTGGGCAACGTGGATCGCGAGCTCGGCGCCGAACGGCGGCCGCGCTCCACTCACCGCCGCGGTCAGCACCGCCCCTTCAGCGGCAAAGAGCACCACCGCCGCCCCTCGTGCCGCCCACGATGAGCCGGGAGCGGCGCTGGCTTCGGACGACCCCTCCGCGAGGCGGATCCAGGCGAGCGCATAGGCACTGACCGCCGCCGCCGCGAGGACGACCGTCAGACCCCATACCGGTGAGCCGGCGGCGCCGGCCCAGGAGATGATGACCAGAGCCGCGGCGACGGCACCCGCGGCATGGAGCGCCGGCGTGCGCGTCAGCAGTGACGCCGCGCTCGTCCCGAGCGTCATCACCGCCAATGCCCCGAAGATCGGCCATGGCGGCAAGGACCACTCGCGGTTGGCGGCGATCAGATAGAGGAACCCCTGCCCGACCAGGGCCAGATACAACCCCTGGCGCAATGCGGCCGCCGTCGTGCCCGGTTCCTCGACGGCCGCAGACCGCCGCGCCGACCAGGCGTAACCGGCGAGCGTGAGAAGGGACAGTCCGGTCATCACCAGCAGCGACGGCAGCACGCCGATCGTGCCGGCCGAATGCCGCCACCAGATCGCCAGCAGTCCCCACGACATCAGTGAGCCGATCTGGGAAATCCGGGGCAGCCCGCCGGAGGCACTGTCGACGAACAGGCCGGCGTTCATGATGGCCAGCAGCAGCGCGAGCGCCCACAGGGCGCTGTGACTGATCGGTCCGAGCGACAGGAACGTGAGCAGGACGAGGCTGACCAGCAGGACGGCGCCACTGCCCCACGCCGGCTGCAGCGGGCGACCCGACCGGCGGGCCAGCACCGGGGCCGCGATGGCCACGAGGCCGAACAGCGCGTAAATGGCCACCGCGGTTCCGAGTCGCTCGTCCGTGAGATACGACGCCGACCAGATCGCCTGTGTGGCAATGGCGAAAAACGAAGCCGCGTAGTAGAAGCTGCCCTGCCGCTCGACGGCGGCACGCCAGGCAATCACCACGAGCAGGACCAGCAGCGTCCCGAACGCCGGCAGCGGGTGGACGAACGCCGGCTCGATCCCGGCGAGAGCCGGGAAGATCAGCAGCGCCAGCGGCGCCGCCAGCCCGGTGCGAACGGCCGCACCCTCGAACGGCCGGCCGAATCGTCGCGCCAGCGGAAGCGCGGCCAGATACAGCGCCACGAACCCGGACGTACCGATCAACGCCGGCTTCCAGCCCTCGTCTATCACATACGAGCTGGTGACCCAGACCGCCAGGACGACGATCGTCCCCACCGCACCCAGCGCGTGGGTGATCGGCATGCGGCGCGCGATCGCGATGGCCATCAAACCGGCGTCGACGATCAGCAGAAAACCGAGCAACAGAGGAGCGTTCGCGCCGAACTCGGGGACCGACGACAGGTAGCCGAGAAAGAGCAGCGGCACGACTGCCGACAGCATCGCCGTGCGCGAGAAGCTGCGGGCGGGCGTCGAGGGATCGTCAGGGCTCCGGCCGGACAGCAACAGTGCGGCGGCGGAGGCCACGGGAAACACCAGGAACACGCCCATCGCCAGCGGCAGCTGGCTGGCGTCCAGGAACCGCGCGACCCACACCACCTGATAAAGGGTGGTCAGTCCCAGCGTGAGCCAGGTCAGAACCGGCCAGACCTGGCGGTTCGCCACCCAAGCCAGGCCGATATTCAGCAGGAGGAGATACGCGAAGAGCGGGATCGGCCGGTTCTCGCCGGTCGAGAGCAGGGCCGGCGTGGCGAAGCCGCCAAGGAGGCCGAGCACGGCAATGAACAGCGACTCCCGGCGGATCGACAGCAGCACGGCGAGCGCGGTCACGACAGCGAGCAGCGCGAAGGTCGCGGGAGCGGGGATCAGATTCCACAGCGCGTGCGCCGCGAAGAATGTCGCGAACAGGATCGCGACCGCCGCGCCGTCGAGAGCATTCGCCGTGGCCGGATACTGACGTGCCGCCTTCAACTCGCACAGCACGAGCAGCACGACCGAGACGATGACGCCGATCGCTACCCGCACCGGCGGCTGCAGCCAGCCCTGGTCTACCGAATAGCGGAGGAACGACACCGCCGCGATCACCAACGCGACGCCCGCGATCCCGGCGAACAGCTTGACGCCGATCAGGCTCTCCCAATCGAATGCAGGAGCCGCGCGTGGCGGAACCGTGGGCGGTCCCGGCGGACCGGCAGGTGGCTCCGGTGATGCCTCGATGGCCGGTGGCACGGCGCGGTCCGCTGTGACTTCGACGGCACCGTGCTCCGGCGCCGGCTCGAAGGGAGGCGCTGATTCGAAAGCCGCTGAGGGCTCCAAGGTGGGCGCAGCCGCTAACGCGTCCTCCACCTGCAACGGAACCGGCGCCAGCGGCAGGGACACGGGCGGCCGCGATTCAGCACCCGCCTCGTCATGACGCGGGGCGGGTATGGCGGCTGCCACGTCGGCGGATTCAGGTGGGCCAGGTACCGGTGGTGAAGTCGGCTCGGGCGGGACAGCGGCCGGAGCCGCGGCCCCGCTCACGCCGGCCTCCCGCAGGTGCAGCAGGTCGGCGTGCAACCGGTCGATCGCCGCGCTCAGATCGAGCACGACGGTTTCGATCGCGGTGACCCGGCGGCGCAGGCGGCTGGCCGAAACCCAGCCGGCAATGGGCAGGACGAACGGGATCGCCAGGAGGATGAGACCGAGGAGCGCGAACTCCAATCCGGCTCATCTTATGTCAGCTTTGCCCTACACTGGGTCGGGCGCCGGCTCGCGCGCGGACACAGACGGGCGGGCCGCTCGTCGATCCGTCACGCGCCGCTCACCTCATGACCCACATGACTCACGATCGCCATCTCGTTGTCGGCGTCGCCGGCGGCTCGGGATCAGGCAAGACGACCGTCGTCCGGAAAATTGTCGAGAGCGTCGGCGCGTCGCACGTCACGGTCCTGGAGCACGATCGCTATTACCGCGATCGTCCTGACCTCCGCCTCGAGGAGCGCGCGGCGCTCAACTGGGACCATCCCGATTCGCTCGAGACCGACCTGATGGTGCGCCACGTCCGCGACCTGCGGCAGGGGCACACGATCGACGTGCCGCGCTACGACTTCGCGCGTTACGCGAGGGAGGAGGCGAGCGAGCGCGTCAGCCCGCGCCGTACGATCATCGTGGAGGGCATCCTCATCTTCGCGGACCCGGACCTGCGGCGCCTGATGGACGTCAAGGTCTTCGTCGATACAGACGATGACATCCGCTTCATCAGGCGGCTCGAGCGGGACACCACTGAGCGCGGCCGGACCATGCGCTCGGTGATCGATCAGTATCTCGGCACCGTGAAGCCGATGCACCGCGACTTCGTGGAGCCGAGCAAGCGATACGCGGACGTCATCCTCCCGCAGGGCGGCCACAACACGGTGGCGATCGACATGCTCCTGACCCTGATCAGGAGCCTGGCCTCACGCTGAGTGCTACTTCTGCGCCTTGACCTCATTCAGCATCACCGGCTGATCGGCGTAGTTCTCGATGACCAACGTGTTGTCGTTGAGGGTCAGCTTGCTGGCGACCGACAGCTTCCCTTCGCCTTTCCCGTCCTTGTCGACCCGCAGCTCGATCAGCGTGAAGGGATAATCCGCGCTGCGCGGATTGTTGGCCGCTTCCCAGAACCCCATCGGCCGGTCCGTCGCCAGGATGATGCGGCGGCCGCCCTCGGCCGTGGGCAGTTGGCGCGCGTAGCGGAGGTCGTACGCGATGCTACCGGGAGTGCTGATGGTGCCGACCGGCTTCTGATCCTGGAGAGCCGACAGCAGCGCCTTCTCGCCTTTCTCCCTGAACAGCGTCATGAGCCGGTCGCGATCGGCCTCGCTGGTCCACTGATTGATGGTGATGTCGACCATCCCCTCGCCAGCGCGCCCGACCGTGCTGTTGTTCACGGCGATGGCGCTGAAATGGTCGCGAGGCGAGTTCGACGCGGTCTGTGCGACCGCGGAGACAACCCAGACGAGCACGACGACGGCTTGCAGAGTGAGCACGCGGCGAACACGGGTTGCGAACATGCGGTGCCTCCAAGACGAAGATTGCATGACACGAGCCCTGGCGGCACGCCCGCCAGCGACTCAGCCTCCCCCGGAAGAGGCGCGGTCGGGATGACATAATCAAGCCGCGCCGATGACCCCGCCCCGCACCCGATGGTGGCTGACTCCTCTCCTGTGCATGCTTCTCGCCATCGTCCATACCTGGCCGCTGGCGACCGATCCGGGTACGTTGTCGCGCAACGACAACGGCGACACGCAGCTGAACGAATGGATCATGGCGTGGGTGGCACATCAGCTGCCGCGCGCACCAACGAGACTGTTCGCGGCGAACATCTTCTATCCGGCCCATGACACGCTGGCGTTCTCCGAGCCGCTGATCGTTCCGGCGTTGATGGGCGCGCCGCTCGCCTGGCTCGGCGCCTCTCCGGTACTCGTCTTCAATCTGATCCTGATCCTGGGCTTCATGCTGACCGCGTGGGCCGGAGCGCGGCTGGTCGAAACCTGGACGGGTGATCGCGTCGCAAGTCTTCTCGGCGGATCGATGATCGCGTTCAATACCCATACGCTGACGCGGCTCGCGCACATGCAGGGCATCCACGCCTACGGGCTGCCGCTCGCCTTGCTGGCCGCCGACCGCATCGTCACGCGCACGTGGAAGAGAGACGCGGCCTGGCTGGCGCTGTGGATGATCGTCATGGCCTGCACCTCCGGCTATCTGGTCGTGTTCGCGAGCCTGATGGTTGCGGTCGTGGTGGTCGTGCGCGTAGCGGACTGGCGCACGAAGCCGGCCAGGGTACTCGGGACGTTCGCGCTGGCCGCCGGGCTGGCCGCGGTGGGGTCGCTGCCCATCTATGTTCCGTATGCGCGCGTCGCACGCGAGCAGGGCATGGTGCGCTCGCTGGAAACAGTGGCCGACTTCTCGGCGTCACCGAAGGGCTACCTCGCCGCGGCCGGACGCATCCACATCTCGACCTGGAGCGGCCGGTTCTTCAAGGACCCCGTCGACGCCTTCTTCCCGGGCTTCGTCGTCCTGGCGCTGGCTGGCTTCGCGATCTGGCAGGTCTGCCGCTCACGCGACGGAGATCCAGTATTGACCCTGTCCCGCCGCCGGGTGCTCATGCTGCTGGCGATCGCGCTCACCGGCTTCGTCCTGTCGCTGGGCGTGCGGACGCCGGTCTACGGCTGGGTGTTCCACGTGTTCCCGCCAATGCAGGGGCTCCGCGCCGCGGCACGGTTCGGCAACCTGTTCCTGCTCGGTATGGCTGTGCTCGCGGCGCTCGGGCTGTCCGGCATGCGCCGCCGGTTGTCGCCACGGGCGGGGCTGATCGCAGGCGTCGTGCTGGTCGCACTCGCCAATCTCGAGTCGCTCCGGGCGCCGTTTCAGTACTCACGGTTCGAGGGCATCCCGGCGATCTACTCGCTGCTGGCGCACGAACCTGGCCGTGTGGTGCTGGTCGAGACGCCTTTCTATCCGGCGCGGGCGGTGTTCGAAAACGCGAGCTACGTCCTCGCTTCGACGGCCCACTGGCGGCCGCTCATGAACGGCTACAGCGGCTACACCCCGGCCTCGTATCGCACCGCCGCGGACTCGTTCTGGTTCTTCCCTGAGGATTACGCGATCCAGGAGATGCGGAAGGCCGGCGTGACCCACGTCATGGTGCACCCGGCGCGCTTCTACCAGGATGCGGCGAGTGTGATGGCCAAGATCGACGCCAGTCCTTATCTGGTGCGGATGGCCATCGGCCGTGATGGTCTGGTGCTCTACCGGCTACAGTGATCCGATGGTCTCGGCCATGACAGGAGTTCAGCATGACGCAGCGTGTGAGGATCCGCCGGTTGCGGCCGGAGGTCAGGCTACCCGCATACGAGTCGGACGGAGCGGCGGCCTTCGACTTGGCCGCGGCCGAAGAGGTCATCGTCGAGCCGGGGCGGGTCGCCCTCGTGCCGACCGGACTGGTGATCGAGGTCCCACCCGGACTCGCCCTGGGCATCTTCGCCCGCAGCAGCACGCCGCTCAAGCGCGGGCTGATGATCGCCAACGGCGTCGGCCTCGTCGACTCCGATTACTGCGGGCCGGCCGATGAAGTGAAGATCGCGGTGATGAACTTCACCGCCGCCTCGGTCACCGTCCGCGCCGGCGATCGCATCGCGCAAGCGCTGCTCCTGCCGGCGCCGCGTGTCGAGTGGGACGAAGTCGCCCAGCTCGCATCCGAGTCGCGCGGGGGCTTTGGGGCGACGGGGGCGTAGCTCGACGGAGTCGGCTTTGGGCTTCGGCTTGGGGCTGTGGGCGGCGTCAGGCTAAGGGCTGAAGGCTGAAGGCCCCAGGATGCGGCTGCAGGCTTCCGGCTGGAAGCAGGAAGCGAAGATGACCGCGCGAAGCGTGCTCATCCGAAGTGCAGCCTCTGCACCGTCCAGAACACCCCCATGCACGCGATGCAGGCGGAGGCTGGCATCACAATGCGGCGCCGGTACCAGATGCGGTTGCCATACCAATAGCCGACCGCGAGGAACGCGGCGCTGATGACGGCAAGCTGCCCCAGCTCCACGCCGGCGTTGAAGCCGATCAGCGCGGTGACGAATTCCGATCGCGGCAACCCGACGTCGCGCAACGCGCCCGCGAACCCCAGGCCGTGCAGCAGCCCAAACGCGAAGACCAGACCGATCCGCCACGGCCGCATGTCGCTCAGGACCAGGTTCTCCACCGCGATATAAGCGATCGAGAGTGCGATCAGCGGCTCGACGATCGATGGCGACAACGAGACGACGCCGTAGATGCTGAGCGCAAGCGTGATCGAGTGCGCGATGGTGAAGGCGCTGACCTGCATCAGAATCGGCTTCCACCTTCGACTCAGGAGGAACACGCCGAGCACGAAGAGGACGTGATCGAGCCCTTTCGGCAGGATGTGTGTGAAGCCGAGGGCAAGATAGCGCAGGGCGAGCTGGAGTCGCGAGATCGGCGGCGGCAGCGCGGCCAGCGACACCGGGGTGCTCGTGTCGCCGCCTTCGAGCCACTGCGTCGCCGGCTCGCCCACGGCGCGGGTCTGGACGCGTAACGCGTACGACGCGAAGGTCCAGCCGTACGACCACGTCAGCGTACCCGCACCTGACGGCCTGGGCCCGGTGAGGATCAGCGTTGCTCCCGGAACGCCGCCGAGAGAGGCCGACTGGGCCACATCGATCCGCATTGCCGGATCCATACGGACGTCGTCGAACGCGAGCGTGACCCTGCGAGGAATCAGCGCCGCGTGGCGCCGCAGTCGCTCGCGAAGATCGTCCACCTGCGATGCGCCCGATCGCGGCTCCCGCGCCGCCGCCTCCAGCTTGTCCAGGAGGGACGACGGGTCGGTGACGATTTCGACGCGGTAGGTGCCATCCTGCGGAAATGTCACCGCCACGTGAGTGGTGCCGATTTCGTGTGCCGAAACGGCGACCGCCGCCAGCAGCACGACGACACCCACCATCGCCGGCGTGACCCGGCGTGGCGTTCTCACCGCGCGCCCGGCGAGCTGGAAGGGATCGCCTGCGGGGTGGCGTCCGCCAGCTCGAAGGTCAGGGAGGCCCAGTAGCTCGCCCACTGGCTGTCCGAGCCGGCCGGCGCGGGAATCATGTGCACGGCCTTGATCAGCCAGGGCCCCGCCTCGGTCAGCTTGAGCGTGACGTGCCCGGCCTTGTCCGAACGCGCCGCGATGCGGGCCATCGGATCCCGCTGGTTCAGCGCGACCACGAGCGCGCCCGCCAGCGGCTGATCGCGATACAGCAGCCGCACGCCCAGGCCCTGCCCGGCCGTGACCATGTAAGGATTGCGATCGGCGACGAACTCCAGCGGCAAGCCGAGCACGCGATCCTGTTGCGCCGCGTACGGCGGCCCCGCGAGGAGCAGCGACTTCGCGCAGCGCACGAAGGTTTCGCGCGCCTCGGCGTTGGTCTCCCCCTTCTTCGCTCGCAGCGCGGCGATCGCATCGAGCCCTTCCTCGCTCAGGTAGGTGTTGAACTTCGTTGCCGGCAAGACGACAGGGCTCGGCTTGCTGTGATAGCCCACGACGAGCAGACCTCGTGCCGCCACCCGCATCAAGCCCGCGGGATCGGCGCCATCGCGTCCGACCACCTGCGTCGTCGTGGTGCCGTCCACGGCGATGAACTGCTGAATCAAGTTGGGATCGCGCGGCAGCGGATCGCCCTGGAAGTCCTGGCCGATCCGAAGCCGGAACCCGACCGTCCGGCCGATGACCGGCCGGTATCCGCTCGGCTCAATCCACATGTCATGCGCCGCGACGGCGGTGCCGCCGAGCGCCAGCAGCGCGGTGAGGGAGAGCGCTCGTTTCAACGGGTGCGTCACGTGAGTCATGGTCAATCCCTTCTTTGATAGTCAAGGCTTCAGGCTTCAGGCTCCAGGAGGTTCACCGTTCTACCTGTAGCCTGTAGCCTGTAGCCCGCCTCTCCTACTGGTGCGTCGGGTTCGGCGATCCTGATAGCGGCAAACGCAGGTATGGGAACGAGGGACGGAACAGGCGCAGTGACGGATCGGCCGACACCGTGCCTTCAGGGTTGTACCCGACGCGCGCGTCGATGTACGCGCCGTCGGTGAGCGCCGGGAACGTGGCCGGGTTCGGCACCGTCAGGATGCCTTCGACGACACGCAGCGCGACGTCGACGACATCGTCACCAGGACGACGGCCGTTCGGGAAGCCGGCATTGTCGCCGCCGATCACGCCGAGGCGATCCTGGTTCGCTTCGAGCGTCACCGGGGTGCTCGTGTTCAGCCTCAGCATCTCGGAGGCCGCGACGTTGGCTGGCTTGTTCAACCCGTTGATGCCGGTCAGGAACACCGACACGAGGTCGGCGCGCGGCAGCGCCGGCGGGGTGACGCCGAAGAGCGCCTGGATCAGCACCGGCAGCGACGGATGCGTCACGTACTGCGCGAACTGCCCATCGTCTTTCGGTTCGCTGGCGTTGAACTTGTCCTTGTCCGGCAAGCCGATGACGACCTCGTTCACCAGCGGTTGACCGAGCCTCGACACCTGCGTGAACTGACCGGCGGGCGTCGTCCCGCTGCCGGTCCGCGCCGCGGGATGATTCGGCGGCACCCAGCCAAGGCAGTCCTGCGTCGCCACGAAATCCGGCGCGGGCTTGGGCCCACTCGGGAATCCACCCCGGCACTCAATGGTGGTCGTGGTCGTCCCCGTCCGCGCCAGCGGATGGTTGGGCGGCACCCAACCGTTGCAGTCCTGGGTTGCGACGAAGCTCGGATTCGGCTGCGGCGAGGTCGGCGTGCCGGCCGGGCACGCGTCGGCGGCGCCGAAGCCGCCCGAAGCGGGCGTGCCCTTGCCGGTGCTGGCGGTCGTCCACGCCCCGATGATCGGGTCGCTCGCGACGAGACAGCTCGTTGGTACTTCGAGCGCCAGGGTCGTGACGTTCTTGTCGGCGAGCGTGTTCTCCTCGCCGTTCTCGGGTCCGAGCGGGTTCAGGTTCACCAGATCGAACACTTCCGCGAGGTTGACGACGAACCCTTCACGACGCTGGCCGACAAACACCCGTCCGGCGGTGGAGCAACCGGGGATGTTGATGCTGTAGATGTGATTGTCGGCGTACTGGTCGTAGAGCGCGCTGTTGTCGCGCAGCGACTTGTCACCGATGCGATCGACCGGCTTCTTGAAGGTCGTGCTGCCGGTCGCCGCGTCGGTGACGGCCTGGCGCTGCCCGGTCCGGCGGCCGCCCCGGATCACGTTCAGGGTGTAGCTCTCGAGGACGTTCAGGTTGCCGATGTCGTCCCGGCCCGGCCCGATGCCGCCGATGTTGATGAGCGGCACCGCCGTCATCTTGTCGCCGACCGGAACCGCCAGGTTCTTGACCGTCTTCTGGAACTGGAACTGGAACGTGAGGTCCTCGACGCCGTTGCCGTTGTTGTCGACGTGAATCTCGTAAATTGCGTCCTCGTCGAGGGTGAAGAAGTTGGGCCCGCCGTAGGCGTCCTCCAGGCCGATGTAGTTGGCCAGGAAGGTCACGAAGTTCGAGCGCCCCGGCTCGTAGCTTCGGAACATGTAGAAGTCGGTGCCGTCCACCTTCGGCGTCTTGGCAATCCCCGGCGCCTCCCGGTGGCTCGATCCCGACAGGGTTCCGCCGGCTGCCGCTACCACGGCTGCCGCCACCCCCACCGCCAGTACTCTCCGCATCGATCGTCCTCCCGCGGCGTCGTCGCGACGCCGCTCGACCGGCCGCCATCGTCCTCGACGGCGTCCGTGTACCTCTGAGCCCTCTACGGACGCGAGGCAGGATTTGGATGGGAGTCGTGGAATCGCTGGCGGATTTGCGCGATCGGCCGGGAGGTCGGACCCGGCCTCGCGATGGTGGCGAGGACCGGGCTCCAAGCGGCGGTGGCTATTTCTGCGGCGCCGATTGATTGGTCTCGGACGGGGTCTTGCGCTTGAACAGGTCCGACACGTCCCGCTTTCCCTTTTCCAGGAACGGCACGCCGCTGGTCATCCAGTCCGGCGTCGGTTTGCCGAGCAGGAAGTGATCGAAGAACTCATCCATGTGGACGGTCCAGTGCTTCTGGTTGTCGCGGTTGCGCAACCCGTGCGGCTCGCCGTTGTAGACGAACATGTACGCCTCCTTCCCGAGCCGGCGCATCGCGCTGAAGAACTCGATCCCCTGGTACCACGGCACGGCGTCGTCCTCGTCGTTGTGAATCGTGAGGTACGGCGTCTGGACTTTCTTCACCCAGAAAATCGGCGAGTTCTCGATGTATTGCAGCGGCGCGTCCCATGGCGCCTGGCCGATGCGGCTTTGGGTCTTCTCGTACTGGAACGCCCGCGACATCCCGGTTCCCCAGCGGATGCCGCCGTACGCGCTGACCATGTCGGACACCGAGGCGCCCGCTTCGACCGCCGCGAAAAGGTTCGTGCGGGTCACGAGGTGCGTGATCTGGTAGCCACCCCACGAATGTCCCTGGATGCCGATTCGCTTGGGATCGATGAAGCCCTTGTCGACCACCTCGCGCACCGCCGGGATCACGCATTTCTCCGCGCTCTCGCCCGGATACCCCGTCTCGTAGACGATGTCGGGCATGAGGACGATGTAGCCGTTGCTGACGTAACGGGTGATGTTGATGCTGGTGCCGGGATTGGGCGCGCGGTAGGTGTGCAGACCCTCGGACAGCTCCTCGTAGATGTAGACCATCAGCGGATACTTCTTGGCGGGATCGAAGTTGTCCGGCTTGGCGAGAATCGCGCGGAGAGTCTTGCCGTCCGCGTTCGTGTACTGGATCAGCTCCGTCGTGCCCCAGACGTACTCGCTTTGCTGAGGGTTGGCGTTCGACACCTTCTTCATGTCGCGAAAGTCGGTGTCGCTGACCCACAGGTCCGGGAACTCGTCGAAGCGTGAAAGCGTGAAGACCACGCGGTCCGCCTGCTTTGCCTTCGTGACGATGCCGAAGGACTTGTCGAGCATCACCACCTTCTCGGGCGTGCCGCCGCTCATCGACACCCGATAGAAACCGTTTGCTTCGGTCCGGTCGTCGTTGGCCGCGAGCAGCAGCGGCTTGTCGAGCGGGACGGCCTTCTGCTGGGCATCGAGCGTCCGGTACCGGAACACGATCTGCTGCTTGCGCCCCTCGCCACCGGTGACCATCCGCGCGCCGGTCCCGTCCGGCCTGATCTCCCAGATGTCGTACTTGTCGTAGATCAGCACCGAGCGATCGCCGGTCGTCCAGCCCGCCGACCCGTATGCGGGCGGCACACTGGGTGTGTCGTGGTCCTCCCGCCACACGTTCACGCCGAGCTTCTCGGTGAGGTTCGAGCGGACGCCGTCGGCCAGCCGATACGTAAACCAGTGCCCCTGGTCCTCGTCGAAGTAGAGCAGGTACCGCCCGGTCGATGACATGGTCGGCGTCGAGCGGGCGTGCTCCATGATCTGCTGGCGCTGCCCGGTCTTGAGGTCGACCAACGCGATGTCGCTGTAGCTCGTGTCCCAGGAGATCTGCTGTTGATACGGCAGGTCCGAGGTCGCCAGCACGCGCGTCGCGTCGTCGCCTGGATTGACGTTGGGCATGTCAGCGGTTGCCAGCTGCACGAACTGCTTGCTGGCGAGATGCACGACGGCGCGGTAGGTGCGGTTGCGTTCCTGCGTCGCCCGCACGCGCTGCATCGGCTGAATGAGCGGGTCGCGCCAGTTCCAGATGTCCACGTTGGTCGGTGCCGGGGCGCCCTCGGCGGCCGGCGGTGCCGGCGGCGGGGCGGTGCCGAGATACAACCGTTGCCCGTCATCGGAGAAGCGCGGTGAAAACTGATCGCTGACCACCAGGCCCTGGGGCACGCCTCGCGTGGCCGCCGAGACCAGCTCGGTGGCGGCCGCGTCGCCGGCCTTCCAGTAATACAGCCGGTACGGCGAGACGGCCTTGTCGTATTCCGCCTGATCGCTGACGAAGGCCAGCTGTTTACCGCTCTCGTCAAAGGCGAGCGCCTTGTAGTTGCCCTTGCCGACGTGCAGCGGGCGCACGGTCCCGTCGCTCATCTGCCGCACGAAGGCGCCGTCTTCTTCAGCCTTGGTCGACGACACCGCGTAAGCGAGCCACGCGCCATCTTTCGACCAGGCGTAATCGGTAACGAGCGGGATGGTGACATCCTGGCCCGTCGTGAGGTTGCGGACGATCAGGTCGCTACCGGCGTCCTTCCGCTTCGCACGCGGGCTTCCCTCCCGTCCGGTCCCCTCCGCCCCGGTCACTTCGGCGCGACCTGCGGCTGCCGTCGTCGGCGCGGCGCCGCGCCCAGTAGCCGCCCCTCGGCCGCCGCGCCCGCCGCGTCCGCCGTTGCCGCGATGCATCGCGACCCACGTCGACGATTCTTCGGGAAGACTGATGCTGCCGACGCGCTCGATCTCCGAAACCTGCCCCGTCGCGAGCGTCAGGATCCCGGCGGAGGTTCGCGGCTGACTGCGCGCGCCGCCGGCGCCCGCAGCACCGCCGCCTTCCGCTTCCGGCTGCCCCTGACCGCGCCCCTGCGTGCGCTGCGCCTGACGCTCCCGTTCCTCGTCCGCCTTGCTCTGCGCGATCGTGAAGACGACGTACTTGCCGTCAGCGGTGAAGGTCGGGCTCGTGCCGCGCGGCTGTTTGGTCTCCGCGCCGCTACGCAGGTTGCGCACGACCAGCTCGCCGTCCGCCCCTGCCGAGGTCAGCGCATAGGCGAGCCACTGGCCATCACGCGACAGGGTCGTCGCCTGGATCGAGCGCCAGTAGTCGTAGGTGTCGTACGACAGCGGCTTTTTCGCCGCCGTTGTCGTGGGTTGTTGCGCGTCGACGGCCCAGCTGGCGCCCACCACCACGAGCAGGGCACTGCAGAGCAGGGCCACCGAAGTCCGCTGAACTCGCACACGCATCGCCACCTCGCAGGTCAATGGTCCCTATTATCGTCAGCGCCGCTCCGGCCGCAACGCTTGTGGCGGCCGGATTGCACAGGTTCTGGCGGGCAACCGCAACAGCGCGGCTCTGCAATTCATCGATTAGGAGAGATCGATCATGAAGAGACAGATTGCATTCGCGACCGCGCTCGCGGCCTCTATGGCAGTAGGCGTAGGCGCACAGACGCAGACGCTGCCGCCGGGCACGACGACGTCCGGCGCAAGCGGCGGGCAGATGGTCACCGTTACCGGGTGCGTCACCTCACCGGCGAGCTCGGCTGGTGCGGCGTCGACCGGGATGCCGTCGTTCGTCCTCTCGAACCCCACTATGGGTAGCGCGGGATCCTCGGGGGCACCGGGCATGACGGGCGCCACCACCGGCTCGTCCTCTGTGCCGTCGAGCACCACCCCATCGACGAGCAGCCCGTCGACGACCACTCCTTCGACCACCGCGCCGACGACTGCGTCTCCGACCACCACGTCGCCGACGCCGACCGCCCAGACGCCGCCGCCGAGCGCGACCCCTGGATCGGCCATGCCGCCGAGCACGACCACGCCATCGACGACGACGCCTCCGACCGCGGCGAGCAGCACGTCACCGACAACTGCGGGTGCCCCGGCCTCATCGCAGGCGGGCATGCCAACGGCCGGTACGAGCGGAACGGGCAGCGCCTCAGGCTATCTGCTGAGCGGCGGCCAGGCAGACACGCTGAAGGGTCTGCAGAATCAGCGTGTGGAAATTCGCGGGACGTTCCAGGACAGCGCGACGTCAGGCGCGAGCACCACGGGTGCCGCGACTTCGACCGGCGCGGCGATGCGGACGCTCCGGATCACCTCGATTCGGCCGGTGCCCGGCGACTGCGGCGCGCAGCAGTAACACTCTCTGCGACGGCGTCCGGCTCTCGACAGCCGGACGCCACCTTCGCTCACTTCGGCGGCGCCTCGCCGAGCACCGTAAGCGCAGAGACCGGATCCACCCTGGCGCCTGACACCGTCAGCGCCCAGTGCAAGTGCGGTCCCGTCACGCGGCCGGTGGCCCCGACCAGCCCGATCACATCTCCGGCCTTGACGTCGTCCCCCTCCTTGACATCGATCTGTGACAGGTGCGCGAGCATCGAGAACACCCCGAGCCCGTGATCGATGATGACCACGTTGCCGGTGTAGAACAGCTCACGCGCGGCGACCACGTTGCCGCCGTTCGGCGCCTTGACGGGTCGCCCGAGCGGGCTGGCAAAGTCCGCACCCGCGTGCGGGTTGCGCCGCTCGCCGTTGAAGATGCTGCGGGTGCCGAACCGGCTGTTCGCCGGATCGGGTACCGGCGCCACGAACGAGCGATTCCACAGCCGGTGATCCGCGGAGCGCGCGAAGATCTCCTTGAGGAATGCGCTGTCGCGCGCAATCCGCTCGAGCTGCGAGGCCGGCGGGTTGACGAAGTCCGGCGAGACCTTGAGCGTGCGGGTCGCGAACGTCTTCGGCTTGACCACGATCGCCTTGCTCTCGTGAATCGTGCCTGCGGGCAGCGTCGCCTCGATCGTGGCCGTGTACGATCCGGGCTTCTGCTCGAGATCGATGCCGACGAGCGCTCGCCAGCGCCCGTCGGGCAAGGGAAACGCGACCTCGCGACGACCGAAGAGCGTGACGTCGACCTGCGACGGCGCGCCGCTGACGGTCGACGTGAACACGATCAACTCGCCGGGCTGAAGCGATCGCGCCGCGATCACGGTGTCGATCGTGGCGGCTGCCCGCACCGGCATCGGAGCGGTCGTGACGACCGCCAGTGCGGCCATCATTGCCCAGTTCCGTGCCGAGCCTCGGCGCGTCGGCATCGGACTACTTCGCGGCGATGGCTTCGACACCAGCGCGCGTCGCCTCGGCGTTGAACGCCGCCACCCCGGGACCCATGATCTGCGCCAGCTTGTCCGTCTGCACCTTCAGCTCGGCGCTCAGGTCCTTGAAGATCGGTGCGGCGTTGCCGATCGGTTTGCCGTCACCGCTGCCGACCGCGCCCATCAGCGACGCCAGCCGGTTGTTGATCTTGATCGGGAAGTTGAGCGGATCCTGACTGCTCTGATTCTTGACCTGATAGATCTCCTCCTCCACGGCGCTCAGGCTCGCCGTCAGCTTGTCGCCGGCGGCCTTCAAGGCCCCGTCCTGGGACTTGCCGAGGCGATCCTTCACCTGATCCTTCACGCCGCGGATGGCGATCACCGCGTTGTTGGCCTCGCTCACCTTGTCGCGGATCTGAACGGCGAGATCGAATTGTTCCTTCAGGTCGGCGTCCGTGGCTGAGCGCAACGGGTGGCGCTTGATCACGAGTGGCTGGGTCATGGCGGTCCCGTTCACCATGAGGCGCACCTGATACGTTCCGGGCGGCGCGGCCGGGCCGGTCACGGATCCGCCCCACAGAACCATGCCGGGGAAGCTGGTCGCGGGAGCGTAACGCAGGTCCCAGGTGAAGCGGTTGAGGCCGGCGACCATCGGGGCGGCCGGATTGCCGCCGCGCCCACGGCCTCCACCAGCCGCCGCATCCGGGTTGTCCTCACTCGGCGCGTCGGCCGGCGCAGCCGGCGGTGCTGCCGCCCCCGCCGCTGCTGCCGGAGCGGCCGCGCCAGGAGCTGCCGGCGCAGGAGCGGTCGCAGCAGGGACCGTCGTCGCCGGCGGTGCGTCGCCGCCTTGACCGCCGCGGCCGCGCCCGCCACGTCCACCGCCGGGTGCGCCGCCCGGGAACGACCGAATCACCTGCCCGCTGCCGTCCAGGATATCGAGCGTCAGGCTCTGCGCCGGCTGCTTCAGCAGGTACGTGATCGTCGCGCCGGTAGTCGATCGGATCGCGTCGGCAGGCTTGTAGAGGAACGCGGCCGCGCCCGACACCGAACTGCCGGACTGCCGCAGCGCGCTGATGTCGTCGAGGATGTAGAAGCCGCGGCCGTGGGTGGCGATCGCGAGCGAGTTCGCCTCGACGATCAGGTCGGACACCTGAGTGTCCGGCAGGTTGAGAGACAGGGATTCCCAGTGATCGCCATCGTCGAACGAGACGAAGACGCCGTGCTGCGTGCCGGCGTAGAGCAGGCCCTGGCGGGTCGGATCCTCGCGAACGACATGCACGTAGTCGGTGGGTGCCAGCCCGGTCACGATCTTGGTCCACGTCCGGCCGAAGTCCCGCGTGCGGAACACATACGGCGCGAGATCGTCGAGCAGCGGCCTCTTGACCGCCACGTAGGCGCCACCGGGCTCGAACGCAGACGCGTCAATCTGACTGACGCGGCCGAGATCCGGCATGTCCTTCGGCGTGACGTTGACCCAGGTCTTGCCGCCGTCGCGGGTCACGTTGACGACCCCGTCATCCGATCCGGCCCAGAGGATGTTCACATCCTTCTTGCCCGGCCCGATCGCGAACACGGTGGCGTAGACCTCGGGGGCGTTCATGTCCTTCGTGATCGGTCCGCCCGACTCACCCATCGTCTTCGGATCGTGACGCGTGAGGTCCGGGCTGATCCTGTCCCACGTCTGACCACCGTTGGTCGTCCGCCAGACGTGCTGCGAGGACGTGTAGAGAACGTTCGGGTCCACGTAGGAGAAGATGATCGGAAAGGTCCACTGCCAGCGCTCGACCAGTGCACTCGAGGGCTCGCCGGAGAACATCCGCGGGTACGGCCCCACCTCGCGGGTTTCGCCCGTCTTGCGATTGAGCCGGGTCAGGAACGAGCCGTTGTTACCGCCGGCGAAGAAGACGTCGATGTCTTTCGGATCGGGCGCAATGTAGCCCGGCTCGGCACCGCCGGCGCCGTAGGTCGCCGGTGCGGCGCCGCGGCCGCCACCACCTCCGCCGCGCCCGGCGCCGAGGCCGGTGTCGCTGGGCACACAGATCGTGCTGCTGTCCTGCTGCGCGCCGCACACGTGGTACGGCACGTGACGGGTCGAGGCGACGTGATAGAACTGGCCGGTCGGATAGTCGCGCGCGGTCCACGTGCGCTGTGCCGCGCCGGCATTGAACGACACCGCGCCGCCGCTGTCGTTGCCATGCACGATGTGATTCGAGTCGTCCGGATCGATCCACAGGTCGTGCGAGTCTCCAGCGGCGAAATTGACCATCGTCTTGCCGCCGTCGGTCGAGCGGAACGTGCCAACGTTCAAGGCGTAGACGAGGTCTTTGTCGTGCGGGTCGGCGGCGATGTGGGTGTAGTAGAAGGCGCGCTGGCGGATGTTCCGGCCGTCGTTGATCAGCGTCCAGGTCGCTCCCGCATCATCGGAACGGAACAACCCGCCGTGCTCGGCTTCGACGATCGCGAAGATGCGATTGGCCTCGGCGCCCGAAACCGCCACGCCGATCTTGCCGAGCACCGTGGTCGGCAGGCCAGGACGACGGCTGATTTCGGTCCAGGTCTCGCCGCCGTCGGTCGACTTGAAGAGACCGCTGCCGGGACCTCCGCTGGACATCGAGTACTCGACCCGGAACGCTTCCCACAAAGCCGCGAACATGACGTTCGGGTTGTGCGCATCGATCGCGATATCGACGCCGCCTGTCTTGGCGTCGCGAAACAGCTTCCGCTGCCAGGTCTTGCCGCCGTCGGTGCTCTTGAAGATGCCGCGCTCTTCGCTGGGCACGCCGTATTTCCCAAACGACGCGACGAAGACGATGTCCGGGTTGGTCGGATGAATGCGGATCTTCGAGATCGCCTGCGACTCGCTGAAGCCGACGTGGGTCCACGTCTTGCCGGCGTCCGTCGACTTGTAGACGCCGTCGCCGGGCTGGATGTTGCCGCGGATGCACGACTCCCCCATCCCGATGAACACGATGTCAGGATTGGTTTCCGAGACCGCGACCGCCCCCACCGAACTGCTGTGGATCTTCCCGTCCGTCACAGGAAGCCAGCTCTCACCGCCGTCGACGGTCTTCCACAGGCCGCCGCCGGTCTGCCCGGCGTAGGCCTCCTTGGGCCGCCCCTTGACGCCGCTGACCGCGATCGATCGTCCTGCGCGCGCCGGACCGACGCTACGCCACTGGAGCGTCTTCAGCACGAGCGGATCGAGAGTCGACGCGGCCGGGGCCGCCGGCGCCTGCGCCGCGGGCTCCGCCTGCACGCCGAGCATCGGAACCCCGGACATGATCAGCACCGCCGCGGCGCCGATCGAGAACACGCGAGCCGACACGGATACCATCGCAGGCTCCTCTCCTGTTGGTGGTAGTTGAAGGCCTGACGCTTTCGGGCTTCAGCCCTTCAGCCCTCAACGCCTTATTCCATCGCCGGCTTACTTGACCGGCTTCGCCGGCTTGCCCGCCGGCTTGACCGGAACCGGCTGCGGCGCGGTCAAGGCGAGGTTGAACTTCGCCAGGCTGGCCGACAGCGCCGCGCCTTTGGCGAACGCCGCGTTGGCCTCGGCGATCGCCTTCGGCAGGTCGCTCTTCGCTGCGACATACGCCTTCATCGTCTGTTCGGTCGGCCACAGGGCGGCCATCAGACCGGTCTTGGCCTGACCCGCGCGACCGATCGCCGTGTCCGGCGCCCCGCCGCGACCGGCCCCGCCGCGGCCGAAGCCACCCGCGGGCGGCACCAGCTGCGGCGTCAGCGCGGCGGCGTCCTTGGCCAGCGCCTCGACCGAGGTCTTCAGGTCTGCGGGTACATCCGTGCGCGCCGCGACCTCTTTGGAGAGCTCCGTCAGGCGCGTGTTGAACGGCGTCAGCTGCGTGGCGACCTCAGCGGCCTGGAGCTGCAGCGTGTGCATCTCCATCGCCATGTCGTACATCTTCTTGCGCTCCACTTCGGTGAGCGCCACCTCGGGATCGGGCAGGACGCGGAGCGGCTTGCTCGCGACCGGCTTGCCGTCCACAACCAGCGCCACGGTGTATGTGCCGCCGAGCACGTAGGGCCCTGGATTGCCGCCACCCGCGCCGCCACCGAAACCGCCGCCGCCGCCTGCGCCGCCACAGCCGGCACCGAACGCATTCGCAGCCTGATTCTGCCCGCCGCGCCCGCCGGCACCTGCCGGCGCGGAGGCATTCGGCTGTGCACCCGCGCCCTGCGCAGCCTCACCCTGCCGTCCGCCCGGCGCGCCGGCGGTGTCAGCCGCTCCGGCGCGGCCTTGTCCCCCTCGTCCGGCCCCGGCCGGGGCCGGCACGGGCTGCACACGGAGGTCCCAGCACGCCGACTGGATGCCCGGCATGCTGCTGTTCGCCAGCACTGGCCCGCTGATCTCGCGAATCTGACGTCCGCTGCTGTCCGTGACCGTCAGCGCGACGCTCGTCGCCGGCTTCTTCAACAGCCACGAGATGACCGCCGCCTGCGGCGGGTTCTCGCCGAAGAACGTCTGATCGCCCCAGAACTCGTAGTTGCGATCGCGGACCGGGCGGCGGAAGATTGCGGCCGGCGGCGGCGTGAACAGCGCCGCATCCATCGTCGAGGCCTGCGCCGCCGCGTATTCCTGGATCGGCTCGAGGTGATCCAGGATCCACAATGCCCGCCCGTGTGTGGCCAGCAGCATCGCGTTGTCGCGCGGGTGGATCGTGATCTCGTCGATTCGTACCGTCGGCAGGTTGGCCTTCACGCGGACCCAGCTCTTGGCGCGATCGATCGATACGAACAGGCCGGTTTCGGTACCCAGATAAAGCACGTCCGGGTTCTTCAGATCTTCCGTGAGCGTCCGCGCCACTTCCCCCTTCAGGTTGGACACGACCGAGCGCCAGGTCTGGCCGAAATCGGTGCTGACGAACACGTACGGCTCGTAGTCGTTCTGGCGATGACCGTCGAACGTCGCGTAGACCGTGCCCTCGTCATAACGCGACGGCACGACCTCGGACACGAACACACCGCTGGGAATGCCCGGCACCTTGTCGATCACGTTCGCCCACGTCTTCCCTGCATCGCGCGTCACCTGCAGCGCGCCGTCATCCGTCCCGATGTAGATCACGCCTGGCTTCTTCGGCGACTCGGCGAGCGACACGATCGTCGGCCAGGCCGCGATCCCGTCGTCACGCGAGATGGTGATGTCGCTGCCCTTCACGCCCATCGTCACGATGTCCGCACGGTTGCCATTGGACGTGAGATCGGGACTGACGGCGACCCATGACAAGCCGCGGTCGGGTGACCGGAACACCTTGTTGGCGGCGGTGTAGAGGACCTTCGGATCGTGCGGCGAGTGCGCGATCGGCGTATCCCAGTGCCAGCGCAGGGGCGGCTCGCCGGGTGCGGCCTGCGGCCGGATCGACATCGACTCGCCGGTGATGCGGTCGACGCGGACCATGTTCCCGTCCTGCGATTCGCTGTAGATGATCCGCGGATGGAGCGGGTCCTGGAGGACGACGAACCCGTCACCGCCCTGGACCGTCGTCCAGTGATGGTTCGCGATCCCGGCCGTGCCGCGCACCTGGCTCGGGCCGCACCAATCGTAGTTGTCCTGCATCCCGCCGCACACGTTGAACGGCGTCGCCATGTCGTAGCTCACGTGGTAGAAGAGCCCGACCGGAAGATTGGGATAGAAATTCCAGGTCTTCGCCTGGTCGTACGACGACGCCAGGCCGCCGTCATTGCCGATGATCACGTGGTTGGAATTGCCTGGATCGATCCAGATCGCATGCACGTCGTCGTGGATTGGCTCGGCGACGTCGGTCGCGATCGTCTTGCCGCCATCGAGCGTCTGATGCAGGCCGACGCCGCCCAGATACACCACTTCGGGATCGTTCGGGTCGATGCGCACCTGGCTGAAATACATCGCGCGGGGATTCGCGTTGTTCACCTTGCGCCAGGTGGCACCGCTGTCGTCGGAACGATAGAGCCCGGTCGGCTGGGTGTTGAGCGCCTGCGCTGCGCCGCGCCCGCCTCCACCCGCCTGGGGCGCCGCCCCAGTCGGCCCTTCGTCACCGGCGCCCCCGGCCGCGCCGCCGCCCCGGCCAGCAGGCGGCGTCGGACCTTCGATCAGCGCATACAGGATGTTCGGCCGCTTGCGGTAGACCTCCAGCGCGATGCGGCCAAGCGAGCCTTCGGGGATTCCGGTCTTCAGTCGCGTCCACGTCTCGCCACTGTCGATCGACTTCCACAGGCCGCTGCCGGGACCGCCTCCGTTCATGCAGCAGGCTGTACGGCGGCGCTGGTAAGTCGTCGCGTACAGCACCTGGCTGTCCGATGGATCGATGGCGAGATCGTTGGCGCCGGTGTCGTCGTCGACCTTGAGCACCTGCTTCCAGGTCTTGCCGGCATCGGTGGTCTTGTAGACGCCGCGCTCGCCGCCGGACCCGAACAGCGGCCCCGTCGCGGCGACGAACACCGTGTCGTTGGCGCGCGGATCGATCACGATGCGGTTGATGTGGCGCGAGGTGGGAAGCCCCATACGCTGGTAGCTCTTCCCGCCATCGGTCGACTTGTAGACGCCGTCACCCCAGGATGTGCTCTGGCGGTTGTTGGACTCGCCGGTGCCGACCCACACCAGATCGGGATTGCTCTGTGAGATCGCGACGTCGCCGATCGACATCAGCCCCAGGTCCTGGAACTGGGCCTCGAAGGTGGTGCCGTTGTTGACGGTCTTCCACACCCCGCCGTGCGCCGTGCCGACGTAGAAGATGGCCGGGTTGGCCTCGTAGACCGCCAGGTCCGAGATGCGCCCGGACATCGAGGCCGGCCCGAGCGGCCGGAAATGCAGCGTTTCGAACGGGCCATTCGAGACCACTGTTCCCGGCGATACCGGGCGCGGCTCTTGCGCCGATCGTCCGATCAGCGACTGGCCACCGACTGCCAGCATCACAGCTACACCAAGACCCACCACGCGGAACTGACTCATGCCTCCGGCCTCCTCCTCAGGAATGCGTGGGGGGATTATAGGGGGGTTCGACAGGTCGAAGGGTTCGACAGGTTCGAAGGTTCGAAGGTTCGAAGGTTCGAGGGTGCGACGGTTCGGTTCGAGGTTCGAGGTTCAATGGTGAGGCGGCGAACCGACGAACCCAAACCTGTCGAACGTCTCGAACTGTCGAACTCTCGAACCGCTAGCGCTTCCGGTCAGTCGGTCGACCGCCCCTCGAGCAGCGCATCGCACACGACGTGCTCCGCGCCGTTCTCGGTGCACACCGCGTACTTCACGTTGCCGCCGTAGAGCGTGACCCCGGCATGCTCCCCTTTGGCGTTGAGCATGTAGAAGTTGATGTCGAAGTTCGGCAGGCCGCGCGAGTTGAGGAGCCGCTTCTCCACAGTGTTCGCCTGAATCCGCTTCAGGGCTTCCATGCCCGCGTCCTTCGGGCTGCGACTGCGGCGCATCTCCTCGACGATCTGATACGAGCACAGGTTGTACAGGTTGGCTTCGCCACGCCCCGTCGAACCGGCCGCGCCGACCGCGCCGTCGACATAGAGCCCGGCGCCGAGGACCGGCGAGTCGCCAACCCGCCCCGGAATCTTCCACGCCAGTCCGCTGGTGGTGGTGACGCCGCAGATGTCGCCGGCGGCATTGATGCCGTTGCAGTTGATCGTGCCGTAGAAATGCTTCGGATCGATCCAGCCCTCGGCCATCATGTCGCGATTGATCCGGCGCAGCGCCGCTTCACGCTTGGTCGGATCGAGGTAGTGGAGCGGGTCGGCTCGTCGCTTCCATTCGAGCCATGCGGCGCGGGACCGCTCCGTATTCAGATCCGCCTCGATCGTGAAGCCGAAGTTCCGCGCAAACGCCTGGGCGTCCTTCCCGACCAGCAGGTGATGATCAGTGAAGTCCATCACCTTCTGCGCGACCAGCGACGGCGTGCGGACGCCTTCGAGACAGGCCACGCCGCCGGCCCGCTTCCTGGGTCCGTGCATGCAGCACGAGTCGAGCTGGACCACGCCATCCGCGTTCGGCAACCCGCCATAGCCGACGCTGGTATCCAGCGGATCGAGCTCGACGATGTTGACGCCGGCGATCAGGGCGTCGAGGACGTCCTTGCCGCTGGTGATCATCGCGAACGCGGTCTCGACGCAGGTCTTGCTGCCGCCGTTCTTGAACTGATGGCCGTTGTCGGACGAGATCACCAGGGGCCTGGCCCGGCTCTTCGTCACAGCCGGCGCCTGGGCCGACGTCGAGGTCCCCGCCGCCGCGGCCGCGAGCCCGGCCGCGGTGCTCGTGCGTACGAATTCACGTCGATTCATCTGATTCGACAGTCTCTCGTTCATGGGACTGACCTCGAGGAATCTGTCCGGGCTGAAAGCTTTCAGCTCTCAACACCTCGTGCCCGGGCCCGGCGATTGCGCCCAACGCCAGCGAGTCTAACGGATTTCCGCCCGTCCACGCGGCGGACGCGCCGCGGCGGACGGCCACGTTCCTCTCTGGACAGGATCCGTCCGCTCCACTACGATCGTCAGGTTGTCCAGTCGACAGATTTCGATCGAGACGATCCGCGATGCCGCCACGGTCGTCTACGACACCGTCGTTCGCACCCCGCTGGTCCGCCTGCCAACCGACGGCGGCGGCCCCGAGGTGTATCTCAAGCTCGAAACCCTTCAGCCCATTGGATCGTTCAAGATCCGCGGCGCCTGTTATGCCCTCCGTCGCGTTCCCGGCGCCGAGCTGGCCAACGGCGTCTGGACGGTCAGCGCGGGCAACGCCGCACAGGGTGTGGCGCTCGCCGCCCGCGGCGCCGGTGTGCCGTGTCAGGTGCTGGTCATGGACACCGCACCGGAGACCAAGCTCGCAGCCATCCAGCGCCTCGGCGCCACGATCGTCAAAGCCCCGTATGACGAGTGCTGGCGCGCGGTCGAGGAGCACCGCTCCGACCGGATGCCTGGGCGTCTCATCCACCCGTTCGACGACGACGACTTCATCAGCGGGAACGGGACGATGGCGCTGGAGATCCTCGAGGATCTGCCGGACGTCGATGCGGTGATCGCGCCGCTCGGCGGCGGGGGCCTGTTGGCGGGTGTGGGCGTCGGTCTCCGGGCGCTGCGCCCCGAGGTGACCATCTACGCGGCGGAGCCCGAGACTGCCGCGCCCTTGTCAGTGTCGCTCGCCGCGGACCAGGCCAGCCGATTCGACGCGTGGCAGCCGTCGTTCGTGGACGGAGCGGGCGGCAAGTCGGTGCTCGGGAGCATGTGGCCGCTGCTGCGCGAGCTGGTCTCGGAATCAGTGGTCGTCGGGCTGCACGACGCTGCGGCGGCGATGCGGCTCGTCGCCGACCGCCTGCACGTGATCGCCGAGGGGGCGGCGGCGTGCGCGGTGGCCGCGGCGGTCTCGCCGGTGATGGCTGCCCGCGGGCATCGCAACATCGTCGCGGTCGTGTCGGGCGGCAACATCGACCTGGCGCGCTTCGCGCAAATCGTGGGGGCCTGCGCCGCCGACGCGGCCCGCCCCCAGTAGCAAAGAGGATCGGCTAACGGTGACTCCAGATCAGGCGGCAATCCCCGAACGGCTCAAGCGGCTCCCGGAACTGGCCAACGACCTGTGGTGGACGTGGAACACGTCGCCGCGCGAGGTGTTCCGGCGGCTGGACTATCCGTTGTGGCGGCAGACCGCCCACAACCCGGTGCTCATGCTGCGACTCATCTCGAGCGAGATGATCGAGGCGGCGGCGGTCGATCCCCATTTCCTCGAGCTGTACGACGCCTCGATCGCCGCGCTCGATCAGCAGCGTTCCCATCGCGAAACGTGGTGGTCGACGCGCTTCGCCGAGACGCCGGGTCCGCTGGCGTATTTCTCGGCCGAGTTCGCGCTCCATCAATCGCTGCCGATCTACGCCGGCGGCCTCGGCGTGCTCGCGGGAGATCACTGCAAGGAAGCGAGCGATCTCGGGGTCCCGCTCATCGGCGTCGGCTTCATGTATCCGCAGGGCTACTTCCATCAGAACGTGTCGCCCGAAGGCTGGCAGATGGAAGTCTACGAGCGTCTGAGCTGGGCCGACGCGCCGACCGATCCGGCCCTCACGCCTGACGGCACGCCGTGCGTCATCGCCGTGCCGCTGGGCAACCGGTCGGTGCTCGCGGCCGTCTGGCGCGTGCGCCTCGGCCGCGTGACGCTCTACCTGCTCGACACCGACCTCGAAGAGAACACACCGTGGGATCGCGAGCTCTCGGCCCGGCTCTACGGCGGCGACCGCGAGATCCGGATCCAGCAGGAGATCATCCTCGGCATCGGCGGGGTCCGCGCCCTGCGGGCGCTCGGGATCGCTCCGGCCGCCTGGCATCTCAACGAGGGTCACGCCGCGTTCGTGGTGCTGCAGCGGATCCGCGATCTGATCGAACTCGGCGAGACGTTCGACTCGGCGCTCGCGGAGGTCCGCAAGACCACGATCTTTACCACCCATACGCCGGTGCCGGCGGGGCACGACGCCTTCCCGTTCAACCTCGTCGAAACGCATCTCGCCGGGGCATGGGGCACGCTGGGCGGCTCGCGCGACGCGTTCCTGGCCCTCGGCCACTACGACAACGGCAGCGGTCCGCTCTTCAACATGACCGCATTGGCCTTGCGGGCGGCCAGCTTCGTCAATGGCGTGAGCCAGCTGCACGGCCAGGTGACCCGCGACATGTGGGGACCCATCTGGCCCGATGTCGCCGCCGAGGATCGGCCGGTCCGCGCGATCACCAACGGCGTCCACCTCCCGACCTGGCTGTCATCCGACATGCGCGCGCTGTTCGACGCGTACCTCGAACCGGGATGGCTGGACAACCACGACGATCCCAGGGTGTGGGAAGCCGTGCAGCGGATTCCGGACGAGGAGTTGTGGCGCGTCCGCAGCGCGCTGCGCATGTATCTGTTCGCGTTCATCCGCGAGCGGGCCCGCCAGCGCTGGAAGGTCGAACGGGTCAGCGCCGCACGAGTCGTGGCCGCCGGGACGCTGCTCGATCCGCAGTCGCTGACGATCGGCTTCGCTCGCCGGTTCACCGGCTATAAGCGCCCCGAGCTCATCTTCCGCGACGCCGATCGGCTCGCCGCGATTCTCAATTCGCCGCGCCGGCCGGTGCAGCTGGTGTTCGCCGGGAAGGCGCATCCAGCTGACGAGACCGGGAAGCACCACCTCCAGCAGGTCTATCGCTACGCGCTCGATCCGAAGTTCGGCGGCCGCATCGCGTTCGTCGACGATTACGACCTGCACGTGGCGCATTTCCTCGTGCAGGGCTGCGACGTCTGGCTCAACAATCCGCGCAAGCCGCTCGAAGCGTCGGGCACCAGCGGGATGAAGGCGTCGATCAACGGCGTCCCCAACCTCAGCGTCAGTGACGGCTGGTGGGCCGAGGCCTACTCCGGTCAGAACGGCTGGGTGATCGATCCGCGCGTCGACACTGCCGATCAGGAGGCGGTCGACGCGGCGGACGCAGACGCGATCTATCACCTGCTCGAAAGCGACGTCGTGCCCCGTTTCTACCAGCGCGACGCTCGCGGCATCCCGACCGCCTGGGTCGAAACGGTACGCCAAGCGATCATGACCGTCGCGCCGACGTTCAGCGCGCGACGTATGGTCCGCGAGTACGCCGAAACGATGTACGCCGCCGCGCTCAGCGCCAAACGGCGCTGAGCCCTCGGGTCGCCGCGCAGCTGAACGAGCCGCGCTGGCCACCGCGGCTGTTTCCGGCGTAGTACAATTCGTGACCGATGTCCCGAAAGACGATGACCCAGGCGAAGTGTGCGCTGTGCGGCGCGAAAGAAGTGTCGGAGCCGCGCGGTGAGGAGCGATATTGCCGGGACTGCTGGGATAAGAAGATCGCGGTCGAGGAGATCGTCGCCCGCGAGTTCGCGCTGAAACGCTACATCCGCGCCCATAGCGCTGAGAAGTACCTCATCTATCACTCCACGCTCAAGCGGCCCTGCGGCCAGCTCATCGTCGTCGACGATGGCTACGACCTGTTCCTGACGATGATGCTTTACCCGAGCTTCTCGTGGGATGAGGCGGCCTACCACCTCGAGGGCGATCCCGAAGGGCGATCCTTCGCCGAGATCCTCGTCGACGTCGTCGCGGCGGAGGTGATCGAGCCGTGGGGCGGCGGCAAATGGCACCTCGAGATCTTCCGGTCCTCGAATCCCGAACCCGAGGACTGGAACGGCGAGATGTAGAAGTCTATAATCCTGCCAGCTGGCCTCGTCCGGCTGCCAGCCATCAGGATCACGACCCTATCGAGCTGACCGCTTCCCCGGAGGTTGCTATGAAGCGCTGCGTATTCGCGTCGGCCGTCGCCCTCTTCGCGTGCAGTGTGAGCGTCTCTCCCGCCTTTGCCCAAGCCAAGACCGCCCCGCCGGCGAAAGCCGTCGCGGCGGCCCCGACGACCGCGGCGCCAGCCGCACCAGCGAAGTGGGTTCCCCCGGTCAAGGGCACGGCGACGATTGAAGTGATGCGCGGACCGGCCAAGGTCGTCGGCAAAGAGATCGTGTCGACGTTCAAGTTGAAGAACACGTCGACCGGCTCAATCAATCTGCTCCGGGCCGATCAGGACTGGTACGACAAGGGTGACGGCAAGCAGCGCAATCTCGTGACCTCGACCAACGGCATGTATCGGAAGCCGTTCCTCCCGGGCGAGATCATCGACTTCGAACTGCGCGCCCCGTTGAACGGCAAGCCTGACATCGACCGGATCATGTTCAGCCACGCGAACGGCAAGATCGACGCGAAATCGGTCAAGTCGTTCGACGCTCCAGCCGCCGCGAAAGGCGCCAAGCCGGCCAAGTAACCGGCGCGGTCGTTCATCCATGCGCGCGGCCACAGGGCTAGAATGCGCGCATGGATGATCTCCGTTATCCCACCGGCACCTTCACGATCAATCCCGCTCCGACGCCGGCCTCGCGCCGGGCCTGCATTGCCGCCATTGCCAGCGCGCCGGCGGAGCTCCGCGCCGCCGTCGACGGCCTGACCAAGGAGCAGCTGGATACGCCCTATCGGCCGGGCGGGTGGACCGTGCGTCAGGTCGTCCACCACGTCCCCGACAGCCATATGAACGCCTACATCCGGTTCAAGCTCGCGTTGACCGAGGACGCCCCCACGATCAAGCCGTACAACGAAGACGCCTGGGCGCAACTGGGCGACACCGTCGCGACTCCGATCGAGACCTCACTCGCGTTGCTGGACGCGCTGCACCGCCGGTGGGCGATCCTGCTCGAGGGCATGCAGGAGCCGGAGTTCAGGCGGACGCTCACCCATCCCGATCGAGGCCTCGTCGATACCGACTGGCTGCTTCAGCTCTACTCGTGGCACGGCCGGCATCACACGGCACACGTCACGGCGTTGAGGGAGCGGGAAGGATGGTAGAGAGGGCTCGGTTCTAACAGGTGCTACTCGTAGAGTGCTACTCGTTCCGCAACCGGTGAGCCTTGACAGACACGCCAGAAGCGCTGAGAAGAACGCGAGCCGAGAAGCGGTGAGCTCAGAACCCCGGAGAACCCGTAGAACGCGCACCTTGTGAACCCCGCGAACCCGTTGAACCCCTGAGAACCCTGCTTTACGCCCACCGTCGCGCGTGCGCGCCGATGATCGGCATCTGCCACTCCTGACCGCGGTAGGCGCGCAACAGGCACCAGGCCCACAGCAGCAGCCAGGCGAGCGCCGTGCCGGCCGCAGCCCAGCGCATGACCGCGAAGCCGCGCGGCGAGAACAGCAACAGGAAAAAGGCCAGGCCGAGGAACGTGAGTGCGGCAAGGCCGAGGAGGCCGAGGCCGATCAACGCCTGCCACGCGTGGAACCGCACCGATCGGCTCGTGCGCTCGACGATCAGGAGCAGCGCGCCGGAGAACGGGCCGGCGAGATACGCCAGCGCGCCGGCGATTTCCGGGGAGAGTCCCGTCGAGGAAACGCCCGTCGCGGCCGCCGCCGGTCGGCGCGGCGAATCAGGACGCACACGAGGCGCCTGCGGCACCGAAGTCAATTCGACGGGCCGCGGCACGGCGGGTGGCGCCGGCGCCGCGTGGGTATCGGCGGTCGCGTGCGGCATCGTGTCGACGAACCGCACGTCCCCTTCGAACCGCGGCAGCGAAACGATGTGGTACCGCGAGACGAGCACGTTGGCCGCCACGCGTGCCGTCAGTGGAAGGTGCTCGGCGACCTGCACCGCGAGGACACCCCCCTCCACGCGTGCGCCGATGATCGAGGTGTCGAACCCCGCCGACGGGCGCTGGCCCTGGAACACCGCCGCGACCATCCGAGCGGCGAAGTCCACTGGCGGCGCTTCGGTGTCCGCCCCGGCGTGGGCGAGCCACAACGCCCGCCACTGCTGCTCGGTCCGCGCGACCTCACGGCGTCCGTCGACGACGCGGCTGGCGTCGCCGCGGGCGATGGTGCGGATGTCGGTGCTCACCGGATCCGGAACTCGAGCTCGCGCATCGCCTTGCCGCCGTTGCTCAGGAGCGTCGTGGCCTCGACCCGCAGGACGTACCGGCCGGGGACCAGATTCGAGGTGTCGATCTTGGTCGCGTAGCCGTAGCCCCCCTTGGCGCCATTCAACTCTTCGCTCTTCCGCTCATCCTCCGCCGTGTGCACGACCTTGCCATCGTCCGCGATGACAGTGGTCTTGATCGAGACCCGGTGCGCGACCTTGGTCTGGTTGTCGTACACCTCTGTGAAGAGCGCGAGCTGATCGTTGCGGGGGAAGTCGCGAATTGCGGTCGGCTGCGTCGGCAGCACGTCCTTGAAGTCCGGATCGGGGTTCGCGGTCGGAATCCTGGAGGCGTAGGCGGAGCTGAGAAGCAGGCCGCTCATCGACAGCGGCTCCTTGGCGAAGTCGGGAACCTCGACGTCATAGAGGACGGAGCCGGTCGCGCCGCTTCCGCCATCGCGAACGCCGACACGCAGCTGATAGCGGCCGGGCGCCAGCTCCAGGCGCCGCGAGATCCGCACGCCGTTCTTCGCGACGACATCGTGGGTGGTCGGCTTCAGCCGGAGTTGGACGACGTCCCGTCCGCCGTCACGGATTTTGGTATCCCTGTCGACCGCCAGCACGCTGACCTCGAGGTCGTCGTGGAACTGTCCGTTCTCGCTGGCGAAACTGAGACGACGGCCTTCGATCTCCAGCGTGAGCGCGACCGAGCCGTTCGGCGCCGCGCCCTTCAGGGGCGCCGCGAACAGGCTGATGCCGAGACCGCTGATGGGGATCGGGCTGTCGAGGGCCTCCTTCAAGGCCGCCGACGTGGCCTTGTTCGCGGCGTCGGTCGACGGCGGCTTGCCCTTCGCCGCGACGTAGCCGCGCCGCGCCCTGACCGTCAGCCCCGGCCGCTTGAGGCGGACCTCCAGCTTACGGAAGCGGCCGTCGCGCCGGGTGTCGGTCGAGTAGTAGCCAAGCAGGTAGTAGCCGCTGTTGTCCTGGATGATCCGCCCGAACGCGTCGCGGTAGTCGTTGCGATTGACCGCGGCAAAGCCGCCAGTTTCGTCGGAGAGGACGCGCAGCGTGTCCTGGGAGCGGCGCAATTCGTCATTCAAGGCGGCAAAGCCGAGGTTGAGCGAGGGGTCGCTCGGGAGGGACGAGATGTCGATGCCCTCGTCGCTCATCCCCATCAGCCCGCGCGGATCGATCCCGTAGAACGTGACGTTGGCGCGCGTCGCGGCGGCAATCGCCGACTGCATTTCGTCCCGGACTTCGGAGGCGAAGCGGTTCTGGATCGTGTTCTCGATGTCGTAGTCGAGCCCCTCACTGAAGTAGATCACCGCCTTGCGACGGCCGCGGACCCCGGCGAGATAGTCGGCCACCTGCCGCAGCGTGGCCATGGTGTTGCGCGCCTTGAACGAGCGCTCGGCCTCGCTCAGATCGCGCGGCGGCGCGCCCGGGTTGTATTCGCGCTGCATGTAGAAATCGTCGATCTTGTCGAGCGTCGCCGAGCGAATCTTCTGACCGGCGAAGTTGTCGATCGCCTTGATCAGCAGGCGCCGGTTATTCGTGAACTCCTGCGCGCCGTCCTTGCGCGCGCCGGTCTCGACGATCGCGGCGATGTCGTTGGCGCCGAGATAGCGCTCGATGAACTGTTTGGCGGCGTTGCGGACCCGGACGCTACGCGCGAAGTGCGTCTGCAGGTCGTCGAGGACCAGCACGAAGACCCGGCCGTTGAACTCCTTCGTATTGGTTGCGACATCGGGCTCGATGGCGGTGGGCGTGAAGAGCGGCGCGTCGGGCCGTTCGATCGGAATGTCGACCAGCGACATGACCGTGAGGTCCTGCTTCTTGCCCTCTTCGAGGACGTCGAAATCATCCTTGGTCAGGTCGCGGACGAAGCTGCCCTGCGCGTCGGTGACGATCGCGTCCACCTCCACGTAGTTGACCTCGGTCCTGAACGTCACCGTCGGCGGCTGCGCCGCGCCGCCGGGCGGCTGTGCACCGCCAGGCGACGCCGGGGGTGCGGCCGGCGGGCGCGGTGTCGCCGGTGCGGGCTGTTGCGCGGGCAACGCCAGGGAACTGAGCACGAGAAGCGCACCAGTGAGGACCAGTCGGCGGCACATGCCCACCATTATGGACCGGCCGGCCGGTTTATACTCGACGGATGCCGCTCGATATTCCGGCCGTGCAACGCGCCCTGACGCAGGAAGGGCTGGACGGCTGGCTGCTCTACGACTTCCAGGGCAACAATCCGGTGGCGACGCGGGTCGCGGGCCTCGCGTCGGCCGGCAAGATGACCACGCGGCGCTGGTACTACTTCATCCCGGCGAGCGGCGAGCCCCGTGGGCTGGTGCATGCGATCGAGCGGTACAACCTGGACGCGCTGCCCGGCGAGAAGCGGCCCTACGCCGGCCGCGAGCAGCTCGCCTCTGGGCTGAAGGGGCTGCTCGAGGGGGCGCGCCGGGTGGCGATGGAATACTCCCCCGCCAATGCGATTCCCTACGTGTCACGGGTCGATGCCGGGACCGTGGAAGCGGTGCGCGCGCTGGGTGCCGAGGTCGTGTCGTCAGGCGATCTGATCCAGCGGTTCGAGGCGGTATGGACCGATGCGGCCTACGCCACCCACCTCTCGGCCTCGGACAAGCTGTATCGGGTCAAGGATCAGGCGTTCGCATTCATCCGGGAGCGCATCCGCACGGCCACCCCGACGACCGAGTTCGAGGTCCAGCAGCGGATGGTCGAGTGGTTCACGGCCGAGGGGCTGACATCGAACGATCCGCCGAACGTATCGGCCCAGGAGAACGCCGGTAATCCTCACTACAACCCCACGCGCGAGAAGAGTCGCGCGATCAACCCTGGCGAGCTCGTCCTGATCGATTTGTGGGCCAAACTGCCCGACCCCGGCGCGATCTTTGCGGATATCGCCTGGGTGGGGTTCACTGGCGAGACGGTCCCGTCGAGGTTTGCGGCCGCGTTTGCTGCCGCACGGGCCGGCCGCGATGCGGCCATCGAGCTCGTCGAGTCGGCCACCCGCGGCGGCCGGGAGCTGCGCGGGTTCGAAGTCGACCGGGCCTGTCGCGCGGTGCTCGAGCGGGCCGGCTACGGAGCGCAGTTCATTCATCGCACCGGCCACAGCCTGGGCCGGCACGTCCACGGGGATGGTGTTCACATGGACGATTACGAGACGCACGATGACCGTCGTCTGATCCCGGGCACCGGCTTTACAATCGAACCAGGCGTGTACACGGATCAGTTCGGAGTCCGCACGGAGATCAACATGTTCGTCTCCGAGCGCGAGGCGCGGGTCAGCGGCCCGCGTCAAGAGGCAATTCTGTCGTTGTCGTAGGCCGGCGCGTCCGGCCGTGAGCCAGGCACTTCCTCAGGGGAACATCGCACGGCCACTTTCCGAGTGGAGCACAAGATGTCAACGCGAAAGACCACGCTTTTCTACGCCATTCTCATCGCTGTCGCGTCGACCGCCGTAGGCATGGTCATCGCGTCGCAGTGGGGGCTGCCGCAGGCCTCCTCCGCCCAGACGATCGCCGCACCACCGATGAACAGCGCCCCGCTGGCCGGCAGCCTGGACGCGGCGACGTTCCGGAACATCGCCAAGACGCAGGTCGCGACGGTCGTCTACATCTCGACCTCCGCCCACCTGAAGAATCGGGATCTGACCGACAACTCCAGCGAAGATCTGCTGCGGCGGTTCTTCGGCCAGGGGGCGCCGCCCGGACAGGGTCAGGGCCAGGGCCGGGGCACACCACGAGGACGCCAGCTGCCACGGAATCCTGATGACGAGGAAGGCCCGCTGCAGACGGGCACCGGCACCGGCTTCATCATCGACAAGAGCGGCCTCATCCTGACCAACAACCACGTCGTCGAAGAGGCTGAGGACATCCGCGTCAGCCTCTTTGGCGGCGGCCGCACCGAGAGCTATGCGGCCAAGGTGGTCGGCCGGGACACCCTTACCGACAGCGCACTCATCCAGATGACCGACATGCCGTCGGCCCCACTGCAGGAAGCCAAATTCGGCGATTCCGAGCAGATGCAGCCGGGCGACTGGGTGGTGGCGATCGGCAATCCGTTCGGCCTGAGCCACACGGTGACGGTCGGCGTGATCTCGGCGCTTGGACGCCCACTCGGCGGCGTGCGTGGCCGGCAGCAGAACATGCTCCAGACCGACGCGGCGATCAATCCGGGCAACTCCGGGGGCCCGCTCCTGAACATCCGCGGCGAGGTGGTCGGCATGAATACCGCTATCTACACCGATCGCGCCTCGGCGGCCAATGTCGGGATCGGCTTCGCCACGCCGATCAACACCATTCGCGATCTGCTGCCGCAGCTGCGCACCGGCAAGATCACGCGCGGCGTCATCGGCGTCGAAGTCAGCGTCGACCCGCTCGCCGGCCCGGTGGCCAAGGGGCTCGGCCTTCCCGACAACAACGGCGCGCTGCTCCGCACGATCAGCCCCGGCGGCCCGGCGGCGAAAGCCGGCCTCCAGCCGGGCGACGTGATCGTCGAGTTCAACGGTCATCCGGTGAAGGACAGCGACGCGCTGGTCGCGATGGTCGTGCGCACGAAGCCGGGCACGACCGTGCCGATCACCGTTTACCGTGACAAGCAGCGCAAGTCGCTCAACATCACGGTCGACGAGCTCGATCTCGCCGCCGAGCAAGGCGGCCAGGCGACGCGCGAGGAGCCGCGCAGCGCGCCGACCGCGACCGGGTTCGGCATGGAAGTCGACGCGGTGTCGCCGGAGCGTGCGCAGGAGCTCGAGCTGCCGCGCGGTCAGGGTGGCGCGGTGATCACCCGGGTCGAACGCAACAGCCCGGCCTCGAACGCCGGTCTTTCGCCGAACGATGTGATCCTCCAGGTCAATCGGCAACCGGTGACCAGCGTCGCGCAGGTCACCCGCGAACTGCAGCGAGTCGCGTCCGGTGAGACGGTATTCCTGCTCGTGTGGCGCGATGGCAGCCAGGTCTTCGTGCCGATGACGAAGCGGTAAGAGCATCGCGGCGGCCCGGCCAGGATCCGATCACTCCCGTATCGGACCTGGCTCGGGCTCGCCGCGATATCGCACACGACCGCTCGCGGCCACCTGGATTGCACCTTTCTGCTCGCCTCACGCCTATTCCGCTGAACGGCTATACCGTGACCGTGGAGGGTGTCGGTTCCCCAATCGCACGGCTTGGCGCTGCTTCGCCCTTTAAACGGGGCCCCTGACACGCATGCTGGAGGTCCGTTTCGACTCGAACTGCCCTGGAGATCTGTGATCCGGAGAGGCGGGGAGTACCACGCACAGTCATTCGGGAGCTCAATCGTTCGAGATGAGGGCCGCGGCCTGCAAGGCTGTGCGGTCCGCGCTGGAATGGTTCGTGATGTACGTCTGCGTCCACCCGCTGATCTGGCGGGAAGCGCGGAATCGATCCCGGTATAATCCGCGCGGTACAACGCTCGGGTCCGGGCCGGCCCGGCTGTCATCGAGCAGGAGTGTGCATGAACACGGCGACGTCCGTTGAACGTGAAATCAAGCTGGCCTTCGAGTCGGCGGAGGCGGCGCGGGCCGCTGTCGTGGCGGTCGGCGCGACGCCGCTCCTGGGGCGACGGCTGCAGGAGGATGCGCTGCTCGACACCCCTGACGAGCAGCTCCGCCAGCGCCGGTGCGTGCTGCGGGTCCGCATCGAAGGGGGCAAGAGCCGCCTGACGTTCAAGGGCCCGGTGCAGCCCGGGATCATGAAACTGCGCGAGGAGCTCGAGACTGTCGTTGGCGACGGCGACGTCCTCCTGCGAGTGTTGCGCGAGCTCGGGTTCAGTGTCTGGTTCCGCTACGAGAAATACCGTGAAGAGTTCGCGCACGAAGACGTGATCGTGGCGATCGACGAAACGCCCGTCGGCGTGTTCGTCGAGATCGAAGGCAGCGAGCCGGGCATCGCGGCGATGGCAAAGGCGCTGGGCCGCTCGGAGGACGATTACGTCGTCGACTCGTATCGGGCACTGTTCCTCCAGCACGGGCAGTCGAGCGGGCTGACCGGCCCCGACATGGTGTTCGATGCGGTGAATGTCCGCGTCTGATCCGCCGCCGGCCATGCTGCTGGCGGCCGGCCTGGGGACGCGCCTGCGCCCGCTGACCGCCGTCCGCGCCAAACCAGCCGTGCCGGTCAACGGCCGGCCGCTCGCCCGCCGCATCCTGACCTGGCTCGCCGGCCACGGCATCCGCGACGCGGTCGTCAACCTGCATCATCGGCCCGAGACGGTGGCGGCGGTCGTCGGCGATGGATCGGATCTCGGCCTGCGGGTCCGGTACTCCTGGGAACAGCCGGTGCTCGGATCGGCCGGCGGACCGCGTCATGCCTTGCCGCTGCTCACCGACGGCGCCGGCGGCCCGTTCCTGATCGTCAACGCCGACACGCTCAGCACGGTCGACCTCGCCGCTCTGCTGGCGAGGCATCTCTCGTCCGGGGCCCTGGTGACCATGGCGCTGATCCCGAACCCTGACCCGATGAAGTACGGCGGCGTCAAGGTGTCGGATGACGGGTACGTGACCGGCTTCTCGCGCCCCGGCACGGGCGACGAGTCGTTTCACTTCGTCGGCGTGCAGGCCGCAGAGGCGCGTGCGTTCGCCGGGCTCGAGGATGGCCGACCCGCAGAATCGGTGAACGCGCTCTATCCCCGCCTGATGGCGACGGACCCTGGCGCAATCGCGGCGTTCGTCTCGGACGCGTCGTTCACCGACATCGGGACCCCGCGCGACTACCTCGAGACCTCGTTGGCACTCGCCGCGGTCGAGGGGGACAACTTGCGATCGCGCGAGCGGGTGGCGCTCGACGTCTCGGCGAGGGTCGAGCGTTCGGTGGTGTGGGATGATGTTTCGATCGGACGCGGCGTCCGCCTCGTCGAGTGCATCGTCGCAGACGGAGTGCGGGTGCCGGACGGCGCCACGTTCGAGCGCTGCGCGATCGTACGCCACGCGGGCATTGCTCCCGCGGCAGACGAGCGCGTCGAGGGTGACCTGCTGATCCGGCCGATCCGATGAGGACTGCCGATGACCACTGACCCGACGATCGCCGCCGATCCGCGCCAGAAGATCGACGCCTACCTCACCGTCAGCGGTGTGGCGGCGCAGACGCCCCGGGTCGTCCCGTTGACCGGCGACGCGTCCGATCGGCGCTACTTTCGCATCCTGCTCCAGGACGCTCCGTCGATCGTCCTCTCGCTCTACGCCGCTCCCTTCACGTTCGAGTCGCTCTCGTTCGTGAACGTTGCCCGGCTGTTCGCACAGATGCCGGTGCCGATTCCGACCGTCCTCGGACATGCCGACGAGCTGGGCGTGCTGGCCCTCCAGGATCTCGGGGACGTCACGCTGCAGGCGCACCTGGGTGCGGCGACGCCCACTGAGCACTCTGCTCTCTACCGCGAAGCCGTCTCGCTGATCGCCACGATGCAGACCCGCGGCGCCGAGCTGGCGTCTGACGCATACCTCCCCTACGGGATCGCGTTCGACGTCGAGAAGCTGACGTGGGAGCTGGATTTCTTCACCCGGCATTTCGTCGAGGCCTATCGCGGCGTGACGATTCCCGCCGAGAGCCGGACGGCGCTCCAGGAGGAGTTCGCCGTGCTGGTCCGGACGCTCGCCGCGGAACCGCGTGTGCTGTGCCATCGCGATTATCACAGCCGCAACCTGATGCTGCACGAGGGACGGCTCTACATCATCGACTTCCAGGACGCGCGCATGGGGCCCGACACCTACGATCTGGTGTCGCTGCTGCGCGACTCGTATGTCGATCTGCCGGAGCAGACGGTCAGCGAGCTGATGGCCTACTTCCTGGCGCTCAAGGGCGTCCGCGAAACCGAGCAGACGTTCCGCGAGCGCTTCCACCTGATGGCCCTGCAACGGAACCTGAAGGCGCTCGGCACGTTCGGGTATCAGACGACCGCGCGGCGCAACCCGGTCTACATCCAGTACATCCCACGCACGCTCCGCTACGTCCGCGACAACCTGGAAGGACTGCCGCAGTTCGGGCGCCTGCGCGAGCTCCTTGCCGCGCACGTTGAGGAGTTCAGGTAAGCCGACCTGGGCGCCCGACCTGAAGGTCGGGCCTACACTCGATCAACGTCCGCGGGGCCGCGCGACACCCGTAGGCCCGACCTTCAGGTCGGGCGTGAGGCAGGCCAGGCAAGCGCCTCCGAGGTCGCGTAAGCGGCGGCCGGGCGTGGTACAATTTCTGGTTGCCCGAGGGCGAGATCGTCAAGTCCATGCGTTTCGGCGTTTCCACGCACCTCTTTCACGACGTTCCGCTCCAGCGTGAGCATCTCGCGCAGATCGCCGCGCACGGCTTCGAGGCGATCGAGCTCTTCGCCACGCGCAGCCACTTCGACTATCACGACCAGGCCGCGGTGGAGCGGCTGGCGGGCTGGCTGGCCGAGACGGGGCTCACGCTGGCGAGCGTCCATGCCCCGATCACCGCGGCGTTCGCGAAGGGCGACCGGTGGGAGCCGACGTTCTCGAACGCGGTGAGCCAGCGGGAACCCCGCGAAGCGGCGGTGCGCGAGACCGGGCTGGCGTTGCGCGTGGCCGAGCGGATTCCCTTCGAGATCCTGGTCGTGCACGCCGGAATGCCGACGGGGCGGGAGGCGCCGGGCGACAATCATCGTGCGTCGGCCATTCGCAGCCTGGAAGAGATTTGCGCGCTGGCCGAACCGCACGCCGTTCAGGTCGCCGTGGAGGTGATTCCGAACAAGCTGTCTGACGCCGCCGCGCTGGCGTCGATGCTCGAACGCGATCTCGACGTGCGGCACGCCGGCATCTGCCTCGACTTCGGCCACGCCCATCTGATCGGGGACGTGGTGGACGCGATCGAGGCGGCGTCGGAGCACATCATCGCGACGCACGTACACGACAACCGGGGTCGCGAAGACTCGCACCTGGTCCCCGGGGCCGGTACCATCGATTGGAGCGCAGCGCTGATCACGATGCAGAAAATCGGCTACGCCGGCACGTATTTGATGGAGTTGGCCAACACCAGCTCACCCGATCAGGTGCTGGAGCGGGCCAGGACGGCGCGCCAGCGTTTCGAGCGCGCCCTCGCGGACTCATGATGGCTCACATCGAAGACATCGCCCGATACGAAGGGCAGGCGGTCACGCTCCAGGGCTGGCTGCACAACCGGCGCTCGAGCGGCAAGATCCACTTCCTCACCGTGCGCGACGGCAGCGGCTTCATTCAGTGCGTGATGTCGAAGCAGGCGGTCGGCGAGGAGGCGTTCAAGGCCGCCGACCATCTGGCGCAGGAGAGCGCGGTGGTCGTTACCGGCACGGTGCGGGCGGACGCCCGGGCCAAGGGCGGCTACGAGATCGACGTGACCAGCCTCGAGATTGGCGCCGAGTCGCACGACTACCCGATCACTCCCAAGGAGCACGGCGTCGATTACCTGATGGATCGCCGCCATCTGTGGATTCGCGCGCCACGACAGCAGGCGATCCTCCGGGTCCGTCACGAGGTGATCAACGCGGTCCGGGACTTCTTCAACTCGCGCGGCTTCATCCTCGCCGACACGCCGATCTTCACGCCGGCCGCGTGCGAGGGGACGACCACGCTGTTCCCCGTCCAGTACTTCGACGACGAGACAGCCTACCTGACGCAGAGCGGCCAGCTGTACAACGAGGCCAACGCGATGGCGCTCGGCCGGGTGTATTGCTTCGGGCCGACGTTCCGCGCCGAGAAGTCGAAGACCCGTCGCCATCTCACCGAGTTCTGGATGGTCGAGCCCGAGATGGCCTACGCCAATCTCGATGACGTCATGCAGCTGGCCGAGGATCTCGTGGTTTCGGTCGTCGGCCGCGTGCTCGAGCGGCGCGCGACGGAGCTCAAGGTGCTCGAACGCGACACCAGCAAGCTCGAACAGGTCAAGTCGCCGTTCCCGCGCATCTCGTACGACGAGGCGGCGGCGATGCTCAAGGAAAAGGGATTGCCGTTCGAATGGGGCGGCGACTTCGGCGCGCCGGACGAGACCGCGCTGTCCGAGCAGTTCGACCGGCCGATCTGCGTCCATCGCTATCCGTCCGCGGTCAAGGCCTTTTACATGAAGCCGGATCCCGAACGGCCGGAGCTCGCCCTGTGCGTCGACGTCCTCGCCCCTGAAGGCTACGGCGAGATCATCGGCGGTGGTCAGCGCCTGGACGACTACGACCTGCTCCTCCAGCGGATCAAGGAACACGATCTGCCGCAGGAAGCATTCGAGTGGTACCTCGATCTGCGCCGGTTCGGCAGCGTGCCCCACGGCGGCTTCGGCATGGGCATCGAGCGGGTGGTCAGCTGGATCTGCGGCCTCGATCATCTGCGCGAGGCCATCCCGTATCCGCGGATGTTGTATCGGATTTACCCGTGACAGGTTCCAGCTACCAGCTCTCAGCTTCCAGCTACCAGCTCCCAGCTCCCAGCTTTCAGCTTCTGGCCGCTCGCTTCCCGCTTCCCGCTTCGCGCTGGACGCCGCGAGAGGCGACGACCGGCTCGAAATGGCTGCTCGATGGCTTGCCGCGATGTTTCAAAATCCTGCGCGGACGCAGGGGTTGCCCCGACGACAAGAACGGGAAGCGGGAAGCGGGAAGCTGGCAGCGGACGGGCGAAGCACGATGAAGATTGGCTTTCTCTCCCTCGGCTGTCCGAAGAACCTCGTGGACGGCGAGGTCATGCTCGGGCTGGCGCGGAACGCAGGACACGAGGTCACCACCGATGCGGCGAACGCGGAGGTGCTGATCGTGAACACGTGCGCGTTCATCGACTCGGCCAAGCAGGAGTCGATCGACGCGATCCTCGAAATGGCCCAGCAGAAGCGCGACGGCCACTGCGCGCGGCTGGTCGTCACCGGTTGTCTCGCCGAGCGGTATCGCGACGAGCTGAAGAAAGAGATCCCCGAAATCGACGCGCTGCTTGGAACGGGGGAAGTCGAAGGAATCGTCGCTGCGATCGGATCGGGACTCGGCGCTGGGCGCTCGGCGCTGGGCGCTGGGACCGGGGTGCTCCCGACAGCCGGCCACGACACCGTGCCCCTGAGATTTTTCGCGAAGAGCCCGGATGCCACCCCAGCGCCCAGCGCCCAGCGCCCAGCGCCGCCGACAACTCCGGCTCTTCCCACATACCTCTACGACGCCGAAACCCCGCGGCTTCTGACGACGCCCGGGCACTACGCCTACGTGAAAATCGCGGAGGGCTGCGACTACACCTGCGCGTTCTGCATCATCCCGACCTTGCGCGGCGAGTATCGCAGCCGCACGGTCGACTCGATCGTGCGCGAGGCGGAGGGACTCGCCGAGCGCGGCGTGCGCGAGTTGCTCCTCATCTCGCAGGACACGACCTTCTTCGGGATCGATCGCGGCGAGCGGGGCGCCCTGGCGGCGCTGCTGCGGCGGTTGAACGCCATCGAGGGGCTGGCCTGGATCCGTCTGCTGTACCTCTATCCCACCACGATCACCGATGACGTGCTCGACGCGATGGCAGAGTGCGAGAAGGTCTGCAACTACATCGACTTGCCCTTGCAGCACGCCTCGGCGGCGGTCCTGAAGCGGATGCGCCGGCCCGGCAATCGGCGCGTGTACGACCGGCTGCTCGGGCGGATCCGCGACCGCGTCCCGGGCGTCACATTACGTACTACGTTGATCGTCGGATTCCCGGGCGAGACCGCGCAGGATTTCGAAGAGCTCGACGGCTTCGTCGCCGACATCGGCTTCGATCACGTCGGCGTGTTCACGTACTCCCATGAAGAGGGCACGCGGGCTCATGTGCTGACCGACGACGTGCCGGCGGCGGTGAAGAAGCGCCGCAGGAACGCGCTGATGACGCGACAGAAGAAGATCGTGCAGCGGCGGCTCGCCGCGAGTGTCGGTCGCGAAGTGCGGGTGCTCGTCGACGGCCCCGCTAGTGAGCACGAGCTGGTACTTCAGGGGCGGACCGAGGGTCAGGCGCCGGACATCGACTCAGTCGTCTACCTCACCGACTGCGATCCGACCGCCTACCGCGCCGGCGATCTCGTGCAGGTGCGCATCGTCGGCGGCCGTGGCTACGACCTGGTGGCCGCGCCAATCGCCTGAGCTGTACTCCACCCATCAGCAGCGGCCGGGCTTCTGCCGTGACGCGCGCACCGCTTGCCAGAGGAGTGTGCGGCGTGTGTTATATTCATGGGTGGCAGCTTCGAGTAAGGGTACCCGAGTGGGCCTGTGCCCACTTTTTCTTTTTGTGGGGACGCGTCTACGCGGCGAAGTGAACAGTTGACGGGCGTGCGCGCAGCCGCCGACCGGGTGGCGCGCAGTTACGGGCTGGAAATATTCGATGTCCAGCTGCGGCGCGAATCAATCGGCACGGTACTGCGGGTGGTCATCGATCGGCCGGACCGCGGCGTGCCTGAGACGTTCGACGAAGCGGTCGGGATCGATGAGTGTCAGCGGGTCAGCCACGATCTGAGCGCCCTCCTCGACGTCGAAGACGAGGAACTCGAAGCCGCCGGGGCGCTGGCGCAGAACTACACCCTTGAAGTGTCCTCGCCGGGGCTGGATCGGCCACTCCGGCACGAGGCAGATTATCGGCGGTTCACCGGGCGGCTCGCCAAGGTGGTCACGACCGCTCCGATCGACGGCCAGTCGGCCTTCTCGGGGCGCATCGTTGCCGTCGAAGACGGCACCGTGACCCTCGAGGAAGGACGCCGCCGCCACCGGGTGCCGGTCGCGCAGATCAAGCGCGGCCAGCTGGCGGTCGAGTTTTGACAGGACGATGCCGTTCGCGTTCGGCTGCGCCGCGCGGCGCCGGCCTCGAGCGCCGGCGGCAGAACGCCGATAGCTGAGAGCTTAATGGCTACAGTCAATCCATTGTTGCAACAGATCGACGCCATCGCCAAGGAGAAGGGCGTCGAGCCGGACATCATCATCACCGCCCTCCAGGACGCGATCGAAGCCGCGGCCCGGAAGCGTTACAAGACCGAAGCCTTGCGGGCGCGGTTCAACCAGGAGTCCGGCCAGCTCGAGCTGTTCGCGGTCAAAAAGATCGTCGACGAGGTGACCGACCCGTCGACGCAGATCTCGCTCAGTGAAGCTCAACAGCTTTACGGAGACGAGGCCGAAGTGGACATGGAGATAGAGTTCCCGCGGCCGACCGAGGATCTCGGACGGATCGCCGCGCAGACCGCCAAGCAGGTGATCTTCCAGAAGGTCCGCGAAGCGGAGCGCGAGAACGTCTATAACGAGTACAGCGAGCGCGTGGGCGACGTGGTCAGCGGGACGGTCAAGCGGTTCGAGAACGGCGACATTATCGTCGAGCTCGGAAGAATCGAGACGCAGCTGCCCCGCAAGGAGCAGTCGCGAGCCGAGAACTATACCGTCGGCGACCGCGTCCGGGCGGTCATCCGCGGCGTGAACCGCAGCGCCAAGGGGCCGCAGATCGTGCTGTCGCGGACCGATCCGGCCCTGCTGATCAAGCTCTTCGAGCAGGAAGTGCCGGAGATCTACGACGGCACGGTGGTCATTCGCGGCGCGGTCCGCGAGGCCGGCGACCGGGCCAAGGTGGCGGTCTACTCGCGTGAGCGGGATGTCGATCCGGTCGGCGCGTGCGTCGGAATGAAGGGCACACGCGTCCAATCGATCATCCGGGAGCTGCGCGGCGAGAAGATCGACATCGTCGAGTATTCGGAGGATCCGATCCTGTTCGTGACCAACGCGATCAGCCCGGCCAAGGTCCAGCGGGTCTCGATCGTGGACGACGGCGAGCGGGTGATGGAAGTGATCGTCGAGGACAAGCAGCTGTCGCTGGCAATCGGCAAGAAGGGTCAGAACGTCCGCCTCGCGGCCAAGCTGACCGGCTGGAAGATCGACATCAAGAGCGAGGAAGAGAAGCGCCGGGAGGTCGAGGCGGTGCTCGGGGCGCTCGAGATCGGCGACGCGCCGGCGGGCGACCAGGCCCCGGAGGCCGACAACGCGGACGTCGAGTCCGGTGTCGAGACGGCAGCGCCCGAAGCCGCCGCGGAAGGCGCTTCCGAGGTCACGAGCGAGCCAGTCGCCGAAACGGCGGCTGCGGACGATGAGAGCACCGGCGAGACGGCGCAGGCTGACGCGGCGACCGCTCCAACAGTGGACGCCGAAACGGCGGACCGGGACCGAGCTAACGGGTAAGCGTCAGGGCAGATTCACACTTCGAACATACATACTGAATGGCAACAGTTCGGATACACAAGGTCGCGTCGCTCTTAAACACCTCGAGTCAGGAAGTGATCGCGCTGCTGAAGCGTGACCACGGAATAGAGGTGAAGAGCGCCTCGAGCACCATCGAAGAGGTCGTCGCGCGGCAGTTCGTCGATCGCCTGGCCCGCCAGCGCAACATCGTCATCCCGTCGAACGCCTCGTTTGCCGACAGCCCATCGCCGGTGATGAAGGGCAAGAAGCCGGCAGGCAAGCCGGAACCGCCCAAGCCGGCGGGTCCGGTGCTCGGCGGTCCCCGCCTGGTGAAGAGCGCCAAGCCGGCGGCGCCGGTTGCCGATCCCGAGGAGTTCGTCGAGGCACCGCCCGCTCACGAGCCCGAGACCGACGCGCCCGAGCCGGAACCGGCCTACGACCCATCCATCGTTCACGTTCAGCCGGTTCAACCAGAACCAGTCGCGGTCGAGCCGGAACCGGTCGCCGCACAGGAGCCTCCGGAGGGCCCCGCGCCCGTGCTCGTCCAAGAAGAGCCGCGTTTCGCTCCAGCCCCCGCGGCGGCTGCTCCGTCTGCTGCAACTCTCGAGGCGCCGCCCGCGCCGGAGCCGGCACCTGCGCCGCCGCCCGCACCGGCTGTCGAAACGCCCGTCGCACGGCCCGCAGCGCCTCCTGCGCCACCGGCGCGCCCGATCATGCCGCCGCCGACCGGCCGTATCGTGCCGCCGACAATGCGGTTGCGGGTGGAAGATCCGCGGACCGGCCAGGCGCCGCCCGCGCCGGTCCGGCGCCCGCTGCTGGTACGTCCGCCGGTGCAGCCGCCGCAGCCGATGCAGGCGCCCACTGGAAATCTGAGCCGCACGCCCGGTACTCGTCCCGGAGGCGCGCCACTACCCGCCGGGGCACGCGCCCCGATGCGTCCGGGCGGAGGCCTGCCGCCGCGTCCCGGTCCGATGGGTGGGCCGCGTCCTCTTCCGTCGCAGCCGATCCGACCGCCGGCGCCGCCGCCGCGACCCGGCATGCCTGGGTATCGGCCGCCGATGTATCACCGGCCTGGCAGCCCGCGTCCGGGCAGCACCAGCCGTCGTGATCAACCGCGGATGCCGGCCAGCGTGGCCGCGCCCGTCGCGCCGCCACCCGTCACGCGGACCATCACGCTCGCTGAAGGCATGACTGTCGCCGATCTCGCCACGAAGCTGGACGTCAAGGCCAAGGACATCCTCAAGAAGCTGATGGATCGCCGCATGATGATGACGATCAACAGCACGATGGACGACGAGACCGCTTCGCTGATCGCGCGCGAGTTCGGCGCCGACGTGAAGATGCAGTCGTTCGAAGAGGAGATGCTCCAGGTCGAGGCCGAGGATATCGATCCGGCCGATCGTGTCACCCGGGCTCCGGTGGTGACCGTCATGGGTCACGTCGACCACGGCAAGACCACCCTGCTCGATGCCATCCGCTCGGCGCGCGTCGCTGAGCGCGAGGCGGGCGGCATCACCCAGCACATCGGCGCATACTCGGTGAAGGTCAACGACCGCAACGTGGTCTTCCTCGACACGCCCGGTCACGAAGCGTTCACCATGATGCGCGCCCGCGGCGCGCGGGTCACCGACGTCGTCATCCTGGTCGTCGCCGCCGACGACGGGGTCATGCCGCAGACGCGCGAAGCGATCGATCACGCCAAGGCTGCCGGGGTGCCGATCCTCGTGGCCATCAACAAGATCGACAAGCCGGACGCGAATCCGGAGCGGGTCAAGAAGGAATTGTCCGACCTGGGACTCGTGCCCGAGCAGTACGGTGGCGACACCGTCATGGTCGAGGTCTCGGCCAAGAAGAAGCAGAACCTCGACGCCCTGCTCGAGATGATCCTGCTCGTCACCGAGCTCGGCGAGCTCAAGGCCAACCCGAAGCGGAACGCGTCCGGCACCGTGCTCGAAGCGAAACTGGACAAGGGCCGGGGCCCGGTCGCGACCATCCTGGTGCAGGACGGCACGCTGCGGGTCGGTGACACGGTGATCGCCGGCACGATCGTCGGCAAGGTCCGCGCGCTGATCGACGATCGGGGCCGTCCGCAGAAGGCCGCGGGGCCGGCGACGCCGGTCGAAGTGCTCGGACTCGGCGGCCTGCCGCAACCCGGCGACGCCTTCCAGGCGCTCGCGGATGCGGTCAAGGCGCGGCAGATTGCCCTCTTCCGTCAGACCCAGGCGAAGGAGAAGGCACTCGGCGGCAAGGGCAGCCGGCTCACCATCGACACGCTCAAGGACTTCGTCGACGGCGCCGGTCTCAAGGAGCTGCCGATCATCGTCAAGGCGGACGTGCAGGGCTCGGCCGAAGTGCTCGGCGACACCCTGGCCAAGCTCAGTGACGAGAAGGTCAAGGTCCGCATCATCCACAGCGGCGTGGGCGCGATCAACGAGTCGGACGTGCTGCTGGCGACCGCCTCCAACGCGATCATCATCGGGTTCAACGTGCGGCCGGATCGCAACGCCGCCGACGTCGCCGAGCGCGAGAAGGTCGACATCCGGCTCCACTCGATCATCTACAACGTCGTCGACGAGATGAAGAAGGCGATGACCGGCCTGCTCGATCCGACTTTCAAGGAAGTGCGGGTTGGCGCCGCTCAGGTCCGCGAGACGTTCAAGACGCCGAAGTTCGGGACGATTGCCGGCTGCATGGTCACCGAAGGATCGATCAAGCGCTCCGGCGATACCCAGGCTCGGCTGCTGCGCGATGGCGCGGTGGTCTTCGAGGGCAAGATCGGCTCCCTGCGCCGCTTCAAGGACGACGTGTCCGAAGTCAAGACCGGCTTCGAATGCGGGATCGGCTTCGAGAAGTACAACGACATCAAGGTGGGTGACGTCATCGAGGTGTTCGTGAACGAGCGCGTCGCGACGCCCGTCTAGACATGGCCAATTCACGGCCCGAACGGGTCGGCGATCAGATCCGGGTGGAGATCACCGGGATGCTGACCCGCGAGGTCCGCGATCCCGGGATCGGGTTCCTGACCGTCACCCGCGTCGAGGTTTCGGCCGACCTGCAGCACGCGAAGGTCTACTACACCACCCTCGGCGACGAAAAGGCCCGGCGCGAAACGGCCCGGGCGATCGAACGGGTGTCGCCGTTCCTGCGACGGCAGCTGGCCGGGCGCATCCGACTGCGCCGCGCCCCGGAGCTGCATTTTTTCTTCGACGAGAGCGTCGAGCGGCACGATCGGATCGAGCGAATCCTGCGCGATCTCGAGCAGGAGCGCGCCAGCCGTCCGCCCGAGGCGGAGACCGCCGGCGCGTCAGCCGAGGCCTCCGACACCAAGCCGGACCCTCCTATTGAACATGACCCAGCCGACCCAGGCTAGCCCCGTTCCGCTCGACAGTCCCGCCGAGATCGTCGGCCGCATCTGCGACGCCATCCTGAGCCGCCAGCGCTTCGTGCTGACCTCGCACGCCCGGCCCGACGGCGACTCGATCGGATCGCAGCTGGCGATGGCCTATGCCCTCGAGGCGCTCGGCAAGGAGGTCCGGCTGGTCAACGCCGATGCCGCGCCCGAGCACTATTTCGAGTTCCCCGGCGTCGACCGCATCGAGATCAGGGCCGAGACGACGACGGATGCCGACGCGGTCATCGTGATGGAGTGCAGCGACCTGACTCGTACCGGCGTCGCCGGGCTGGGCGATCGCTTTCTGATCAACATCGATCATCACGCCGGCAACCGCATGTACGGCGCCATCAACTGGTTCGACGAGTCGGCAGCGGCCTGCGGTGAGATGGTGTTCGACATCATCAAGGCGCTCGGCGTGCCGCTCAGCGAGGAGATCGCCACCCACATCTACCTGGCCATCCTCACTGATACCGGGTCGTTCCACCACTCGAACATCACGCCGCGCACCTTCGAGATCTGCCGTCAGACAGTGGAAGCCGGGGTGAACCCGGCGATCATGGCCAGGCGCGTGTACGACAGCAACAGCTTCGGGAAGCTGAAGCTGATCGGCGCGCTGCTCGACCAGATGTTGCTGGTGGACGAGGGCCGGCTGGCGATCATGCGGATGGACGACGCGATGCTCGAGGCGTGCGGGTGCACGAACAACGACACCGAAGGGATCATCAACCTGCCGCTCACCGCGCGGGAGATCCAGGCGGTGGTGTTCTTCAAGACGTCGGGCGCCGACGGCGTGCGCGTGAGCATGCGCTCGAAGTACGACGTCGACGTGCGGATGGTGGCGAGCGCGTTCGGCGGCGGCGGCCACAAGAACGCCGCCGGTTTCACCGTCCCCGATCGGCTCAGCGACATCCAGGACCGCGTCGTCGAACGCCTGATCCGTGCGGTGCACGAGGGTCTCCGCACGCGTCCGAAAGGATGAACGGCGTCCTCGTCGTCGACAAGCCGTCCGGCCCGACCTCGCACGATGTGGTCGCCCGGGTGCGGCGGGCGCTGAAAACGCGCCGGGTAGGACACACCGGAACCCTCGATCCGCTGGCGACCGGGGTGCTGCCTCTGGTGCTCGGCAGCGCCACGCGGCTGGCGCAGTTCCTCTCGTCCGACGACAAGGCCTACCTGGCCGATGTCCGGTTCGGATTCTCGACCACCAGCTACGACGTCCTGGGATCCCCAACGGGCGGCGCCGCGCCGGATGGCGGCCGATTCGACCTCGACGCCGACGCGCTCGAACGGGAGCTCGCGGGGTTCCGTGGCACCTACCTGCAGATGCCGCCGGCGTTTTCAGCCAAGAAGATCGCCGGCCGGCCGGCCTACGAGCTGGCCCGGGCGGGGCACGCGCCCGAGCTGAAGGCGGTCGAGGTCACGGTCCGCGAGCTCGCGCTGGTTTCTCAGGACGGACCGACGGCACGCCTGCGGGTCGTGTGCTCGAGCGGCTTCTACGTCCGGACCCTGGCGCACGAGCTGGGGGTCCGGCTCGGCTGTGGCGCGCACCTGACCGCGCTGCGGCGCACCCGGGCCGGCATCTTTGAGCTGGCTGACGCCGTGCCGCTGGAGCAGATCGAGACCGCCGGGGTGGCGAGCGGCGAGCGCGTGCTCGCGCCGGAGCGGCTGCTGACGGACATTCCCGCGGCGCGCCTCACGGCGGCAGGTTCCGGCCGAGCCCGCCATGGCGCCGCGCTCGGCCCCTCCGAGTGGAGCGGCGACGAGCCACGGACGCTCGGCCGGATGCGGCTCCTGGACGCCGACGGGGCGCTCCTCGGGATCGGGGAACTGCGCCCCGGCGGGCTTTTGCATCCCGTCCTGGTGCTGGTGTAAGATACTGAGTCGCTTGGAATTGCAACGTCGCCACAGGGCGTCCAGGTCCAAGTGAAACCGCTCACACACGAACGACGGCGGCTTGGTACGGCGACATCCTGTCGCCGAGATCTGGGCCGTGCGTGGAGGTAGCATTGGCTCTGACCAAGGATCGCAAGACCGACATCATCGGCACCTACAAGACCCATACAGAGGACACCGGATCGCCCGAAGTCCAGGTGGCGCTGCTCAGCGAGCGTATCAACTACCTCACCGAGCACTTCAAGACCCACGCGAAAGATCACCACTCCCGCCGCGGCCTGTTGAAGCTCGTTGGCCAGCGCCGGAGTCTGCTCGATTACCTGAAGCGCAAGGACAGCGACCGGTATGCCGAGCTGATCAAGCGCCTGGGCATCCGCAAGTAGACCGCGCCAGGGGCCCGCTCGACCGGCGTTCGCGGCCGGCCTCGCGTCATCCGGACATCGCCCGCCTCGCGGCTGGCCTTCCTCTTCAGTGAAAGACGGACACATGCATACACGCAACATCACCATCGGGCGACAAACGATCTCGATCGAGACCGGCCGGCTCGCCAAGCAGGCCGACGGCGCGGTCGTCGTGCGCTCGGGCGACACGATGGTCCTCGTCACCGCGCAGGCCGCTGCGAACCCCCGCGAGGGCATCGATTTCCTGCCGCTGACCGTCGACTACCGCGAATACACCTACGCCTCGGGCCGGATCCCCGGCGGCTTCTTCAAGCGCGAGGGGAAGCCGAGCGAGAAGGAAGTGCTGACCAGCCGTCTGATCGATCGTCCGATCCGGCCGCTGTTCCCGGCCGGCTGGCGCCACGAGACGCAGATCATCGCGTTCGTGATCTCGGCGGACACCGAGAACGACAGCGACGTGCTGGCCATCACCGGTGCCTCGGCCGCGCTGGCCATCTCCAGCGTGCCGTTCAGCCGCAGCATCGCCGGCGTCCGGGTCGGTCTCGTCGAGGGCGAGTTCCTGATCAACCCGACGTTCGAACAGCGCCGCAAGAGCAAGCTCGATCTGATCGTCGCCGGCAGCAAGGACGCGATCGTGATGGTCGAAGCCGGGGCCAAGGAAGTCAGCGAAGAGGACATCGTTCAGGCCCTCGAGCACGCGCACGCCGCGATCAAGGACCTCATCGCCGGCATCGACGCGCTGGCGGCCGACGCGGGCAAGAAGAAGGTCGAGGCCAAGGCCAAGGACATCGACCCGAAGTTCCGCGCCGAGGTCGAGAGCAAGGCTTACGGGCCGCTCGCCGAGGCGATGCGGATCAAGGACAAGCTGGAGAACTACGGGAAGGTGGACGCCGTTCTCGCCGAGCTCCAGGCGGGGTATCCCGAGACGGAGCCCGAGAAGCGGTCAGGCGCGAAGTCGGTGTTCAAGGACCTCAAGGCCAAGGTCATGCGCGACGAAGCGCTCGAGCGCGGCAAGCGTCTCGACGGCCGCGCCTTCGACGAGATCCGGCCGATCACGATCGAAGTCGGCGTGCTCCCGCGGGTCCACGGCTCCGCGCTCTTTACGCGGGGTGAGACGCAGGCGCTGGTGACCGCAACGCTGGGCACTGCCGACGACCAGCAGAAGATCGAGATGGTCGACGGCGAGATCTGGAAGCGCTTCATGCTGCACTACAACTTCCCGCCGTTCTCGGTCGGAGAAGTGCAGTTCCTGCGTGGCCCCGGCCGGCGCGAGATCGGTCACGGCGCGCTCGCGGAGCGCTCGCTGATGCCGATGGTGCCGACCGAGGAGAAGTTCCCCTACACCGTCCGCGTCGTCTCGGACATCCTCGAGTCGAACGGCTCGTCGTCCATGGCCTCAGTGTGCGGCGGATCGCTGGCGATGATGGATGCCGGTGTGCCGCTGACCGCGCCGGTCGCCGGCGTGGCGATGGGGCTCATCATGGACGAAAGCACCGGAAAATATGCCGTGCTGAGCGACATCGCGGGGGCCGAAGACCACTACGGCGACATGGACTTCAAGGTCGCCGGCACGGCGAGCGGGATCACCGCGCTCCAGATGGATATCAAGGTTTCGGGCATCACGACCGAGATCATGAGAAAGGCCCTCGAACAGGCGCGGGCCGGCCGGCTGTTCATCCTCGACAAGATGCAGGCGACGCTGTCGGCCGCACGCAACGACGTCTCGACGCACGCGCCGCGGATCGTGACGCTGCGCATCCCGGTCGACAAGATCCGCGATGTCATCGGGCCGGGCGGCAAGATGATCCGCAGCATCATCGAGCGGACCGGGGTCAAGATCGACGTCGAAGACGACGGCCGCGTCAACGTGGCGTCGTCGGACGAAGCCTCCGCGCAGAAGGCGATCGGGATCATCCAGGAGCTGACCGCCACGCCGGAGCTCAACAAGACGTATCTCGGCAAGGTGCAGCGCATCACCGACTTCGGGGCGTTCGTCGAGATCATGCCCGGGCTCGATGGCCTGCTGCACGTCTCGGAGATCGCGCATTATCGGGTCAAGGACGTTCGGGACGAGCTGAAGGAGGGGGAACAGGTGATGGTCAAGGTGATCAACATCGATCCCTCGGGCAAGATTCGCCTCAGCCGCAAGGCCCTGCTTCAGCCCGAAGAGAGCCAGAAGGCGCGCTAGCGGCCGGGGCGACCAAAGCTCCAGCCGGGACGTCTCAATTCAGGGCCTCTGCCGGCCATCATGGCCGCCAGGGGCCGTGACTTACCACTGGAGGGTGACAGTCATGGCCGTTCTGATGCACCGTCGTCGTGCGATCGCTCTGGCTGTCGGCTGCGTGGGCCTGCTCGGGTTCCTGTGGGTCCGAGCCGACGCCCGCGAACAGGGCAAGGTCGTCGAGATCACCATCGACGGCGACCACTACACCTTCGCTCCCGCCCGCATCGAAGTGCAGAAAGACGACCTGGTCAAGGTCACCTTCCGCGCTCACGACATCGCCCACAGCTTCACCGTCGACGCCTACCGCATCGCCAAGCGCGCCGCCGCCGGCCAGACCATCGTGTTCGAGTTCCGCGCCGACCAGACCGGCACGTTCCCCTTCTACTGCAACCTGAGTCAGGACGATCGGTGCAAGCAGATGAAGGGGGAGATCGTCGTCAGGTAGATTCTCTCGGGACCGGGGACCGGGGACCAGGGATCCGGGAGTCACCAACAGGCTGTATCGAGGCGGCTGGTGACTCGACGACGCATCCATCCCCCACGCCGCTGACCGCCTAGCACTTGTTACGCCGGATTGAAGTGCGCCCAAAACCGCTGTAGCCCCGATTTTCGACCTGTGCGCCACAATCTTGACGCCGGGTCCCACTCGGGCGTTTGGGTTCGTAGGGGCACCGCAGCCGCGATTTAGACCCGAGCGTTAAGAAGCCAAGTGCCGGGTCCCCGGTCCCCGGTCCCCAGTCCCGAGTCAGAGATACGCCAACCACCAGTCCCTCCGCCGCGCCTTGACGCCGGCGAACCAGCGGCACGGCAGGTACAAGGCCACGACCACGGTAATCCACCACGCCCAGACGAGCGGGAGCGAATAGCCCCAGTCAGGCGGGGCGGTGAACGGGAAGTTCGCGAGGTCCGGCGACGTGACCATGTACCACATGGTTCCGTAGCGCACCTGGCAGACGAGCGCGGCAATGACGTGGATCAGCGTGAAGTGCCCGACATAGTAGAACAGCGGCACCTTGCCGAAGGTCAGGGCCGGACGCAGGAGTGGCGGCGTGCGCCCGTCGACGGCGCGGAGAAACAGGAGCGCCGGGCCGAGGGTCATCATCAGGAACAGCAGCGACGCCGGGTACTTCGTCGTGTTGATGAACGACCACGCCGTGAAGAGCGCCGCTGCCTGCACCTTCCACGGTGACGGGTCGCCGTAGACATTGATGCCGCGGATGATCAGGAACCCGGCGACAACCGCAAGGCCCACCCGCAGCAGCCAGGCCCTCCGCCGCTCCGCATTCCACGCGTAGATCCCGCCGAGTGCGTATCCCAATGCCGTCACGCCGACCCACGGGATCAGCGGGTAGACGACCAGGACCACATGGTCGGTGGCGCTGAACACGATGCCGCGGCCGTGGAGGACGATCCACAGCGGGTTCGTCGACCTCACGACGTCGAGGGCATTGTGCCCGGCAATCATGACGAGCCCGAATGCCGCGATCGCCCAGGTCGGCAGCCACAGTAATCCGGACAGCAGAACCATGCTCCAGCCCAGGGCCCAGAGGATCAGCAGCAGCGTGACGTGGAAGTCGAAGTTGAACTGATAGACGAGACAACGCACGACGATCGGCTCGAGGAACACCAGCCACAACCCGCGCGTCAGCAGATACCGCGACAACCCGGCGCGGCCCTTTCGATCGAGCGAGAGCCGGGCGCCGGTCCCGGTCAGCAGAAAGAACACCGGGGCGCAGAAGTGCGTGATCCACCGCGTAAAGAACAGCGCGGTCGTGGTAGTGGCGAGATTGGTCGGGTCACCCACCGACGCGCCGAGATAGTCCCGCGTGTGATCGAGCGCCATGACGATCATCACGACGCCGCGCAGGACGTCGACCGATTCGAGACGAGATCGGGTCGGACTCAGAGTCGTGGTCATTCGGTGGGTTCCCTATCAGCTCTCAGCTATCAGCTGTCAGCTTGGTTCTGCGGATCTCGTTCGTTCAGGCTCCAGGCTTCACGCTCTCGAATCTGCCCCTGCGAGCGCCCGGCGCCCAGCGCCCAGCGCCGAACGCCGAGCCCCGAGCCCCGAGCGCCGAGTCCCGGATCCCGAGTCCCGTTAACGTCAGTTCCTGAGCCGACTCCGCCGGTATCCATACAGGAAGTAGAACACCACCCCGAGCGCCATCCAGAGGATCAAGCGCTCCCACGTGGCGCGCGGCAGGCCGGCCATCAGCAGAAGGCTCACGGCCGCGGACAGCAGCGGCAGGAAGGGCACCATCGGCATGCGGAACGGGCGCGGCAGGTCGGGCCGCGTGCGCCTGAGGACGACTATGGCGAGCGAGACGATGACGAATGCCATGAGCGTGCCGATGTTGACGAGCTCGCCGAGCGTTGCAATGGGCGTGAGCCCCGCAGCCACTGCCACCACCGTGCCGGTCACCATCGTGGACACGTGCGGCGTGTTGTAGCGTGGGTGGACGCGCGCGGCCCACTGCGGCAGGAGGCCGTCCTTCGCCATGGCCATGAAGATTCGGGGCTGGGCCATCATCATCACGAGCATGACCGAGCTGAGCCCGGCCAGCGCACCGACGGTCACGAGCACCTTGACGACCGCCATCGGCCCGGCCCATGGCGTGCCGGCGGCACGCTCGGCGGCTGCCTGCACGGCGATCACCAGAGGCGCCGGCTGGTTGAGCATCGCCTTGTACGGCACCAGGCCCACCATCACTCCCGAGACCAGCACGTACAGCAGCGTGCAGATGATCAACGACCAGAGGATTCCGCGCGGCAGATCGCGCTGCGGGTTCTTCGCTTCCTGAGCGGAGGTCGAGACCGCGTCGAAGCCGATGAACGCAAAGAAGATCACGCCGGCTCCGCGCAGCACACCGCTCCAGCCGTACTCGCCGAACGTCCCGGTGTTGGCCGGCAGGAACGGGTGCCAGTTCGCCTGATCGATGAACAGTGCTCCCGCCCCGATCACGACCAGGACGACGGCCACCTTGATCACCACGATGACGTTGTTGGTCGACGCCGACTCGCTGACGCCGGTAATGAGGAGGGCGGTCACCGCAAGGGTAATGAGGACGGCCGGAACGTTGAAGACCGCTGTCACCGCGTCGCCGCCAGCCACCTGGACGACCGTTCCAGGGGCAGCGCTGAACGCGGCCGGAAAGCTGAGCCCCATCTGATGAAGCAGCGTGACCAGGTTGCCCGACCAGCCGACCGCCACCGTCGCGGCACCCAAGGCATACTCGAGGATGAGATCCCACCCGATGATCCAGGCGATGAACTCGCCCAGCGTGGCATAGGCGTAGGTGTACGCGGACCCCGCGACCGGCACGGTGGCGGCGAACTCCGAGTAGCAGAGCGCGGCCAGGGCGCTGACCAGGCCGGCCAGCACCATCGACAACACGATGGCCGGTCCCGCGTGCGCCGCGGCCGCCTGGCCGGTCAGGACGAAGATGCCGGTGCCGATGATCGCCCCGATCCCGAGCATCATCAGGTGCCCGGCTCCCAGCACCCGCTTCAGTTCCCCGCTGCCAAGCTGCTGGCTCTCAATCTGCTCGATGCTCTTGGTTGCGAAGATGGACATGCGCCCCAGCTTGCGTGGGACGCGCGATCGGTGTCTTGAACCTGCCGTCAAGCGCGCCGAAGAAGTCCTTAAGAAGTTCTTAAAGGGCGGTACGATAAGGTCTTCCGGCGATGACAGCCACCGAGATCCCGGTCTCTCCGCCCCGCGTCCGCCGGCCCACGGTGACGTTCGGGCCGTTCACGTTCGACCCGGACAATCACCTCTTGCGGCGCGGCGCCGATCAGATCGCCGCTCCCCCGCGCGTGCTCGGCGTGCTGGACCTGCTGCTCGAACGGGCTGGCGACCTGGTCCCCCGCCAGGAACTGATCGATCGAGTGTGGAAAGAGGCGTTCGTCACCGACACGTCGCTGGCCGAAGCCGTCAGCGGCCTTCGTCAGCTCCTCGGAGACGACGCCCAGGCGCCGACGTACATCCAGACGGTGCATCGCCGCGGGTACCGGTTCGTGGCGCCGGTCGAGGTGGTCGGCCCAAAGCCCGCTGCCCCTCCAGCGTCATCTCCGGCCATCCCTCCCGCCCCGTCGGTGCCCGAGATGGTCCGGCCCTCCATTGGCGGGCAACTGGTTCCCTGGAGCCTCGCCGCGCTGCTCGGCATCCTCGCCGTGGTCGCGATCCTGCGGCTCACCAGTCAGGAGCCGTCCGCACCGCTCACGGGGCGCTTCGCCGTGACGCTCCCGGCCGGACAGCACTTCGACCCGCGCGGCTTGGCGGTCGCGCTCTCGTCCGACGGATCCCTGGCCGCGTGGTCCGCCTGCACTGCTGATGGATGTCAGCTGTACGTGCGTCCGCTGGACCGGCTCGAGTCCACGCCGCTGGCCGGGACGGCGGAGGGGGCATCGCCGTTTTTTTCGCCGGACGGGGCATGGCTCGGATTCTTCGCGGACGGCAAGCTCAAACGCATTCCCTTGGCTGGTGGCGCTCCGCTGGTAATCGCTGACGTCGCGGAGCCGCTCGGTGCGGTGTGGACGAGGGAAGGGCGGATCATCTACGGCAGCTCGCTGACCGGCGGGCTCTGGCAGGTATCGGCGTCAGGCGGCACCCCCGCGCCGTTGACGATGACTCGTCAGGCCGAGGGAGAGGTCCGGCACGGATGGCCGGCGCTCGCACCGGACGGCCGCACGCTGTTCTTCTCCATCGCCACGACCCTGGATCAGGACTCGCCAACGCGTCTCGCGATCGCCATGCTGCCGCCCTGGGTCCCGGCAATGGCCGGCGCCGGCACGTCACGAATCACCACGTGGACGACCCCGCTCGACGCGGTTGGCATCGCGCGTCCGCTTGCGGACGACCTGGTCGCCGTCGCGCGGGGTAGCGAGCTGCAGGTCACGGCCATCGATCCCGTGACGCACGTCATGGGCGGCGCGCCGCAAACCGTCGTCTCGGCCGTCTCCACTAGCGGGGGTCAGGCTCAGTTCGCGGTCTCGCGCACGGGGTCGCTGCTCTACGTGACTCAGGCGTCCACTGCCGACGACGCCCGTCTCGCCTGGGAGCCCGGCGGAAGCCGGGCTGGAGTTCCGGCACTACCGCGGGAGATCTCCGGGCTGATCGCGCTGTCTCCGGACGGCCGCCGGCTCGCCTGGGCGGGTCCTGCCGACGGCGCCCGCACCGACATCCGCATCGTCGACCTCGATCGCGGCGCGGCGACCAGACTGACGCACGACGGCGTCAACACGGCGCCGGTGTGGTCGCCCGACGGACGGCGGCTGTTCGTCGCGCGACGGACCTCGGCCGCGTTCCAGCTCGCTTCGATCGATGTGGACAGCGGTCGCGTGGCGCCGATGCCGATCGTTCCGCATCATGCATTCCCAGCCTCGGTGAGCGGGGACGGCCGGACACTCGCGTTCATCGTTGCCACCGAGACCACGAAGCGTGACGTGTGGATCGTCGCCACCGGCGGCGGACCGGCGCGCCCGATCGTCCAGTCCCCCTTCGACGAGACCGCCCCTGCCCTCTCGCCCGATGGGACTGTCGTGGCGTATCAGTCCGACGAGGGCGGACGATGGGACGTCTACCTGCAGCGGATTGCCGACGGGCGCCGCACGGTCGTGTCCACGAACGGTGGCGATCTGCCCGGGTGGACGGCCGACGGCGGGGCTCTGATCTTCCGTTCCGGGGCGGCCCTCATGCGGGCGCCGGTTCGGACGGATCCATTGGCGGTGGGAGCCGCCGAGCGGATCGGCGACGCCCGGACGGGCCGTCCGGTTGCGATGACACCGGACGGACGGATGCTCGTGGACCGCGGTGCTGTCGAGAGCGGCACCGGCGCGGTGATCACGCTGCACTGGGATCAGGAGATCAGACGGTTGCTGGGCCCACCCTCCGCGCGCATGCCACGCTGACGCGCAGAACGCCAACGCCGGCCCGTCACGTTGAATGCGGCGCAGCGCGGAGCGATGCAGCGCTATTCAGACAAAAAGCACGGCGGAACGAGCCCTCGCACGATGCTGAAAAGCATCGTGCCTCCCACTGGCAGATGTGACCAAGCTTTCCATCTGCCATCTGCCATCTGCCATCTGCCATCTGCCATCTGTGCTACGACGCCACGGTCCCCGCCGGGCGATCGAGAAACGCACGTGCGTCGGAGAGGCGCTGCTCGAGCGGCGGATGGCTATGGAATAACCAGAGCGCCACCCGCGGCGGGTTGGTCTCGGCGAGGTTCTGCGTCCCCAAACGGCGCAGCGCAGAGACGAACGCTGCCGGCCGATCGGTCAGGCTGAGGGCGTAGCGGTCGGCGCGCCGCTCGTGATGCCTGGAGATCCCGTTGACGAGCGGGGTCGCGGCCAACATCACCGCCCCGGCGCCGAGGACGAGAAGCGGCAGGCCGGCCACATCCGACGGACCGGTCAGCGCGAGCCGCTGCCACGCCGCATCAACGGTCAGCGCCGCCACCGCAAGCGCCGCCGTGATCAGCACCGCCTCGAGCGCCAACCCGGTCAGCAGGTCACGATGCGCATGGTGGCCGAGCTCGTGCGCCAGGATCACCTCGATCTCGTCGTCTGTGTAATCGGCCAGCAGCGTGTCTGAGACGAGCACACGGCGCGTCCGCCAACTGCCCACCAGCGCCGCGTTGGCGCGCCGCGACTTGGCCCCGAGGCCCCACTCGTAAACGCCGAGCACGCGCACGCCGGCACGCTGCGAGAGCGCCGCCAGCCGGTCGTGCAGCTCGCGGCGATCGAGCCGTTTGAAGCGATAGAAGAGCGGAAAGAGCAGCACCGGCGCGAGGCCGGCGAGGAGTGCCATCCCCAGAGTGAGCGCACCGGCCGCGATCGCCCACCACGCGCCCGGTGACAGCCGTATCGCGGCGAACACGACCTCAGCGGCAACCAACGCCAGCGCGACGTTCACCAGCACCGCCTTCAGGTGATCGCGGATGAACACGCGCATCGACTCGGTGGAGAGCCCGAACCGCCGCTCGAGCACGAAGCCGTCGTAGCACGCCAGCGGCAGCATCGCGATGGCCTGCACGGCCGCAAGGGTGCTCACGTAGAGTGCGACCGTCGACGGGCTATCGGCCTGCCCGCCGGTCAATCGAACGGCAACGTCTCTCAGCCGGACCGATGCGCCGCTGCCCAGCAGGAGCGCCAGCAAGCCGGCGTTCACGACGATCCCCATCACCGCGGCACGGCGCTTGAGCCGATGGTATCTGGCGGCCTTGTCCTCGTTCACCAGCCGTATTGTAAATCGCGGGACACCACCCGAAGCGGGCTGCCTGTGCGGTATCGGCGCATCGCTGACGTTTGTCTGGTCCGCACTCGGATTGTGGATGCGCCCACCCTCGCCGTTCACCTAACAGGATGCTGAAAAACGCATCCTGAATGCCGGATGTCAGATGGCAGATGGCACAACCCCACTGCTTTCACATCTGCCATTTGCCATTTCACATCAGGCCGTCCTTTTTCAGCGGCCTGCTAAGCTCTCCCGGATGTCGTTACGTCCGGGTCCGGGATCGCTGTACCGCCATGCCTGGCTGGTATTGGCAGCCGTGGCATCGCTCATCCCGTTCGCCGGCGGCCTCTCGACGACAAACGTCTTCTTCGTGCGGGACCTGGGGCTGTACTTCTGGCCTCGACACCTCTGTCTCTGGCAGTCATGGCGCGATGGGGATTGGCCGTTTTGGGATCCATACGTCGGCGCCGGACAGTCGGCGGTGGCCGACGCGCTCAATCATTTTTTCCTGCTGCCGGTCACGCTGGTTCGTGTGCTCGCGCCGCCCGTTGTCGGCTTCAATTTCTGGGTCGCCGCTCCCTTTCCGATCCTCGTCGTCGGATTCTGGCTGTGGCTGCGGCGCCGCTTCGCTCCAGCGGCGGTTGCCGCGGGCGCCGCGATTGTGGCCCTTGCGGGACCCATCGCGTCCACGGGCGACTTCCCCAACCTGTCCTGGACGGTGGCCCTCATCCCCTGGATCCTGTGGTCGGTCGATCGGGTCTGTGAGAGACCGACGCCAGCGTCCTTCGCCGCGCTGGCGGCGTGTGTCGGATTTCAGGCCGCGGCCGGTGAACCGGTGACCTTCGCGGGCACGTGCGCGGTAGTGGCCGGTTATGCGGCGCTCGCGCTATCGCCCTTCCGAGGAATCAGCCGCCGTGCCGGGATCCTTCGAGTCTCCGCCGCAATCGGGGCCGGAGTGCTGCTCGCCGCCGTCCAGCTCGTGCCGCTTGGGTTCGCGGCGACCCGCTCCACGCGCGGCGCCACCGTCGACGCCGGGTTCTGGTCGCTTCACCCGCTGATGCTGCTCGAGACGGTGCTGCCGCACTTCTTCGGGCACGCCTACACCGCCACGCTCGAAACGCTTCCCTGGATACGGGCCCTGAACGCCGGCCGCGAGCCGCTGCTCTATTCGCTCTACATCGGCATCGGAGCGTTCGCGCTCGCGCTGGTGCGTGAATCCGATGTAGCGCTGACGCGGTGGCGGCGATTCTGGTGGTGCGTGCTCGGGGTCGCGGTGATCGGCGCGCTCGGCGAATTCACACCGGTGTATCCGGCCGTGCAGGCGGTCGTGCCGGTGCTGAAGGCGTTCCGCTTCCCGGTCAAGTACCTGCTCTTCGGCGTGCTGGCCGTCGCGGCGCTTGCCACCAGCGGCGCGGACGCGCTCATCCGGCACGCTCGCGGAGAGCGCGACATGAGATTGCCGCTCGGAGCGGGGCTCGTGTTGGGAGCCACCGCGCTCGTCGCCGGGTGCATCGGTGCCGGCAGCCTGTTCGACGTCGCGGCGATCCCGGCACTCTGGAGAGCCGTCGCCCATAGGGCCGCGATCGCTGATCCCATCGGCGCAGCGGCGTGGCTCAAGAGCGGCGATGCCGTGACCGTGCGGCTGGCCGGTCTGGCCGTGGGCACAGGTTTCCTCTTGACCCTGGTGTGGAACCGCCACCGGAGTGCCGTCCTCGCCACCTGGGCGATCTGCGGTCTCGCGGTCCTCGATCCGTTGGCGGTGAACGCCGACCTCTACCCGACGATCCCCGCCTCGCTGCTCGGTCCTCCGGAATGGGTCGAGGCCACGCATGCCCGTCCCGGTGATCGCGTCTATGTCGGCGGACGGCTCACGAAGAACACCGGACGCCAGCAGATGCCGGCGGAGCTCATCGACAGCCCGAGCCGCTTCCTCCCACCTGCGCAGTGGAGCGTGCAGGAGGCCGTCACGCTGTACTCGAGCCAGTTGGCGCTCACGCCGGCGGCGTGGCGCGTGCGTGACATGATCTCTTACGACCTGCCGCAGTTGTGGCCGCGCGAGTACGGGCAGCTGCTGATCCGGTTCCGTAAGGCCTCACGCGAGGACCGCCTTCGCCTGCTGCGTCGCACCGGTGTACGGTACTGCTTCGTGCCGGAGCCGCCGGTGCCTGGAGCCACACCGCTCGCCGCCCCCGAGATCTCACGTCCGATGGCGCTGTACACCTGCGACGATAATCCACGTCGCGTGTACGTGACCACGGCCGCCACCATCGAACCGGATCTCGGACGCCAACTCGATCTGCTGTTCGAGCCGAGCCATGACCCGTTCGCGTCCGTGCTGCTGGAGCGCAGCGCACCGGCGGTCGACGGCACGCCGGGCGCTGGCGCAGTGCCCGCGGCCGAGATCGTGCGAGAGGGCAACACGCAGCTCGAAGTCAGGGTCGCGATTCCGGATACGGGTGGGTACCTGACGGTCGTGGACTCGTACGATCCGTTCTGGGTGGTCGACGTGGACGGCAAACGGGGCACACTGCTGCGCGCCAATGGTCTGTTTCGCGCCGTGCACCTCGCGCCCGGCACCCATGACGTGCGGTTCGCCTATCGGCCGCTGCCTTTCTATGTCGGCCTGGCCATCTCGAGCGCCGTCGGCCTGCTCCTGATCGCGGGCTGCGTGTGGCGACGTGCACCTCCAGCAGGATGCTGAACATCGCATCCTGAATAGCAGATGGCACATGGCGGATGGCACACGGCACATGGCACATGGCGGATGGCAGATGGCAGATGGGAGACGGCAGATGGTAGATGGAAGACGTATAGACGCGGGTTGAACGAAGCGTATCGGGATACGTGAGCGAGGAGGAACGCCGAGTCTGGATGCCGTGCCGGGAATCGGACGGCGAATCTCTGGTCTGCCGGGAGGGACGTGAGGAGGCGTGGACGATCGGACGCGACGGGGAGGCTCGACCGCCTCCCCGGACAGACCTAGTTCAACTGCACCGATATCAGCTTCGACACACCCGGCTCCTCCATCGTCACGCCGTACAACCGGTTGGCGATTTCCATCGTCTTGCGGTTGTGGGTGATGAGGATGAACTGAGTGCTGTCCTGCATCGCCTGCAGCATCTCCACGAACCGCCCGATGTTGGCGTCGTCGAGTGGCGCATCGATCTCGTCGAGGAGGCAGAACGGGCTTGGCTTGTACCTGAAGATCGCGAACATGAGCGCCATGGCGGTCAGCGCCTTTTCACCGCCGGAGAGGAGCTGCACGCTCTGGAGCCGCTTGCCCGGCGGCTGGGCGATCATGTCGATTCCGCTCTCGAGCTGATCGTTCTCATCCAGCAGCACCAGCCCGGCGCGCCCGCCGCCGAACAGCGTGCTGAAGGTGATCGCGAAGTTCTCGTTGATCGCCGCGAAGGCCTCGCGGAACCGCTCCTTCGTGGTCTTGTCGATCTTCTTGATCGCGTCGTTGGTGGCGGCAATCGAGTCGACGAGATCCTTGCGCTGCGTGGTCAGGAACGCGTGGCGCGACTCGAGGTCGTCGAACTGATCGATGGCCATCATGTTGACGGCGCCCATCCGCTCGATCTTCGTGCGCAGGTCGGCAACCATGTCGTCCGCGGTCATGGCCGCCGCCGGCGCCGGCGCGCTCTCGGCCGGCGCGGCGTCGCTGCTCACTGCCGCACCTTCCTCTTCCACCTCCGCCGCATCGGGAGCGTCATCGACCGGCTTCGGGCTGGCGAGTGCACCGGTGCGCTCGAGCTCTTCGATCTCCGCGCTGACGGCTTCGATGGTGGCCTGCACGGCTTCAAGGCAGGCCTCTGCGACATGCGTGAGATCGGCCTCCGCGGTCGCGCGCGCGACATCGAAGCGCGCGGCCTCGGCGCGGACGCTCTCGACGAGCCGTCGCGCCTCGCGAATGCGGCTCTCATGCGCAGTGAATGCCTCGCGGATTGTCACCGAGCGCTCGTCGGCCGTCCGAACCTGTTCGCGCAGCTCGTCGAAGGTACGGAGACCGGCATCCAGCGCTGCTTCCGCGGTCACCACCGCCGCACGCAACTCCTCGATGCGGGCGTGAGTCCGCTGGAGATCGTCTGAACGGCGGGCGACGCGAGTCTCGAGCTCGCGGC